>ERZ724513.1491-NODE-1491-length-11809-cov-7.948358_pt1 | contig 11809 bp, 8 predicted proteins | sample MGYA00376046_ERZ724513 | MGnify/ENA primary metagenome ERZ724513 (study PRJEB28724, sample SAMN07190883) | activated sludge metagenome | isolation source: activated sludge of sewage treatment plant in Hong Hong | place: Hong Kong | collected 2016-03-17 ... | reverse complement strand
GAGATTTCGGGCATGGCGTTCAGTCTAGGCGGGGGGCTGGCACGGCCCGATCGCGGCGTTGTCGCGACGTTGTCAGCGCTGTCGCGATGTGGTCACGACACGCCCGGGATTATCGACGACAACGCAACAAAGGCTGGGCTTGGTAGTAGCGCAAGAATGGCCTACGTGGAGTTGCTCATCGCCCGCAATCCCGACCCGGACTCCAAGCTGCCCTACTTGATGCTCTTGCCACTGGGACAGGGGCTGGTGTTCAGAGTTCGGGACACGTGGCCGCGCACGTCGGCGGTGTACTGCCATCCCGTACCGCGCGACGACTGGCCAGCATCGCCAGACATCGTGGTCCGGGAACCCATGCGTTCCTGCCAGCGACGGGGCGGGGCCATCGACTTGGTGCTGGCACGGGCGCGGGAGAACCGCTCGCAGTTGGTGTTCACGAAGGCCCGGGGCCGCGACGTGGTGTTCTGGCAGGGGCCGCGCACTCGCAAGAAGTCCCGGCCGCGCGTTGCGCCACCCAAGGGCCGAGCGGTCGGCGGCGAGCTTGAGATCACCGTGGATGCCCACGAGCGGTACGCCTACAAGTTCGCCGACCACCGGGTCACCACCGTCAAGCGCGGCCTGCCGACCGGTGACTACGGACTGATCGCGGACGACCGTCTGATGGCGGTGGTGGAACGCAAGTCTGCGCAGGATTTCGTGTCCTCACTGACCTCCGGCAAGTTGGCCTTTGCGATGGGTGAACTCAGTGCCGTACCCCGCGCCGCAGTGGTCGTGGAAGAGCGGTACTCGACCATCTTCACGCTCGGCTTTGTGCGCCCGTCGCAGATCGCCGACTCGCTGGCCGAGACCCAAGTGCGTTGGCCGAATGTGCCAATCGTGTTCTGCGACTCCCGGTCGATGGCCGAGGAGTACACCTACCGGTTCCTGGCGGCGGCCCGACAGGTGCTGACCGACGATGAGGGACTGCTGTCCCGGCTCACTCCGCTTGCCATGCCGCGGCCCAAGACCCACGCCCGCCCGGTGGCGCCCGACCTTGAGGTATCCGCGGCCGAGGTGAGGGCGTGGGCCGCTTTGGCCGGCATCCCCATCTCCGCCAAGGGCCGGATCAGCGCCGACGTGCTGGAGAAGTATCGGGAGGCGCAACCGTGACGTTCGATCTGACGGGCCGGACCGCATTGGTCACGGGAGCCGGATCGCCGACGGGCATCGGCTTCGCCGCGGCATCGCTGCTGCGCGACCTGGGTGCTGACGTCGTGGTGACTGCCACGTCCGAACGTATCGACGAGCGGGCTGCCGAAATCGGGGCGATGGGTGTCATCGCGGATCTGACCGATGAGGAACAGGTTGCGCGACTGCCCGGCGACATCGACATCCTGGTCAACAACGCCGGCATGGTCAGCGTCGGCGGCGGGTTCGAGGCCGGGGCCTTGCAGGACATGGACCTTGTCACCTGGCGGGCTGGCTTGGCGCGCAACTTGGACACAGCCTTCCTCGTGAGCCGTCACGTGGTGCCCGGGATGCGCGCGCGGGGCTGGGGCCGGATCGTCAACGTGACCAGCGTGACCGGTGCGGTTATGGCCATGCGGGACGAGCCGGTCTATGCCGCCGCCAAAGCCGGGATGCTCGGACTCACCCGCTCGATGGCGGTGGACCTCGCGGCCGACGGCATCACGGTCAATGCGGTCGCCCCGGGCTGGATCGCCACAGGTTCGCAGACCGACAACGAACGCGAGCAGAGCCTAGCCACTCCGGTCGGGCGCAGCGGCAGCCCGAAGGAGGTAGCGGCCGCGATCGCGTGGTTATGCACTCCCGGTGCCGCCTATACAACGGGGCAGTGTTTGGTCGTGGACGGGGGGAACTCGATCGCCGAGGAGCGGGCGTGACTACAGCTCCACGCCCAACTCCCCGAGCCGGTCCTCGCTCAGAATCGGCACCCCGAGTTTCTCGGCTTTCGCGAACTTGCTGCCCGCGTTCTCACCAGCGATCAGGAAGTCGGTCTTCTTCGACACCGAGCCGGTGACCTTCGCGCCGAGTTGCTGCAGGCGCTCGGTGAGGGCGTCCCGGCTCCAGCCGGACAGCGTGCCGGTGATCACCAGGGTCTTGCCGGTCAATGGACCCGGCTCGGCAGCGCGGTCGTCGGCCATCCGCACCCCGGCTGCGGCCCACTTGTCCACGATTGCGGCGTGCCAGTCCACGGCGAACCACTCCTGCAGGGCCGAAGCGATCGTGGGACCGACGCCCTCCACCGCGGAGAGGTCCTCGACCGACGCCTCCCGGATCGCAGCCATGCTGCCCAACTCGCGGGCCAGGGCCTGGGCCGCAGTCGGCCCGACGTGCCGGATGGACAACGCCACCAAGACCCGCCACAAGGGCCGGGACTTCGCGACCTCCAACTGCGCCAGCAGCACACGGGCGTTCTCCGTGAGCTCGTTGCCGGCCCGTCGGAAGAACGGCGAGCGCAGCAGTGCCGCCTCGTCGAGGTCGAACAAGTCCCCCTCGTCGGTCACCAAGTGGTCGTCCAGCAGAGCGCTCGCGGCCTTCCAGCCCAGGCCCTCGATGTCCAGTGCCCCGCGAAAGCCGACGTGGTTGAGCCGCTCGCGCAATTGCGATGGGCAGGACCTCGCGTTCGGGCAGCGGATGTCGGCGTCACCCTCCTTCGCCGGCGCGAGCAAGGTCCCGCAGGCCGGGCAATGCGTGGGCATCACGAACTCCCGTTCGCTGCCCGTCCGTTCCTCCACGACCGGTCCGATCACCTCGGGGATGATCTCGCCGGCTTTGCGCAAGAAGACCATGTCGCCGATCAGCACGCCCTTGCGTTTGACCTCGTGCTGGTTGTGCAGGGTAGCCATCGACACCGTCGTCCCCGATACCCGCACCGGTTGCATCACTGCGAAGGGCGTCACCCGCCCGGTCCGCCCGACGTTGACCATGATGTCCAGCAACCGTGTGCGCACCACCTCCGGCGGGTACTTGACCGCGATCGCCCAGCGTGGTGCCCGCGACGTCGAGCCGAGCCGGGCCTGCACCGCAAGCTCGTCGACCTTCACGACCACGCCGTCGATCTCGTGGTCCAGGGCATGCCGTTTGGCCTCGTACTCGCGCACATACTCCCCGACATCGGCGACGGTAGGCGCCACCCGCACCCTGTCGGACACCGGAAGACCCCACTGCGCCATCGCTTCGTAAGCCTGCGAGAGCCGGTCCGGCCGATCGCCGTCCAGCCGCCCGAGGCCGTGCACGATCAGCCGCAGACGGCCCAGCGCGCCGATCCCGCGCTCCAGTTCAGCGGCTGCCTTCTCCGACACCTTGCGCCCCGCCTGCTCGCGCGCTGCGATCTCGGCCTGCCGCCGGTCCACACGCTGCCGCAAGGTGCCCGCCCCAGCGTTACGCGGATTCGCGAACGGCGAGCGGCCCAACTCGAGCTGCTGCTCGTTGAGCGCAGCGAACTCGGCCACCGGGAAGTACACCTCACCGCGCACCTCCACCAGATCCGGGGCGCCGGACAGTTGCTTGGGGATGCCGGGGATGAACCGGGCGTTATAGGTGACGTCCTCCCCCACCCGGCCGTCCCCACGGGTGGCCAAGGACGCCAAGCGGCCATGGCGGTACACCAGATCGACCGCAAGGCCGTCGATCTTCAGCTCGCACAGCATGGGCGGCACCTCGCCCAGGTCCCGCTCAACGCGCGCCACCCAAGCATCGAACTCGCCAAGCCCGAACGCGTTGTCCAGGCTCATCATCCGCTCGAGGTGCTCGACTGGCTCGAACATGTCCGAGCGTGCTCCACCGACCGTCTGGGTGGGTGAATCGGCCTTCTGCAGCTCGGGGAAGCGCTGTTCCAGGTCCTGCAGTTCCTGGAACATCGCGTCGTACTCGGCGTCGGACAGCCGGGGTGAATCCTGCTGGTAGTACTCGAACCGCGCCTGCTCTACGGCTGCCGCCAACTCCTCCCAGCGCTCCCGATCCGCCTGTTGCGGAGCCATCAGCCCCACCTGCCGTTCAACTCCTCGGCGACCCGTCGCCAGGGTGTGTAATCAGCGACCATGCCGCAAGGTGGGGTAACCAGAAAAGGCTCCGGCGCCAGGCCGGTGCGGTCGTAGAACTCGAGCACGGATCGGACGCTACCCGCATCCCCCGACACACCGAAACCCACGGTTGTGCCCTTCGTGGCCAGTTCCGCCAGGGGTTCGTCGTCGGTGATCTTGTGCAGACCGAAATCGATCAAGAGGGCCTCGGTCGCAGGCAGGCGAGACCACGGCAGATCGGGCGCACAGCAGTGCAGGAGATCCGGCTGCGGCAGCTCGGCGTTCACAGGCGGATAGGCGCTCATGCCGCTGACCGTGCGCACTGTTCCCGCGATAACGGCGGGCAGCAAGGGTTCGTCCATTTGCAGCAACCAGGTCGCGGGCACCCGAGCGGCCAGGACGGCGCGATGCGTCTGCGCCATAACTGCCCAGGCCTGAATCAACTCCCGTACCAGGCCGGCGTCGGCCAGCAACTTCTTGCCCTTGCGCTCGACCGTGGCTGCCAGCGTGAGGGGGCCTGTCAGCTGTTGCTTGGCCAGTCCCCGGTGCCCGGCCCAGACCTGCTCGACGGCATCTAGATCCTGATTGAGCAAAGAGCGCGCCCGTCGCAGATCCCGGCTCGCTCGGGTCAGTTCCCAGCCCGTGACCGTCGTGGCCGCTGTGAAGTCGTCGGCCACTTCTGCCAGCAGCGCGAGGGTGCGGCCGATCATGTCTGCACCCGGGCCGCGTTCGGGCAGTTCCGGAATGTGCGGCAGATCGGGCAGCTGCTCGGCGACCCGGGCTGCGGCAGCCATCGGATCGGTACCGGGCATCGAACCGACGCCAGTCACGGTCGCGGGCTGAGTCAGGGCAAGCACGGGTTCATGCTGTCACGGGGTTTCGGAAGGCCGGAGTGAGGCAGGGCGCTGGCGAGGTGCCCCGGCCCCGGCAGCACCGATCCTGGTGTGCTCGCCGATTGCGAATCCACGTCCCACGTCTGGAAGATCGCCCGTGCGCGGTCCTTAGATTTCGACGCAGCTGTGAGCGGCAGACGGGTGTGTAGGTTTCACACCTGCGTCGTTGCCTATCAAACGCAGAAGCGGGCTACGTAGATGCACGAACTGCACACCACCGCTTCGTTACCGTGAACCTATGCCCCAGGTCTACACCGGCCTCACCGCGCTGCCGACGTGGACTTTGTACGTGGCTGTGGTCGTCAGCGGCGTCGCAGGTGCGACATACGCCGCCCGCCGCGGATTCGATGTGATCGGGGTGCTCACATTGTCAGTCACCACTGGTCTGGGCGGGCTACTAATCCGGGACATCCTGCTGGCCCGCGGGCCTCTGGTGCTGCGAGATCCCACGTTTCTCTGGATGGCCGTGATCGCAGCCGTGCTGGGCTTTTTCTTCGCCGGCTACATCGCCCGCTTCGACCGCGCCCTGCTGTTCCTGGAAGCACTGGCGATGGGTTTGCTGGCCTCGGTCGGCGCCGACAGCGCGTTGCGGGCGGGGCTGGGGGCGCTGTCGGCAGTCGCCGTCGGCACCATCGTCGGAACGGCCGGGCCGCTGCTGCGCGACATTCTGGGTGGCGACGCTCCGCAGTTGTTGCGTCCCGGGGTCTTCCTGGGCGTGATCGCTCTGGGCGGTTCGATCCTGTTCGTCTTCCTGGAGGATCTGACCCGGCAACCACTGCTGTCCCAGGTCATCGTCATCGCGGCGGTGTTTGTGACGCGGGTCGGCGCGCTGCTGCTGGACCTTGAGACGAAACCGGCGGAGGATCTCACGGACCGCGTGTGGTCCTACTGGAGCCGCAAGGACGGACACCGATGACTGACCCGATCCAGACGTTCGCCCTGCCCAGCGCCTTGGACGCGTTGGCCATCGGCGTGGGCGGGATCTCAGGAGCCCTGCATGCTAGGCGACGGCACATGGATCTGATGGGCATCCTCGTGGTGGGTTTCTGTGGCGCGCTGGGCGGCGGTGTCATCCGCGACATCCTGCTGGTTTCCGGACCACCGGTGTTCCTGACCTCCTCGGTGTTCCTGGTGTATGCCCTAGTGGGGGCGTCGTTGGGGTGGCTGTTCGCCAGCGTCGCCAGCCGCGCGACGATGCTGATGGAGGTCATCGACGGTCTGTTCATCGGGGTCTGGGTCTTGGTCGGTGCGACCAAGGCGCTCGGTAACGGCCTGAGTGTGGCTTCGGCAGTTTTGGTGGCGGTCATCACGGCCACCGGCGGCGGCGTTCTGCGCGATCTGTTCTGCGGGGAACGCGTCAGTCTGCTGCTTCCAGGCACGTGGCTCGCGGCAGCCGCCCTGGTCGGAGCGCTCACGTTCACGGGTGCTTTTTGGGCGACCGGCGACCTATTCGTCTCCGAGATCCTGTGCATCGTGATCACCTCGACCGTGCGCATGGTCAGTGCGGCCTTCGACCTGCGCACACCCATGCCCATGGACTTGAGCAAGGTCCTGTCACGGGGCTGATTTTCGGGGCCAACTGGGGGCTGATTTTCGCGAAGTTGCCCGCGATGTCGCGATGATGACGCGACACGCCGAATTTAACGACGACAACGCGACAGCCACGGCAACGTCGCAACAAAACGGGGTCAGAACGTGCGCACGATCCGGCCAGACCCGAGGACCCGGTCACCGTCGTAGAACACCGCGATCTGCCCGGGTGCCACGCCACTGAGTTGATCGCGCAGGCTGACTCGGATCCCGTCCAGCACCGCCGGCACCGCCTCCCCGTGGGCGCGAATCTGGACCGCGACCTCAGCTTGTGCAACTGGGGAACCAGTCCACCGCTGCCGGTCCACCTCGAACCCTGACACGCGCAATAGCACTGGCGGACCGACCAGCACGACGTTGCTCGCGACATCGACATCGACCACGTAACGCGCGGCACCATCGGCCGCAGGCTGCTGCAAGCGCAGCCCTCGTCGCTGGCCGACCGTGAAACCGATCGCGCCCGGGTGTTTCCCGAGTTCCTCACCAGTGATGGCATCGACGATCGGACCCGGTTCACCGCCCTCGCGTGCCCGCAGGAAACCCCGGGTGTCGCCGTCGGGGATGAAGCAGATGTCGTGACTGTCCGGCTTGTCGGCGACCAGCAATCCGCGCTGCGCCGCCTCGGCCCGCACTTCCGGCTTGTGGCTGTCACCCAGCGGGAACAGGGACGCGGCGAGCTGCTCCGCGTCGAGCACGGCCAGCACGTACGACTGGTCCTTGTCCGGGTCAACCGCCCGGTACAGGTGACCGTCCACGAGCCGCGCGTAATGCCCCGTGCCGACCGCGTCGAAACCCAGCGCCCGCGCCCGGTCGAGAACCGCGGCGAACTTGATGTGCTGATTGCACGCCACACAGGGGTTGGGCGTGCGGCCGGCCCGGTACTCGGCGAGGAAGTCCTCGACCACGTCCTCCCGGAACCTCTCCGCAAAGTCCCAGACATAGAACGGGATGCCGAGCACGTCCGCGGCCCGCCGGGCGTCGTGAACGTCCTCCAGCGTGCAACAGCCGCGCCCCCCTCCGGCATAACGCTTCTCCGCCAGGGCGAGATGCACACCCGTGACATCGTGGCCGGCGTCGACCAGGCGAGCAGCGGCCACGGCGGAATCCACCCCGCCCGACAGTGCCGCGATCACTCTCATTTCAGGCCCGCCCGGCGGGCCCGTTCCACCGCGCCCGGCAAGGCAGCCAGCAGCGCGTCCACGTCCGCCTGGGTGGAGGCCCAGCCGAGCGAGAACCGCAGCGACGAGCGAGCCAGCCCTTCCGGCGCACCCATGGCCATGAGCACGTGGCTCGGCTGCGGAATCCCGGCCGTACACGCCGAGCCGGTGGACACCGCGATGCCGGCGGCGTCGAGCAGCATCAGCAGGGCATCTCCAGGACAACCCGGGAACGAGAAGTGCGCGTTGTGCGGCAGCCGGTTCTCAGGATCACCGTTGAGTACAGCGTCCGGGACCACCCGCTGAACCCCGTCGATGAGCGCGTCTCGCAGTGGTTGGACATCTACCACCGGTGCGGCAAGAGCTGCAGCGAAGCCCGCTATGCCGGCGGCGTCCACAGTTCCCGAGCGGACGTCGCGCTCCTGCCCACCGCCGTGCAGCAGCGGCTGCACCGCCAACGAGCGGTCGAGGACGAGCACACCCACCCCAACCGGTCCGCCCACCTTGTGCGCCGAGAGAGCCACCGATGGTACGCCCGCGACGTCGAGGTCGAGCTGGCCGAGCATCTGCACGGCGTCGCTGTGCAACGGGATTCCGCGCCGTTTGCACAAATCGGCGATCTGCGCGATCGGCTGGATCGTGCCCACCTCGTTGTTGGCCCACATCACAGCGACGAGCGCGACGTCGTCGTCGAGCATTTGCTCCAGGATGTCCACCTGCACCCGGCCCAAGCAGTCCACCGGGATCGCCTCCACCTGGCACCCGGTGAGCGCTTGGGCCGGATCCAACACCGCGTGATGTTCGATCGAAGAGATCAACACGCGGCGCTTCTCGCCTGCCGCCGGAATCCCCTTCAGCGCGAGGTTGTCGGCCTCGGTACCGCCGGAGGTGAAGATGAGGTCCCCGGGCTTCGCGCCGATCAACGCCGCGATCTGTTCCCGGCTCTCCTCGACCACCCGCCGTGCAGCACGGCCCGCGGTGTGCAGGCTGGAAGGATTACCGACCAGGTCCCACTGGGCGAGCATCGCCTCCCTGGCCTCAGGGCGCAGCGGGGCTGTGGCCGCGTAGTCCAGGTAGTGCACTCGTCAATGGTAGGCGCGGTTGGTTAGCCCGGATCTTTCAGGATGAAACGGCAATCCGTTAGCACGCTGGGCATCGGTGAGCACTACGGTCGCCAAAAACCCGTCCGTAACGCTAACGGATGCCCGGAATGCTCACGGATTGGTCATGCCGGCCGGGCACGTTGAGAGATCCGGCTTAGCGCCCCACCGGGACCGGGGGCACGTGCCAGATGCGCTCGAGGTAGTCCTGGATCGAACGGTCGGAGGAGAAGAAGCCCGAGCGGGCGATGTTGTGCACGACCATCGCGTTCCAGCGCTTCGGGTCCGCCCAGACCTTGTCCACCTCGTCCTGCGCCGCGATGTAGGAGCCGAAGTCGGCCAGCACCATGTAGGGGTCGCTGCGCAGCAACGAGTCGACGACGTGGCCGAACGCGAACGACTTGCCGCCGGAGTAATCACCGTGGCTGATCGCGTCCAGAGCCCGGCGTAGAACCGGATCCTCGTCGTAGTGCTTCCACGGCGCGTAGCCGGCCTCCTGCGCGGCGTGAGCCTCCTGCTCGGTCATCCCGAACAGGAAGAAGTTGTCCGGTCCCACCAGGTCGCGGATCTCGATGTTCGCGCCGTCCAGGGTGCCGATGGTGAGCGCGCCGTTGAGGGCGAACTTCATGTTCCCGGTCCCGGATGCCTCCTTGCCGGCCATCGAGATCTGCTCGGAGAGGTCGCAGGCCGGGATCAAGGTTTCGGCCAGCGTCACGTTGTAGTTGGGCGGGAAGACGATCTGTAGTTGACCGTCGGCGCGCTTGTCCTGGGCGATCGTGCGCGACACCGAGTTCATCAGGCCGATGATCTCCTTGGCCATGGCATAGCCCGGCGCGGCCTTGGCCCCGAACAGCACCGTGCGCGGCGTGATCTCCTGGCCGTCCATCAACCGTTGGTGCAGCACCACGACGTGCAGCAGCTTGAGCAACTGCCGCTTGTACTCGTGTAGCCGTTTCACCATCGCGTCGAACATAGTGTCGACCTCGAGCAGGATGCCGTCCCGCTTCTTGAGCGTGTCGGCCAGCCGGACCTTGTTCTCCCGCTTGATCCGCGCGATGACGGCCAGGAACTCCTCGTCGTCGGCGAACTGGTCGAGGTCGCGCAGACGCTCGAGATCTGTCACCCATTCCGGACCGATCTTGTAGGTGATCAGCGCGGACAGTTCCGGATTCGCGAGCTTCAGGAAGCGGCGCGGTGTCACGCCATTGGTGACGTTGGTGAAGCGGTCGGGGTACATCTCGGCGAAGTCCGGCAGCACCCGCTCGCGCAGCAGTCTGCTGTGGAGTTCGGCCACGCCGTTCACCTTGCTGCTGCCGACGCTGGCCAGATAGGCCATCCGGACGGCACGGACCGGGTGCTCCTCGATGATCGACATGCGGCGCACACGCCAGTCGTTGCCGGGGAAGGAGTCGGCGACTTCGGCCAGGAACGTGGAATTGATGCGGTAAATGATGTCCATGTGCCGGGGCAGCAGTTCCTCGATCAGATCGACCGGCCACACCTCCAGCGCCTCCGGCAGCAACGTGTGACACGTGTAGGCGAAGCACTGTCGCGTGACGTTCCACGCCTCCTCCCAGCGCAGGCCGTTCTCGTCCATCAGCACCCGCATGAGTTCTGGGATCGCAATCACCGGGTGGGTGTCGTTGAGCTGGAAGATCACCCGCTCGTGCAGGCGCCGCAGGTCGAAGTCGCTGGGCAGGACGTTGTGGATGAAGTCGTGAATCGAGGCCGCCACGAAGAAGTACTGCTGCTGCAGGCGCAGGCGCTTACCCGCCGGGGTCGAGTCCTCCGGATACAACACCTTCGAGATCGACTCTGCCTCCGTCTGCTCGGCCACCGCCGCTTGGAAGTCACCGGAGTTGAACTCCTCGAGGTCCAGTTTCTCCGCGGCTTGCGCGCGCCACAAACGCAACGTGTTCACCGCGTCCGAGCGATAACCGGGGACCATGTAGTTGTACGGCACGGCCAGGATCTGCGTGGCCGGTAGCCACTCGGCCCGGTCGCCGTTGCCCTTGGTCACGGTGCCGCCGAAGCCGACGTTGACCGCCATCTCCGGGTGCGGAAACTCCCACGGATTACCCATCCGCAGCCACGAGTCCGGAACCTCGACCTGCCGGCCGTCCTCGGTGAACTGCTGCTGGAAGATGCCGTACTCGTACCGGATGCCGTAACCGACAGCAGGGATCTGCATCGTCGCCAGCGAGTCCAGGAAGCAGGCTGCCAGCCGGCCCAGACCACCGTTTCCCAGTCCTGGCTCCACCTCGTACTCGCGCAGGTCGTCGAGGTCGAGGTCCAGGGAGGCCAACGCGTGCCGGGCGGTCGCCTGCAGGTTCGTGGCCAGCAGCGCGTTGTCCAGCTGCCGGCCCAACAGGTACTCGGCGGAGAGGTAGACCACCGCTTTGGAGCCCTTGCTGATCTGGGTGTCGAGGGTGTCGATCCAGCGCGAGATCAGCGCCTGCCGGACAGTACTGGCCAGCGCCTTGTACAGGTCAGTAGGCGTCGCGCGGGCGAAGTCGACCCCCTGGCCGAACCGCAGTTCCTCGGTGAATTCCCGGGCGAACTTCTCGGGGTCGTACAGGTTGGGTCCCGGGCGTTGGCTGCGTGTCACTGGGGGTCCTTCCGACGTGGTTCAAAGGGCAACGATACGCGGGCGGTCTACCCGATCCGCGAACGGCGTCGCACCGCGTCCCAGCTGGCCCTCAAATGCCGGGATGATCGCGATCGACATTCCTGGAGACCGCCGCGAGGGCCGCAGACGTTGCGATCGGGGCCATATATGACCCGAATCCACCGCTTTGTTCTGGACCCTTCGACAAACGCGTGGATCGGGGTCACATATGGCCCGGATCCGTGCGTTTGTGCCCGAATACACCGCGACCCCGCCGCCCACGAAGGGTGACGGGGTCGCGGCGTGCGTTGAATCAGCCCTTGCGCTTGCCGATCTCCTCGGTCAGCTGCGGCACGACCTGGAACAGGTCACCCACCACGCCGTAGTCGGCGAGCTCGAAGATCGGAGCCTCGGGGTCCTTGTTGACCACGACGATCGT
>ERZ724513.1490-NODE-1490-length-11811-cov-9.401667_pt1 | contig 11811 bp, 7 predicted proteins | sample MGYA00376046_ERZ724513 | MGnify/ENA primary metagenome ERZ724513 (study PRJEB28724, sample SAMN07190883) | activated sludge metagenome | isolation source: activated sludge of sewage treatment plant in Hong Hong | place: Hong Kong | collected 2016-03-17 ... | reverse complement strand
CCCCGACGCATTGCCTACGCCCAATTCACGCTGCGTTTTTACACGGTCTGGGCCGCGACCGGCCTGACGGGCCTGACCGTTAGCCAGGATTCCTGCCGGGGGTCGCGCGGCGCTATCACGTGGCCGTCGAGCGGTTCTGACAGGCCGGGCGCTATTGCGGGTCGGAACCCGATTGGACGCACGAAATACTCTTGCTTGGATAGAATTGGCCCCCACGTTTCGACTGCGAGAGGAGATAGACGATGAGCGATGATGGCGAGAAGTCGAGCACCTTTGAAATGATCTGCGGCCTGACACTTGCAATCCTGGCCGCGGTGCTGGCGATCACCGATCTCGGGGCGGGCAAGTATGGCGATGACGAAATCATTGCTCATAACCAGAAAGCCAATGCCTTCGATTGGTTTCAGGCGAAGGGCATCAAGCAGTCACTGGTCGAGGGTCAGCGTGACCTCCTCCGGATACTGCTGGATTCGCGAGTGATCCCGCCCGAAGCCGAGGGCAGCATGGGCAAGCTGCTGTCCAGTCTCGAAGCGGACATCGGACGTTACCAGAAGGAGCGCAAGGAAATTCTGCTTGGCTCGAAAGCGGTCGGGCAGGAGAACTGGGTTCTCGAGGAAGACGGCAAGCTGGGTCAGGTCAAGGGGGCCAGGGAATGGGAGGCGGAAACGAAGACTCTCGGCGCGGCGGGGGATACCTTCGACATCGCCACTTTTTTCCTGCAGATCTGCCTGGTGATGGGCGCCGTCAGCCTTATCATCAAAGGGAAGCGGATGCGCAACAGTTTCTACGGCATGATGGTTCTGCTCGGTGCCGTGGGGGCGGTGTTTAGCGTCATGGCCTTCGTTCAGGCAGGTGCATTCGCCTGAACGAAGTGATCGTGACCTGGCGGCAAAGGGCTGGCCAGCTACGAGCATCCGGGGGCAACGGGAGGCGAAGTCGTCGAAGGGGGAAGGAAAGGTCCCCGGTCGGATGCGACGCGAATCAGGGGCCAACGCGGGCGAGATTCCCTCCGTCTTCAGCCGACCGGGCTTACCAGTAACGCACCTTGCCGGTGTCGAGATGGACGAACTTGTCGCGCGGATAGAAGCCGACGCCGCCGACGCTCTGCGACATCGCGGCATCGCGGAGGTCGGAAAGCGGCACCCCGGGAATGCGGATGTCGATGGCCTTGCCCTGCATGTGCAGGCTGTTCCGGGCGACACCACCGCCGCGCGAGTTGCGCAGGTGCGAATTGGTGGCGGCGCAGCGGTAGCCGGAAATGACGTGGAAAGGCTGGTCGGAACCCAGTTCCTGGCGTGTTTTGTACAGCAGGTCGAACAGTTGCGGGTCGATCTGGCCGATTTCGCCGGAGTAATGGTCACGCAGAAAACGATTCAGCGTGCTCAGCCCATCGGGAACGTAGTGGTGGCCGACGGCGAAGACGACCGAAATCCGCTCGCCGGTATGGGTGTGATCGAATTCCAGGCTACGCGCGTTGGGCAGCGAGGCCAGCGCGGGTTTCGCGAGTGGCAGGACAACGCCCGCCATTGCCAGCTTGGCCGCGTGACTGAGAAACAGGCGGCGTGAGTGTATTTGCGGATTCGGCATAGGGTTCAACTCGGAAGCTAATGGTTTGATTTTGCGCCAATTTCAAACCGATTGAAAGCGCTTGGAGATTGCGCGCGCTGGCGCAGGGCTTCGTCCAGGATCTTGTCCTGGCCGTAGATGTCCGGGAAGAAATGAATTCTCCCGTCCCTGACGACAGCGGTGGTGTAGGCAATCACCACCGGAAAAGGTTCCCGCAGGCGCAGTGTCGCCGACCGACCCTTCGTCATTGCCTGAACGATGCGCTCCTCGGTCCATTCGGGCTCGTCGGCGAGGACGAATTTCGCCAGCGCCACCGGCTCCTCGACGCGGATGCAGCCGTGGCTGAAATCGCGGCGGTCGCGCTTGAAGAGTTGCGGGGTCGGCGTGTGGTGGAGGTAGATGTTGTCTCTGTTGGGAAAGATGAACTTGATGTCGCCGAGCGCGTTCCTCGCGCCGGGCCTCTGGCGGATGCGCATTTCGCCGCGCTCGACCGCGTCCAGACTGGCCTCGGAATAGCCGCTGACAACCTTGCCGTCGCGGCCGACGAATTCGAATCCCTGCTGATCGAAATAGCCCGGCTCGCGGCGCAGTTTGGGCAGCGTTTCGCCTCTAGCGATCGACGGCGGGACGTTCCAGTACGGGCTGAACTCGACATACTGCATTTCGGCAGCGAAGATCGGCGTGCGGGTCTTGTTGGCATTGCCGACGATGATATTCATCGCAACCTTCATCTCGACCTTGCCGTCGCGAACCTCATAGGCGCGCACGCGGAACTCCGGAATATTGACGACGACGGCGCGCGGCGCCTGCAGCAGCGGCGTCCAGCGCAGGCGCTCGAGGGCCAGCTCGAGTTGCCTGACCCGAGCTTCGGGAGTGACATTGAGTTGCTCGAGGGTGCCCTTGCCGACAACGCCATCCGGCGTTAGCCCGTGGCGCTCCTGAAACGACTTGACGGCATCGACCAGCCTGCCTTCGTAGCGTGCCGGCGGCGCACCATTGGCGGGAAGGTCGCCGAGCACCTTCAGCCGCTGGCTCAGGACCGCGATGCCGGCATAAGTCTGCCCGGGCTGGAGCTTGCCGTCGGCCGGAGTCGGCAATGCCTTGAGCCAGGCCGGATCCCCCGCCAGGAGCCGGTAGCGGGCGAGCACTTCCCTGAGTTCGTGGTATTGAGCGAGCTGGGGCTGCGCGCTGCGTACCGCTTCCGGCAGTCGGTCGTCGGCAATTGCCGAAATCAGCAGGACCTCTGGGTCGAATCCTGGCCTGGATACGCCGCTGTAGTTCTCGTCGAGTTGCCGTGGGTCGATGCGGCCGTAGTGCAGATCGGCGAGATAGCGCCGTGTTGCGGAAGTCAGCGACCGCTCGAGTTGAATGACCGTGTCGTTCGTCGGAGCCGGGCCGCTGGCGGCATTCTCGATGGCATTTCTCATGAGATCGGCGCCATAGTCGTTTGCATTCAGGCCGTCCTCGGCGGCACTTGCCAGAAGGTCGGCCGCCTTGCGCGCGGTGGCCGTCGGACGCCCGTCGCTGAACCAGAGTAGCGCATTGGCTGCAAGCGCAGGCTTGGCGCTGACGATTGCCAAGGCGATGGTCAGGAGAATTGCTGAGAGATGCCATTTCCCGAAACGTCCGGCGGGGGGCGAGGCTGGCGGTGACGGAGTGCGGGGCATGTGGTTTCGGGGGATGCGGATTGCCCCGCATTATGTACCATTGGCAAAAGCTCCGGACAAACCGTGGTATTCAGGCGTCGGGGGCTGCAAGTATGAAAGGCGTCTCGTGTTGACTGATCTTCGATCCATTGTGCCCGAGAACTCTTCTGTGCCCGCTTCGCCAACTGGCGCGCGGCTGGCTGTCTTGACGCTGCGGGGGCTCGGCGCGTGACGACGGCCGGCTTGCTGACGGTCCGCGCCGACTTCGGGGACGGCCGTCTGAGGCATGTCGATGTCGATCTCCGGCGCCCGCCGGTGACGCAGCTCTTTATCGGCCAGTCGCCGGAAGCGGTGGTCAGGACCGTGCCCTGCCTGTACACGATCTGCGCCCAGGAGCAGCGGGCGGTGGCGCAGGCGGCGCTGGCGGCAGCGGCGGGCGAAGCACCCGTGGCGGCCGACGACGCCGGGTTGTGGATCGAGATGCTGCACGAAAACCTCTGGCGCCTGTTGCTCGACTGGCCGCCAGCGCTTGGCTTGCCCCCGGCGCAGGCGGCGTTCATCGCCTGGCGCGCGATCCGGCAAGGCGGAAGCTGCGCCGAAGTGACTCGCCGGTTGCTGACCGAGGTTCTTCACTACCTCGCTGAAAATTGCCTCGCCAGGCTGGTCGACCGCAACAGCGACGCGCCCTGCGGACCAGTGGCGCTGACGCCTGACGAATGGCTTGCCGGCTGCCGGGAAAGCGGCGATTTCCAGCCGGCGATGCGCCCGCCGCCGTCGATCCGCGCGGCTTATCGCAAGCGCATTGCCGAAGTCGAACGCGCGACCGGGGCGCTGGCCAGCGGTGCTGCCTTTCCGCTGGCGGCAGCCGGGGGTAACGGCTGGGGCGTGGCGCAGACGGTGACGGCGCGCGGCGTGCTCACCCATGCCGTGCGCCTCGAGGCGCGCACGGTGACGCAATATCGGGTCACGGCGCCGACCGACGTCTTCTTTGCCGACGCCGGCGCGCTTTCCGGACTGCTCGCTGGCCAACGCTTCGTCTCGTCGGATGAGGCGAAGCGGTCGCTCCACCTGGCGGTGCTGGCCCTCGACCCTTGCCTGCCCTATGTGCTGGAGGTGAACGATGCATGAAATGTCGCTCGCCGAGGGCGTGCTGCAACTGGTCGAAGAAACGGCGATGCGCGAAAACGCACAACGGGTTAAGCTGGTCGTGCTGGAAATCGGCCGCCTTTCGTCAGTGGAGCCGGAGGCCCTGAGGTTCTGTTTCGAGGCGGTGGTCGACGGTAGCATTGCCCACGGGGCGGTGCTGGAGATTGTCGATGTGCCCGGTGTCGGCTGGTGCATGCCCTGCGGCGAGTCGGTGGCGATGGACGAGGTTTTCGGCGCCTGTCCGAGGTGTGGCAGCTACCAGCTGCAGCCGACCGGGGGAACCGAAATGCGGGTCAGGGAAATCGAGATCGAGTAGGCGAACAGGAGGCGGCGCGATGTGTACGGTTTGCGGTTGCGGAGCAGGAGAAACGAAGGTCGAGGGTGAAGTGCAGGAGCATTCGCATGAACACACCCATGTCTACGAGGACGGCACGGTGCATAGCCAGGCGCATGGGCATGGTCAGGAGCACGCGCACGAGCAAGGAGAGTCGCCGCTCGGCGTTCATTCGCACGCCCATCGCCATGCCGATGGCAGCGAACACAGCCATGCGCATACGCACGCTGGCGAACACGCCCATCATCACGAACATGGCATCGCCGGCGATCTGGATTACGGCGCCGGCCCCGCCCGCGCCCATGCGCCGGGCCTGAGCCAGTCGCGCATGGTGCAGATCGAACAGGATATCCTCGCCAAGAACAACGCCTATGCCGCGGCCAACCGTCGGTGGTTCGACGAACGGGGAATCTTTGCGCTGAATCTGGTTTCGAGTCCGGGCTCGGGGAAGACCACGCTGCTGGTCAGGACCATCGAATTGCTGAAAGGGAAGGTGGCGATCAGTGTCGTCGAGGGCGACCAGCAGACCTCGAACGACGCAGAGCGTATCCGCGCCACCGGCGTCGCCGCCCTGCAGATCAACACCGGCAAGGGCTGCCACCTCGACGGCCACATGGTCGGCCACGCGCTGGAACGCCTGCGGCCGGCCGACGAATCGCTGTTCCTGATCGAGAACGTCGGCAACCTCGTCTGCCCGGCCGCCTTCGACCTCGGCGAACACCACAAGGTCGCCATCCTGTCGGTGACCGAGGGCGAGGACAAGCCGCTCAAGTACCCGGACATGTTCCGCGCCGCCGACGTGCTACTGCTCAACAAATGCGACCTGCTGCCCTACTTGCAGTTCGACGCCGACCTGGCGGAAGCCAACGCGCGCCGGGTCAATCCGAAGCTGACGATCTTCCGCGTCTCGGCGACCAGCGGCGACGGGCTTCCAGCCTGGGTGGCGTGGATCGAAGCCGGGCTGGAGGCGCAGCGCGGCAAGCGTGGGGAAACGGTCGATGCGCTGAAGCGGCGGATCGCCGAACTGGAAAGTCAATTGGCCGCCCGCTGATCACGGAGCGAAAACCAGTTCGGGGAGCACGACCTCCCAGTGCTCGCACTTGCAGAGATGCTGATACTCCGGATCGTTGTCGCGCTGACGCCAGATAAGGATGGCGCGAACGCTGGCGTGAATGCAGTGCAGATCACCCGGTAACTCGAACTTGCTTGAGAGGCGACCGACACAATAACCCGTCTGGGTGCGGAGTTCGTTACCCACCAGATGCAATTCATCGCCAATCTGCAGCGCCGCGATCTCGCGGTGGATGGCTGCTTCGGGCGCCTTTCTGCCGGCAAAGCCGAGGTCGATGTCGCGCAGCGAGGGAATCACGTAGCGGTGATTCATACCCGGTGGCGCTGGTGGCCATTGCGTCGGCGGGCGATGCAGCAGGGCCTGGCTGGCTGGGAGGCGGTCGATCAGGAAATTTCCGCCGTCCATGCGTGCCAGGGTGAGCGTCTGACGGGCGCGGGTCATCGCCACGTAGTACAGCCGGCGCACGGCGTCCGGGTTTTCGCCGTTTTGCGGACGCCAATCGCCGTCGAGCACGATGACGTGATCGAATTCCAGCCCCTTGGCGCGGTGGGCGCTAAGCAGGAGCAACCCGTTCTGCCGGAACCGGCTGGCGCGCCCCCACTCGGCCAGCCAGTCGCGGAAGTACTCCAGAGAGACTTCGGCACCCTGGGTGTCGTCCGCGAAAGCGGCGATGGCGTATTCGAGGCGGGCAGTCCAGTCGTTGCCGCCATAGTCGGTGAACCAGGCCTGCAGCCGTTCAGCCTTTACCAGTTGGCCGTGGGCCGCGGCATGGCCGAGCAAGGCCTGTGTTTCGCGCAGCCGCCAGAGCGGCGGTTCTTCCTCGTCGGCCATGTTGACCGGGATGCCGAGACTTTCGCAGGCGGCGCGCAGGGGATCGAGATATTTCCACTGGCGGGCGATGATGGCGGTCCGGGTCAGGTCGAGGCCCAGAGTCTGCAGACGCCGGATTTCGGTCAGCACGGCCAGCGCCTGCTGGTCAGCCGTGCGCCCGGCGGGCAGGATTTGCACGCGCCCGTGGACGACGCTGTCCTGGCCCTGCCAGTGACCACCGCGAGCGGACTTGAGGCGGATAGCATTGATGCGGATCGGCTGTTCTTCCTTCATGCGTGCCTGCGCGGGTCCGATCAGTGCATTGGCGACTTCGATGATGTTCGCGGTCGACCGGTAATTTTCGACCAAATAGCGGGCCTGTGCCTGATAGTCGTCGGCAAAGCGGCGGATGAATTCGACCGAGGCGCCGTTGAAGGCGTAGATGTTCTGGTCGTCGTCGCCGACGGCGAAGAGGTTGAGCTTGCCGTCCTCATCGCTGCGCTTGCGCCCGGCGAGTGCCGAGATCAGGGCGTACTGGTCGGGTCCGATGTCCTGATACTCGTCGACCAGTATCCAGCGGAAGCCGGCGAGCAGACGGTTGCGCTGGTGGTCGGCGTCTTCCGGCGGCAGACCGCGTCCTTCGAGCAGCGCCGTGGCGTCCCTGAGGACAAGGTCGAAGTCGTCGGTACGGCGCTCGTTGCGGTCGGCGAAGCTGGCGCCGACCAGGCGCATGGCGAGCGCGTGGCAGGTAAGGACAGTAACGCCATTGGCATCGGCACCGATCAGGTCGCGCAGACGGCGGCGGATTTCCAGCGCGGCGTGGCGGTTGTAGGCAAGTGCCAGGATGGCGCGCGGGTTTTCCCGCCGCATGCGAATCAGGTAGGCGATGCGGTGGACGAGCACGCGCGTCTTGCCCGAGCCGGGGCCGGCGAGGACGAGCATATTGGCGTTCTCGCGGTCGTCGGCGACGATGCCGCGCTGGTGCGGCTTGGCCAGGGTTTCGACGATGCTTTCCCAGGACAGCGGGGTGGTCTGTCGCTCCAGTTCGTCTTCGCGGCCGGGCAGCCAGAGCTTGCAGAAATCCTCGCGGCCGAGACGGAAGTAATCCATCGCCAGTTGCAGCGCGTCGGCCATGCGTTGCATGCCGCGCTCGGCATACTCGGCCATGATGTGAATCTGCCGGGTCAGCTCGCTGTAGTGCATCTGCAACGGCAGGTAGTTGCTCTTCTCGAACTGCAGCTTCCAGTTGGGTTCGAGATGCAGCGTCATCGCTGTCCGGAAGATCGCCAGCCCCTTGTTGAGGCGCAGCACTTCCTGTTCGTGCAGCCAGAGCAGGGCGCGTTCGACAAGCTTGCGCAGATCCGGCGTTTCGGCGGCGAGCAGGGCATCGCCGGCAACGCTGGCGGTCAGCTTGCCGAGCGTGGTTTCGGCCAGCAGGTCGATACCGCGGGCGCCATTGGGCAGGCAGGAGAGCCAGTGTTCGAGCAGCCGTCCCGCGGCACTGCGCCGCCGCTCGGCGATCTTTTCGAGCCTGCTCCAGCTTCGATTGAGGCTGACATGCAGGGTTTCCGGGTCGCCGGCACGCCCGATGGTCAGGCTGCCGCGGCCATCCGCGCTGTCCCGGCCGTCACCGGCCAGACCGGCGACGATCTGGCGCAGGTTTTGTGGCAGGGCTTGCGGCTGCCCGCCGTCCTTGATCCGCTGGGCGAGCAGGCGCAGGTTGAGCGGATAGCCTTCGCCGGCGATGACGTCGGGTGCGGTTTCGCGGAGTGTGGCGATGAGGGTCTTTTCAAGTTCGCAGGCCTCGTCGAAGCGCTTCTTCGACGAACGTTCGACAGCGATGTGGACGAAGGCGGTCATCCCAGTGTCGTTGCTTGAAATGCCCAACTGATCGAAGAGGAAGAGCGCCTGACGCAGCGCCTCCCGCATCGAAGCCGGCACTCATCATCAGTTCGTCGGTCGAGATGCCCTCGTCGGCCGGGGCGCACATGAGGATCTGGATCAAATCCAGATATTTTTTCCGGTCGACCGCAAGCGGAATGCGTGTGGCCAGCTTTCGCTCGGCCTCGGCCAGATCCTTGACGCGCAATGCCGAGGGGAAGATCTGCACGCTGTTTTCCTCACGCCGGACGAGGGCGGCTTCCTCGAGCCAGGCGATGGCGGTACGGACGCGCGTATCGTCGGTGGCGATGTCGCGCTTGAAATTGCCGTCATCGTCTTCGTCGAGAATTTCGCCCGAGGTGGCGACTAGCGGCTCGTCGCGGTTCTTCTTGCGCTGGAGTTGGCGCAGCGCGCGCAGCACGCTCTGGATGTCGCGCCGCGACAGGCGCGAGGCGGCCGACATGCTGTGCTGGCGCTCGACATCGTCGGTGACGTAAAGCAGCACGCAATGCGCCGTCGCGCGATCGCGGCCGGCACGCCCGGCCTCCTGCAGGTAGTTCTCCAGCGAGCCGGGAATGTCGGCATGGACGACCAGGCGAACATCGGGCTTGTCGATGCCCATGCCGAACGCGTTGGTCGCGGCGATGGCGCGCAATTCGCCGGCGATGAAGGATTTCTGCGTGTTCTTTTTGGTTTCCGGCGGCAGGCGGGCATGGTAAGCCGCTGCCGCAACACCCTTCTCGCGCAGGAATCGCGCGAGTTCCTCGGTCTGCTTGCGGGTCGCGCAGTAGGCGATGGCGCCGCCGGATACGCCGGGCGGCAGCGCTTGGGCGATCAGGCAAGCGACGAGGCCGAATTTTTCCGCCGCCGTGGTCTGGATGACCTCGAATTTCAGGTTGTCGCGTTGCGCGCCGCCATCGAGCAGGCGCAGGTCGATGCCCAGCTTCTCGCGGAAGTGGCCAACGATGTCGGCGACCACTTCCGGCTTGGCGGTTGCCGTCAGGCACTGGATCAGGGGCAGGGTCTTGTCCGGCGAAGCTTCGCGACTTTCGTGGATGAAGCGGGCGACATAGCGGTAATCGGGGCGGAAATCCTGGCCCCATTTCGAGAGGCAATGCGCCTCGTCGAAAATCCAGGCGCCGATTTCGCGCTGCGACAGTACCTTGCGCACGCTGCGATTGCGCAACTGCTCGGGGGCGATCAACAGAATTCCGACGTCGCCGAGGCGGACGCGCTCAAGGACTTCGGCGCGTTCGGGCATCGAGAGCAGGCCGTTGATCGCTGCGCAGCAGTCGATGCCGCGGTCGCGCAGGCCCTTGACCTGATCTTCCATGAGGGCGACCAGCGGCGAGATGACGACCGACAGCGCGCCGGTGCGGACGAAACGCGATAGCGCGGGAATCTGGTAGCACAGCGACTTGCCGGTGCCGGTCGGGAGAATGCCGAGCAGGTGCTCGCCACGCATGGCGGTCTCGACGATGGCTTGCTGCAGCGGATGCCCGCTGGCCTTGTCCATCGGCTCGGGACGGAACTCGTAAGCGGTGCCGAACCAGTGCTGCAATTGCTTGAGCGCATCGTGTTCGCGGCGGCACCAGGCGCAGTCTGGGTTGCTACAGGGCCTGTCGCGCAACTGACGAACCAGCTTCCCGGCGTCCGGGAACTGGTGGCGTACCCAAGGCGGCATGACCGAGTTGCCACCGGCAACGGAGAGCCAGGCGAGCGCGTAGGCGAGCGGCCAGGCGTGCGTCGTGGCGTTGCCGATGATGTGCGCGGCCGCTGTTCGGCAGGCGGACTCCGCCAGCAGCCGTGCCAGCGCCGCCCGGGCTACTTCATCCGTAGGCGCACGCTTTTTGCGAATGGTCATGAACAGACTGTTAAGACCCGAGACGCTCTGGTCGCGCGTGGTCAGCCAGTGCCAGGCGAGCAGCAGATCGGGATTCGTTGCCTGCAGCGCACGCAGGCTCTGTTCCTGATCGCCGAAAACCTGCAGCGCAAGTTCGGCGTCGAGCAGCGGGTTGTTCCTGCGATTGCCCAGCAGTTGCCCGTCCTGATAATGCTTGACGAGGTGATGGTAGGGATTCTTCGGGAAGGCCAGCGGATTGAGGCGCAGGGTATCGACTACCGGCTTGGCGAACAGGTGCAGGTTCGGCCGGGCGGCCCGCAAATGGGGCAGATCGAAGGCGATCAGGTTGTGCCCGAGCAGAAAGGCGGCGCCCTCGGCGAGTTGGTCGACGCCGGCGAGCGCCTCGCTCAGCGTGCCGGGCGGAAAAAGCTGGCTCGCCGCCGTATCGCCGCGCAGGGCCGCCAGTTGATGAATGACCCCGCTGTTGCGGCCGACCTCAAGATCGATGCTCAGGCAGTGCGGGTTGAGTACGCGGGGGGCGGGAGAGGCGTCGTCGGGGCGGGACACGGGGTGGCTGGATCGGGATACGCATTTTTCATTGTAATCCGGGGCACGGCGTCGCTGGCCATTTTCCCGCCTGACCGAAGCTGGCGTAAGCTTGCCGCATTCGGGATTCAGTCGGGAAAGGCTTGATGTCGGGCAAAGTGTTACGCATTCGCGGCCTGGTTCAGGGCGTCGGCTTTCGTCCCTACGTCTGGCGGCTGGCGAACGAGCTTGGCCTCGTCGGCTGGGTGCGCAACGACGGCGCCGGGGTGACGGTTGCGGTCGACGGCGAAAAAGTGCCCGAATTCATCGCTCGCCTGGCGCAGGAGGCGCCGCGGCTGGCGCGCATCGACGCCGTCGAGGCCGAGCCGACCCACGTCGCCGGCGATGGTTTCGCCATCCGCGACAGCGTGGCTGGCGACGTGCTCACCGCCATCGGCCCCGATGCCGCGATCTGCCCCGACTGCATCGCCGATCTCTGCGACCCGGCCGGCCGCCGCTGGCGCTACGCCTTCACCACCTGCACGCACTGCGGCCCGCGCTACACCGTCAGCCGGCGCATTCCCTACGACCGGGCACAGACCAGCCTCGCCGCCTTTCCGCTCTGCCCGGCGTGCGAGGCCGAATACACGGCGCCGACCGACCGCCGCTTTCATGCCGAAACCACCTGCTGCCCGGCCTGCGGCCCGCGATTGCGCCTGCTCGACGCGACCGGCGAGGCGCTGGCCGGCGATCCGTTGACGGCAACCCTGTCCCTGCTGCGCGCCGGGAGGATCGTCGCGCTCAAGGGGCTGGGCGGTTTCCATCTCGCCTGCGACGCGCGCAATGCCGGAGCGGTGGCCGAACTGCGCCGGCGCAAGCAGCGCGAGGAAAAGCCGTTCGCGGTGATGGCGCTCAACGCCGCCTCGCTGCGCGACCATGCGCGCATCGGCGCGGCCGAGGAGCGTCTGCTCGACGGTGTCGCCGCGCC
>ERZ724513.1489-NODE-1489-length-11817-cov-8.020575_pt1 | contig 11817 bp, 14 predicted proteins | sample MGYA00376046_ERZ724513 | MGnify/ENA primary metagenome ERZ724513 (study PRJEB28724, sample SAMN07190883) | activated sludge metagenome | isolation source: activated sludge of sewage treatment plant in Hong Hong | place: Hong Kong | collected 2016-03-17 ... | reverse complement strand
GGAGCGACGAGTCAGAAAGTTGCTCGATGAAGGTTCAGCCGAGCGTCAAGAAGATTTGCGACAAGTGCAAGGTGATTCGCCGGCACGGTCGCGTGATGGTGATCTGCGACAACCCGCGGCACAAGCAGCGCCAGGGCTGACCTGGGCTGGCCGTCAGGGCCGCAGCCTCACCGGACGGGCTCGCACCCGTCCACCACCCGTCACGACGAGGGTGGCCAACTGAACAACGTGATCGCACCGGATCAGGCGGCTTGCCGCGATGATCCGACACCCCCGGTCGGAGGCCGGGGCCCACGCCGAGGCGGCGAGGGGACGCATCACGCCAGACACCTCCGCGGAACGGCCCGACAGCCGCTCCGGCAACGAAAGGGAAACGCCTCATGGCACGCCTCATCGGGGTGGATCTGCCGCGCGAGAAGCGCTTGGAGATCGCACTCACCTACATCTTCGGCATCGGACGCACCCGCGCAGCCGAAACCCTGGCCGCCACTGGCATCAGTGGCGACATCCGTGTCCACCAACTGACCGACGAACAGCTCGTTGCGCTTCGCGATCACATCGAAGCGAACTACGAGACCGAGGGCGACCTGCGCCGCACCGTCGCCGCCGACATCCGGCGCAAGATCGAGATCGGCTCCTACCAGGGCCGTCGTCACCGCATGGGCCTGCCCGTGCGTGGTCAGCGCACCCGGACGAACGCCCGTACCCGCAAGGGTAAGAAGAAGGCGGTCGCCGGCAAGAAGAAGGCCCGCTGACGCGGCCCCCGGCACGAGATAACCAGGAGTACTGACACACATGGCTACTGCAGGCCGCACCAAGGCGCAGGCCGCTTCCAAGACGAAGCTGCGCCGCAAAGAGAAGAAGAACGTCACCGCCGGTCAGGCGCACATCAAGTCGACGTTCAACAACACCATCATCACGATCACCGACCCCACCGGTGCGGTGATCTCGTGGGCCTCCGCCGGCACCGTCGGCTTCAAGGGCTCCCGCAAGTCGACCCCGTTCGCCGCCCAGATGGCCGCCGAGGCCGCCGGACGCCGTGCCATGGAGCACGGCATGAAGCGCGTGGACGTGTTCGTCAAGGGTCCCGGCTCCGGCCGTGAGACCGCGATCCGTTCGCTGGGTGCGGTCGGGCTCGAGATCGGCCCGATCGCCGATGTCACCCCGGTGCCGCACAACGGCTGCCGTCCGCCCAAGCGCCGTCGCGTCTGAGCCCGAGCCGAAAGAAGAGGACTGAACCATGGCCCGTTACACCGGACCCATCACCAAGAAGTCGCGCCGGCTCGGCACCGACCTGGTCGGCAACGACAAGGCGTTCGAGCGTCGTGCGTACCCGCCCGGCGTGCACGGCCGCGGCCGCTCCAAGGAGTCGGAGTACCTGCTGCAGCTGCGCGAGAAGCAGAAGGCGCGTTATGCCTACGGCGTGCTCGAGAAGCAGTTCCGCCGCTACTACGAAGAGGCCAACCGCCTTGCCGGCAAGACCGGTGACAACCTGCTGATCATTCTCGAGTCGCGGCTCGACAACGTGATCTACCGCGCCGGCTTCGCCAACACCCGCCGCCAGGCCCGCCAGCTCGTGGTGCACGGCCACTTTCTGGTCAACGGCAAGAAGGTCAACATTCCGTCGTACCGCGTGAGCGCCTACGACATCATCGACATCGCCCCGAAGTCGATGAACTCGCTGCCCTTCGTGATCGCCCGTGAGACCCATCACGAGCGCACCGTGCCGGCCTGGCTGACCGTGCGTCCGAACAAGGGCCGCATTCTGGTGCACCAGCTGCCGGTTCGCGACCAGATCACCATCGACGTCACCGAACAGCTGATCGTCGAGCTCTACTCCAAGTGAGCCTGTGATGGCCCCCGGTTCCTCCGGGGGCCATCACAACGAGGACGCTGCGGCGTCCTCACCCCCGTGCGGGGTGGCCTCGCACGGGCAACCCATGACTGCCGTCATATAGCGGTCGGCAGGAGAGGAAACACAACTACATGCTCATCGCACAGCGTCCGAGTCTGACCGAAGAGGTCGTCGACGACTTCCGCTCCCGCTTCGTCGTGGAGCCCCTGGAGCCCGGTGTCGGTTACACCCTGGGCAACTCGCTGCGCCGCACGCTGCTGTCGTCCATTCCGGGCGCGGCCGTCACCAGCATCAAGCTCGAAGGCACCCAGCACGAGTTCAGCACCATCGAAGGTGTCGTCGAGGACGTCACCGAGATCATCCTCAACCTCAAGGGCCTGGTGCTTTCGTCCGAAGAGGACGAGCCGGTCGTGATGTACCTGCGCAAGGCCGGCCCCGGTGAGGTCACCGCCGCCGACATCGCGCCGCCCGCCGGCGTCGAGATCCACAACCCTGAGTTGCACATCGCCACGCTCAACGAGACCGGCAAGGTCGAGATGGAGCTGGTCGTCGAGCGTGGCCGCGGCTACGTGTCGGCCGTGCAGAACAAAAACATCGACGCCGAGATCGGCCGCATTCCGGTCGACTCGCTGTACAGCCCGGTGCTGAAGGTCACCTACAAGGTCGAGGCCACCCGCGTGGAGCAGCGCACCGACTTCAACCGGCTGACCCTCGACGTCGAGACCAAGCCGTCGATGACCCCCCGCGACGCGGTGGCTTCGGCCGGCAAGACCCTGACCGAGCTGTTCGGCCTGGCCCGCGAGCTGAACGTGGACGCCGAGGGCGTCGAGATCGGCCCGTCGCCGGTGGACGAGCAGCTGGCCGCCGACCTGGCGCTGCCAGTGGAGGAGCTGAAGCTCACCATGCGCAGCTACAACTGCCTCAAGCGCGAGGGCATCCACACCGTGTCTGAGCTGGTGTCGCGTTCTGAGCAGGACCTGCTCGACATTCGCAACTTCGGTTCGAAGTCGATCGAAGAGGTCAAGCTGCGGCTGCACGAGATGGGTCTGTCGCTCAAAGACAGCTCGCCCGGCTTCGACCCGCTGGCCGCCCTCAACCGCTACAACGACGACGACGCCGACTTCGGCGACGAGTACTGATCCGCGAATAGGAGTAACGACTCATGCCCAAGCCAACCAAGGGTCCCCGGTTCGGGGGCTCGCCGGCACACCAGCGGATCATTCTGGCCAACCTGGCCAGCCAGCTCTTCGAGCACGGCCGGATCACCACCACCGAGGCCAAGGCCAAGCGGGTTCAGCCGCTGGCCGAGCGGCTGATCGCGAAGGCCAAGCGGGGCGACCTGCACAACCGTCGCCAGGTGCTCTCGACCATCACCGACAAGGGTGTGGTGCACGTGCTGTTCACCGAGATCGCGCCCAAGCTGGCCGATCGTGACGGCGGCTACACCCGCATCACCAAGGTGGGCCCGCGCAAGGGCGACAACGCCCCGATGGCCGTGATCGAGATCATCACCGAGTCGGTCGAGGAGTCGCGTAAGAACAAGGCCAAGGGCAAGCCGGCTGCGGCCGCAGCCCCGGCCAAGAAGGCCGACAAGGCCGCCGCCCCGAAGCGGGCCAAGAAGGCCGAGTCGGCCCCGTCCAGCCCGTCGTCGCCGTCCGCGCCGTCCGCCCCTTCGGCCGACGACGAGATCGGCGAGGTGACCGTGGGTGCCGACGCCGTGGCTGAGACCGCCGAGGGTGGTTACCGCGGCGAGAACCCGCCCAAGGGCTACGACATCAAGGGCAACGAGGACTCGAGGAAGTTCCACACCCCCGAGTCGCCCTGGTACGACCAAACCATCGCCGAGGTGTGGTTCGACAGCGAAGAGGCGGCCGAGAAGGCCGGCTTCGTCAACGCCGTCAAGCACGACGACGAGGCCTGATCCGCAACACAACCGATGCCCGGCTACCGTTCAGGGGCCGGGCATCGGTGCGTCCCGGGGGTGGGTGATGGCGCTCGCCCACCTGCCCGGGAGGCCTGTGAAAGTCGAGCGGGTCAGGAGGTCAGTGGACGTAATCCACCCGGGCATCGCGGCGCGACCACAGCACCAGGGCGACCACGCCGATTAGCGTGTGTCCGCTGCCGGTCAGCACCCAGAGGGCCGGCCCGTTGCCGAGGCCGAACGGCACCCCGACGAACGTGGCGAGATGAAAGCCGGCGTGCACGCCGACGACCGTCCACAACGACCGGGTCAGCAGGGTCCGGGTCGAGATCGCAGACGACGGCGCACCCTGACCAGCGGCACCTCGGCACTTGGCGGGGCGAGCCTGAAGGTGGAGGTGCCGGCATGACGGGCGTTCGAGCAACCGAACCCGCCATCAAGGTTTTGGTGGTTGACGATCAGCAGTTGGTGCGGCGCGGCATCTGTCTGGTGCTCGACACGCTCGAGGGCGTCGAGGTGGTGGGTGAGGCGGCCGACGGCCGCGAGGGGCTGGCCATGATCAACGCCGTGCAGCCCGACGTGGTGCTCACCGACGCCCGCATACCCGTACTCGACGGAGTCGGCCTGGTGGCCGGTGCCGCCAGCCGCTTTCCGGGCCTGCCGGTGGTGGTGCTGACCACCTTCGACGACGACGAACTGGTGCGAACGGCGATCGACGCCGGCGCGTGCGGCTTCCTGCTCAAAGACGCCGCCCCCGACGACATCGCCCGGGCGCTGGAGGCGGCGCTGCGGGGCGAGTTGGCGGTCGACCCGCGGGTGACCCGGTCGCTGGTGCGGCGTCCGGCGGTGGACCCGTTGCGTCACCTGACGCCCACCGAGGCCGAGGTGGCCGCCCGCATCGCGGTCGGCGAATCGAACGCCGAGATCGCCGCGGCGTTGCGCCTGAGCCACGGCACGGTGAAGAATCACACCTCGGCACTGCTGCGCAAGCTTGGTCAGCCCGATCGCACTCGGCTCGCGCTGTATCTGGCAGCACTCCCCGCCCGCCTGTAGCCGGAGCCCTCGTCCCGAACCGTCCCTCCCGAACGGCCCCAGCCGATGGGGCACGAGTGCCGGCCCGAGCATCGCCCGTCCCGTCCGTGGGGACGGTCCGTGTGCCCCTACGATGGCGCGGTGCAGCTCTCGCTGTGGTGGACCATGGTCGGGGCCTGCCTGCTGATCTCATTCACCCCGGGGGCCGGCGCGATCAGCACCATGGCGAACTCGCTCGCCGCCGGTTGGGCGCGGTCGATCTGGGGCGTGCTGGGCCAGCAGGTGGCCCTGGTGATTCACATCGTGATCGTGGCGCTGGGCGTCGGGGTACTGGTGGCAACCAACCACTGGCTGTTCACCGCGATCCGGTGGGCCGGGGCCGCCTATCTCGTGTTTCTGGGCGTGCGGCAATGGCTGGATCGTCCAATGGGCAGCGTGCAGCTCGAGGCCGAGGTGGCAGAAGACGCCGCGATGCCCAGCCACCTGCAGCCGTGGCCGATGTTTCGCCGGGGCGCGCTGGTGAACCTGACCAACCCCAAGGCGATCGTGTTCTTTCTGGCGTTCACCCCGCAGTTCATTCGACTGGACGCCGACCTGCTCACCCAGTACGCGATCTTCACCATCACCGTGGTGACGATCGACGTCATCGTGATGTGGTTCTTCTTCGCTCTGGCTGCCAAGGGCCTGCGCCGGTTCATGCGCGAAGACGGCGGGCAGCGGTTCGTCAACCGCATCTTCGGCACGCTGTTCGTTCTCGTCGCGGGGCTGCTGGTGTTCATCGATTAGCACCGTGAACGTGTGACTCCGCTGCCTCCTTGGCGGTCTGCCCTCACCCTGACCGCGCGCTGCGCGCAGCCGACTCACAGCAGCCGCACAGCGATGCTCGTGCTTCGTCGTCTACCGTCAACGTCATGAGCCGATCGGAGCAGCCCAGTCCCGCTGCAGGGCTGAGCTACGAGGGACGCACCCTGCTCCGTCCTGACGACGAGGTGGTCGATCAGGGCCTCGCGTTCGACATCACCACGTTGTTCAACCGGCGCCGCGCGTTGCAGTTTCTGGGCGTCGGTGCTGCCGGTGGCGTGCTGGCCGCCTGTGGGGTGAGTTCGTCCACCGGCACGTCCGGCACGTCCGCGTCGGCCTCGGCAGAGAACAGCACCGGGCTGACCGAGATTCCCGACGAGACCGCCGGGCCCTACCCCGGTGACGGGTCGAACGGGCCCGACGTGCTCGAGCAGAGCGGCGTGGTACGTTCCGACATTCGCAGCAGCTTCGGTGGCTCGACCACCACCGCCGAGGGCATCGGCATGACGCTGACCCTCACCGTGCTCGACATCGCCGCCGGCGGTACGCCCATGAGCGGGGCCGCGGTTTACGTCTGGCACTGCGACCGGGCCGGTGAGTATTCGATGTACTCGCAGTCGATCCTGGGCGAGAACTATCTGCGCGGCGTGCAGATCACCGACGACTCCGGCGCAGTCACCTTCACCAGCATCTTTCCGGCGTGCTACTCGGGACGCTGGCCGCACGTGCACTTCGAGGTGTACCCCGACCGGGCCAGCATCATCGACGATTCGAAGACCATCGCCACCTCGCAGGTCGCCCTGCCCAAGAACGTGTGCGACACCGTCTACGCCACCACAGGGTACGAACAGTCGGTCAGCAACCTGTCGCAGCTCACCTTGGCCACCGACAACGTGTTCGGCAACGACGGCGGCGTGCACCAGTTGGGCACCGTCACCGGCGACCTGACCAAGGGCTACGCGGTCACCTTGACCGTTCCGGTGGACACCCGCACCACACCCAGCGGCGGTGACGCCCCAGGTGGCGACGGACGCCCCGGCGGGGTTCCTGGCGGTGCGCCGCCCTCGGGAATGCCGCCCTCGGGTGGTCCGAGCCCGGCCAACAGCTAGCGACATCGCTGGTTGAGCGTGATCGGAACCCCTTGCCACGACAGGCCCCATGGACGCGAGGCCCATCGTCCCTAGTGTCAAGTAACTAGCGGCCGGCGGACTGCACCATCAGACTGGTGCCGCCCCACTCAACGGTGGGTGGGCATCTCTCCCCGAGGAGCACCCCATGACCGAGCCCTACATCGGCGAACTTCGCTGTTTCGGCTTCAACTTCGCGCCGAGCGGTTGGGCGCAGTGCAACGGCCAGCAGTTGCCGATTCAGCAGAACACCGCGCTGTTCTCGTTGCTGGGCACCACGTACGGCGGTGACGGCCGCACCACGTTCGGGCTGCCAGACCTGCGTGGACGCACCGCGCTCGGCAGCGGGCAGGCGCCGGGCCTGAGCAACTACGCCCAGGGCGAGACCGGTGGTGTCGAGAACGTTACCCTCACCGCGCAGCAGGTCGCACCGCACACCCACCCCGTTTCGGGCGCCACCGACGCAACGGCGAAGAATCCGCAGAACAGCCTGCCCGGGTTCACCGCGAGCGAGTCCTCATACAGCGCCACCGCCAGCGTGACCATGAGCGCGGCGATGATCGGGCCGAACACCGGCGGCCAGCCCCACGAGAACAGATCGCCCTTCTTGGCCCTGAACTGGTGCATCGCGCTGACCGGCGTCTTTCCGTCGCGGTCGTAGCGACGCTTCGGACGCACCCGAGTGCGGGATGGTTAGCCTGCTCTGGTGGACCACGCCGAAACGATCACCCTTGCCGACGGCGCCCGGATCGCCACCTGGACGCGAGCCGGCCCGGCTGAGGCGCCCCACGTGGTGCTGCTGCACGGCGGGCCGGGGCTGTGGGACTACCTCGAGCCGCTGGCCGGCCTGATCGGCGACGAGGCGACGACGCACCGCTACGACCAGCGAGGCTGCGGAGCGTCGTCCCCTTCGGACGAGCAGTCGGTGGCCCGCAGCGTGGCCGACCTGGACGAGCTGCGGGCGCACTGGGAACTCGACCGTTTCGTACCCATCGGCCACTCGTTCGGGGCCACCTTGGCGCTGGCGTACGCCGCCGCGCACCCCGAGCGGGTACCGGCGGTCGGCTACGTCAGCGGTGTCGGCATCGGCGACTGGCGCACGCCCTTTCGCAACGAGCGACGCCGGCGGGCCGAGCCGTTCGCGGCGCGACTGGCCGAACTGTCTGTGCCGCAGCGCACCGCGGACGAGGAGGTGGAGTGGCGCACGCTGACCTGGGCCACCGACTACGCCGACCTGACGATCGGGCTTCGTGCGGCCAGTGCGATGGCCCACTCGCCGCACGTGATCAACCAGCACGCCAATCGCGCGGTGAGCTTCACCGACGCCGACCAGATCGGCTGGGCGGCTGCCGTCCGTTGCCCGGTGTACGTGGTGCACGGCACGGCCGACCCGCGTCCGGCGGCGAACGCGCTGCAGTTGGCCGATCGCCTGGCCAGGCCGCGCAAGCGAGTGGTCACCGAGGCCGGTCACCTGCCGTGGATCGAACAACCCGAGCAGCTGCGTGAACTGTTGGCCGAGATCGTGCAGGCCGGCAGGTGCTGAGCCAGACGTAGGGACGGTTCGGCTGACTCAGACGCCGACGGAAACCGCTGATTGGCCGGGTCATGAAGTGCAGCGCGTTTCGCCAGAAGTGGAACCGTCCCCTGAGCCAGAAGTAGAACCGTCCCCGCAATCGGCTTACGACGGGGGAGGGCTTGCTGATGCGGTTTGGCGGCGCGCTGCGGCTGAGGTGTGAAGACTGCGGCTCGACCCCTGAAAAGGCGAACTGGGCTCCCGGCGCAGGAGCCCAGTTCGTATGTGGGGGGCCACTCTCCGGGGGGAGGGCGAGTGGCCCCGGTGGACGCGGCCGCCGGGGGGATGGCGGTGCGCCCCATGGTTCTCGAGCGAGAACCGGTTGAGGGGTCAGAGCACGTGGCGGCAGCTCCACGGCTTGAAGCCGCGCTTGGCGTACAGCCGGTTGGCCACGGTGATCTGTTCGGCCTTGCTGGCCTTGTGGGGGTACTTGGCGAACTGCTGGCCCTTCACCGAGCGCCAGGTCGCCAGGTTGAACTGCAGGCCGCCGTAGTAGCCGTTGTGGGTGTTGATGTGCCAGCGGCCACCCGACTCGCACTTGGCGATCTTGTTCCACTTCGACAGCCGGGCCAGGTTGAGCTTGCCCGTGCCGACCAGCACCTTCTTGTTCACCACCTTCTTGGTGATCGTCTCGGCCACCACCTCGGTGGTCGAGACGCCGTTCACCGTGGTGGTCAGGTACGTGCGGGTGGCCTTGCCGTTCTTGCCCTTGCGCACGGTCTTCTTCGTGCCCTTGTGCAACTTCTTCGTCTTGACCTTCACGGTCTTGTACTTGATGGTGACACCGGTCTTCACGGTGGTGCTGGTGCTCACCACGTCGACCACCACGGTCATGCCGTCGGTCAACGCGCTGTCGGGGGCGGGCGACACCACGTCATCGGCGTCGAAGGCCAGGTTCAGTTGGGCCAGGGCCTCGGCCACGGTCTGCACGCCGCTCACGGTGACCTGATGGGTGGTGCCGGCGTACCGCACGTCCAGGGTCAGCGCCGCGGTGGTGGCGGTGGTGCCGTCTTCGGCGTGGGCCGGCAGCGCGCTCAGCCCGCCCAGCAGCAGCGTGCTGCAGGCGACCGTCGCGGTCAGTCTGGTGATGAAGCCCATCGTTGTTCCCCCCTGTTGTGTCTTCGTTGACGAATCTGTTGGTTGGCTCAGGCCGCGTGGCGGCAACCCCAGGGCCCCAGGCCGGCCTTGGCGTAGTAGCGGTTGGCGACCGTGATCTGCTCGGCCCGGCTGGCCAGGTCGGCGCGGGGGGCGAAATCGGCGCCCCCGTTGGCCCGCCACGAAGCGTTGGCGAACTGCAGGCCGCCGTAGTACCCGTTGCCGGTGTTGATCGACCAGTTGCCGCCCGACTCGCAGCGCGCGATGCGGTCCCACATGGCTGCCCGGGCCAGGTTGAGGTTGCTGGCCTTGGTGCCCACGGTCACCCGGGCACTCTTCGGGGCCACGATCACCACGCGGTCGATGACCTTCTTGCTGGCCTTGCCGCCGTTGACCGAGGTGTAGACGTAGGTGACCTTCGCCTTGCCGTTCTTGCCGGCCGCGGTGACCTTGGTCTGGCCGGTGTACATCGACTTCGACATGGTCTTGATCACGCTGTAGGCGACCTTTTCGGTGACCGTCTTGGTCGACTTCTCGATGCGCGTCAGGGTGATGGACTGCTTGTTCTTGATGGCCGCGTCGAGCCCGGGGCGAATGGCGTCGTCGACGCTCATGCCGATGTTGTGCTCACCCAGCAGCTCGGCGACCGTGGACGCGGTGGTGGAGACCTTCTTGGTCTTGCCGGCCACCTCGAGGGTGACGGTCTTCGGCGTGGTGACGTCGACGGCCAGCCCTTCGCGGCCGATGCTCATCGAGCGCGACACCGAGAAGTCGGCTCCACCGAGCCCCCGCACCTGTGCGGTGGCCAGCGCGCCGTCCAAGGTGGTGGCGGTGGTGTAGAACTCGGTCTGCTTGCCGTCGACCTGCAGGGTGACCTTGCGGGCGAACTGCACCTGCACGCTGCCACCGTCGGTCAGGGGGCTGTCGAGCGACGGAATCACCACGTCGCGGGGGCCCACCTCGATGCCCTGGCTCTTGAGCAGGTCGCCCACGGTGCCGGCGAAACCGGTGGCCGAGGTGGTCTGCCCGTCGACGGACAGGCTGACCGTCTTGTCGAGCGCAGTGGCGCCGAGCGCACCACCCGCCAGCACGACGGCTGCGGTCAGAGCGGTCAGCTTCGAGGACCAGATCACGAGGGAGAACTCCACAAATCGAGGGCAAGGCTGGGCTGTTCATAAGAACAAGCTGAGAATCAGTGTGACTGATGCTCAGGATTGAAGCAAATCTCTCAGTGAATACCCAGCGTGCAACTTGCGTCGCCCCTCGTCAGCGCACCCTGCGGCGGACCGACCCGTCCAAGGGTTGGATCGCCGGCACCCAACCAGCGACATCGTGGGACGCGTAACGGCCCCCGGGAAACCCCGGGGGCCGTCGCGTCGAATGGCGTCGGATGGCGTCAGTACAGGTCGCCCACGCCGCGGGCCTTGGCCAGGCGCTCGGCCACGTCGGGCCAGTTGACCACGTTCCACCACGCCTTGACGTAGTCGCCCTTCACGTTGAGGTACTGCAGGTAGAAGGCGTGCTCCCACATGTCGAGCTGCAGCACGGGCAGCTGACCCACCGGCAGGTTGCCCTGCTGGTCGAACAACTGGTTGATGTTGAGCCGCTGGCCCAGCGTGTCCCACACCAGCATCGACCAGCCGGAACCCTGCAGGCCGTTGGCAGCCTCATTGAATTGCTTCTGGAACCCCTCGAACGACCCGAAGAACTCGTCGATCGCCGCGGCGACCTCGCCCTCGGGCTGCCCGCCGCCGTCAGGCGACATGTTCTTCCAGAACACCGAGTGGTTGATGTGCCCGCCCAGGTGAAAGGCCAGGTCTTTCTCGAGCTTGTTGATCGCCGCGAAGTCGCCGCTCTCGCGGGCCGCGGCCAGCTTCTCGAGGGCGGTGTTCGCGCCGGTCACGTAGGCGGCGTGGTGCTTGTCGTGGTGCAACTGCATGATCTGCGCCGAGATGTGCGGCTCGAGTGCACCGTAGTCGTAGGGGAGTTCCGGCAGCGTGTACGTCATGGACGCTCCTTCGTTGGGTGGCGGTCGGTAGAAGACCCTCATCGGGGCCAACCCGCGTCCACATCACTCTATTCCGCTGGTCAGGCTTGTCGAGACCCCGTCTGGCTGGTTACGAGAAGTGACGTACCGGTGACGGCGCGAGTTGGGGACGGTTCCGAACTCGCGCCAGCGCTCAACGACCTTCTCATCCCCGCGCACGCCGGGATCTCGTTCACTCGGTGCGCTCGGGCCCCTGCTGGGACGGCTCGAAGCCGGGTGTGAACTCGGCCGGCCGGGCCGAGCGGCGCAACAGCCGCAACAGGGCCGGGCCGACCAGCACGATCAGCACGGCGTTGGTGAGCGCACGGCCCAGGTTCCACCCCATCGAGGTGGCGATGTTGTACAGCACGAACCGGTGCAGGTTCT
>ERZ724513.1487-NODE-1487-length-11819-cov-9.238269_pt1 | contig 11819 bp, 13 predicted proteins | sample MGYA00376046_ERZ724513 | MGnify/ENA primary metagenome ERZ724513 (study PRJEB28724, sample SAMN07190883) | activated sludge metagenome | isolation source: activated sludge of sewage treatment plant in Hong Hong | place: Hong Kong | collected 2016-03-17 ... | reverse complement strand
GGACGTCGCGAAGTTCCTCGAGCGCGTCGCGCGCGAGGTGCAGACGCTCGGCGGGCGGCCCGTCCGGCTGTGCCAGCGGCAGCGGCCCGTCGGTGTTCACCAGCCCGACTTTAGCCCAGCCGGAATTAATCGGACTGTGGTCCGGTTGGCCCGGATGAGGATCGAACGGACCCTGAAAGGACTTCACATGACAGACATCCTGGTATTGGTGGGCAGCCTGCGGGCGGCCTCGCTGAACCGGCAGATCGCCGAACTGGCCGTCGAACTCGGCGCGGCCGAGGGGCTCGACGTCACGGTGTACGGCGGCCTGGCCGAGTTGCCGTTCTACGACGAGGATCTCGACACCGCCGATGCGCCGGCCGGTGTCACGGCCCTGCGGGAGGCCGCCGGCGATGCCGACGCCGTGCTGGCGGTCACGCCGGAATACAACGGCGGTATCCCGGCCGTGCTGAAGAACGCCATCGACTGGCTGTCGCGCCCGTACGGCGACGGCGCGATCAACGGCAAGCCCGTCGCGGTGATCGGCACGGCGCTGGGCCGCTACGGCGGGGTGTGGGCCCACGACGAGAGCCGCAAGTCGTTCGGCATCGCCGGTGGGCGGGTGATCGATTCCGTCGCGCTGTCGGTGCCCAGCAGCACCCTGGACGGCCGGCACCCCCGCGAGGCGGCCGACGTGGTGTCCGGTGTCCGGGAGGCCCTGGAGAAGCTGGCGGCCGGCGTGGCCTGAGCCGGGCGCGGTCGAGCCGCCGGCGGAGTCTCCCGATCCGCCGGCGGCTTTGCTGCGTCCGGGCCATGATCCGGCGCGCCGGCGTTGTCGGTGGCCGGTGGTACACAGATGGCGGCGGGGCCTGTCCCAGGGGGAGGCGGGCGGGTCCCGCCGGTCGGAGCTTCCCGGCGTGTTGTGATCTGCGACACGCCGGGAAGTGAGCTTGACAGGAGGTTACGACCAGGGAATTTCATGAATGTTGTTCCGAACATGTTGTATCTCTTCGCATCGTCGGCCACTAGGTGTAGTGTCTGTGAGGCCGACAGACCCAAACGTTCTCGAGCGTCAGAAGGTCCGCCGGGAGGCCGAAAACGACGCTTGTGGGATCCCTCGAACGGGAAACCGAAAGCCCGCTTCGGCCACTCCGGCAAGAGGGAATCACCGGGTTGGGCGGTCTGCTGAACAGGCAGAGAGTTCTGAACCGATTCACCGCCGGATTGGTCCGGATCGGTCCGAAGTGAGTTTCGCTGAACCAGGTTGAGGGGAGCCGTACCGAATGATCACCGTCTACACCAAGCCCGCGTGTGTCCAGTGCAATGCCACCTACAAGGCCCTCGACAAGCAGGGCGTGGCCTACGACGTCGTCGACATCACCGAGAACTCCGAAGCCCGCGACTACGTGATGGCACTGGGCTACCTGCAGGCCCCTGTGGTGGTCGCCGGTGACGAGCACTGGTCGGGCTTCCGTCCGGACCGGATCAAGACGCTGGGCGGGGTCGCCAGCGCCACCGCATGACCTGACATCGACGGGGAAGGGAATCAGATGAGCAATCTCGTCTACTTCTCCAGCGTGTCGGAGAACACCCACCGCTTCGTCCAGAAGCTGGGCGTTCCGGCCACGCGCATCCCGTTACACGGTCTCGAGGCCATGGAGCCGATCACCGACCCGTACGTCCTGCTGCTGCCCACCTACGGCAGGGGCAGGGGGGACAGCCCGACGCTCGATGCCCGGGGCTACGTGCCCAAGCAGGTCATCGCATTTCTGAACAACCCGCACAACCGGTCCCTGATCCGTGGCGTGATCGGAGCCGGCAACACCCAATTCGGCGCCGAGTACTGCTTTGCGGCCGAACTGGTCGCCCACAAGTGCGGGGTGCCCAAGCTGTATCGCTTCGAAATGATGGGAACCGCTGAGGACGTGGAAGCCGTCCGTGCGGAACTGGAAGACTTCTGGAAGGAACCGACGTGTCACCAACCGTCACAGCTGTTGAGCCGGTAGCCTCCGGCACCCACGCGCTCCCGGGTGAAACGGACTACCACGCGCTCAACGCGATGCTGAATCTGTACGACGCCGACGGCAAGATTCAGTTCGACAAGGACGTCCTCGCCGCCCGCGAGTACTTCCTGCAGCACGTCAACCAGAACACGGTGTTCTTCCACAATCAGGATGAGAAGCTCGACTACCTGATCCGCGAGAACTATTACGAGCGTGAGGTTCTCGACCAGTACTCGCGCAACTTCGTCAAGACGCTGCTGGACCGCGCCTACGCCAAGAAGTTCCGTTTCCCGACGTTTCTTGGCGCGTTCAAGTACTACACCTCCTACACGCTGAAGACCTTCGACGGAAAGCGCTACCTGGAGCGCTTCGAGGACCGCGTGGTGATGGTGGCGCTCACGCTGGCCTCCGGTGACACCGATCTGGCCGAGAAACTGGTCGACGAGATCATCGACGGCCGCTTCCAGCCGGCCACCCCGACGTTCCTCAACTCGGGCAAGGCGCAGCGCGGCGAGCCGGTCAGCTGCTTTTTGCTGCGCATCGAGGACAACATGGAGTCCATCGGACGCTCGATCAACTCGGCGCTGCAGCTGTCCAAGCGCGGCGGCGGGGTTGCGTTGCTGCTGACCAACATTCGCGAGCACGGCGCGCCGATCAAGAACATCGAGAACCAGAGCAGCGGCGTCATCCCGATCATGAAGCTGCTCGAGGACTCGTTTTCCTACGCCAACCAGCTGGGTGCGCGTCAGGGTGCCGGTGCGGTGTACCTGCACGCGCATCACCCCGACATCTACCGGTTCCTGGACACCAAGCGCGAGAACGCCGACGAGAAGATCCGGATCAAGACGCTCTCGCTGGGTGTGGTGATCCCGGATATCACCTTCGAGCTGGCCAAGAAGAACGAGGACATGTACCTGTTCTCGCCGTACGACGTCGAGCGCGTCTACGGGGTGCCGTTCGCCGACATCTCGGTGACCGAGAAGTACTACGAGATGGTCGACGACGCGCGGATCCGCAAGACCAAGATCAAGGCGCGCGAGTTCTTCCAGACGCTGGCGGAGCTGCAGTTCGAGTCGGGCTACCCGTACATCATGTACGAGGACACGGTGAACCGGGCCAACCCGATCGCCGGCAAGATAACCCACTCCAACCTGTGCTCGGAGATCCTGCAGGTGTCCACCGCCTCGGAGTTCAACGACGATCTGTCGTATTCCACAGTGGGCAAGGACATCTCGTGCAACCTCGGCTCGCTGAACATCGCCAAGACGATGGATTCGCCGGACTTCGCGCAGACCATCGAGGTGGCCATCCGGGCGTTGACCGCGGTGAGCGACCAGACCCACATCACCTCGGTGCCGTCGATCGAGAAGGGCAACAACGATTCCCACGCGATCGGCCTGGGGCAGATGAACCTGCACGGGTATCTGGCCCGGGAGCGCGTCTTCTACGGCTCCGAAGAGGGCGTCGACTTCACCAACATCTACTTCTACACGGTGCTGTTCCACGCGCTGCGGGCGTCGAACAAGATCGCCATCGAGCGTGGCCGGAAGTTCAAGGGCTTCGAGGACTCCAAGTACGCCAGCGGTGAGTTCTTCGACAAGTACACCGAACAGGTGTGGGAGCCGGCGACGGACAAGGTGCGGCAGATCTTCGCCGATGCCGACATCCACATCCCGACCCAGGACGACTGGCGCCGGCTCAAGGAGTCGGTGCAGGCGCACGGCATCTACAACCAGAACCTGCAGGCCGTCCCGCCGACGGGATCGATCTCCTACATCAACCACTCGACCAGTTCGATCCACCCGGTGGCGTCCAAGATCGAGATCCGCAAGGAAGGCAAGATCGGCCGCGTCTACTACCCCGCGCCGTATCTGACCAACGACAACCTCGAGTACTACCAGGACGCGTACGAGATCGGTTACGAGAAGATCATCGACACCTACGCCGCGGCCACCCAGCACGTCGACCAGGGCCTGTCGCTGACGCTGTTCTTCAAGGACACCGCCAACACCCGTGACGTCAACAAGGCGCAGATCTACGCCTGGCGCAAGGGAATCAAGACGCTGTACTACATCCGGCTGCGGCAGATGGCGCTGGAGGGCACTGAGGTGGAGGGTTGCGTCAGCTGCATGTTGTGACGCGGTAGCTGGTCAGACCCGGCCGCCGGGGAACATCGTCCTGACGGCCGCGGTGATGGTGTTGCGAGCGGCGGCGGCGTCGCCGGGCTCCAGCGAGCTGATCGCCATGATGTAGCGGCGGTCGGGTCCGATGGCGCCGGTGGACACGTGCAACTGGTTGGGGCCGTTCCAGCAGCAGAACCAGCCCTGCTTGACGGCGACCGGTTCGGCGTACAGGCCCTCGGGGATACCGAACCGCTGCGGGTACCCGTCGGTTCCCGTCGGCGTGGACTGCGCGAGGTTGTTCATGATGACGTCGGCCTGTTCGGGCGACAACCCGCCGCTGCCGTCCAACAGCTTGGCGTAGTAGCGCACCAGATCGCTTGCGGTGCTCAGCGTGACGTCCCAGTGTCCGTTGGGGGGCGCGGTGGTGCCCGTCAGTCCGTACCGTGCCACGATGCGCGAGATGACGGCGTTTCCGCGGCCGCGGTCCCAGAAGGTCTGGGCCGCACCGTCGTCGGAGGAACGCAGCATGAGGTCAAGCGAATCACGTTCGGCGGCAGTCAATGTCGTCTCACCCCTCGATACCTGCAGCAGCAGGTCGTCGGCGATGAACAGCTTGGCGACGGAGGCGATCGGGAAGGGTTGGTTGGCGCCGTTGGCGACGATCTGGCCGGTGTTGCGGTCCAGTACGACGACGTCGATGGTGGCCCCTGAATTGGCCGCGTCGGCGGCGGCTTGGCGCGTGCGGGCGTCGAGTCCGTCGAAGGAGGTCGCGGGCTCGGGCAGTGCGGGAAGCGGGGCCTCTGGGGCCGGCAGGGCCGCACCGGTGTCCTGAGGGCGGTTCTCAGCACCGGGAGGCAGACCCCACACCGGGGCCTCGCTGCCGGTGACGAGCATCGCCACACTGACGATCGCCAGGCCGGTCATGGTCCACTTCGACGACTGCCGCCACATAAGTCCTCCGAACGGTTCTGAACCAGGGGGGTCGGGGGCGTCCGCTCCCAGGGTTGTATCAGCCTAGTCGGCACCGGGCAGATCGTCTGGTTCGCCAACTCCCCGGTAACGGTGTGCCCGCTAGCGCTTCTCCGCCCGCAATGCCGTCAGGCGTCGCTCCTCGCGCAGCACGTTCTGGTAGCTCTCACGTTCGGTGATCAGCCACTCCGGTTTGTCCTCGAGTAGCGCGCCGATCTGCTCGGTGGTCAGTGCTTCGGTGATGCCGCCTCGCGCGAGACCGGCGATCGACACGCCCAGCCTGGCCGCCACCAGATTCTTCGGGTGCGGCCCGTTCTTCCGGAGATCCTTGAGCCACGGCGGCGGGTCGGCCTGCAGGGCGGCCAACTCGGTGCGGGTGATCGGGTTCTCCCGGAACTCCGCGGGCGTCGCGGGCAGGTACACGTCCAGCTTCTTCGCCGCGGTGGCGGGTTTCATCGACTGTGCGTTCGGCCTGCTCATGGGCCAAGCCTATCGGTAGCCTGGGCCGGTGGCTTCGTCCTCGCTGCCGTCGCTGACCCTCGGGTACGTCCCCGGCGGGACACCCGCGAAGTGGGCACGGATCTGGGCGGAGCGTCACCCCGAGGCCCCACTGCAGTTGCGGGCCATCGCCGCGGCGGACGCTGCCGGCGCGGTGCGAGCCGGCGCGGTCGACCTGGCGGTGCTCCGGCTGCCGGCCGACACGGCCGGGTTGGCCGTCATCCCGCTGTACGAGGAGACGACGGTGGTCGTGGTGCCGACCGAACACATCCTCAGCGCCCTCGATGAGGTCACCGCCGCGGACCTCGACGGCGAGCCGATACTGGTCCCGCTCGACGACGTCGTCGACTGGACGGACAACCCGGGCATCCCGGTCGAACACCGGCCCGAAAGCACCAGGGACGCAATCGAACTCGTCGCCGCGGGAATGGGCGCGCTCATCGTCCCGCAGTCACTGGCGCGGCTGCATCACCGCAAGGACCTGACGTACCGGCCGATCACCGATGCACCTACCTGCCGGGTGGCGCTCGCCTTTCCGGACGGGCCACAGCCGGAACCGGTCGAGGAGTTCGTCGGGATCGTGCGGGGCCGCAGACCCGGTTCGTCGCGAGGACAGGTCCAGTCGGCGCCGAAGCGCACCGCACGGGAGAAGACGCTCGCCAAGCAGGCCGCCCGCGCCGCCGCGGGGAAGGTCGGTGGAAAGCCGGGCCGGGCCGGGCGCGGTCGACGCTGACGTCACTCACCCAATGCCTCAGTGCGCGAAGATGTTTCGGGAGGCGTGGATTCAGTCCAGCTCGGACCAGAACTCGACGGTAGAGGGAGCGGTGGGGGAGGGGTGACTCTCGTCGGGGCCGAATTCGTTGGCGATGTAGTCCGGCAGGTCGATGCCGTAGACGATGACATCGGTCTGAACCACCGACAGCACCGGTTGGCCGAACGAACCACGTCCTGCCGGCAGATACCGGTGCGAATACACCGGCACGAGTCGAGGGACACGCGCGAGGTGATACTTCGCGGAGCGCAACGCATCCTCCATTCGGGCGGGGCGCTGACCCCACCCGTCAAACCAGAAGCTGTTCCACTCGACGTCGAACAGGACGCCGTCGATCGGCGCTTGCAGCCACGTCTGCAGGCTCCGCCGAGGCGCGTCCCGCCAGTTCGGCCAGTTCGTGCCGACCGGCAACCCGGCGGCCAGGAAAGCGCGGTGGTCATCGGCGAATTCGGCGCCCGACAGCTGCTCGGCGCGCTCGAACTCGGCGTCGGTCAGGCCGTGCTCGATGGACACCGTGCCGACGGCCGCGAGGCGGGCGGCCGCCTCGGCGCCGAGCCTGGCTGCCTCCGTTTCGCCCATCGGACGAGCGTAGGTGGTCACCGTCGCGGTGTTCGGCGTGTGCCGTGACAGACTCGACACGTGTCCGCGCAGCCCGACGACTCTCCGGTGGCTGTTACCTCGGATGCACGCGGCGGTCGCCGCGAAATGGGTTTGGTGCTCGAGGCCCCGATGAAGGAGAACCACAGATGGACGCATTGTCACTGACGGAACTTGCCGACGAACAACTCTCCACTGCCCGCGGTGCGCATTCCGGGCGGGCGGCGCACACGATCTACGGCGGACACGAACACACATTGCGCCAGACTCTCATCGCGCTGGCCGGCGGCCACGGGCTCGACGACCACGAAAGTCCCGGGCAGGCAACGCTTCTGGTGCTCCGCGGCCGGGTCCGGTTGGGAACGGCAACCGACGCCGTCGAGGGAGCCGAGGGCGATTTCATCCAGATACCCGGTGAGCGTCACAACCTGGCGGCGCTGGAGGACTCGGTGGTTCTGCTGACGGTCGCCAAGAGCTGACCGGCGACCGTCAATAGGTGTGCTGAGGCCCTTGCGCCTTCTTGTACAGCGTCCTCAGCAGCCGCTCACGGAATGCGGCATTGTCCATCAGCTTGACGCCGGCGCCGGCGACCCGGGGGTATCCGATGAGTTTGTGGAAGTAGCGGCCCCGGCGGTACTCGCGGCCCCACACGGCTTCCAGGCGCTGCGTGTAGTTGGTGAAGTCGTCCGGGCCGCCGTTGTTCAGCGCGGCGAGGGCACACTCCGCGGCGGTCAAACCCGACTCGAGTGCCTTGGAGATCCCGGCGCCCGAGGCCGGCTTGCCGGCGCCCAGCGCGTCACCGGCGAACAGCACGCCCGGACGCCACGGCGGCCAGGCCGTGAAGCCCATCGGCAGCCGCCAGGCCCGCACGCTCTTGTTCTTCTTCAGTTCCTCGATGGGCGGTAGCCCCCAGTCGCCGGGCAGCCCGGCCAGAAAGTCACCGAAGAACCGCGTGGCGTTGATCGCCTGCCAGTTGCGGTAGCTGTTGACGTAACCCAGCCCGATGTTGAAGCGGCCACCGCCCATCGGGAACACCCAGCCGTAGCCGGGCAACTGGTCGCCCCGGAACTTCAGATTCAGATAGATGTCGAGGAGGTCGGAGTCGGGCCGGTTGGCGTGCATTTCGGCGCGGATCGCGATGGCCGAGAAGCCGTTGTACTGCGAGTCGAGCTTCAGTGCGCGCTTGACGGGGGAGTAGGCGCCGTCGGCGGCGATCACCGCGTCCGCGAACACCTTCTCGCCGCTCTTCAGGATGACGCCGACCACACGGCCGGTGTTGTCCAGTTCCGGTGCGGTGACCTCGGCGGACTGCCGGATCTGGGCACCCGCCGACTCGGCGTGTTTGAGCAGCAACATGTCGAGTTCGGTGCGGCTGACGGTGGCACCGTGATCAGGCATGCCGGGCCGCTTCGGGAAGGACAGCTCCCAGCGGCTCGGGCTGTAGACGCTGATGCCGCGGATCCGATGGAAGCGGCCGACCTCTTCGGCGAGCCCCATCTTCTGCAGGTAGCTCACCGCGCGCGCCGTCAGGCCGTCACCGCAGGGCTTGTCGCGCGGGAAGTCGGCCTTGTCCAGCACGACGACGTTGGCCCCGGTCTGTGCCGCCTGCCAGGCCGCTGCCGAACCCGCGGGTCCCCCGCCGACGATGGCCAGATCGAATCTTTTCGACACCCTCGTCTCATTCCACTCGAGGAAAACCCGACTCCGCGTGCGATGTTAGCGAGATTCGCCCTGCGTCGCCGTGTGGGCAGGTCAAGGCCAGTTGCCACGGTAAGGTTGAGCACCGTGCGCGTGGTGCCGAGGCCGAAGCCGAAGCCCGCCGGTGACGTGGCCGCCCTCGTCCCGGAGGGCAAGGTCGACGCGCGCAGTGAGCGGTGGCGCGAGCATCGCAAGAAGGTGCGCGCCGAGATCGTCGACGCGGCGTTCCGGGCGATCGACCTGCACGGTCCGGAGGTCAGTGTCCGTGAGATCGCCGAGGAGGCCGGCACCGCCAAACCCAAGATCTACCGGCACTTCGCCGACAAGTCGGACCTGTTCCAGGCCATCGGCGAGCGGCTGCGCGACATGCTGTGGGCCGAGATCTACCCGGTGATCAACCTGGCCACCGACTCGTCGCGGGACGTCATCCGCAAGAGCATCGAGCAGTACGTCTACCTCGTCGACGACCACCCCAACGTGGTGCGGTTCGTGCTGGCCGGCCGTTTCCCGGAGCAGGCCGAGGCCACCATGCGCGCGGTGAACCAGGGCCGTGAGATCACCCTGGCGATGGCCGAGCTGTTCAACAACGAGCTGCGTGAGATGGAACTCGACCGCGAGGCGATGGAGCTGGCGGCGCACGCGACGTTCGGCACGGCGGCGTCGGCCACCGACTGGTGGCTGGGGCCGGATTCGGATACGCCCCGGCGGATGTCGCGGGACAAGTTCATCGCCCACCTGACGACGATCATGATGGGCGCCATCATCGGCACCACCGAACTCTTGGGCATCCGCATCGACCCCGAGCTGCCGATCCACAAGGCCGTAGCGCGGGAATCCCGGGACCCGGCCGGCTCGTAAGGGAAACCCGCGGCATTCCCGCGCGACACAACGTGTTGTGTTGCGCCGAGTTGTCACACACCAGTTGTAGTGTCGTGAATACAGCTCTTCGCTGCCCGCACCGTCAAGAGGGGTCCTTCGAATGTCCGATGGAATGAAGCTCATCGACCGCGCAACGGCGATCAACTGGAACCGCGTCCAAGACGAGAAGGATGCCGAGGTCTGGGACCGGCTGACCGGTAACTTCTGGTTGCCCGAGAAGGTTCCGGTGTCCAACGACATTCCGTCGTGGAACACGTTGACCCCCGCCGAGAAGGAACTCACCATGCGGGTCTTCACCGGGCTGACGCTGCTGGACACCATCCAGAGCACGGTCGGCTCGGTGAGCATGATCCCCGATGCGCTGACCCCGCACGAAGAGGCGGTGCTCACCAACATCACCTTCATGGAGTCGGTGCACGCCAAGAGCTACAGCTCCATTTTCTCGACGCTGTGCTCGACGACCGAGATCGACGAAGCCTTCCGCTGGTCGGAGGAGAACGTCAACCTGCAGCGCAAGGCGCAGATCATCCTCGACTACTACCGCGGTGACGATCCGCTCAAGCGCAAGATCGCCTCGGTGTTCCTCGAAGCGTTCCTGTTCTACTCGGGCTTCTACCTGCCGATGTACTGGTCGAGCCGGGCCAAGCTGACCAACACCGCCGACCTGATCCGGCTGATCATCCGCGACGAGGCCGTGCACGCGTACTACATCGGCTACAAGTTCCAGAAGGGCTACGCCCTGGAAAGCGACGAGCGCAAACAGGATCTCAAGGACTACGCCTACGAGCTGCTGTTCGCGTTGTACGACAACGAGGTGGAGTACACCCAGGATCTCTACGACCAGGTCGGGCTCACCGAGGACGTCAAGAAGTACCTGCGCTACAACGCCAACAAGGCGCTGATGAACCTCGGCTTCGAGGCGCTGTTCCCCCGCGACGAGACCGACGTCAACCCGGCGATCCTGTCGGCGCTCTCACCGAACGCCGACGAGAATCACGACTTCTTCTCCGGCTCGGGGTCCAGCTACGTCATCGGCAAGGCCGTCGTCACCGAGGACGAGGACTGGAACTTCTGACCGCCCGCCTCGCTGAAACGCATGTCTCGGCGGGAAAGTCCAAGTAACACCGGCTATTTCGGCGATCTCGGCGAGTGAACACCCGGTGAATGGCAGGCGAACTGTCCGGTCGTAGAGTGGCGGCCGTGATGGGCAAACGACAGACTTGGATCGTGAACGCCTCTTCGTCGGCCGCGTCGCTGGTGCACCGAGTGCTCGACTGGCTGCGCGCCGGCTACCCCGAGGGCGTGCCGGGCACCGATCGCGTGCCCCTGCTGTCGCTGCTGCGCAGCACCCCGCTGACCGAGGATCAGATCAGGGAAGTGGTCCGCCACATCACCGCGCCCGGATCGGAGGCGTCCGCAGGCGCCACCATCACCGGCGACGAGATCGAGACCTTCATCGCCGAGGTGACCCACCACGATGCGGGCCCGGAGAACGTCCGCAGGGTTGCCGCGAAGCTCGCGGCCGCCGGCTGGCCTTTGGCCGGAGTGGAACCGGAAGCCGCCGACGAAGCCTGAGCAGTCGTCTGCCGCCCCACCCCGCATCTGTTCAGCTCCCTGTGCGATCTCCACTCGCAGTTCGTCGCAGCCGGCGCTGATCAGAATGTAGGGCGGTCGCAGCCGGCGCTGATCAGAATGTAGGGCGGACTGTCGTCAGTTGATCGGGGCGTTGATCCAGCGCAGATCGTCGAGGATGCCGCGCGCGGCGACCACCCCCTGGCCGGTCTGCCAGACCTCGTTGTTGACGGCGAACACCCGGTTGTCCCGATTGGCCGACAGCTTGCGCCATGCCGCGCTGTCCAGCACCGCGTCGGCGCGGGCCTTGGCGGCCGGGGAATCGAAGGACAGGTAGATGATGTCGGCATCGGCGGCCGAGAAGTCGGCGTCGTCCAATTCTTCTGTGCCGGAGCCGATTTCGATGTAGGGCCGGTCGGTGAAGCGCTGGGCGGCGGGTCGGTCGACGCCGACGGCGGCCAGAACCGAGGCCGGGAAGTTGTCGGCTCCGTACACCCGCACGGTGTTCTCCGTCAGCTGCACGATCGAGGCCTGATAGTGCGCGGCATCGGCGGCCACCGCCGTCTGCCCGGCCTGGTCGACGAATTCGTCGATCAGGTTCTGCGCCGCCGCGGCACGACCGGTGGCCGCACCGACGGCCCGCAAAGTGTCCTGCCAGCCGGCGCCGCCGGCGCCGGTGAACACCGTCGGGGCGATCGCCGCCAGTGCGCCATAGGCGGGCGCCCCGTC
>ERZ724513.1483-NODE-1483-length-11835-cov-14.338625_pt1 | contig 11835 bp, 9 predicted proteins | sample MGYA00376046_ERZ724513 | MGnify/ENA primary metagenome ERZ724513 (study PRJEB28724, sample SAMN07190883) | activated sludge metagenome | isolation source: activated sludge of sewage treatment plant in Hong Hong | place: Hong Kong | collected 2016-03-17 ... | reverse complement strand
ACGGTGTCGTTGAAGTCGTCGGCGAGGCGGTCGGCCTCGGGGCCCAACTCGACGCCGACGAACACCTGTGCGGCGAGGTCGAGCAGCAGGTGCTTCACCATGGGGTACAGCGGAAAGTCACGCCGCGGTTGCCAACTCGCGAGCGCATCGTCGATGACGGGTGTCATCAGCCGCAGGTAGCCGTTGAGGCAGCCGCGGGTGAACGCCTGCTGCATGATCCGCCGGTGGTCTCGGTGCTCCTCGAAGTCGAGCAGCATGATGCCGCGATCGAAGAACGGCCCGATGACCGGCTGCCAGCCCCGGGTGCTGGAGAACGCCTTGTCCCTGTTGACCCACACCGCTTCGAGCGCCTGCGGGCCCATCACGGCCACCACCCGGAAGCCCACACCGCCGGCCCAGGAGACCGGCCCGTAACGCTCGTAGCGCTCCCGGGCGAATTCCAGGGGGTCGGCGATCGCGGCGACCAGGTGACCGAGGAACGGGAATCCGTAGTTGCCGAGCACCGGCTTGAGCCCGCTGCCCGGTGGCGGGGTGGCCAACGGCTCCTGGGCGCTGGGGAAGAGTTCGGTGACCGCGGCGCCGACCGCCTGCAACCGGCGCTTGGACGGCAGGGCGATCGATGGCGGGCTGACGGCCATGGCACCCCTCCTGACTTCTGGTACAGAAATGTGCCAGAATCTCATGGGTCATGTCAAGGCTCGAAAGGTGCCACCATGGAGCGCGTGCCATCCGGTCCGAGCCGTAGCTACGGTGGCGTCTCCGCGGCCGACCGCAAGGTGGAACGGCGCAGACGCCTGACGGATGCCGCCCTGGACGTCATGGCCGCCGATGAATGGCGAAGTGCCACCGTCGAACAGCTGTGCTCCGCGGCCGGATTGAACAAGCGGTATTTCTACGAGGGCTTCGCCGACCTCGACGAGTTGGCCTCGGCCGTCGTCGACGACATCGCCGATGAGGTACGCCGCGCAACCCTCGCGGCCTTCGCCGCCGCCGCGGACCGGCCACTGGAGGAGCAGGCGCGGGCCAGCGTGGAGGCGGTGGTCCGGACGCTGGTGCGCGATCCGCGCCGGGCCCGGGTACTGCTCGGCGGGGTCGCGGCCACCCCGAGCCTGCGCAGACATCGCAAGCGGATGATGGGTCGGCTCACCGCGGTACTGGTCGAGTCCGCCCGTCTCGTCCACGGGGTGGAGTTGGAGCCCGATCCGCTGGCCCAGATCACGCCCGCCTTCGTCGTGGGCGGGACGGCGGAGGCGGTGCTGGCCTTCCTGGACGGGACCGCGAAGCTGACGCTCGAGGAGTTGGTCGCCGAGCTGACCACGCTGTGGCTGCTCACCGGCAACGGGGCCGCCCAGGTGGCCCGGCACCGGCTCAGGTGATGGTCAGCCCGCCGTCGACGACGATCGTCTGGCCGGTGACATAGCCGGCCGCCGGCGAGGCCAGCCACACCGCCGTCGCGGCCAACTCGGCGGGATCACCGATGCGGCCCAGTACGATTCGCGGCAGCTGGCTGTCGAGATATCCCGGCTTGTACTCGTCGGTCATCTCGCTCTTGAAGAAGCCCGGCGCCAGCGCGTTGACCCGAATTCCCTTGCGGGCCCCCCACTGCTGGGCGAGGTCGCGGGTCAGTCCCAGCACAGCGGCTTTGGAGGCGCTGTAGGCGGCCTGCGGCAGGCCGCCAGTGGTGAGCCCGAGGATGCTGGAGACGTTGACGATCGCACTGCCCGGCTGCATCACCCGCGCACAGGCCTGCGCCATCCAGTACGAGCCGTGCAGGTTGACGTCGACGACCGCGCGGAACTGCTCGGGGGTCTCCCGGGTCGCCGGCACCGCGGTGCCCACGCCGGCGTTGTTGATCAACACGTCCACCCGGCCGAACGCCTCGACCGCCGAATCCACCAGCGCCTGACACTGTTCGGGGTCGGCCACGTCGGTCATCCGGGTGTACACCCGTCGCCCCGCGGCCTCCACCAGCGCCGCGGTCTGCGCCATCCGCTCCACCCGCCGCGCACCGAGCACCAGGTCGGCCCCGGCCTCGGCGAAGGCCTGCGCGAAGGAGACGCCCAGTCCGGAGGACGCGCCGGTGACGACGACGACCTTGTCGGTCAATCGGAACGAGTCAAGGATGCTCATCGCGGACTCCTCAGCACCTGGCGGGCGATCGCGTACTTGTGCACCTCGGTCGGCCCGTCGTAGAGCCGGAAGGCGCGCATGTCGGAGAAGATCATGCCGACCGGCGTCTCGTCGGAAATGCCCATCCCGCCCAGGATCTGGACGCAGCGGTCGGCCACCTTGAACAGTTCCTCGGACACGTAGGCCTTGACCATCGAGCTCTCGTGGCGGCCCTTGGCCCCGGTGTCGAGCGCCCAGCACGCCCACCAGATCGCCAGCCGGCACTGCTGCAGCGCAATCTCGTTGTCGGCCAACATGAAACCAACACCCTGGTGCTCGCCGAGCGGCTTGCCGAACGCGGTGCGGGTGCGGGCGTAGTCGACGGCGATGGAGTGGGCGCGCGATGCCGCGCCCAGCCAGCGCATGCAGTGCGTCAACCGGGCCGGGGTCAGCCGCAGCTGGGCGTAGCGCAACGCCTGGCCCACCTCGCCGAGCACCGCATCGGCCGGCAGTCGCAGGTCGCGGAACTCGACCACGCCGTGACCCTGGACGTAGTTGCGGTCCATCGTGTTCATCACCCGCTCGAGGTGAATCCCGGGGGTCTGCCCGTCGCAGAGGAACAGCGTCGGCCCGTCGGCCCCGTGCGGGTTGGGCGCGAGCCGGGCCATGATGATCCAGGTCCGCGCGCCGTCGGCACCGGTGATCAGCCACTTGCGGCCGTTGATCACGTACTCGCTGCCGTCGAACACCGCCTCGGTGGCCAACTGGCCCGGGTCCGAACCGGCGCCGCCGGGTTCGGTCATCGCGAACACCGAGCGCTGCCTGCCGTCGATGACCGGCACCAGGAAGCGTTCCACCTGCTCGTCGTTGGCGATCTTGCCCAGCACGAACATGTTGCCCTCGTCGGGGGCGGCGCAGTTCAGCGCGACCGGCCCCAGCGTCGACCAGCCGGCGGCCTCGAACAGCACCGCCTGCTCGCGGTGCGAGGGCTCGCGGCCGCCGAACCGGCGCGGCGCCTGGAAGGTCAGCAGACCGGCGTCCCGGGCCAGCCCCACCAATTCGGTTCGCAGGTCCTCGTCGGGCCCGTGCCGGGTCAGCCGCGGATCACGCTCGTACGGCACGATCTTGTCGACGACGAAGGCGCGGATCTCGTCGCGCAACGCCGCCAGATCGTCGGGGATTTCGAAGTCGATCATCGCTCTCCGTCCATAATCGCCAGTGCCCGCTCGAACAGCCGCACCGTCGCGATGTGCAGCCGATCGCCAATCTCCTTGGGCGCCAGGCCCGCAGCGGCCCGCGCGTTCGAGCCCTCCAGGATGATGCCCAGCTTGAAGCAGGCCAACACCGTGTACCAGTCGATGTGGGTCAGGTCGCGGGTGGTGTTCTGCGCGTAGCGCGCCACCAGCTCGTCCGGGGTGGCCAGGTTCCCGGCGTCCATCAACACGTTGGTCAGCACCGAGTCGTGGCCGGGGTCGTACCAGGTGGCCAGCATCCAGCCCAGGTCCAGCAACGGGTCGCCGATGGTGCACATCTCCCAGTCGACGATCGCCACCACCTCGGGGCCGGTGGGGGAGAACATCACGTTCGCGGCGTGGTAGTCGCCGTGCATGATCCCCGGGGTCCACGTTTCGGGCTGGTTCTGCTGCAGCCATCTCGCCACCGCCGGCACGTCGCCGATGTCGGGTCCCGGGTAGGCCTCGATACCGCTGTAGGACTCCAACTCCGAAAGCCAGCGCGGCACTTGGCGATCCAGGAACCCGTCCGCCTTGCCGAAGTCGGCGAGGCCGACCGCGAGGTGGTCGACGGCGCCCAGCCGGGCCACCGCGTCGGCCATCGACAGGCCCATCTCGTGCCGGATTCCGGCATCGCCGGCGTGCAGCGCCGGCAGCCCGGAACCGGCGTTGAACCCGTCGACCGGCTCCATCAGGTAGAAGACCGCGTCGCCGAGCACCGACGTGTCCTCGCACACCGCGATCAGCCGCGGGTGCGGAACGTCGGTGCCGGCCAGCGCGTGCAGCACCTTGGTCTCGCGCAGGATCACCTTGTTGCTGACCGGCCGCAGATGCTTGGGCCCGCGCCGGAACACGTACTCGCGGCCGGACCGGGTGAACCGCAACATGATGTTCTGGGTGCCGCCGACGATCTCGGAGACGTTCTCCACCGGGCCCGCACCCAGACCCTGCTCCGACATCCAGGCGGCCACCGAGGTCAGGTACTCCACGCCGGTGAAGCTACCGTACGGTTGGTTGGGCCAGTCCCTTCGGCCACGGCAACCGGGCGTCGATGGTGTGGAAGACGCTCCACCCGACCACCGTGCCCAGCGCGATCGACAGGATCGCCGCCCCGGTGGCGCCCAGGCTGGACACCCCGATGTTGCCCCCGGACGCCGCCTGGCTCACCGATTCGAAACTGAGCGCGCCCGGCACCAGCGACCAGAACGCCGAGAGCATCATCACGATCGCCGACGGCGCGGTCTTCACCCGCGCGGCCACCATCGAGAAGGGCACCACCAGGATGGCGCCGACGAATCCGGAGTGGGCCGCGGACATCACCGTCCCGGCCAGGCTCTGCCCCACCAGGGCCACCGCGATCGCGGCGATGATCCAGGGCAGCGACCGCCGGGGTGCGGACAGGTAGATGTTGAGCCCGATCGCGACCACGACGATCGCGACGTACAGCGACCACGCGCCCATCTGCGCCGACGGGCTCTGCGGGTACACCTCCCCGGCGATCTGCACGCCCAGGGCCACCCCGAACACCAGCAGCGCCAGCTGGGCCATTCCGTAAACCAGCCTGCTGGACCCCGAAATGATCTGGGAGGCAGCCAGTTCCATGGCACCGATGGTCAGCGCCATGCCGGGCAGGGTGGCCACCAGCGGCGGGGCGATCACCCGCAGCAGCCCGTCGTGGGCGGTGTCCGCGACGAACCAGGTGGCGAGCGCGGTGACGATGGTCGCTGACAGCGTCGGCAGCATCGGGTTCAGGCCGGGGAACGGCCGGCCCAACTGCACGATTCCGCCGACCACCAGCCCGAGGAACAGATAGCCGGGCAGCGATGCCCAGGTCGGGTTGATCACCATGCCGAAACCGACTGTGGTGACGGCATATCCGATGGTGGTCAGGACCGGCCCGAACCGGGGCCGCAGGGTGCGGGCCGCCTCGATGGCGGCGACGGCGTCGGCGGGTGTGATGGCGCCGACGGCGGCCAGGCTGGCGATGTCGTCGATGCGACCGGCCATGTCGAGCTGCAGCGACGCGTGGGTCGACCCGTCGACCTCGTAACCGACGTTGCCCACCTGGATCATCAGCATCGTCGGCAGCACCACCACCCGCACCGGCTCGGTGGTGTACTGCGCGGCGATCTGCAGCAGCCGGCCCTCCACCAGCTGGGTCGGCTGCTCGACCTCCACCAGTGCGATGCCGATCGCCCGCAGCATCGCGGCCACCTCGGCCTGGTCGTGGGCGTCCGGCGGGGCGAGCGGCTCGGGCGGGGTCTTGCGGATCGCGTTGAAGACCCGCAGCCGGCGTGCGCGTCGTTTCTCGTTCATACCGGCATCATGGCGCAGCGCCGGCGCTACGCCGGCTTCTTCACCCCGTTGGTCGGGCCGGCGGCGCGGCCGTGGCCTGTTGCTTGCTCGCCCGCTGCTGGGCCGCCTGCCATGGCCAGTAGCCGGTCACCTCCAGTTGCAGCGACCAGCTGAGGAAGGTCCGGATCAGCACGATGCCGCCCAGTACCGCGACGCTGCGGGCGTCCGGGGTCACCGCGACGGTCCGGATGATGTCGGCGGCGACCAGGAACTCCAGACCGAGCAGGATCGAGCGGCCGAGCCGTTCCCGGAACGTGCGGTACGGATCGCCGATCCGCCGGCTCAGCATCGGCAGCACGCTGGCCGCGGAGATCAGCGCGCCGATGGCGATCACCGCGACGCCGATCACGTCGATCGACTTGCCGGTCGTCTCGATGACCTCGAAGAAGCTCACCGCCGAATTGTAGGAACGCCCGCCGCCGGTGAGCGGGGATTGGCCGGGTTGGCGCCGGGGACTTTCACAGCCGGTGCACAGGGACGGCACAGGTTCGCCCCATCGGTACTCCCATACTTGAACCATGAGCTCCTCAGCGGCCGAGCGCGTCGTCATGCGCCGGGCCGACGGCAACCCGATCAGCGTGCTGGTCGTCGACGACGAGTCGGTGCTTGCCGAGATGGTGTCGATGGCGCTGCGCTACGAGGGCTGGAACATCGCCACCGCCGCCGACGGCGCCGCGGCGATCGCGGCGGCCCGCGCCGAGCGCCCCGACGTGGTGGTGCTCGACGTCATGCTGCCCGACATGAGCGGACTGGACGTGCTGCGCAGGCTGCGTGAGCAGCACCCGCACCTGCCGGTGCTGCTGCTCACCGCCAAGGACGCCGTCGAGGACCGGATCGCCGGGTTGACCGCCGGCGGCGACGACTACGTCACCAAGCCGTTCTCCATCGAGGAGGTCGTGCTGCGGCTGCGGGCGCTGTTGCGCCGCACCGGGGTGACCACCGTGGACAGCGGAGCCCAGATCGTGGTGGGCGACCTCGTGCTCGACGAGGACAGCCACGAGGTGACCCGCGCCGGTGAGCCGGTCGTGCTGACCTCCACCGAGTTCGAGCTGCTGCGGTTCATGATGCGCAACCCCAAGCGGGTGCTGTCCAAGGCCCAGATCCTGGACCGGGTCTGGAGCTACGACTTCGGCGGCCGGTCCAACATCGTCGAGCTCTACATCTCGTATCTGCGCAAGAAGATCGACAGCGGGCACGAACCGATGATTCACACATTGCGCGGCGCCGGGTATGTCCTCAAACCTGCGAGCTAGCACCTGGTCGCTGCGGGCGCGACTGCTCATCGGTCAGGTGCTGCTGTTGGCGGCGGTGTGCGTGGGGATCGCAGCGATCACCGAACTCGCGCTGCACCAATACCTTTACGGACAGCTCGACGATCAGCTGAAGGAGAGCGCGCACCGCGCGGCGATGATGTACGGCGATCCACCGCCGCCGCCGCTGCCGCCGCCCTGGCGGGACAACCGTCCGCCGATGGCCCGCCCCGGTCCCGGCCCGGCCTTCCTGGACGCGCCCGGCCAGCCGATCGGACTGGTCGCCTCCATCGTCGACGACGGTCGCACCCGCAACGCCGGCGTGCTGACCGCCGGTGGGGTGCGCACCGCCGTATCACCCATGGCGGCAGGGCAATTGGCCGCCGTCACCGGTAAGGGTCATCCGGTGACGCGGCGGCTGGACGGGTTGGGCCGTTACCGCCTGATGGCCCTGCAGAGCAGGCGCACCGGCCACACCCTGGTGATCGGCTTGAGCACCGGCGACGTCGACGAGACGCTGCTTCGGGTAGCGCTGATCTTTGCGGTGGTCACCGCCGCGGCGCTCGCGGTGGCCACCACCGTCGGTGTGCTGATCATCCGGCGGGCGCTGGCACCGCTGAACCGGGTCGCGGCCACCGCGGGTGAGGTGGCCAACCTGCCACTGGACCGGGGCGAGGTGGCACTGCCGGTGCGGGTCGCCGAACCGGACGCCAACCCGCACACGGAGGTGGGGCGGCTGGGTCTCGCGCTCAACCGGATGCTCGACCACATCGCGGCCGCGCTGTCCACCCGGCAGGCCAGCGAGATCCGGGTGCGTCAGTTCGTCGCCGACGCCAGCCATGAGCTTCGCACCCCGTTGGCCGCCATCCGCGGCTACACCGAGCTGGCCCAACGGAAACGGGGCGAAGTGCCCGACGACGTGGCCCATGCGATGGGGCGGGTCGAGTCGGAGGCCGAGCGGATGACCCACCTGGTGGAGGATCTGCTGCTGCTGGCGCGGCTGGACTCCGGGCGTCCGCTGGAGCGGCAGCCGGTGGACCTGTCCCGGCTGTGCGCCGACGTCGTCAGCGACGCCCACGCCGCCGGACCGGATCACCAGTGGAACCTCGACGTGCCCGCCGGCCCGCTGTACGTGCCGGGCGATGACGCCCGCCTGCACCAGGTGGTGGCCAACCTGCTGGGCAACGCGCGCACGCACACCCCACCCGGCACCGCCGTCACGCTCTCACTCACCGCCGAGGACGGCGCCGCGGTCATGCGGGTGGTCGACAACGGGCCGGGCATTCCCGCCGAGCTCCAGTCGGAGGTCTTCGAACGGTTCGCGCGTGGGGACAGCTCCCGCTCGCGCCACGCCGGCTCCACCGGTCTGGGGCTGGCCATCGTCTCGGCGGTGGTCCGGGCCCACGACGGCACGATCGGGTTGCGCAGCGTGCCGGGGCACACCGAGTTCACCGTCCGGTTGCCCGGCGCGCGCAATGTGTGACACGTCAGGTCCGCAGCGCCGCCACCGCGGCGCGGTTGGTCTCGAAGACGTGGTGTCCCTGCAGCAGGTGCATTCGCTCGAGGTTGGCCAGCAGTTCCGGCCGCACCCGCGAGTAGCCGAACGTGATGGACCTGCCCTGCAGCCACTGCAGTTCCTTGGCCAGGGCCTCGGCCCCGGTGACGTCGACGTTGGTGACGCCCTCCATGTCGAGGATGAAGGCGTGCACCGGGTGCGGGGCGTCCTGCACGGCTTGCCTGATGGCGGCGCTGAGGGTCTGGGCGTTGCCGAAGAAGATCGGGGCGGCGAACCGCATGGCGATCAGGCCCGGCACCGTCTCGTGCACGTCGTCGTGACCGACGGTCAGCGAGACGTGCGGATCGTCGGAGCCCTGCAGCACATCGACCGCCGGGCCGGCGGCCCGGTACAGCAGGTTGATCAGTGACAGGATGAACGCCAGCACGATCCCGGCGAGGGGGCCGATGAACAGCACACCCGCGAAACATGTTGCACCGACGGCGAACTCGAACCGGGACAGCTGCCACAGGTGCCGGAACTCGGCGACGTTGATCAACTTGAGCACCGCGACCGCGACGATCGCCCCGATGGCCGGGGACGGGATGTCCGACAGCAGGCCGGTGCCGAACAGCAGTAACAGCAGGGTGCCCGCCGCCATCACCAGCAACGGCAGCTGGCTGCGGGTGCCGGCCTGATCCATCGCGGCCGCCCGCGACGTCGACGATCCCATGGTGAACGACGACGACAGTCCCGAGGTGAGGTTCGCGAAGCCGAACGCGGCCAGGTCGCGGTCCGGGGAGGTCTGGTAGCCGTATTTGTCGGCGAAGGAGCGGGCGAGCAACAGGCCCTCGCCCATCGTGACGACGGTCAGGGCCAGCGCGGGCAGGATCAGCCGTACCCACTCCGCGAGGCTCAGCCGCGGAAATGCCAGCACCGGCGGGCCACTAGGCACGCTGCCCAACACCCCGACCCCCTTGCCGGACAGGTGCAACGCCAGGGACACCGCGGTGGCGGCCACCAGGACGATCAGCGCCCACGGCACCCGCGGCCAGTGCCGCCGGCCGGGGATCAGGATCGCCAGCGAGAACACACTCACCGCCACCGACCACCAGTGCACCGCACCCAGTCGCGTCACCAGCGTGGCCAGCTTCTCGAAGAACTCGGCGCTGGACGGCACCCGGATCCCCAGCATCCGGGCGACCTGGCTGACCAGGATGTCGGTGGCGAGCCCGGCGATGAAGCCGACCAGGATCGGCTTGGACAGGAAGTTGGCCAGGAAGCCCAACCGGAAGACGCTGAAGAGCAGGAACAGCAGACCGCCGATGATGGCCATCCCCGCCGCCATCGCCGCGTAGTGCTGGCTGCCGGCCGCGGCCAGGCCCACCAGCGCCGAGCCGACCAGTGCCGAGGCCGCGGCGTCGGGCGCGGCGACCAGTTGGCGCGACGAGGCCAGCAGGGCGAACACCACCGAGGGCACCACGAGCGCGTACAGCCCCGCGATGGGCGGCAACCCGGCGATCTGGGCGTAGCCGATGTTCAGCGGTAACGCGATCGCGAGCAGCGTGATCCCGCCCAGCACCTCGGTGCCGACGTTCTTCCGGGTCAACCCCGGCAGCAGTTTCATCGGCGCAATCATGCGACCGGCACCGGCGCCCTGGGGGAGGATTCGCAACATGGAGCACAAACCCCCGGCGCCGGTCATCGAGGCCGCCCACGCCGAGCACCTGACCACACTGCCGTTCGACGACACCGCCGACTTCGACGACACCGACCGCGGCTTCATCGCCGCCCTGCAGCCGTGCGTGGTCACCGCCGCCGACGGCCGGGTGGTGTGGGACAACGACGTCTACGAGTTCCTGGCCGGTGACGCACCCACCTCGGTGCATCCCAGCCTGTGGCGGCAGTCCACCCTGGCCGCCAAGCAGGGCCTCTACGAGGTGGTCGAAGGCATCTACCAGGTGCGCGGACTGGACCTGTCCAACATCAGCTTCATCGAGGGCGATACCGGCGTCATCGTGATCGACCCGCTGATCTGCACCGAGACCGCCGCGGCCGCGCTGGCGTTGTACCGGGCCCACCGCGGGGAGAGGCCGGTGAGCGCTGTCATTTATACCCACAGCCACGTGGATCACTTCGGTGGCGTGCTGGGCGTGACGACCCAGGCCGACGTGGACGCCGGCAAGGTCGCGGTGATCGCCCCCGAGGGGTTCGTCCAGCACGCGGTGCAGGAGAACGTGTATGCCGGCACCGCGATGACCCGCCGCGCCACCTACATGTACGGCACGCTGCTCGACCGCGGCCCGCGCGGGCAGGTCGGCTGCGGGCTGGGCCAGAACACGTCCACCGGCGAGATCGCCATCATCGTGCCGACCATCGACATCACCACCACCGGCGAGACCCACACCATCGACGGGGTGCAGATCGAGTTCCAGATGGCCCCGGGCACCGAGGCGCCCGCCGAAATGCACTTCTACTTCCCGCAGTTCCGGGCCTTGTGCATGGCCGAGAACGCCACCCACAACCTGCACAACCTGCTGACCCTGCGGGGTGCCCTGGTCCGTGACCCGCATGCCTGGTCGGGGTATCTCACCGAGGCCATCGACACTTTCGCCGACCGCACCGACGTGGTGTTCGCATCGCACCACTGGCCGACCTGGGGCCGGGACAACATCGTGAAGTTCCTTTCCCTGCAACGTGATCTGTATGCCTACCTGCACGACCAGACCCTGCGGCGGCTCAACCAGGGCTATACCGGCATCGAGATCGCAGAGACCTTCCAGATGCCGCCGGCACTGCATAACGCCTGGCACGCGCACGGCTACTACGGCTCGGTGAGCCACAACGTCAAGGCGGTCTACCAGCGTTACATGGGGTGGTTCGACGGCAATCCCGGTCGGCTGTGGGCGCATCCGCCGGAGGCGATCGGTCCGCGCTACGTCGCGGCCATGGGCGGCATCGACCGAGTCGTGGAGCTCGCCCGAACGGCCTTCGAAGAAGGCGACTATCGCTGGGCCGCAACCCTTCTCGACCATGCGATCTTCACCGACGAGAACCACACCGGGGCCCGCGAACTATACGCGGACACCCTCGAGCAGCTCGGATACGGGGCCGAGTGCGCCACCTGGCGCAATTTCTTCCTCTCCGGTGCCACCGAACTGCGGGACGGTAACTTCGGCACGCCGGTGAACACCACCTCGACGACGATGCTGAGCCAGCTGACCCCGGAGCAGATGTTCGACACCCTGGCGATCAGCGTGAACGGCCCACGCGCCTGGGATCTCGACATCGCGGTGGACCTGACGTTCACCGATCTCGGCACCAACTACCGGCTGACCCTGCGCAACGGTGTGCTGGTCTACCGCAAGTGTCCCGCGGACGCGGCGAGCGCGAA
>ERZ724513.1481-NODE-1481-length-11841-cov-6.508994_pt1 | contig 11841 bp, 11 predicted proteins | sample MGYA00376046_ERZ724513 | MGnify/ENA primary metagenome ERZ724513 (study PRJEB28724, sample SAMN07190883) | activated sludge metagenome | isolation source: activated sludge of sewage treatment plant in Hong Hong | place: Hong Kong | collected 2016-03-17 ... | reverse complement strand
CAGCACGCAGGCAGTGGCGACGGCCAACTCGAACCATTCGATGTCGGTCAACAGCTTTGATCACTCGCTTCACTCCAGACGATGGTGGCGATTGTATTGCACACCGCCACCGACCGGGCGCGGCACTTTGGTCGGGCGATCCGGGCGGAGTAGCCTGCGGCCGATGACTCGGGTGCTGACGGTGGTTTCTCGGCTGGGCCGGCGAATCTGGTTTCGCGCCGGCCTGTTCACGCTGGGTGCGCTGCTACTCGCCCTCGGCGCCGAGTGGCTCGAACCCATGCTGCCGGCCCTGCAGTCGCTCGACATCGGGCAGAACTCGGTGGGCAACCTGCTCACCATCATGGCCAGCTCGATGCTGGCCGTCACCACGTTCTCGCTGACCGCGATGGTGTCGGCGTATTCGTCGGCCAGCTCGGTGGGCACGCCACGCGCCACCCAGTTGCTGATTCAGGACCGCACCTCGCAGGACGCGCTGTCGACCTTTCTGGGCTCGTTCGTGTTCTCGGTGGTCGGCATCGCCGCGTTGTCGACGGGCTACTACGGCGAGGCTGCCCGCACGCTGCTATTCGTCGGCACGCTGATCGTGATCGCGGTTGTGGTGATCACCCTGCTGCACTGGATCGGCTACCTCGCCGATTTCGGCCGCATGGCAGACATCATCGACCGGGTCGAAAAGGCCGCCACCCGCGCCGCCGACGGTTACGCCGAGCAGCCCGCCCTGGGTGGGTTGCCCGGGGTCATCGTGCCCGAGGGGGCGAGGCCGGTGGTCGGCACCGACAGCGGCTTCGTGACGCTGGTCGACACCGCGGCGTTGCAAGGCATCGCCGAAGAGCACGATCTCACGGTGCACGTGCGGCTCTGCCCCGGTTCGGCCGCGCACGTGGGCGAGCCCTTGGCGTACGTCGAGGGCCGGGTCACCGACGACCAGTTGGACGCCGTGCGCCGCGCGTTCGAAATCAACGCCCACCGCACCTACGATCAGGATCCCCGGCTGGGCCTGGTGGCGCTGGCTGAGATCGCGATTCGCGCACTGTCGCCCGCGGTGAACGATCCGGGCACCGCGATCGAGGTGCTGGGAGCGCTCGAGCGGGTGACCTTGGTGCTGTTGGGCAGCGACCCATCCGGCGAGGCGCAGCACCCGCGGGTACACGTGCCGACCGCGACGCTGGCGGACTTTCTCGATGACGGCTTCCGCCCGATCGCCCGCGACGGCGCTGGGCAGGTCGAAGTGGGTATGCGGCTCCAGCGCACGTTGAAGGCTCTCGCCAACTCGGCCACGTCCGACGACGCCGAAACGATCCGGACGGCGGCCGAGCAGGCCCTGGCCCGGGCCAACGCCGCTCTGGACGACGAGGGCGACCTGGCGGCCGTGCGGGCGGCGGCGGGCTGACCGTCCCCCTTGCCGATGCCCGACCCGATCACAATGCTGCTGCTGGTGGCCGCCGGCGTGCTCACCGGAATCGTCGGGTACGGTGCCGGCCTGGCGTCCCTGGTGTGGTTTCCCGCCCTGCTGGCGGCCGGCCATGCCACCACTGACCGTGAACCTGACCAACACGGTGTCGCTGGTCGGCACCACCGTCGGCGCTGGCCGCGCCCGAGAAGCCGGCGCGCGTCGTGGTCGCACTCGCGGGCGCGCTGCTCGCGGTGAAGTTTGTTCGTGGACTACCACCGCTGACTTCGGGTTTCGTGGACGCTGCGCGGCTAGCCTGGCCAGCGACTCGACAAGGAGGGCACCGTGGCCGACACCGTGAACCTGGTCATTCTGGGCGCGTCCGGCGACCTCACCCATCGCCTGCTGCTGCCGGGCCTCGGCACACTGCTCAAGGCCCAACCCAAACGCAAGGTGCACCTGGTGGGGGCGTCCGCCGAAGAATTGACCCAGGAGCAGTGGCAACAGCGGGTCACCGAGTCGGTGCGCGAGGGCGGCTGCAGCGCCGACGTCGTCACCAGACTCGTGGACGGCACCCGCTACGTTCGCATCGACGCCACCAGTGCCACCGACCTCACGTCGCTGCTGAGCGGCCTGAGCGGCCCCGTGGTGCTCTACTTCGCCCTACCGCCGGCGGTGTCGATGGCCGCCTGTGAGGCGCTCACCACCGTGCCGCTACCCGACGACCTACGGCTGGCCATCGAGAAGCCGTTCGGCACCGATCTGTCGACCGCCCGCCGGTTCAACCACCTGCTGTCAGAACTGGTGCGCGAGGATCGCGTCTTTCGCGTCGACCACTTTCTGGGGAAGTCGACGGTGCTGAACCTGCTCGGGCTGAGGTTCACCAACCGCTTTTTCGAGCCGATTCTCAACCGCGACAACGTCGACCGCATCGAGATCATCGCCGACGAAACCCTCGCCCTCGAAGGCCGGTCGGGCTACTACGACCATTCCGGCGCGCTCAAAGACATGATTCAGAGCCACCTGCTGCTGGTGATGGCCCTGCTGTGCATGGAAGAGCCGAACAAGATCGCCGAGCGTGAACTGCGCGATCTGCAGGCGCACGTGTTACGCGCCACCCGGGTGTGGAACGACGACCCGATCGCGTCGTCGCGGCGGGCCCGCTACACCGCCGGCCGCATCGATGAGCGTGACGTACCCGACTACACCGCCGAACCGGGGGTGGACGCGGCGCGCAACACCGAGACGCTCGCCGAGGTGACCGTCGAGGTGAACAGCGCGCGCTGGCACGGCGTGCCGATTCGGCTGCGCAGCGGCAAGGCGTTGGGCGACGGCTTTCGTGCCATCACCGTGGTGTTCAAGGACGCGTTCCAGCCCGAGGGGTTCAGCAATCGGGCAATCCCCAATGTGCTCGTGATCGCCATGTCGAACGAGTCGGTGCAGGTGCGGCTGAACACCAACGGCGCCGACGACAAGTTCACCCTCGAACAGACCGTGCTCACCGCCGACCTGGGCAACAGTCCGGTGCGGCCGTACGGCGAGATTCTGGCCCACATCATGGACGGCGATCCGCTGCTGTCGGTGCGCGACGACGTGGCAGAGGATCTGTGGCGCATTCTCACCCCGGTGATGAAGGCCTGGGACGACGGCACGGTGCCGATGGACACCTACCGGGCCGGATCGTCGGGCCCGACGAGCTGGAGGTGAGCCGTAGGGATCCCGGCGTTCGCCGGGATGAAGCCCCGCAGCGACGCACCCACCGTCATCCGGGCGAACGCCTGGATCTCTCCGATCGTCAAGCGATCACTGAAGGTGGCCCGCAAGCACCGACTCCTTCAACCAGCCACGCAGGGCGTCGGCCTGGAAGCGTTGAAAGTCGCGCAGCGTGGGCAGCCCCGGTGGATCGGGACGGCGGCAGGCCGCTTCGAAGAAGCCGAGAATGCCGGCCAGCGTGTCGACGGCGGTGTCGACCCCGATGCCGTGCTGGTCAGCGACTCGGGTGAGCAGAGCATCGATGTCGAGCCCGGGTGCGCCGCTCGAAATGAACTCGATGGCCAGCAGCACCGGGTCGATCCAGGCCGCGCCGAGCATCGCCCACGCCCAGTCGACGATCACCAAGGACCCGTCTGGACGCTGCATCATGTTGTCGGCCCGCAGGTCGAGGTGAATCAGCGCATCGCCCGCCATGGCCGACAACGCCCGCTCGGCGGCGGCGCTCAGCCACGGCACCCGGTCAACCAGCCACGGGTCGAGGTCTGCACAATCGGTCAGCGCCGGCCAGCAGGTGAACATGCTGCGCACCGCTGTTTCTGCTCTCACCCACTCGCCGGCCGGTGCCGGAGTGAGCGCCGCGGACAGTACGACAAGGCTGGCCAAAGCCGCATCGGCGGCTTCGGGAGTCCACGGCAAAGGGGCCTGCCGACCGTCCACATGTTCGAGCAGCAGAGCGACCCAGCCGTCGTCGCCCTGATCGTGCACATCGATCAGGGCCGCTATCGGCAGCCCTGACGGCATCGAAGCCAGCGCCTTGGCCTCGGCTCGTAACAGGGCCGGTGTGTCGGGGTTGAGGCCCGGGTGAACCGCCTTGAGAAATCCGGCCGCACCCCCGGCAGTGAACAAGGCTTCGGCCACGCCGGGCGAGAAACCACCCTGAACTGCAACGGTGCGCACGACCCGACCGCCCACGGTGTGCTCGACCCAGCCGCGGACGTCGTCGGGAAGTTCGGCGAACGTCGGCCGCCGGCGCTCGGCCATCAGCGCCGTGAGGCCTTCCAGCCGGCGATGATGCGGTCGTTCAGGTCGAACATGACCTTCTTCTCATCAGGCTCTGCGTGGTCGTGGCCCAGCAGGTGCAGCAGGCCGTGAATCAGTAGATAGTCGGCCTCGTCGTCGGGGGTGCGGTTCGAGTCGGCCGCCTGGGCCGCGGTGACCGTCGGGCACAGCACGATGTCGCCCAGCATGCCCAAGGGTGGCTCTTCGCCGTCGCGGGGCGGCCGCAGCTCGTCCATCGGAAAGCTGAGCACGTCGGTGGGGCCGGGCTCGTCCATGTACTTCTCGTGGTAGGCGGCCATGGTGGGCTCGTCGACCAGCAGCACCGACAGTTCGGCCTGGGGGTGAATGCGCAGGGCGTCCAGAGCGAACAGGGCCAGGGCCACCAGGCGCTGCTCGTCGACGGGCACGCCGGACTCGTTGTTGACCTCGACGCTCATGTCAGTGCTTTCGTTCGGTGGACTCGAACCGGTCGTAGGCGGCCACGATGCGGCCGACCAGCTTGTGCCGCACCACGTCGTGGTTGGTCAGCCGGCAAAAAGCGATGTCGTCGACCCCGTCGAGAATGCCCTCGACCATGCGCAGGCCCGAGCGCGTGCCGGTGGGCAGGTCGACCTGGGTGACGTCGCCGGTGACCACGATCTTCGAGCCGAAGCCCAGCCGGGTGAGGAACATCTTCATCTGTTCCATCGAGGTGTTCTGCGCCTCGTCGAGAATGATGAACGCGTCGTTCAGCGAGCGGCCACGCATGTAAGCCAGGGGCGCCACCTCGATGGTGCCGGCGGTCAGCAGGCGGGGCACCGAGTCGGGGTCGACCATGTCGTGCAGCGCGTCGTACAGCGGCCGCAGGTACGGGTCGATCTTGTCGGTGAGCGTGCCGGGCAGAAAGCCGAGCCGCTCGCCCGCCTCGATCGCCGGCCGGGTGAGAATGATGCGGTTGACCTCTTTGGCCTGCAACGCCTGCACGGCCTTGGCCATGGCCAGGTAGGTCTTGCCGGTGCCGGCCGGGCCGATGCCGAACACCACGGTGTGGGCGTCGATGGCGTCGACGTAGCGCTTCTGGTTGAGCGTCTTGGGCCTGATCGTGCGGCCCCGGCTGCTGAGAATGTTCTGGGTGAGCACCTCGGCCGGCCGCAGGGTTTCGGCCGACTGTGCGGTCATGCCGACCACCCGCTCGACGGCGTCGGCGGTGAGGCCCTGGCCGGTGCGCACGATGGTGACCAGTTCGGTGAGCACCTCAGCGGCCACCGTGACGTCGGTGGGCTCGCCGGTGAAGGTGAACTCGTTGCCGCGCACGTGCACGTCGGCGGCCAGGTCGCGCTCGAGAATGCGCAGAAACTCGTCCCGCGGGCCCAGCACGTTGACCATGTCGACCGACGCGGGAACCGTGAGCCGGCGCACCCCCGTGGGCGGGTTCACGTCACTGTCGGCTTTGGGCAATGCTCCTCCTTGAAGTTGACTCACGCATGCTACTCCGCGGCACCGACAGGTCGCGGTGCCGACCCGTCGGGACGAACACCGTTGCCGGCATCGCTGCCCGGTGCCGGCTCCGCGGTCTGGTGCCGTGAAATAGCCCGGCATCAGATACGGATCCTGGCGGTAGACACAGATGCCGGCATCGGTTTCGGTCGCTGACTTGGCCACCGCCCCGCCGCTGCCCGATGCTGAGCGCATGTGCACGCGGCCGACCCTGTCCGTCGCCGAGGCGACCGAGCGGGCGGCTGAACTCGCCCGTGACGGACGACGCCGCCTGCTCGGTCTGGTGGGGCCGCCCGGGGCGGGCAAGTCCACCCTGTCGGCGGCCCTGCAGGCCCGGCTCGGCGAGTCGATGGTCGTGGTCGGCATGGACGGCTTTCACCTGGCCAACGCCGAGTTGCTGCGGCTGGGCCGGCGCGAGCGCAAGGGTGCCCCCGACACCTTCGACGTCGACGGCTACGTGACGTTGCTGGCCAGGCTGCGCGGCCAATCGTCCGCGCTGTACGCGCCGCGGTTCGACCGCGACCTGGAGGAATCGATCGGCAGCGCAGTGCTGGTCGAGCCGTCGGTGCCGCTGGTGGTGACCGAAGGCAACTACCTGCTGTACGACCGGTTCGGCTGGGGTGCCGTGAAAGGGGTGCTCGACGAGGTGTGGTATCTGCAACTCGATGACGCCGAACGGCGTCGTCGGCTGGTGCAGCGCCGGCTCGGCCACGGCGACACCCGCGAACACGCGGAGTTCTGGGTACGTGAGGTCGACGAGCCGAACGCCCGGCTGGTGGCCGCCACGGCTCACGCGGCCGACGCGGTGGTGCTGCTCGACTGAACGGCGGGGCCGCGATCGTCGACGAACGCGGCCAGCACCACGATCGCCAGGCCACTCACCACGATCACGCTCAACGCGGCCCGCAGCCCCAGCAGTTCGGCCAGGCCGCCGATCAGCGGCGGGCCGAGCAGAAAGGCCGGCCACTCCCCCAGGTTGATCAGGGCCACCGCCCTGGCCGTCGCGAGGTCGGGTTGATTGCCGGCCAGGGTCATCACGGTGGGCACGATGCAGCCGCTGCCCAGGCCGAGGCACGCGAAGCCGATCAGTGCCGCCGGCACCGTACCCACCAGCAGGCCGGTGCCGAGGCCGATGGCGGCCACGCCGGCCGACAGTTGCAGAAACCGGCGACGTCCGAGCCGTCCGACGATGCGGTCGCCGACCAGCCGCGCGGCCGCGATGGCCAGCGAATAGCACACCAGGGTGAGCGAGCCGAGCGCGATGCTGCCGCCGAGCACCACGGTGTATTGGGCGCTCCACTGGGCGGCGGCGCCCTCGTTGATCGACGTCAACAGGCACATGGCAGCGAGAATCAGCAGTTGAGGCGTCCACGACGCCCCGGACGGCTCGGGCGCGGCCGGTGCTTCGTCGACGGGTGTGGAGGCAGCCACGCGGTGCGTGTCGGGCAGGCTGCGCGCGGTGGCGACGAAGAGCGCAGCGAGCAGCAGACACGACGCCGCCAACTGCAGGGCGGGGGCCAGGTTCACCAGGCCGGCCAGCACCCCGAGCAAACCGCCGGCGAACTGACCGCCGCTGAACCAGGCGTGAAACGACGACAGAATGCTGCGGCCGTAGCCACGCTCGACCTCGACCGCAAGGGCGTTCATCGGCCCGAACAGCAGCCCCACCGCCACGCCCATCACCAACAGGGTGGCCACCATCACCAGGGTGCTGGGTGACGCGGCGGCCAGCGGGGCGATCATCAGCAGGGCCGCCGCGCCCCAGCGGGCCGGCAGCCGGGCACCGGTGCGCGTGATCACACCCTGTAGCACCAGCAGCGCCAGCAGCGTGCCCACCGGCATGCCCAGCACGATGAGACCCCACGCGCCGTCACCGACGCCGAGTTGAGCCCGCACGGACGGAATGCGGCCCTGCCAACCGCCCATCACCGTGCCCGCGAGTATGAACAGCACCGAAACGGCGACCCGCTGCCGTTGCAACGATGAGTCGGTCACGGCAGGGCACCTCGCTCGGGTGGGTGAACGGCCCGATGAGGGCCGTCGTTCAGGCTATCGCCCGTGCCGATCGTCCAAGGAATCGCTGATTCTCATCAGTCGAGCGTGTCGAGACCTCGTCCGGCTTGGGGGTTTCGACAAACTCAACCAGCGCGCGGGTTCGTTGATCAGCGATCCGTCCGGTGCGGCAGCTCAGCGGTGCGCGGAGATCCCGGCGTCCGCCGGGATGACGGGCGAGTGTCTGCCGCCTCCGTTGGCGGCCGGCATGATGGCTGTCATTCCGGGCTTGACCCCGAATCTCACCCGCGACCGTGCAGTGGAACGGTGCGAAGATCCCGGCGTGCGCCGGGATGACGGTGAGCCGTTGGTCGAGCTTGTCGAGACCGCGCACGCCATCGAATCGCACGGTTGAAGCGGAGCGGCGGCGCCCCCGTCAGGGCGTGGTCGGGCGTTTGCGCACTGCGAGTCGCTGGCCGAACAGTCCACAAGGGCGGGACAGGGGCGTCGCCGCTGCGCGGCACCAGTCGCACCGACCGAAGCTCCCGACCGTCGAACAGGGCGCCGCCGCTCCCGGCACCAGAGTCTGGATGGCGCGGCCTTACTGCTCCTGGGTCAGGTCCTGCTCGTTGGTGGCGCGGTCGGTCTCGGAGTAGTCGCTGTCGGCCTCGCCCGAATCGCCCTCAGGAGGGCCGTCGTGCAGCATCTGCTGGGCCTTCTCGTCCGACACCGGGCCGCTCACCTTCGACTCGCCGAAGCCGGACGAGATGTCGCCGCCGGCCTGTGGATCATTGGTCATCGCAGTTCCCTTCGTTGGGCGTTGTCGGCCACGCTAGCCCGCCCCCGCCGAAACCGACAGCATCGAGAAGGCTCAACCACCCCTTCGGGCGAACCGGTCGGTGGCGGCCACCAGCTCGGCGGCGATGGCCGGCTCGGTGACGGAATGGCCGGCCAGTACCAGCCGAAAATCCGCTTCCGGCCAGGCCTGATGCAAATCCCACGCGGTGACGGCCGGGCACGGCAGATCGTAGCGGCCCTGCACGATCACCGCCGGAATGTGCCGAATGCGGTCGACCTCGGCGATCAACTGACCCTCACGCAACCAGCCGGCGTTCACGAAGTAGTGGTTCTCGATGCGGGCGAACGCCAGCGCGAAGGCCGGGTCGCTGAACTCGTCCACCATCGCCTGATCGAACTCCAGCGTGGACGTGGCGGCCTCCCAGGTCGCCCAGGCCACACCGGCCGGCCCGTGCACCGCCGGGTCGGGGTCGAACAGCAGCTCGTGGTAGGCGGCGATGCGGTCGAAGCCCGCCGGCAGGTCGCCGAAGCGGGCCCGCAGCGGTGCCTCGAACCGGTGCCAGTACTGCGGCGCGAGGTTGCCCGCGCCGCCGTTGTAGTACCAGTCGAGTTCGCTGCGGCGCAGGGTGAAGATGCCGCGCAGCACCAGCTCGGTGACCGCCTCGGGGTGCCGCTGCGCGTAGGCCAGGGCGAGCGTGCTGCCCCACGAACCGCCGAACACCTGCCACCGTTCGATGCCGCGGTCGACCCGCAGCCGTTCGAGGTCGGCCACCAGGTGCCAGGTGGTGTTGGTCGACAGGTCGGCGCCGCGTCGGCTGGCGTGCGGCGCGCTGAGTCCGCAACCCCGCTGGTCGACCAGCACGATGCGGTAGACGGACGGGTCGAAGAACCGCCGGTACACCGGCGCGCAGCCGCCGCCCGGGCCGCCGTGCAGAAACACCACCGGCTTGCCGTCGGGGTTGCCGCACTGCTGCCAGAACAGCGACTGGCCGTCGCCGACGTCGAGGTGCCCGGTTCGATGCGGTTCGATCGGCGGGTACAGCACCCCGGCCAGCCGATCAGTCGTCGTCGTCATCGTCCTCATAGTCGTCGATGATGTGCATCGCGGCCTCTTCGGCGCTGGCCGCGCCGCCCGAAATGCCCACCTCATAGCCGATGCTCTCGGCCTCATGGTCGAAGTCGCCGTACCCGCCGTCGGCGTCGACCAGGCGTCCGGCCCGGTGGTTGCCCACCTGACGGTTGTCGTCGCCGTCGTCACGCCACTTGACCCGCTCGGGGGCGACGTCGGGCTCTTCTTGGGCGATGCGCTGCTCAAGCGTCTCGCCGTGCCGCATCTCGGCCCGGGTGTTGCCGAAACTCTGCGCGGGCGACCACTTCTCGGGCGCCACGTACCCCTCGTCGAGCACGTCGGCGACGCCACGGTCGATGAGTGTTTCGTCGGCCTGCAACTGGTCGAGCTGCTCGGATTCGTCGGGCATCGTCGGGTCGTACTCGGTCATGTTCCTAGCCTGCCATCTAGGCATCGCGCAGGCGAGAACAGCGGCAAACACGACCCGCGAATCTGCCTAATGCGGACTTTCGGGCGGCCCGATCACCCGTCGCCGCACCCGTTGCCAGATGGTCTCTTGGGGCGGCTCGCCCATGGACGGCTGGTTGGGCGGCGGCTGGGGGGTCGGAGGCACCCAGAGCTGCGGAACCGGGCCGTTGAGCGGCGCACCGCAGCGGGCACACCGAGGGGCCGCCAGGCTTTGCTGCAGGCCGCAGGCAGCACAGGACGGGGCGGTCATGCACCCAGTCTTGCGCGGCCGGCGGTGGTAGTCACGGGGAGGATTCCCCGGTGGCCTCGACGAGCTCGACCGGCGGACCAGGTCTCAAGGCATCGACCGGGCTGATACCACCACGTAACTGCCTTTGTGACACGTGACTGCCTGCACGCGGGCAGCTACGTGTCACAAAGGCAGCTATGTGAGTCTGGACCGCATCGACGGCCGTCCGCTGCCCAGGATCGACGCACGCAACTGACCGCCGATTGAGCTGATGGTGAGATCCCGGCGTTCGCCGGGATGACGGTGAACGACGCCAGCGCAAGCATGAAGCGGAGCGAGGGCGGCCCGGTCAGGGCGTGGTCGGGCGTGTGCGCACAGCGAGGCGCTAGCCGAGCAGTCTCGGAAGGGCGGGACAGGGGCGTCACCGCTCTGCGGCTACCGACTCGACGCGAACGCTGAACCAGACTGGAGATCCCGGCGTCCGCCGGGATGACCCAAGGGCGAGATTCACGCAGCGGTGAAGGTGAGCCCCTTGGAGTCGGGCGCAGTCAGGGTGAGGGTGTCGCCCTCGATCGAATAGCCGGTCGCGGCGTCGAGAATGGCCAGCACGGAGGTCTCTTGCTTGCCCTCGGCCTCGTTCGTGCACGCCATCTTCGTAGAGGCGAGCGGACCCACCTCGATCGTGGCGTCCTTGACGGTGACCGGGCCGCGGAAGGTGTTGCAGGCCTTGCCGCTCACCGCCGTTTCGGTGAAGGTCATCGTCACGCTGGTGCCGGCCACCGGCGACACCGCGGTGTCACCGCTGACGATGCCCGACAGCGTCCAGGCGGTGCCGACCAGCGGCTTGTCGGGTGTGTCCGGCGCCTTGGCCAGGGTGAGCGCCACTGCGCCCGTAGCGGTCAACAACTCGACCCCGTCACCATTGCCACGCACGGCCTTGACCTCACCGAGCGCCGTGTTGAACGCCCCCTCTTGCTTCATCACCGCATCGTCAGCGCAGGCCATCTGAGTTTGTGCGGCAAGGCCGATGGTGAGCGTGCTGCCCGATTGCTTGAACTCGGCTCCGTATTGGTTGCAACTCGCGTTGCCACCGACCCGACCGTCGGCGAACGTCATGGTGGGCTGCTTGGCCGCGATGGTGGGGCTGCCCTTGATGTGGGTGACCACCCACGAGGTGCCCGCGAGTGCGGGAGCGCTGGGCGAGGGCGCGGGTGACGCCCCCGGCGAACCACTTGACGCACAGCCGGTGAACAGCAGCAGTACGGCAAGGGCAACGGCCCATCGTTTGCGCATCGAAAGCCTCCATCGGATCGCGTGCAAGAATCGTAGGAGGCCACCCTCAATCGCGCGGACGACCTACCACGAGAGAGGCCAGATTCAACCGGGCCAACGGACGCCTCCACCACGGCAGGTCGCTCAGCATCGCCTTGCGCGCCTCACCCACCCCGGCCCAGTAATCGCTGACCCGCTGCTCGTCGATCTCACCGGCACCGAAGACGGCGGCGTTCGCCTGCAGCGCGAGGCCCTGCACGTCGTCGCGGCCCAGCAGCGCACCCTGCTCGAGCCGGGTGGCCCCCGGGGGCAGCGGACGTCCGAGGTCGCGGGCCGTGTCCAGCACGTGGCCGACGAGCGGGCGCCCGCCGATCC
>ERZ724513.1478-NODE-1478-length-11856-cov-4.473519_pt1 | contig 11856 bp, 9 predicted proteins | sample MGYA00376046_ERZ724513 | MGnify/ENA primary metagenome ERZ724513 (study PRJEB28724, sample SAMN07190883) | activated sludge metagenome | isolation source: activated sludge of sewage treatment plant in Hong Hong | place: Hong Kong | collected 2016-03-17 ... | reverse complement strand
CGTACGTTTTGGGCGTACCCACAGAGGCTCCGATGGTCATTTCAAGATTGTAAGTACTGCCGGGAATATAACTGTCAACGGTATTGCCTATACTGTCTCTTAATACATAAGAAATGGAAGGTGAGAAGTTGCCCCCCGAATGGCATTCTGCACATGCTTTTGAATTGTTTTCAAAGGGAGCACCGGTGCATGCCTGGTTTCTGCCGCCTTTATTGGACAAAAAGACAAGGCCGGCAGCTGTCAATAAAAAAATGGATGTAATTCTCATTCAGCAAAAATATTCATCTGTGACCCAAAATGGATCCAAAGGTTTAACGGTAAACAAAGAATACGGTTAAACTGCTACGTTGTAATCACGCAAGGCGTCGTTTAGTGAAACTTTTTTGTCGGTACTTTCTTTGCGGGTACCTATGATAAGGGCGCAGTTGACATTGTAAGTACCGGCTGGAAAGGATTTGCTGTAACTTCCCGGAATCACCACCGATCTCTCCGGTATTTCTCCCTTGTAGGTCACGGCTTCATTGCCTGTAACGTCGATGATGTGGGTGCTCTGAGTAAGCACAACGTTGGCACCGAGTACAGCTTCTTTTTTAACTCTTACGCCTTCCACTACGATGCAGCGTGATCCGATGAAACAGTTGTCTTCTATGATGGTAGGGCTGGCCTGTGGTGGTTCGAGGACGCCTCCAATGCCTACACCTCCTGCGAGGTGGACGTTCCTGCCGATCTGGGCACAAGATCCCACGGTTGCCCAGGTATCCACCATGGAGCCGCTGCCTACCCACGCGCCAATGTTTACATAAGAAGGCATGAGGATGGCACCAGGTTCGATATAACTTCCATATCTGGCAATGGCGTGGGGCACAACCCTTACTCCTTTGCCTGCATAATTGGTTTTTAGAGGAATTTTGTCGTGAAACTCCAGGGGGCCCACCTCGAAGGTGACCATTTCCTGGATTCTGAAATAGAGGAGAATTGCTTTTTTGACCCATTCATTGACCTTCCAGTTGCCATCATCTGTGGGTTCTGCGGGGCGCAGTCTTCCCTCATCTATAAAAGCAATGGTTTCCCGGATGGCGTCGCGGGATAGGTTTTCATTGACAAGTTCCGGGTGATCCCATAGTTTTTCAATGGTATCTTGTAATTGCTCCATGATTTGTTGTTTGCACAAAAATAACCCGTGGATACCAAAATTTGGTTTCTCTATCCATAAAATCAAAAAAAAGTTTTCTTTTGAACTAAATTCAATTTTTTCAGAATAATATTTGGTTAAAATTGCATTTTTTGTGGAAGTGACCACCAAATAATATTTGCCTGTAATCAAAGCAGAAAAGAAAAAGTCTGATAACATACCAGACATTAAATTCAACAGCCAATGGGTTTATGGAATGAAATATTTTTTATAGTTTCGCTCCTTATAAAACCTTATTAACTAACCACCTACATCCAAGCTTTAAATTCCAATGTCTAAGGCCTACGTATTTCCCGGACAGGGTGCCCAGTATGAGGGCATGGGGAAAGATATTTACATGAGTGATTCTGCTGCAAGGCACACCTTTGATCGCGCAGATGATATCCTGGGATATAAAATTTCTGAAATCATGTTTGAAGGTTCTGCTGATGACCTGAAAGAAACAAGGGTTACCCAGCCCGCTTTGTTCATTCATGCATTGGCAAAAATCAGCATGTTGAGAGATCAATTCAAACCTGTAGCTACCGCCGGCCATTCTTTGGGCGAATTTTCGGCACTGGTGGCAGCAGAGGTGCTTACCTTCGAGAGTGGTCTCAGGCTTGTTTACGAGCGCGCAATGGCCATGCAGGATGCATGTGATGCCGATCCCGGCACGATGGCAGCCGTTCTTGGACTGGAAGATGGCATTGTAGAGCGTATTTGTCAGGAAGTAAGCGATGATTTGGAAGACATTGTGGTAGCTGCCAACTACAATTGTCCTGGTCAGCTGGTGATCAGCGGTACCCTGGATGCCGTCAATGCCGCCATCGAAAAGTTAAAAGAAAACGGTGCCAAAAGAGCCGTATTGTTGCCAGTTGGAGGTGCGTTTCATTCTCCTTTGATGGAACCCGCGCAGGAAGAATTGGAAGAAGCCATCAATGGCACCACATTTAGAAAGGGACTTTGCCCGGTTTACCAGAATTATACTGCGTTGGCAGCAACAGATCCCGATGTGATCAAAGCCAATCTCATTGCCCAATTGACGGGCCCAGTGAGGTGGACACAAACGGTGGAAAATATGATCAAAGATGGCATCCTTAGCTTTGTAGAATCAGGAGGTACCGGCAAGGTACTAAGCGGGCTTATTAAAAAAGTAAATGGTGAAGCCATCACCGAAAGCCTTTGATCAATGTCGAGATTTGACCTACAACAAGGACGCATCCTCATTGCAGAGCCCTTTATGCAGGACCCCCAGTTTAAAAAAACGGTGGTTGCCCTTTGCGATTATACGCGGGATGAAGGTTCCGTAGGTTTTATCCTCAACAGGCCTACCAATATTAGAATGGATGAAGTGATGAATGAATTTCCTGAATTTGATTCTATGATCCATTACGGAGGGCCGGTAGCCAATGACACCATCCACTATATCCATCGGGTGGGCGACCTGGTAGAAGGAAGCAAAGAAATCATTCCCGGTTTGTTTTGGGGCGGTGATTTCAATAAACTCAAATTTTTAATTCAAAACGAAGTCATCAAACCATTCGACATTCGTTTTTACATAGGCTACTCAGGCTGGTCGGCTGGCCAACTTGAAGAAGAAATGGACATACATTCCTGGGTATTGGACGACATCGACATCAACCATCCGTTTGTCAACGACAACGCTGGCTTGTGGTTACAGTGTCTGCACAACAAGGGAGATCATTTTTCTGTGCTCGCTGATATGGCCGACAGCGTGTCGCTCAACTAAAAGTATTTATGATACAGCTCAATAATATTGCTTTACACTTCGGTGAAAGGACGTTACTTTCCGGTGTAACGTTTATGCTCAACAGAAAAGAAAGAGCTGGGCTGGTTGGAAAAAACGGGGCAGGCAAATCCACGTTGTTTCGCATCATCTCACAACAGCAAAGTGCAGATGAAGGAACCGTGGAACATCCCAAACATTTTAGCATGGGCTTTCTCAAGCAGGACTTACATTTTGAAGGCAACCATACCGTTATGGAAGAAACCAAATCCTGTTTTGCAGAGGTTGGTCACATAGAAAAAGAGATTGTGGAAGTCACTGCTGAATTGGCGGAACGTACAGATTTTGAATCTGCCTCGTATATGGAATTGGTAGAAGAACTGACCGATCTCAATGCAAGATTAGACCTGCTGGCTCCCGGTACCATAGATGCACAGTGTGAAAAGATATTAAAGGGACTGGGTTTCAAAGAAGAAGATTTTATTAAGAAAGTATCCCAGTTTAGCGGTGGCTGGCAAATGCGCATTGAACTGGCCAAACTACTGCTGACCCAGCCCGATTTGTTGCTGCTGGATGAACCTACCAACCACCTTGATATAGAATCCATTATTTGGCTGGAAGAGTATTTGGGCAATTATCCCGGTATTGTCTTGTTGATTTCGCACGATAAACAGTTTTTGAATAACGTATGCAATAGGATTTTTGAACTGGAGTGGGGCAGGTTGACAGCTTATACCGGCAACTACGATAAATACATAGTAGAGAAAGAGCAGCAGCGTGAAATTTTGGCTTCTGCCTATACCAATCAGCAAAAAATGATTGCCGAGAAAGAGCGGACGATCAGCAGGTTTATGGCCAAAGCTACTAAGACCAGCATGGCACAAAGCATGCAAAAACAACTGGATAAAATTGAGAGAATTGAAATTCCTGAATTTGATACCAAAGCCTTTAAGCTCCGTTTTCCTGAAGCGCCACGAACGGGCAGGGTAGTGCTGGAAGTGAAAAATATATCCAAAAGTTTCGGACCCAAGCTCGTGCTCAAAGATGTCAATTTCGTCGTGGAAAAGGGAGAAAAAATAGCCTTTGTGGGTCAAAATGGCATGGGCAAAACTACCATGGCAAAGATGATTACCAGCCAACTTCAGGCAGACAATGGTACACTTCATTTTGGGTCGAATGTAGCACTGGGCTACTACGCTCAAAATCAGGCTGAACTCATCGATGTCAGAAAGACCGTATTGCAGGTCATGGAAGATCAGGCTCCAGCCGAACAAAGGACCAACATCAGAAACATCCTCGGCTCTTTTTTATTTTCAGGAGAGGATGTTGAAAAGAAGGTCTCTGTACTTTCGGGAGGTGAAAGAGCAAGACTGGCCATGGCATGCATGATTCTGAGGCCTTCAAGCCTGATCATCATGGACGAACCTACCAACCACCTTGACATCCAGTCAAAAGAAGTTTTGAAACAAGCTTTAGATGATTATGAAGGTACCCTTATCATTGTAAGCCACGACAGAGAGTTTTTGCAAGGCCTTTGTACGAAGGTATACGAGTTTACAAACCATACAGTGAAAGAATACCTCGGCGATATCAATTATTTTCTTGAGAAAAAGAAAATGGCTGATATACGTGAAATCGACACCCGAAAAGATAAGTTGGCTGATACGGCTGCACCAGCACAGGAAGTAAAAGTTGACCATGAAGAAATAAAAAAAGCCCGAAGGCGCATGCAATACGTTGAGCGAGATATTGAAAAGTTGGAAGCTGAAATTGCCGATCTCTCAGGTCAACTCCATGACCCCGCCATTTATCAGACCGACAAGGTGGTAGAAGTCAATCGCAAACTGATGGACAAGCAAGAGAAACTAAATGAACTTATGGAAGAATGGGAACGTTTGGTTGGCGTAATTGGCTAATCCACTTGCCTGAATTTTCCGGGTTGCAGATTGTGCAATTGGTATGACCCCATTTGGACCCTTACAAGGCGTAATACCGGAAAACCTACCGCTGCGCACATCTTTCTTACTTGTCTGTTTTTACCTTCTTTAATTTCTATCGATATCCAGCTGTCTGGAATATTGGCTCTCACCCGAATGGGAGGATTCCTTTCGGGCAATTTGGGCTCTGTTATTTTTTTAACCCTGCAAGCTTGAGTTTGGTATTTTTTCTTATTGGGCAGCGTAATTGAGACCCCTTCTCTTAATTGTTTAATGGCCTGATCGGTAATGTCCCCCTCAATTTGTACATAATATACTTTTGAAATGTGTTGTTCCGGGTGAAGCAATTCGGCATTGAGTCCTGCCTGATCAGATAGCAACAGTAAGCCTTCCGAGTCATAATCCAATCTTCCTATAGGATAAACCGTTTTGGGCACATCCAGGTAATCTGCAAGGCATTGGTGGTGGGCTGCCTCTCTGGTAAATTGACTCAAAACCTGGTAGGGTTTGTAAAATACGATGGTCATTTTCTAACTTAAAATCAACTTATCATTTAATAAAATCATTGATCAGTTAAATTGGTATCAGCACTTTGCCAACGTAAATTCAAAAAACATCGATTGTATTTTTTAAGTCCAAATGTCATAAAAAAAAGGGGGCTGAGCTTGTCGAAGCCCCCTTTTTTTTATTATTTACCATCAAGCTCTTTCACAATCCTGTCTGCTTTAAAGATATACTTTAAGGCCGCATAAATGCCCGAAGCATGCACAGAGACGGTGCGGTTGTTGGTTTCATCAAAAATGAAATTGCCAGGCAATGATTCGATGTTTCCATCAAATATCAGTCCAACGATTTCTTTTTTGGCATTGATCAATGGACTTCCTGAATTTCCTCCAATGATGTCATTGGTAGAAACACAGTTCATAGGCGACATCAACAATTCCATTGGAGGATTTTGCCATCTTGCCGGCAAAGCCCATGGAAAAGTCTTGTTGAAGGAATAATACCTGTCGTACAGACCAAAAAATGTGGTTTTGGTAGGAGCGGTGGTACCATTGTAGTCGTAAGCTTTGATCACCCCATCGGAAATACGAAGGGTGAAGGTTGCATCAGGAGGCAGTGATGTGCCAAATACCTTAAATGCCTGATTGGCAATGTTGGTTTCCAATGACTTTCTGAATGGACCAGATGAATTGACAGCTGCAATGGCTTCCTGGAAGCGCGGAACAAATATGCGGGCAGCTTCCATCATCATATCATCATCTTTCAGGATGTTGTCATCTTTGGTCAGGCATTTTTCTGCTTTTTCTGCATCCTTGAACCGTGTCTTTTTTACGAGTTTTTCAACGTACTCATCTACATTCTTTCCATCCAATACCTTTTTAAGCGTCATATCTCCTGGATAGATGTCCTGCTGAATTTCAGTCAACAAAGTCTTGAATAGGGTCTTTTCTTTCTCGTTGTCGATGCCTGGAACTGCTTCCATTATTACTTTCAACAACTTGGATTTTTCTTCTTCTGAACCTTTGTTTTTCACAAGGGTTTCGTATTGATACAACTGGTGCATCATGTTGAAAATTTTACCTCTGTATGGACTTGGACTCAAATGGGTCGTAGCCCAGGCATGAGGTAATATTGGCTGATATGCCTTTCTCATCTCATCCCATGAAGTTACTCCGGGAGATTTGGAGCGGATGAAATTTTCCATGGCAACTTTTCTTCCGAAAAGTGATGAGTCTCTAAGTCCACCCAAAATACCACCAAAAGCTTTCATGGAATTGGCTACGTTGGCAATTTCATTGAGCAAGCCCTGTGCTTCGTATTCTTTGGCAGGATCATTTTTGATCTGATTGTATTCTGCCACCATCAGGTCATTTCTGTTCTTCAAAAATTTGTGCAACATAGGATATCTGAAATCTCTGTCGTACTCAAGTTGAGCAACAGTCCTGTACCTTTCTGTTTTGCCCGGATTGCCCACTACAAATACAGACTCGCCCTCAACGGCTCCATCTTTGTTGAATTTGAAGTAATGACCGCTGGTATTAAGCGGTAAACCATTTTCGTCATATGCCCTCCAAAATGTGCAATCAAGGTTGTATCGCGGATAGGTAAAATTATCGGGATCGCCACCAAAGAATCCCAAATCCAATTCTGGAATCCACACGAGTCTGATGTCGCTGAACCTCTTATAGCCATAGAGTGAGTATTTTCCACCGCTGTAATAGGTAACGGTCTGTAACCTCAAGCCTTCCCAGCCGGCCATTTTGCTGTATTTTTCCTGAATGTCTTTTAGCGCCTTGTTGGCAGCTTCGGTTTCTTTTCCTTTTTCAGCTCCTGCTGTCATTTTTTGAACCTCGGCGCTGATATCAGCTACCTGAATCAACTGCTCTACAAAGAGTCCTTCTGCTTTTCTTTCGTCAGCAAGGGTAGGTGCGTAAAAGCCCTGTTTGTCAAAATTTTCTCCTTCTTTTTGCAAATCAACGACCACATCTCTTGAACAGTGGTGATTGGTCATGATCAAACCATCGGGAGAGATAAAGGATGCGCTGCACCATGTTGCAAACCTCAGTGAAGATTTGCGCACATCATCCCACCATTGATCTTCAGGTTTGAAATTGTAAGCCTTGGCAAACCATTCTTTGGGTGGGTTTTCGAATGTCCACATCTTTCCGAAATCGAAAGGATTGGGTTCTTGTTGTTTTTGGGCATTGACCGTGAGCACAATAAAAAAGAGGCTTAGGGTCATCCAGAATTTGAATTTCATGCTAAATGCTGTTTGTTTAGGGCAAAAATAGCTAATTTTTACCTTAAAAAATGGACTGTGCAGACGATTTGCATCATCTCCGGGCGGTTTTAGATCAAACGGTGGACTTGCCCTTCTGAAAGTTGGGCACCTTTGTCTGTCAAATGAACGGGAACGACGACCAAGCCCGGTTTTTTCCCCGGTTTGATCTGACCCAAAGTGTCATCCATGCCCAGAGCTGCAGCACCATTGGTCGTAGCCCATTTTACCAATTCTTCCAGTGGCAGCCAGGAGTTGTATCGTTTTATGGTGCGAATTTCTTCCCAGACCGATAGCTGCCAATTGGAGGTAAGTGAATCTGTACCGATGGTTATTTTTTGGCCACTGTCATTGAAAATCTGATAATGTGGCAATCTGTTTTCAATGTACAAATTGGCATTGGCGCAGGTAGCCCAAAATACCCTGGAACCCCATTCATGGGCCGCTTTGATGTCTTCGGCCGTAGTGGTGGTATTGTGTACAAAAATGGTGGTTTGGTTGGCGTCCATGTGTTCAAGGGCGTAATGGATGCTGGTTTTGCCATTTGCCTGAAAAGAAGATAGGTCGATGCCAAAGCCTGAATAAAAATCTCTGAATGCCCCTGTGCCTGAAACAAATAGTTCATTTTCTGCCGGAGTCTCCTGATTGTGAATGCTGATAATGGAATTGGCAGGGTTTGATTGTCTTAGGTGGTCAAAAAGTTTGGGTGAGACAGTATAAGGCGCGTGGGGAACCCTGCTCACCCGATCTTTGTCAGTCAAAACAGCCGCAAAGGCTTCATAAACGGCTTCATACTGGTTGATCACACCTTCGGTCATCCCTGGATGAAGAAAATCAAACATTTCAACAAAAGTGCAATACCTGATTTTGCTTTTTTGTTTGGTTTGTAGCGTATCCGTTTTGTTTGATATGTCTCCAACAGCCACAATACCCTGATCATACATAAATTGATCCGCCTGCTCAATGGCAAGAGCAATTATTTCGGGTGCAAAATCACGAAACTGCACCACACTTTTTAAAAATGGCAACAGAGAGGTACCCGTATCTACCAGGCCCTTCATGTGAGACAATTCGAGGTGGCAGTGGGTATTGATCATACCTGGAATGATGGCTCCTTCTACCTTATTTACCTCTGAAGGGTCGTGATTTGCCAGGGCATCCAAACTTAAAATGGTGCCATTTTCGTCGGTGACGATTACAGTATTCTGTGCAAAGCTGCCTTCAGCTGTATAAATCAATGGAGCCGTAAATTTGTGAATAGACATGGTATAAATTGAAAGGGCAAAGATGGTAAAAATAGCAAAGTGCTTACTCAAATATTTTGTTCAGCAAAACTAGCCAAAAGTTTAAAGTGCACAGGAGAACGGATTGGCTTAAAAAAGATGGGAACTATCATGAAAACGGGTAGAAAAGGGCAAATACCATCAGTTCGAACCATAAAATCTTAATTTTAATGCAGCGAGTACAAAACCTCTTGAGATTTCTCTTACCTTAGAGATGTCAAAACTTATGCGCCTAAGAATCATTTATATCTGCTTATTGCTGATCACAAGCCAGCTTTTGTTGGCACAGCCCTCACCTTGTGGTGCCAACCCGGCTATGACACCAACTTGTGTAGAGGCATGCACCATTTGTGATATTGATGGCTTTACCGGCATCAACAACAGTAATATAAAGGGTCAGGCACCTCCGGGCTTTTGTACTTCGCAGGTACACCACATGCAGTGGATTGCTTTCATTGCAGGAACCACCAACCTTACCATTGAATTGGAAGTATATAATTGCCGGGGAAATGATGGCCTCGAAGTAGGTATTTACGAAGCCATCGAATGTAAAAACTATCGAAAAGTATCCGATTGTGACACCGATATTCCACCCAATACAAAAAGAATATTTAAAAATACTGTGCCTTTGACCATTGGTCAATATTATTATTGGGTTATGGATGGCAGTGCCAATGATGTGTGCAACTATACCATCAGGGTTTTGGAGGGTTCAACCAAAGTGGCACCTCTCACCGTGGCAGCAGAGATAGATGTGCCCTCTGTCATTTGTCAGGGCAAACAGTTTAATGCCACTACAAAAGGAGTAGTGGGTGCTACCATTTACGAGTGGTGGGTGGATGGCATATTTGCCGGCTCTGGTACCGTTTTGCCGATAGAATTTAATTCTTCCGGCACCCACCAATTGTGTTTGGATGCCATGAATGTGTGTGATCGCGCTCCTCAAAAATGCATTGAAGTGCAAGTGTTGCCTGCTAAAGAAAGCACCCTAAAACACGAGGTTTGTTTTGGGGAGTGTTTCAATTATGGGGGTCAGGATTTTTGCACCCAAGGCATTCACGATGTATTGTTTGCTGCTACCAATGGCTGTGATAGCATTGTGCATCTCGATCTGAAAATAAAAGATCAGGTTGAGGTATTTCAACAGGCAAGAATTTGTGAAGGAGATAGTCTGGTATTGGGAGAAGATGCCTTTTTTACTGAAGGTCCTCACATTGGCTTTGTCGCCGACCAGGAAGGGTGCAAAGTTAAGGTAAACCTTGATCTGGAAGTGATCAAATGCAACATCAGGGCCAATGCACAAATTATACCTGTTTCCTGTACGGGTAAAAAAGATGGTCGGTTGAAATTCGCGATCACCCATGGCACCCCTCCATTTACCTACCAGTGGAAGCGATTGGAAAATGAAAGTGAAGTGGGCAAGGGAACGGTAAGTGATGAAAATGTTTATGTTGAAATTCCCGATCTGGATGAAGGAACTTATCTCATTGAGATTTTCGACAATTTTGGAAATGTTTCGGTGGTGCAGAGCTATGTGACCCAGCCCAGCCGTTTGTTGGTTTCGATCAAAGATACCCTAGTCAATGGATATCATCTTTTGTGTCATGGAGATACCAGTGCAACTTTGACGGCGCAAGGCCATGGGGGGACAGGTCAATACAGCTGGTTGTGGTCAACAGGAGAAAACACAACAAAAATCAGCAACCAGGCTGCAGGAATAAAAGAGGTCAGCATTACTGATGAAAATGGATGCATCAGCCGATCTACCATAGAAGTGACAGAACCGGAGGCCCTGCAACTAAGTACGACTGTATCAATGCCGGATTGTAGTGCCTATGATTCCGGCAGCATCGATCTGACAGATTCGCTGGGAGGGGTAGGGCATTATCAACTATTGTTCAACAATGTTGTGGCTTCTTTTCCCATTTCACAATTGGGTACTGGCATTTATACAACAAAGATGATCGATGCTAATGGCTGCACAACCTCAGTGTCAGATACCCTGAAGTCATTGGAAATACCAGAAATATGGGGTGATTCCCTATATTCCATTTTGTTAGGTGATAGCATTGAAATGGAACTCTTTAGCTCGGTAAACCCGGATAATGTAACCTGGAAACCGGAGCTGGACCTTTTCGATCCCCAACGATTACAAACCAAGGCAAGGCCAGTGAAGACCAGGACTTATCTTGTAACCGTTACTTCTGTTGATGGCTGTAGCAGGACTTATGAAGTGGTGGTAAATGTGCAAAAAAGAAGAAGTTTTATCATTGCCAACGGCCTTACCAAAAATCAGGGTGCTAATCACCAGCTGAGGTACTTTGCCGGTCACGATGTAGCTTCCGTAATCAAATATACCATTTATGATCGTTGGGGCAGTAAAGTATATGAAGCTACTGATTTGCCTATTGGTGTAATCGAACTGCCCTGGGATCTCACCATCAACGGTAAGCCTGTCATGGGAGGAGTTTATACCTGGACGGCAGAAGTGGCTTATATTGATGGAGAAGTGGTCAGTTACACCGGCGGCTTAACCATCGTTGATTGAGTTGGCACTTTACTAAGTAAGTAAAGGCTTACGACCAGCGACAAAAGGGCTATTTTTTGTAACAAAGGAAGATATTCCAAACCCACTGATGTGTAATAAACCATGGAGGTCAACAACAGCAGGGTACAGGTTAAAACAAGCATCCAACGGTTAGTTGAATGGGCACTTTTCCAAATAGGTTTTGCCAAAAGTACCCCATAGGTTGTAAGTCCTAAAATTAGCAGACCAACAAAAAAGTTGTGCCATGGTGTAAATAGTAACGTGGCCCCAATCATCGAAGTTCCAAGACCGGTCACAGCAGTGTTTTGTGCGATGGCTTTGGTCAAATAAAGCCTGGCCAGTGACCACATGGAAATGAAAATGGCAAGGCTGCCCAGTAAGCCGGCTC
>ERZ724513.1476-NODE-1476-length-11864-cov-10.834956_pt1 | contig 11864 bp, 9 predicted proteins | sample MGYA00376046_ERZ724513 | MGnify/ENA primary metagenome ERZ724513 (study PRJEB28724, sample SAMN07190883) | activated sludge metagenome | isolation source: activated sludge of sewage treatment plant in Hong Hong | place: Hong Kong | collected 2016-03-17 ... | reverse complement strand
CAGGGAGGGAAGCACCGGGTTCTCCGATCGGGCGTGGCCGGTTCGATGGTCGGCGGGGCGGGTCAGCTGACCCGGATGCCGTAGATGCGCTGGGCGTAGGAGCCGACCACGATCATGTTCCCGAAGGCGGACGCCGAGGCCTCGACGTTGCCGCCCAGGCTGATCGCGTCGTACTCCTCGCCCGTGTTGGGGTCGATGAGGTGGAACAGGCCCCCGGAATCGCCGAAGACGACGTATTGGTGGCCGTCGGTGCCGGTGAGGGCGACGGGGGACGACCACGCGTAGTGGTCGAGGTGGCGGTCCCACACCACCCGGCCGGTGGCCTTGTCGAGGGCCATGATCTCGCCCTCGGCCTGCGAGGTCGTCTTGGCGACGGTGAACAGGACCAGGTCGCCGATCTCGCCGCGCCCGACCAGCGGCGTGCTCTCGCAGCCGCCCTTGACGGCGTCGTTGTAGTAGCAGGGCACGTCGTGCTGCCACATCACCTGGCCGGTCAGCGCGTCGATCTTGCGGATGTTGGTGACCATGCCGGCCCGGTTCGCGCCGCGCCAGCCCACGGAGTTGGCGTTGTAGAGGAAGGCCCCCGCGGCGGTCTCCTCGATGCTCAGCGTGGAGTCGTCGTTGTCGCCCACGTCCAGCGCCCACACGATCTCGAGGCCGGTGGCGTCCCAGCACAGCAGGGTGCCGTCGTTGTCGGTGGCGTACAGGAGGTTGCGGTAGGCGGCCGCCGAGCTCTCGACGCCGTACTGGTTGGACAGGGTCGACCGGTAGACCATCTTCGTCACCTGCGGGTCGATGGACATCGTCTTGGCCACCGGGTCGAACCGGCTGTTCAGCTGGACCTTGTAGACGATCCCGTTCTCGGCCGGCTCGACGAGCGTGTCGGTGGCGGCGTTGATCAGGCAGGAGGAGTCGAAGGCCCCCCACGAGGGGCGGTGGCTCACGGCGTCCTGGCCGTTGAGGCGCCACACCTCCTTGTTGGTGATGAGGTCGTACGCCTTGAAGCCCCACGGCACGAGGGTGCCGTCGTTGTCGTTGAGCCCCTGGCCCGCGTAGAGCATGGGGTAGCCCCGCGGGTCGATCGAGCCGGTGCCCTTGAAGCCCCCGGACGCCACGATCGGCGGCCTGGTCTGGGCGCCGGTGGCCAGGTCGAGGCGGTAGATCTTGCCGTCGAAGGCCGGCTGGATCACCTCGACGAAGCCCGGGTCGTTCACCTGGGCCGCGGTGAGGCCCATCGCGGCCTTGGTGGCCTTGGGCCACTGCACGAGCAGGGGCTGGCCGGTCCAGCCCGTCCCGGGGAACACCGAGCCGTAGCTGTGGGAGACCCCGTCGGCCTGGCTCCACACGACCTCGAGCCGCTTGCGGCGGATGTCCGCGACGCCGTACGCCGGGGCGCTGCGCTCGTGGTTCCCCCGGAACGTGAGGACGCCGGGGACGCGCGTGTAGGACGCCGCCGAGCCGAACGCGGTCGGCCCGCCGGTCCCGGCGTCCGCCAGCGGCCGGTCGCGCTGGTCGTACACCTGCCAGGCGATGTCGCCGCCCGGGGCGTCCCGCCACGACAGCGTGCCGAGCGGGCCGGTGAGCGGACGCCGGTAGGACCCGGTGCCGACCACCGCCGGCGGCCGGTAGCCCGGGATGGAGGTCAGCGGGATCGCCAGGGCCGCGGGGTCGGTGGCCAGACTCTCCGCGGTCACGGCCGCGGAGGCTGGCCGGTTCGGGCGCGGGCCTTCGGCCAGGCGGGAGGAGGTCAGCCCCACCGCCGCGACCGAGGCCAGGCCTCCGGCGAGGCCGAACAGCGTGCGCCGGCTGAACGTCGAGCCCATATGTTGCCTTTCGCCTGCTGCCCGGACTTTCCGAAGGCTAGCCGCGCGCCCGGACGCGTCGGCGGGCTCCTTCGCGGCCTCTCAGGGTCGCCGCGCCGCCCGGCCGGCAGCGATCCGCGGCGCGCCCACGAGCGTTCTTTGGACGCATCGAGGAGGCGCGCGCGTTGCCGCATAATCGATGCGGTTGGGTGGTTGATGCAGGGGTGGGGCTCTCTGCGTCGAGGCTCTGCCCGGCGGTGGTTGAGCTGGGTCCCCGAGGGTCTCGGGGATGATCCCTTTGTTGAGATCGCACGCCTGAGGGTCACATGCGTGAATTCCCCGCCCCTGCGGGGGTCGCAAGGCGTCTAGCTCGCCACGTGACGTGAACGGTCAGGTGTCACGGCTGCAACGGGACCGTTTGCCCGGATCGCCGCCGCTACCCCAGGGCCGCCCCCGTGTCGGGTGAGCTGTTCGAGCATGAGCTAGTGCTCCGCGATGGTGCGCACCCGTCACGTTCCTCGCCGATCTGCACCGGGGTCGCCCCCGAGGCGGTCTTCACGTTCCTCAGGACGGGCTCACCGGGCCGACCCTAGCGCGCTCTTAGCGGCCCAGCAGGACACCTCCATCGGGTTGACAAGGGATTCCACCGCCCCGATCCCAGGATCGTGTCAGCAGCCCCAACTCAGCACGGAGGGGTCGCACGCATGAAGTCCCGCTCCTGTGGGGTCGCGAGGTGTCTGCGGCTCGCACCGCTGCGTGAGCTGTAATGAACTTTGTAGACATAGCACGATTGACAAGGCGAACCGTCACCACTTAGGATCTTCACAGTCCGAGCCATCAGATCAGCTGGCTCGGACAATCCGGGGGGAACTATGTGGTCAGCGACGGCGCAGTCTGTCTGGGGAAAGCTCGACCCTGACGCGGGCTCGTGGATGCCCCTTGTCACCCATCTGGAGCATGCCTCTACAGTTGCGGTCTTCATCTGGGACAGCTTCCTGCCTGAAAGCCTCAAGGCCTTGCTTGTCGAGGACCTCGACGCTCAGGACGAAGAAGTCCTTGCCTTGTGCTCTTGGTACGCAGGCATCCACGATGTCGGGAAGGCGTCCGTCTCGTTCGCCAGTCAGGCTGAGGGCCGGGGCATGACCCATGTCTTGGCTCGTATGCGCGACCTAGGGTTGCCCACCATCCCGGTCTCCAGGGTCGAGAATGTCCGTCACGAGACGGTGGGGCAGCAGGCGCTTCGGGACTGGCTGGTTGAGGTGTGGGGTGCCCGGCCTCGTCTGGCGAACTCGTGGGCTTGTGTGATCGGCGGGCACCATGGCAGGAACCCCAGCGCTTCGGACCTGATGGCAGCTGTCGGCCGTCCTCATGTTGTCGGCGCCGGTCGGTGGGCTGATGTGCGCCGCGAAATCCTCGGAGTCATGGCGGAACGCACCGGGGCTGCGCGGTACCTCAGTGAATGGATCCAGCGTCCGCTTCCCGTTCGCGCGCAGGCGCTGCTCACAGCGATTGTCGTGGTAGCTGACTGGCTGGCCTCAAATCAGGAGTACTTCCCCTATCACGACGAACTGCCGTCCAGTGAGCGATCGCGGCTCGCGTTCGCCGAACTTGCGTTGCCCAGTCCATGGCGGCCCCGGCTTCCCGACTCCGACCCAGATGCCCTGTTGCGGGAGCGCTTCCCGTGGCTGCGCGAGGCTCGAGCCCGTCCCGTCCAGATAGCGTTGTTGGCAGCTGCGTCGACTTGTGACGGTGCCCCGTTGCTCATCGTCGAGGCTCCCATGGGAGTGGGAAAGACTGAGGCGGCACTGATGGCGTCCGAGGTTATCGCCGCTCGATTCGGCCAGGGGGGCCTGTATGTGGGCCTCCCCACCATGGCCACGGCCAATCCCATGTTCGACCGCGTACGAGCGTGGCTGGAGACCTCGCTTGGTACGTCAGACGCCAGCATCGCTTTGGCTCACGGCAAGGCGGGTCTTAATGACACGTATGCAGGATTGCTGCGGGACTCCTGGCGAGGCCAGGTCTACGACGAGGGAGATCCAACACGCGGGCGTCCTGTCGTCAACGGCTGGCTGCGGGGGCGCCGCAAGGCGAATCTGGCCAGCTTCGTCGTCGGGACTGTCGACCAGGGACTCTTCGCCGCGCTCAAGGCCAAACACGTCGCGCTCCGACACTTCGGCCTGGCAGGGAAGGTGGTGATTGTCGATGAGGTGCACGCCGCAGACGCCTACATGCGCGAGTACCTCAAACGCACCCTGGCTTGGCTGGGTGCCTACCGCACGCCTGTGATCCTGATGTCGGCAACTCTTCCCCCTGCTCAGCGTGACGAGTACGTGGCCGCCTACGCGGGGGGCCGAGGCGATCTCGATCCTGGCTGCACCGACCGCTGTGACACCTATCCCCGCGTGACCGTCTACGACGGCGTGCTAGCCGATGTTTCGGTACCAACGGAGCACGCACAGGCTGAGGTCCTCGTGGAGCGCTTACCGGACGACCTTGACGACCTCCGGGAGTTGTTGAAGGTTCGGCTGTCAGCGGGCGGATGTGCCGGCGTGATCTGCAACACCGTCGCGCGTGCGCAAGAGGCCTTTCGTGTTCTGCGGCAGGAATTCAGCGCAGATGTCGTCCTGTTGCACAGTCGTTTCATCGCTCCTGACCGGGCACTTCGTGAGAGAAGGCTCATCGCGCAGTTGGGCCCCGAGGGGGCGAGGCCCGGCCGTCTGGTGGTCGTTGGTACGCAGGTCCTGGAGCAGTCGCTGGACATTGATCTTGATGTCATGGTCAGCGACCTCGCACCTGCTGATCTGCTCCTCCAGCGCATCGGTCGTCTCCATCGTCATCGGCGGACGGGCCGCCCTGATGGCGTCGCGTGTCCAGTCGTCCATCTTCGCGGCGTCCTGGATTGGACGGGCACTCCACCGGTGGCCGTGAAGGGGTCCAGCCGGGTCTACGGGGACTCCTCACTTCTTCGGGCTGCCGCGGTCTTGTCCGGACGCGATCGTCTGAGCCTGCCCGGCGACATCCCGATGCTGGTTCGACAGGCTTATGACCCCGACTTGCCATCACCGGTGGGTTGGGAGACGCGCTGGATCGAGGCGGAGCACCAGTCCGCCAGCGATTCGATGAGGTCGAAGCAACGCGCCCAGAGCTACCTGTTGGCTGATCCTGCCGAACCGGTTGATCTCACCGGCTGGATCGACGTGGTTGCGGACGAACCCGATCGCAGCGAGGAGCAGGGCCGTTCCCAGGTGCGAGACTCCGAGGACTCGCTCGAGGTGATCGCGCTCTGGCGTGACGAGGACGGAAGCCTGCACTTGCCTTCCTGTGCTCCGGAGCACCCGGGTGCGCTCATCCCTGAAGGTCTCGAATGGGGAACAGGCTCGGAGCAACGTCTGGCGCGTGAGATGGCGTCCTGCACGTTGTCGCTACCGATTCAACTGACTAACCCCGCCGTAATCGACCGCGTCATCGCCGAACTCGAGCGCACCGCCGATTACTCAGGCTGGCAGCAGTCGCCGTGGATCAAGGGCCAATTGGTTGTCGTGTTCGGACCTGACGACTGTGCCTTCTTGGCTGGCTTCGAACTCCATTATTCCCCTGACGAGGGCCTCGTCGTTACCCGAACCGAGGAGAAGCCATGACCTCACCATCCACTTTCGACCTGATCCATCAACCGTGGATCCGGGTCAGGACCCTCGCAGGAGTGGTCGAAGAGCGCTCCCTGCGTGACACACTCGCCGAGGCATCCACCCTGCGGGGGCTGGCAGGCGACATCCCCACACAGGACATCGCGCTGCTCCGGTTGCTGCTGGCGGTCATCCTGGGGGCGACTCGATCCCTTCACGTGCGCACCGAGAAGGAGTGCCTCGACCTGTTCGAGGAGTGGTGGGCTCGGGGTGCCGTGCCGATGGAAGTCCTGGATCCCTACCTTGAGCGGGTGTGCGATCGTTTTGACCTGCTCCACAACGAGACTCCGTTCTACCAAGTTGCGGGGTTGTCGACGTTGAGCGGCAAGCGGACGGGGCTGAGCAAGCTCATCGCCGACCTGCCACCGAATCATCGCTTGTTCACAACCCGTGGCGGCGAGGAGATTGAGAGCCTCAGCTTGGCCGAGGCCGCTCGGTGGCTGGTGCACTGTCAGGCGTTCGATCCGTCCGGCATCAAGACCGGAGCGGCCGGCGATGACCGAGTCAAGGGCGGCAGGGGGTACCCGTTCGGTTACCCCGCGTGGGCCGGGAACCTGGGGCTCGTCGTGGCCGAGGGACGGACGTTGTTCGAGACCCTGCTGTTCAACGCTCCGTGGCGAATGTCGGGCCCGGATGACCTGCCGGTCTGGGAACGCGCACCCGTGGGGCCCGGGGTCGACAGTGTCCACCCGGGTCCGCTGGGTCCCGCGGACCTGTTCACTTGGCCGTCTCGTCGCTTGCGGTTGTTCATGGAGGGTGGCGAGTGGGTGACGGATGTGCAGATCTCCAACGGCGACCGGTTGACGCCGCAAGACCAGTTCCACTTCGAGCCCATGAGCGCCTGGCGTCACAGCAAAGCCCAGTCGTCGGCGGGACAGCGAGTCATGATGCCCATCACCCACGATCCGTCGAGACGCATTTGGCAGGGTCTGGCGCCATTGCTCCAGCATCCAGCCGATAGAGCCTCGTTATGTGCGCCGGTGGTCGAGTGGCTGAACACGCTGCGGTACCAGGGCGTGTTGGACAGCACTCGACTCATCGATCTGCGTGTCGTGGGTTTGGAGTACGGCACCCAGAACTCGGTGATCGTCGGAGCGGTGGACGACCGGCTCGCCGCCAGCGTGGCCGCTCTGACAGATCCGACGTTGGTTCAGACGGCGGCCGACGCCGCGGGTCAGGCCAGTCAGGGTGTCCTTGCGCTGGCCAACCTGGCCGGAAACCTGGACCGTGCCGCCGGCGGTGAAGGGAACGCCCGTGAGCGCGCCTTTGAAGCCGGCTACGCGTTACTCGATGGTCCGTTCCGCGAGTGGATGCTTCAGCTGACGGATCCCGCACTCGTGGCCCATTACCACGTCGCTTGGGCTGTCACGGCTGCGGGAGTTCTCCGACGCGCTGGCCATGACCTCGTAGCGGATGCCGGGTCAGCCGCGTACGTCGGACGCCACGTGAGTCGCGCCGGTACGGACAACCCGCAGCTCCTCGACGCCGGGCTCGCCCTCCTTTGGTTCGGGGCAGCTCTCGCCAAGGTGTTTCCCCAAGCCAAACCCCAACCCAATGAGGTGATCTCGTGACCGAAACCCCACGCGGCAGCGTGCGTGCCGTCTTGAGGGAAACGGCTTCCCGGCGAGTGGCCGAACTCCAGGCCCGTGCGCTCGCTGATGACGCCCAGGCAATCGCTACCTTGGCGCGTCTCCGGCGGTGCGATGCCGCCGACGTGGGTGGCGAGCCCTTGGTCTGGGCCGTGACGCTTGGTGACCTTCCCGACGAGCTGACCAGCTTCGCGTCTGGTCGCCGCGACACCCCGACCCCGGCCGAGCGCGCGATGCACGGCGTCCTGGTTCTCTACGCCCTTCACCAACAAAGCCAAGACGAGGGGGTCCACCGGCCCGGCACCAGCCTCGGATTTGCAGTAGGGAAGTTGGCTCGCGCGCGCGCGGTCAACGAGGAGCTTGACTCATCCACCATTACTCGGCTGCACCAAGCAGCGCTGGCGACTGACTTGGCGGGCCGCCTCCACCACCTTCGGGGCCTGGTCCAGCTCATGCGCGCCGAAAAGCAGACGATCGGCCTTGACTACGGGTTGCTGGCTGTCGACCTCTGGCAGTTCGCCGATGCCTTCCAGGATCCAAAGGCCGTCCTAGCCCGCTGGGGCCGCGACCTGCACACCCGTCCCAAAACACCCGAACCCACCACCGAGGAGACGAAATGACCCTGTACATCGATATCCACGTCCTGCAGACCGTGCCGCCGAGCAACCTCAACCGCGACGACACGGGAAGCCCGAAGACGGCGACGTACGGGGGCGTCCGTAGAGCACGCGTTAGCAGCCAGGCGTGGAAGCGAGCTGCTCGTCGAGATTTCGCTGGCTATCTGGATCGCACGGAGCTCGGCGTCCGGACGAAGCGGGCCGTTGAACTGCTGAGCAATCGCATCTGCGAGCACTCGCCTGAGACCGACCCTGTCGCCGCGGCAGCGCTCGCCGAAGTGGTCCTGAGCAAGGCTGGTCTCAAGGTGAAAGCTGCCCGCAAGGCCAAGGAGGGGGATGCCCCGTTGACCGAGTACCTCGTGTTCTTCAGCAACCACCAGTTGGACCGGTTGGCCGACCTGGCGCTCGCAACCGCCGCAACCGCGATCGATGCCCGCGCTGCCAAGGACGCCATGAACCAGCAGCACAGCATCGACGTCGCCCTCTTCGGACGCATGGTTGCCGACGACGCGAGTCTCAATGTGGACGCCGCGTGCCAAGTGGCGCACGCGTTGAGCACGCATGCGGTGTCAACGGAGTTCGACTACTACACCGCAGTCGATGACGAGAATCCTGTCGAGGAGACGGGTGCCGGCATGATCGGGACGATCGAGTTCGATTCGGCGACGCTGTACCGCTACGCCACCATCGACGTGGATGAACTACGGCGGTCCTTGGGCGATGACGACGCCACCGCCCGCGCGGTTCAGGCGTTCGTTCGTTCGTTCGCTACGAGCATGCCAAGTGGCAAGCAGAACACGTTCGCGAACCGCACCGCGCCGGACGCCGTCATCGTCATGAGCCGGGAGGATCGGCCGGTCAACCTGGTCGGCGCCTTCGAGGAGGCCGTCCGTGGTCAAGACGGCTATGTCGCAGCGTCCTGTGAGGCGCTTGCTGCCTACGCGACTGATGTCGACCGGGCGTTCGGTAGCGGCCCAACCGATACGTGGATCACCCGGGTGGGGCGCCGAACGGACGCCCTCAGCCTCCTCGGTGACACGATCGCCTTCGACGAACTGGTGGCTCGCGTGGGCCAGCGCACGCGCATCGCGTCCACGGAGCAACAGTGACCGTTCTTTTGCTCCGGCTCGCCGGACCAATGCAGGCATGGGGCGACGACAGCCGCTTCAGCCGACGCGATACCCGAATGGTGCCATCCAAGAGTGGCGTTCTGGGGCTTCTCGCTGCAGCTGACGGACGCCGCCGGATCGACAGTATCGAGGACTTGGCCGGGCTTCGATTCGGCGTCCGAGTTGACCAACCAGGCGCGCTTCAGCGCGATTTCCACACCGCGATCAACTGGGACACCGGCCAGTGCATGCCGTTGTCGTATCGATATTACGTCGCGGACGCGGTATTCGTAGCGGGGGTCGAAGGAGACCGAGCATTGGTCGAAGGGCTAGCACAGCGCGTCCGCGAGCCTCGATTTCCGCTGTACCTGGGACGACGTTCGTGCCCCGTCACCGACCCGGTGTACCTCGGCCTTTCTGACGCGACGCTGCAAGACTCGCTCCGTGCTCACCCGTGGCAGGCATCACGGTGGCATCGCCGACGGCAAGCAGCGGAGGTGCGGCTAGAGCTGTACCTCGACGCAGAGCCTGGGGGCGCGGAGCCCGTGGAGACACGGCGGGATGTCCCGATCAGCTACAGGCCTGAGAGACGTGAGTATGGCTGGCGGGAGGTGGCGCATGTAGCGCCCGTCGTGGTGCCGAACGTCGACAGTGGCACAAGCGCCAGTTCGTTCGTCGCCGACTGGCTGGCGGCTGCTGAATCGGCGGCGAAGGAGGCGTGATGTACCTGACTCATATGGCGCTCAACCCTGAGAGGCGATCAACCCGCGAGTTGGTGCAGTCGCCCCAACGGCTCCACGCGGCTGTGCTATCGGCCTTCGTCCCGGGGACCGCCGAGGCTGGCCGCATCCTGTGGCGGCTTGACCACCCGGAACGGCACCGACTCGACTTGTACCTGGTCAGTCCGGTGGCCCCCTCCCTGGAAGCCATGGCCGATCAGGCAGGCTGGCCGTCGCAACCCCTATGGCGAACCGCCGACTATCACCCATTCCTTCGTTCGCTCGGTGTAGGGCAGCGTTGGCTGTTTCGATTGCGAGCCAACCCGATTCGAAACGTCCGACCAGATGAAGGTGGGCGTGGAGATCGCGTCCCTCTTGCCAGCGTCACTGATCAGGTGCTTTGGCTGACTGAGCGTGCTGACGCGCTGGGGTTCGAGTTGGTCCCTGGGGAATACGGGCCCAACGTTCGCGTGAGCGAGCGCAGAACGGAAAGGTTCCGCCGAGGCGGACCGGGAGGGCGTACGGTCACCCTGAGTACGGCGGCTTATGAGGGCGTCCTTGAGGTCACAGACCAAGAGAGAATCCGGGATTCTCTTACGCGCGGCATCGGCCCTGCCAAGGGTTATGGTTGTGGCCTGATGACCCTCGCTCGGCACCCATGAAGCCTATCCCGGGCACGCCTCCTGCGAATGTGGGACAACTGGCCAGGATTAGCGAGCGCATCACCTTCCTCTATCTGGAGCATGCCATTGTGCATCGGGCCGGGAATGCGATCACAGTGCAGGACGAGCGGGGCGTGGTGCACGTGCCTGCGGCGACCATCGCGTCGGTCATGCTCGGACCCGGTACGACCATCAGCCACCAAGCGATGATGTTGCTGGCCGACAGCGGAGCCGCGTCGGTATGGATTGGCGAGGAAGCGGTCCGCTACTACGCGCACGGACGCCCGCTCGCTCGCACGAGCAGGCTTCTGGAGGCTCAGGCGGCCCTCGTGACGAACCGGTCGAGCCGGCTCAGGGTGGCGCGGGCGATGTACGCGATGCGGTTTCCCGGAGAGGACACAGAAGCTCTCACGATGCAGCAACTACGAGGCCGTGAAGGGGCACGAGTCCGGAAGGCCTACCGCGAAACGGCTGCCGATTACGGCGTCGAATGGAAGTCGCGCCAGTACCGACCGGACGACTTCGAGGCGAGCGATGACCTCAACATGGCGCTGAGCGCTGCCACAGCGTGCCTCTACGGCCTCGTCCACGCCGTGATCGTGGCTTTGGGATGCTCTCCGGCTCTGGGTTTCGTTCACACCGGTCACGATCGATCTTTCGTGTACGACGTGGCGGATCTCTACAAGGTGGAAATCGCAGTACCGGTGGCGTTCCAAGTCGCCGCCAGGGGCAGCGATGACGTCGGAGCCGACGTCCGTCGGGCCATGAGGGACTCCATGCACGACGCACGCTTGTTGGAACGTTGTACGCGTGACGTACACCGACTCCTTGGCTCAGAAGGCGAATCTGAAGTCGACTATGTGGCTGACGTGGTTGAACTGTGGGACCGACGAGGGAATAGGGCGGCCGGGCAGAACTTCGAGGATGATCTGCCGTGGTAGTGGTCGTCCTCACGGCTTGCCCATCGGGGTTGCGTGGCCACCTCACGCGTTGGCTCCTGGAGATCGCACCGGGGGTCTTCTGCGGGAAGGTATCCGCACGTGTCAGAGACGATCTATGGGAACGCATCCTCGAGATGAGCAAGGACGGTCGGGCCGTCATGGTGTACAGCCGACGAGGGGATCAAGGGCTGGACTTTCGTGTCCATCGACACGACTGGGAGCCTGTGGACTTCGACGGAATCACGCTGATCCGCCGACCAGAAGAACGTGGGCCCCAAGCCACCATGCGCCCAGGGTGGAGCCGAGCCAGTCGACTCCGCCGTGCCACAAAGTGAAGTATCTTCGGTCAGGAGTCCGGTGCCTCTCCTTGTCAACAAGCGCCGTCCCCGCGCACGCGGGGGTGAGCCCATGGACTACGGCATCAAGGAGCTCAGCCGCGAGCCGTCCCCGCGCACGCGGGGGTGAGCCCTGGCCAGCCACCAGGCCGCCCTGCTTCAGCGCGCCGTCCCCGCGCACGCGGGGGTGAGCCCTCGGCGTTCGGCGTGACTGGTGCATCATCCATGCCGTCCCCGCGCACGCGGGGGTGAGCCCCTCGACGACGGCCCCTACTCCTACGCCGCCCGGCCGTCCCCGCGCACGCGGGGGTGAGCCCGTGGCGGCTGCCACGTCCTCATCCAGGTCCGCGCCGTCCCCGCGCACGCGGGGGTGAGCCCGGATGCCGGCCTTCTGACCGAAGTAG
>ERZ724513.1473-NODE-1473-length-11872-cov-8.236608_pt1 | contig 11872 bp, 10 predicted proteins | sample MGYA00376046_ERZ724513 | MGnify/ENA primary metagenome ERZ724513 (study PRJEB28724, sample SAMN07190883) | activated sludge metagenome | isolation source: activated sludge of sewage treatment plant in Hong Hong | place: Hong Kong | collected 2016-03-17 ... | reverse complement strand
CATCAAGACCATCGCGCTCGGCGAAGTGAATGAATACCTGACCGGCACCCGCGACGCGACTGAATCGCCGATCAAGCTGACCACCCGCGTGCGCTTCAATCCCAACCTGATCGGCGTCTGGTTCGGCGGCGTCATGGAAGTCATCAACAACGTCACCATGCTGACCATCATCCTGGTCGGCGCCGCCTTCATCCGCGAACGCGAACACGGCACCATCGAGCACCTGCTGGTGATGCCGCTGACGCCGTTCGAGATCATGATGGCCAAGATCTGGGCCAACGGGCTCGCCGTGCTGCTCGGCGTTACTTTCGCGCTGCTGGTCATGGTGCAGCAGGTCCTGAAGGTGCCGATTGCCGGCTCGCTGCCGCTGTTCCTGGCAGCGGCCGCCTGCTACCTGTTTGCGGCGGCCTCCATCGGCATTTTCCTCGGTACGCTGGCCCGCTCGATGCCACAGTTCGGCCTGCTCGTCATCCTCTGCATCATTCCACTGCTGCTGTTGTCCGGCGGCGTCTCGCCGCGCGAGAGCATGCCGCCGCTGGTGCAGCACATCATGCTCGGCGCGCCGACGACTTACTTTGTGCGCCTGGCGCAAGGCATCCTCTACCGCGGCGCCGGCCTCGACGTGATCTGGCGCGACCTGCTGGCCATGACCGGTGTCGGCGCATGCTTCTTCACGGTGGCACTGCTGCGCTTCCGCAGGGCGGTGACGCAGACGCAGGTCTGAGCTGCATCAGGATTTGTTGATATCCATCATGGGCAGGCGGCTGGCTTGAGCCTCGGATGAGAATCCTGCGTTTGTCGGCATGGCAACGCTCTCCACTGATATGCACTTCCTCAGACAAGTATCAACGGCGGCTGCGACGCCGAACTTTTTGCCCGGGCACTGGCAGCCGAACCGGCCGCACGGCAGTTTGAAGCGCTTGCTCGTCTGCCTCCGGCGACGGTGAGTAACTCCAGTGAGCTCCGGTCCAGCCCCCTGTCTGCGTTGAGGCCGGCCAGCTTTCGGGCGTCTTCAGCAGATGGGTTCTCGCCGTCCTGTTCCCGGCGCAGCCAGTTCAAGCTCCAATCCGGAAAATGTGATCAGCAGAACGCATGCCGAGACTTGAGCGCGCGACGAGCCGGTCCGTGAAACCGCAAAGATTGAGCCGGTCGTGGTCCTTCAGCGGTTCAATCATCGAGGGTGATGCGATCAAGGTTGCGGCGCCGTGAATTATTGGATCAGTTGTTGCCTTGCGGCGACGGCGTGGCAGATGTTCACGGTGCTTTGATCTTGCGGGTGTGTTCTTCGATAAACCGCATTACCGTCTCTGCGGTCAGTGCTTGTCCCCGTGCGCCGAAATGTGTGTCATTCGGAAGGTAGACATCGATCTCTCCGGCGATGATCTCAGCCCGTATCGCCTTCTCCACTTGCGGGCGATTGAGTCGGGGGTCCGTCAGTTGGTCGATCACGCCGGGTGGTGGCGACTGATCGACGAGATCATCGTGATAGGCACTCAGTTTGTCCGGGATTGGCAGTGCGAGGAAAAGCGTCTTTCCGTTCGATTGAACCGCCCGTTGGAGTCTCAGGAGCTGACATTGCATCTCTTCAATGTCATTCTGACGCCATCGGTTCTTGTGGAGGTCCCCTGACACAACGAGGAGCGCCTTAGCGCGGTCACTGGAGAAACGCGGTACGCTCAAACGCAACTCGCGGACAACGGATTTTCGGCCAAATGAATTCCTGATGTTCTTGAGCAGAAAGTCCCGAGCGTAGGTCAGTTGCTGCTCATCATAGCGGCGTGCGAGTGGCATGCCCACCTCTTCGATGTGGTGCTCCGGAGGATCCGCATATCTGAGCGTCGGCGGCTCCGCCAATGCCGTGCCCAAAGGCGCAGCTACAGCGTTGCTTTCCTCTTTCTGTTGGACCTCGAGGCAGGGATTGGTATCGCTCACCAGCCGTCTCTTCAAGAACCGCTCGATTGACTCGAAAATGAAGATGCTTGGCGGGGCCTCACGGAACGTCGGGCTTTGGAGCAGTGCCTTGATCTGGTTTTCGACATCTGCTGTGGCGTTGCGCTTTTCAGGATTATCGGCAAATCCGATGACCAGCACTGAAAGACCCTTGGCGGCAAGATAGTTGGGCCACGATTTTTCAAGGTCGGCCGAGAACGAGTCTCCGACGATGATAACGTCGAAATGGCGGTCGAGAGCGCCCTCCAGGGCGAAAAGCGCGGGGCGAAACGCCAGGTTAGGCTTGTGGGGTCCGTAACGATTATTCGAAAACCAGCCGATGCGCGTCAGATCGCCGGAACCGACCGAGATCATCCCTGACATCGGGACGAGGTAGAGCGCGAATCCTACGATGGACAGTATTATCGCCAGGCCCGCAGTGGCAAGGGCGAGACTGTACGATCTGGTCGAGAGCACGGCGGGCCTAGAACTGGAAATAGAGGAATTCACTGACCTTGTCGCCTCTCGGGATGTCCAGAAGCGCCCATCCAAAAATGACAGCGATCCCTAGCAGCCAGGCAAGATTGGGCCGCCACGTCCAACGGGCCAGGGTTCCGTCCAAAGGTCGAAACTGGTCGTTGGTTGGCGCGAACCTCTGCAGGATCTGCTGCGTGTTGGGGGCGAGTTTTACGGCCAGGAGCAACGCGAACGTTAGGGAGAGTTGATGGTACGCCGTGAACTTCATCGTCGGGAACTGCACACCGCTGGCGACAAGTGCATCGCGGATGGGACTCATGAACGCGGACTTGAACCACTGGGGAGGAAGGACGACACCGTTCAATCCCGCCATGCCCCGGAGGATGTCGAGGGCGACGTCGATGCTCTTGGCGCGAAAGAATACCCATCCTACGACCACAGCGACGAAGGTCAGGAGCCATGCCCAGAAACGTGGCCTGGACTCGAACGCGGCACTCTTCGCCCCAACCAGACCCTGCCACAGGTGATTGATGACGAGATACACGCCGTGGAGTGCGCCCCAGACAACAAACGTCCATCCCGCGCCGTGCCAGAGGCCGCCAAGCACCATGGTCACGAACAGATTGACGTAACGCCGCATTGAGCCGCTACGATTGCCACCGAGTGGGATGTAAAGATAGTCGCGCAGGAAGCGCGAAAGGGTCATGTGCCATCGTCGCCAGAACTCGACAATGTTTTGCGCCTTGTACGGCGAGTCGAAATTGAGAGGGAATTTGATCCCGAGCATTCGCGCCAGGCCGATTGCCATGTCCGAGTAACCCGAGAAGTCGAAGTAGAGTTGGAACGTGTAAGCGAGCGCTGCGCCCCATGCGAGAAACATGTGCGGGTTCGCGGTCCCGTCGAAGACGGGCGCGACGTAGCGGCCGATGTCGTCGGCAATCAGAACTTTCTTGGCCAGGCCGATGGTGAAGATCGTGAGGCCCACTGCGAGATCTTCCCAATTGATGCGATAGCAGGCTGGACTCTCGAACTGGGGCATGATCTCCTTGTGGTGGAGAATCGGCCCCGCGATCAGGTGCGGGTAGTTGGTGACGAAGAAGAGGTAGTGGACCGGGTCATACTCCTTTGCCTCGCCGCGATAGGTGTCAACCAGAAACGCAATCTGCGTGAATGTGAAGAATGAGATGCCAAGCGGAAGCACCAGGTTGAGTAGGGGCACCTCGGCATGAAACGCGTGGTTGACGCTCGAGATGAAGAAATCGGTGTATTTGAAATAGAAGAGCAGAGCCAAGTCACAGACAATGCCCCCGGTGAGCACAAGTTTGGCGCGTCCCGGCTTGTTGCGCTCTCGTTGCCTCGCGATAATGCGCCCGGCGGCGAAGTTGAATAAGATCGACAGTACGAGCAGGCCGACGTACCGGTAATCCCACCAGCCGTAGAAGAAAAGCGAGGCAACACCCAACCACAGCGCCGCCAGAATGTGGCTCGCCTTGGCGATCAGGAAGAAGCCGATCAGGGTTATCGGCAGAAACAGGCCAATGAAGCCGTAAGAATTGAAAAGCAAGGGATTTCAGACTTTTTTGTAATTTTGAATTATCTTCCCGCCTGCAACGCGCAGTCAATTGGAACACGGGTCGCAACGTGCCGGCGATGAGCGGTATCGGCGCCTGAATGCCTGTTCCAGCTACGATCCATTCTGGTAAGGCGGTAACGCAGACGCAAGTCTGAAGCACATCAGGAATGTTGATACGCATCATGGGCGGGCGGCTGGCTTGAGCCCAGGATGAGAACCCTGCGTTTGTCCACACGGCAACGTTCTCCATTGACATGTACTTCCTCAAACAGGTATCTACGGTGGCTGCGGCGGCCGCATTTTTTGCCCCGGTGCTTGCCGCCGAACCGGCCGAGTTGCAGTTCGAAGCGCTTGCTCGTCTGCCGGAAGCCGGCCTCAAGGCAATGATTGGCCAAGAGATCGAGGTCGATGTCGATCTGGCGGCCAGTTCCGGCCTTACCGTCGAGGTTATCGGCGAGCGGGCCGAGGTGCGCTACCGGATGGCCTTCAACCAGGTTGCCGAAGGCTGGAGCTGGCGGCCACTGGCCGATCCCGTGGTCGACGACTATTACCGCTACAAATTCCTGCCGCTGCAGTCGGTGGCGGTCGAGCGCGGCGAGTATCGCCATGAAGACAAGATCGGCGTTCCGCAGCAGATGAAGGTGAGCTGGCGTTACGACTACTTCCTCGCCTTTGAAAACCTTCATGATTTCTATCCGCGCAGCGTCGATGACGATGCCGGCTTCGCTGCCGACCTGCCGGCCGGTGCAACGGCGCATCTCGGGATGCGGGCGCGGGCGCGCCTGATCGAACCGGTAATCCGCGAGAGCACGACTTTCTGGAAGGCCACCTACGGCAACCCCACCGACTTCACGCTGAAAAAACGCTACCTCGTCGCCGTTCTTGAAGAAGTGGTTTTCGTCGATTCGAAAAGCCACCGCATCCACTGCCGCATCCCGCGCGGGGCTGAGCACTGCTCCGCGCGTTGATGCCGCCGCTCAGCGATAGACCAGAACCGGAATCTTGGAGTGCGTCAGCACCTTCTGTGTCTCGCTGCCGAGCAGCAGGCCACTGATTCCGCGCCGGCCGTGCGAACCCATGAAGATCAGGTCACAGCCGGATTTTTCGGCGGCCTCGATGATGGCCTCGTAGGGCACATCGCTGGCTGCCGTAACGGTCGCGCACGGGACGCCTGACGCCGCGCACTGGCTCTGCACCTCACAGAGGTATTCGTTTGCCTGCTGGTCGGCGAGTTCGGCAAATTTCTCCGGCGTGGTCGGATCGATCAGGGCGCCTTCACCAAAATAGGCGATCGGATATTCCGGCTTGGCGAAGAAGACCGTCACTTGAGCGCCGATCTCCTTGGCGAACACGACCCCCCGCTTCGCCGTCGCTCTGGAAAGCTCGGATCCGTCGGTCGGTATGAGAATGTGCTTGAACATGGTACTCCCTCCTTTTTCGAGCGTGCTGATATGGCGGCTTTCTCCATGTGCATCCTACGCCAACTATCGGCAAAGCGGAACCGGGCATGACAAAGGTGTCTGACCGCAGCCCAATCTAGGTGCCCGCGCAAAGAATTCGATCCGTCTCTATGGTATAAGAGGCAGGTTATTAGCAAGGGAATGACCAGCATGTCCGAGATCTCGTCAGCAAAGTCACATGGCATCGACATCAGCGGCCTGAGTCCGCTGGAAACCGCCGGGATGGCGATCAGCAAGGCGGCCGATCCTTACGGCGTGACCTCGTCGCTGCTCAACGCACAGATGGCCTGGATGATGCACCCGCAGGAACTTCTGCGCGCCGCCAGCGCGTTGTCGGGCGATCTGCTGGCCTTGCAGGCACACGTGGTGCGGCGCGCGCTCGGCATGCCCTCCGAGGACGTGATCCAGCCCAACCCCGACGACGTCCGCTTCTCCGATCCGATCTGGACCAACGCGGCGACCTGGGACATCATCAAGGAGTGGTATCTGGCCTTCACCCACCGGCTGCAGGACATGTACTTCGAGACGCCGGGGCTGTCGGACAAGGAACGCCGGCGCGCCGCGTTCTGGCTGCGCAAGTGGCTCAACATGGTGGCGCCGACCAATTTCTTCTGGCTCAATCCGGTGGCCGTCGAGCGTTTCGTGACGACCAGCGGCGAGAGCCTCGCCCGCGGTTTCCAGAACTTCATGCGCGACGTCAAGGCGAAGAACATCCAGATGGTCGATCCCGGGGCCTTCGTCGTCGGCAAGGACCTGGCGACGACTCCCGGCAAGGTCGTATTCCGCAACCGCCTGGTCGAACTGATCCATTATGCGCCGACAACCGAAAAGGTCAGGGCGACGCCGATCGTCATCGTGACGCCGTGGATCAACAAGTTCTACATCCTCGACCTCAACCCGAAGAAGAGTCTGGTCAAGTATCTGACCGATCAAGGATTCTCGGTCTTCATCACGAGCTGGAAGAACCCCGATGCCGGAATGTCCGAAGTACGTCTCGACGACTACCTGCTCGAAGGCATCAACGAGGTTGTCCGCGTCGCCAGCGATTTCTGCAAGGTGCCGAAGGTGCATCTGGTCGGTTACTGCATCGGCGGCACGCTGGTGTCGGTTTACATGGCCTGGGCCAACCGGCGCTTCGGCGCCGATGACGTGCCGGTCGCGCACTGGTCGCTGTTTACCACGCTGACCGACTTTTCCCATCCCGGAGATATCGACGTCTTCATCGACGATGCCTGCGTCGAGGCACTCGAAGAGTCAATGGCCAAGCGCGGCTACCTCGATGGCAGCGAGATGGCGTCGTCCTTCCGCATGCTGCGCTCGAACACCCTGATCTGGCACTACTGGGTCAGCAGCTACCTGATGGGCGAGCCGCTGCCGCCATTCGACGTGCTGTTCTGGAACATGGACACGACGCGCATGCCGCGCGCCATGCACTCGTATTACCTGCGCGAGATGTACCTGCACAACAACCTGATCAAGCGCGACCACCTGACCATCGCCGGCGAGCCGATCGACCTCGACCGCATTGTCCAGCCGCTGTACGCGGTTACCGCCGAGGACGACCACATCGCGCCGTGGGTCCAGTGCTACCGGATTCGCAAGTACGTCAATGTCAATGCATCGGTGCGCTTCGTGCGTTCCAGTTCCGGCCATATCCTCGGTATCGTCAATCCGCCCGCCAACCCGCCCAAGCGCTCCTACCGGATCGCCGAACCCGAACGCAACGAGCACTGGGAACACTGGCTCGACCGCGCCGAAAAGAGGCAGGGAACCTGGTGGGAAGACTGGACGCACTGGCTGGGCGAGCGCTGTGGCGACATGGTCGACGCCTATCCGGCGGCAAGCCGCAATTTTCCGGCGCTGGTCGATGCGCCCGGAACCTACGTTCTGGAGAAATAAGCCGCCTTTTCGGCGATCCTTTGCGGACTTGCGGGGACCTGCCCCCGGGCCTCGTGCTTACGGTTTCTTGACCGTGATTAAGGAGGCGGCGGCGCCGTGCTCCGAGAATGGGTGCTTCCCAACTGCGCGAGTTCGCCATGACCACCATACAGACCTTCATGACCGACGATCATCGTCGCTGCGATGATTTCTTTGCCGAGGCCGAGCAGGCGATTGGCAAAAAGAACCTGCCGGCGGCAAGGGCGGCGTTCGGCCACTTTCGCAATGCCTTGCTGGCGCATTTCGACTGCGAGGAAAAGACCCTGTTCCCGACCTTCGAAGCCAAGACCGGGATGCGCATGGGACCGACCCAGGTGATGCGCATGGAGCACGGTCAGATGCGCGCGCTGCTCGATGATGCGGTCGACGCGCTGGAACAGGCAAATCCGGAAGATTTTCTCGGGCTGGCCGACACCCTGCTGATCATGATGCAGCAGCACAACATGAAGGAAGAGAACATCCTTTACCCGATGTGCGACCAGCATCTGGCCGGCGAAACCCCCGAACTGCTGGCGCGCCTCGAAACCGAACTGGCGGAATCGTGAGTCATCCCAAGACTCCGCATGTCGTCGATGCGCGCTACCTGGAGCCGCCGGAACCGTTCGTCCAGACCATGGAAATGCTCGACACCCTGAAGCCCGGCGAGAAGATGCTTCTCCTGCTCTTCCGCGAGCCGTATCCGCTCTACAAGGTGCTCAGGCAGAACGGTCATGCCTACGAAACCGATCTGCTCGCCGACGGCACCTTCGAAATCCTCATCTGGCGCTGACCGGGCGGCCGGATGCAGGCGCTGCTCTCGTTCGACAAGGCTCCGCCCTTTGCGGCGCCGCTGCGCTTCTTTCTCACCGCCCCGCTGTTTTCCCTGGCCGCCGGCCTGCTGCTGCTGTTCGTGGGGCCCGACCTCCTCGCATCGCGCTGGACGCCGGGCCTGCTTGCGGCGACGCACCTGATTACGGTCGGCTTCATGCTCATGGTCATGCTCGGGGCGCTGATCCAGATCCTGCCCGTGGTTGCCGGCGCCAACCTGGACAACCCGCTGGCGGTGGCGCGCTGGCTGCATGCCGGCCTGTCAGCGGGAGCGCTTCTGCTGGCTGCGGGATTTCTGCTCGGACAAGGGGCGTTGCTCGGCGCGGCGGCGCTGATCCTCGGTCTTGAAGTGGCGGCGTTTCTGGTTGCCAGCGGCCGAACGCTTGCCGGCGTGCCGTCTACCAGTCCGACGATTCGCGGTCTCAAGCTGGCGCTTGTCGGCCTTGCCGGCGCGGTCGGGCTCGGCGCCTGGCTGGCCCTCGCCATCGCCAATGGCTGGGCGGTCCCGCTACCGTCCCTGGCCGACCTGCACGCCGGCTGGGCACTCGGCGCTTGGGCCGGCATCCTGCTGGCGGCGCTGGCCTATGTCGTCGTGCCGATGTTCCAGTTGACCCCCGGTTACCCGGCGCGGCCGAGCTGGTGGTTTCCTGGCGCCATGCTCGGGCTGATGGCTGCCTGGGCGCTGGGCGTCGTCCTTGACGCGGCAGCGGCAGTTCGTCTGGTTCAGGCCCTGTCGGCGCTTGCCGGCATCGGCTTCGCCCTGCTCACCCTCAGGTTGCAGGCGCAGCGCCGGCGGGCGCGCAGCGACGTCACCTACCGCTACTGGCAGATCGGACTGGCGAGCGCCATTCTTGCCCTCGCCATGGTGTTGACCGCAGCAGCCTGGCCGCCGCTTGCCGATGCGGCCGGCTGGAGCATTTTTTCCGGCATTCTGTTCCTGGTCGGCGGCTTCATGTCCTTCATCATCGGCATGCTTTACAAGATCGTCCCGTTTCTCGCCTGGATGCATCTGCGCAACCGCGGCAGCGCCCGATCGCCGGTGCCGAACATGAACAAGCTGCTGCCCGAGGCCGACACGCAGCGCCAGATGCAGGCGCATGCCGTGGCCCTTGCCCTGTTGCTGGCGGCGGTTATCGAGCCCGGCTGGCTGGCGCGGCCGGCCGGCGTCGCGCTGGCGGTGGCCAGCGGCTGGCTGATGGTCAACCTGCTGGGCGCCGCACGCCGTTACCGGCAGCATCTTGAAAAGCTCGACCGGGAAGCCGTCGCGGCATGAGTTACCTTGCGCTCAAGCATCTCCATGTCACCTGCGTCGTCCTCAGCGGCCTCGGCTTCGCCCTGCGCGGCTGGTGGATGCTCAACGACTCGCCGTGGCTCAAGGCCCGCCTGGCAAAGGTTGTTCCCCATGTCGTCGACACGGTGCTGCTGGGCAGCGCCCTGGTCATGGCCTGGCAGAGCGGCCAGTATCCCTTTATGCAAGGCTGGCTGACCGCCAAGTTCTTTGGCCTGCTGGCCTACATCGTGTGCGGAACGATGGCGCTCAAGCGCGCCAGAACCAAGGGCCAGCGCGGCCTCTTTCTGGTGCTCGCCCTGCTGGCCTACGCCTACATCGTCGGCGTGGCGCTGACGCGGAATACGCTGCTCTAGCCCCGGTGGTTCATCAGCGCCTTGAGTCCGGCGACATCGAGAATGCGGACATGCTTTTGCTGAACCGCGATGTGGCCGTCTTCCTGGAAGCGCGAAAAGGTGCGCGAGACGGTTTCCAGCTTGAGGCCGAGGTAGCTGCCGATTTCCTCGCGCGTCATGCGCAGGTAGAACTCGGCATGCGAGAAGCCGCGCGCGGTGAAGCGCTGCGACAGGTTGAGCAGGAAGGCCGCCAGGCGCTCTTCGGCGCGCATCGTGCCGAGCAGCATCATGACCCCGTGATCGCGGACGATCTCGCGGCTCATCACCTTGTGGAAATGGTGCTGCAGGGTGTGAATCTCGCGCGACAGGCTTTCCAGGCGCGAGAAGGGGATGGCGCAGATCTCGCTGTCTTCGAGGGCGACGGCGTTGCAGGTGTGGTGCTCGGTGCTGATGCCGTCGAGGCCCAGCAGTTCGCCGGCCATCTGGAATCCGGTGACCTGATCACGCCCGTCTTCGAGCAGCACGTCAGTCTTGAAGAAGCCGCTGCGGATTGCATAGATCGCGTCGAACGGGGCGCCGAAACTGTAGAGACGGTCACCACGCTTCAGGCGGCGGCGGTTCGATACGAGGTCGTCAAGGCGGTGCAACTCTTCGTCGGTCAGCCCGAGGGGAAGACACAGTTCGCGCAGATTGCAATTCGAACACGCCGTCTTGATGATCGTCAGGGAGATGGGCTTGTTAGAGGATTCGGGGGGCATCAGCAACCTCTCCAAGCTTGATCCACGTCAACCGGGATGGCTTGGCATCCGGACATAATCCGTTCAGTCCTTGCCGGCATGTTCAATGAATTTCGCAACTGAAAACCTCGTTTTCGATCCTCAGATCATTCGCCGCTTCGATGTAAACGGCCCGCGCTACACGTCCTATCCGACTGCGGATCGCTTCGTCGAAGCCTTCGATTCCGCTGCGGCCACACTCTGGCTCGGCAAGCGCACCATCGGAGGCATCGGCCGGCCACTCTCATTATACTTCCACATCCCTTTCTGTAACACCATCTGCTACTACTGCGCCTGCAACAAGATCATCACCAAGGATCACGGGCGCAGCGCCAAGTACCTGAAATATCTCGGCAAGGAACTCGCGCTGCAGGGCGAGAGCCTGGAAGGACGCGATGGCGAACACGAGGTCATCCAGTTGCACTGGGGCGGCGGCACACCGACCTTCCTGTCGCACGATGAAATGCGCCAGTTGATGAACGAGACGCGCAAGCATTTCAGGCTGCTCGACGGCGGCGAGTATTCGATCGAGGTGGACCCGCGCAAGGTCGATACGGCGACGGTGGCCCTGCTCGGCGAACTCGGTTTCAACCGGATGAGCGTTGGCGTCCAGGATTTCGACGAGCGCGTGCAGGTTGCGGTCAACCGCGTCCAGAGTGAGGAAGAGACCGCCACCGTGATCGGCGCGGCACGCGCCAACGGCTTCAAGTCGGTGTCGATCGACCTGATCTACGGCCTGCCGCATCAGACGGTGATGGGCTTCAACCGGACGCTGGAGCGCGTGCTGGCGATGGACCCCGATCGCCTGTCGATCTACAACTATGCGCACCTGCCCAGCCTGTTCAAGCCGCAGCGGCGCATCGCCGAACCGGACCTGCCGTCGGCCGACACCAAGCTGCAGATCCTGGCGCTCGCCATCCGCAAGCTGACCGAGGCCGGCTATGTCTTCATCGGCATGGACCATTTCGCCAAGCCCGACGACGAGCTTGCCGTCGCCCAGCGCCAGGGGCGCCTGCACCGGAATTTTCAGGGTTATTCGACCTACGCCGACTGCGACATGCTGTCCTTCGGCATTTCCTCGATCAGCAAGGTCGGGCCGACCTACAGCCAGAACGTCAAGACCCTCGACGAGTACTACGATCGTCTCGACGCCAGGATGTTGCCAGTGTTCCGTGGCATCGAGCTGAATGCCGACGACATTCTCCGGCGCTCGATCATCCAGGCGCTAATGTGCCACTTCGAGTTGTCGCTCGAGTCGATCGAAAGCGCGCACCTGATCGATTTCCACC
>ERZ724513.1466-NODE-1466-length-11888-cov-6.063889_pt1 | contig 11888 bp, 14 predicted proteins | sample MGYA00376046_ERZ724513 | MGnify/ENA primary metagenome ERZ724513 (study PRJEB28724, sample SAMN07190883) | activated sludge metagenome | isolation source: activated sludge of sewage treatment plant in Hong Hong | place: Hong Kong | collected 2016-03-17 ... | reverse complement strand
GATTGGTCAATGTTCGCTAACCAACGTACTTGTTAGTAAGTATCCCACAGTAGGTGCGTGGAGCACACTCTGCGTCTGTCCAGAGACGCGGCGCGGACTTGCGAGCGCAACTGAACGCACTATGGGTCGGATCCGGCTGTAGGCGGAAGTGACAAGCGGTCATTGACCGCGACACGCGAACGAACGGCAGGTGACCGGCGCATTGCCGACCGACGCGCACTGCAGGTTCAACGGCCCCTCAGGCCGATGACTTGTCCGAGGCCGACGAGAGACCGCCAACCGGACCAGGATCAGTAACCTGCCGTTCGCGTTCGGCGAAATTACTGAGCCGCTATGTCTCTTGATGGCCGATTGTGTCAGCCCCCGGACTTTGCCGAGCCGCCCTTCTCCCCCCCGGATACTAGCGAAACTCACGCCCACTTCACTCGGGGCGCTGCTTCTGTCAGCCTCCCCCCAGGGAAATCGAGGTCAACTTGCTCGACGAACTTCGTCTCGAAGCCACGTCGGACAACTTCACGGCCATCGCCGATCAGCCCCTCCGCTACAAGGGCGACGGCTCGGCACCCGGTCAGTTCGGGGCGAACGCCTCCACGCCCGCGGCCTGCGCCGCCTTCTTGAGATCTGCGTCCAGGGTCGCGAGCGGCAGGCCGGTTCGCAGGGCCAGCTCCAGATAGGCCGCGTCGTACGCCGATAGCTTGTGACGCCGGGCCAGGTGCAGGGTGTCACCCAAGGCGTGGGCGGCCGTGGCCGGATCGGTCGCGATGTTCAGTCGCTGCAGGAGGACGACGAAGGCCTGCGAGCGTGCCTCGGTGAGCAGCCCCTTGGCCTCGGCCCGGGCGATCATGTTGCTGGCCTCGAGCGCCCACAGCGATGGGACCAGCGCCTGCTGCTCACGCAGCGCATCGAGCACGGCCTCGGCGTACGCCACATCGGCCGGCTTGCCATCGGCCAGCAGCCAGCACATCGCCACCGAGTTATCGAGCACGAAGCTCATGCCCGCCCCTCGTTGATCAGCGCCTTGATGTCGATCCCCTCGACGGCGGGTGCCACGCGCATGAACTGGCGCATCGCATCGACGGCCGCGGCGGCATCCGCTTGCTTGGCGCCTTCAGCCGGTATCAGGTCGGCGATGGGCTCGCCACGCAGGGTGATGGTGTAGCGCTTGCCCGCCTGCACGCCGCGGAGCAGTTCGGGCAGTTTGGTCTTGGCCTCGTATGAGCCGATTTCAAGATTCATCACGTTCTCCGGTTGCCATAGACCAGTTTATAGACCAGTTCACAAGGGAATCAAGCACGGCATCAACAGGCTCTCCAACGGTGAAGCTGCGCCAAGTGGCACAAGACGGCATGCGGGTGCGGGCCAGTGCGGGGGCGAGGTCGTTCCGGCGCGTGCATCGACGACCGATGCCCGGGCGACGGCCTTGACGAAGATGGACGACAGCCGGTTTCGGTGTGTGCGTGGCCCCCCTTGTGCGCTGCGGCGAGACAAGCAGACCGTCGGCGTATAGCCTGTCGTCCGTTTCACCACGTGATATATGTGAAGCCAAACAAAACGACACGATTCCAGGAGGACGACCATGTCTTACACGATGCCCGAATTTCTCGCCCACGCGATCGCCATGGAGCGCGAGGCCGCCGAACGCTACCTCGAACTGGCCGACATGATGGAGGCGCACAACAACCTCGAGGTCGCCTCGCTGTTCCGCGACATGGTGCGCTACTCCAACATGCACGGCGACTCGATCGTCGAGCGCGCCGCCGGCCACGAGCTGCCGCGGCTCAAGTCCTGGCAATACCGCTGGGTCGCGCCCACCGAGGTCGGCGACGAGGACGCCTTCGACTACACCATGAACGCCTGGCAGGCGCTGGAATACGCGCGCGAGAACGAGGCGCGCGCGATGAATTTCTACCGCACCGTCTCCGAGACCAGCACCGACCCGGAGATCAAGACGCTGGCCATGGAGTTCGCCACCGAGGAGGCGGACCACACGATGGCGCTCGACAAGATGATCGCGCAGACGCAGCGGCCCTGAGGGCGGACGCGGACCGTCCAGGGCGGTCCGCCCTGCGCAGGACGGCGGCCTGCGCACGCGCAGGAGGCTCCCGCGCGACGCGGGCGAGCGCCCCGGCACGCGATGATCGGCATCCCCCGACGGGAAGGTGACGGAATCGTCCTACACGGTTTTCCGCCTCGTCGGACAACGCCCGCAGGAAGTCGCGCCTATAGTGGAGTTGCAACCCACTCGCGGGACCGACCCGCCAAGACACGACAACCCTCAGGAGACCCGCCATGAAACACACCGCCGCCACCCTCGCCCTGTCCGGCCTGCTCGCCTTCACCGCCGTCGGCTGCGCCGTCACCCGCGACCAATCCACGGTCGGCGAATACGTCGACGACGCCACCGTGACCACGCGCGTGAAGGCCAAGTTCGCCGAAGACCCGACCGTCAGCGCGATGTCGATCAGCGTCGAGACGCTCAAGGGCACGGTACAGTTGTCCGGCTTCGCCAAGAGCACCGCCGAGCGCAACCGCGCTGCCGAGATCGCGCGTACCACCCCGGGCGTGAAGTCGGTGAAGAACGACATCGTGATCCGTCCTTGAGCACGCGCGCCGCAGCCCCCGCCCGAGGGGGGCTGGAGGCTCCCGTAGGGCGGGATTGCCCGCCATCGGAACCCCGACCGCACAGCAGCCCCGTTTCCACGCTAGCCCGCGCCCGGGGCCGTGCGCGCGGCCGCCCCGTGCTGCGGACAAGCCCGCAGGCGTGGGCCAGGATAGGACAGGTTCATGAATGCTGATCCGGAGCCCCTGCCCTTGCCCCCCGCCCCATCCCGCCTGCCGCACCCGCGCGCGGGGCGCTTGATCGCCGTGCTGCTGCTGAGCTTCGTGCTCGGGCTGGCGTGGCTGCTCGCCGGCCAGTGGCAGTCCGAGTCGAGCCGCGTCGCGCTGGAGGATCTGCGCGCGCGCTCGGTGCGCCTGCATCACCTCGACACCCTGCTGCTGCAGATGCTCGACGCCGAGTCGAGCGTGCGCGGCTACCTGCTGACGCAGAACCCGGTCTACCTGAGGCCTTACCAGGACGGCCAGGCCGCGCTGGAAAGCACGCTCGCAGCCTTGCGCGCCGACACCTGGGCGGACGAGCGCCAGCACGAGACCGTCGACCACCTGGCGCTGCTGATCGACATGCGCTGGAGCCTGCTCACGCAGGCGATCGAACGCGGGGTTCCGCCCGGCGCCGACCAGCCCGACGGCGGCACCGGCAAGCAGGTCACCGACGACATCCGCACCCGCATCCTCGCCCTGCGTACCGCAACCCAGGCCGAGATCGACGCCACCCAGGATGGCGCCTTCGCACGCTTTGGCGACGCGCGCACGATGAACCGGGTGCTCGGCGCGAGCGTGCTGGCGCTGCTGCTGGTGCTGGTCGTGGTGCTCTACCGCCAGGACCGCCTGCGCGAACGCATGGCGCAGTTGCTGCGCTCCGAGAACGAGCGCCTGCACACCGAAGTCGCCCACCGCACCGAGGAACTGAGCAGCCTGGCGACCTACCTGACCAATGCGCGCGAGGCCGAGCAGGCGCGCCTCGCGCGCGAGCTGCACGACGAACTCGGCGCCTTGCTCACCGCCGCCAAGCTCGACGCCGCCTGGATCGCGCGCAAGCTTCCGGCCGACACCGTGGCGCCGATGCGCAGCCGCTTCGACCGCCTGCTCGACACCTTGAACCAGGGCATCGCGCTCAAGCGCAAGGTGGTGGCCGGCCTGCGTCCGCCGCTGCTGTCCGAGCTCGGCCTGCTCGAAGCGCTGCGCGCCCTGCCCGACAGCGGCGACATCGGCGAACAGGGCGGCCGGCTCGCGATCGAGCTGCCCGATGCCCTGCCCGATGTGCCCGCGCAGACGGCACTTGCGCTCTACCGCATCGCGCAGGAGGCCCTGACCAACGTGCGCCGCTATGCACAGGCGAGCTCGGTGCGCCTGCGCCTGGGGGTCGAAGGCGACGAGCTGGTGCTGGCGGTGGAAGACGACGGCGTGGGCTTCGACCCGGCGGCACGCAAACACAACCGCCACGGGCTGGCCGGCATGGCGCACCGGGTGCAGATGCTCGCCGGTCGGCTGGAGATCGACAGCGCGCCGGGCAAGGGCACGCGCATCACCGCACGCGTGCCGTTCGCACGCATGCACTGAAGCGGCTCAGCCCGGAATGCCGGGAATGCCTGGAATGGCCCCCTGGACGAAGTCGATCAGCTCGTCGAGCTGGAAGGATTTGTCGAAGAAGCGCTCGACGCCGAGCTGCTCGCAGCGCGCGCGCACCGGCGCGTGGCCGTAGTTGGAGAACACCACCGCGCGCGGACGGCCGAAGCGCTCCGGCTCGGCCTGCAGTTGCCTCAGCACGCCAAGGCCGCTGCCCATGCGCAGCTCGAGGTCGATGATGGCGAGATCCGGGCGCTGCGCCTCGAGCGCGGCAAGCGCCCCTTGCTCGTCCTCGGCCTCGGCCACGACGCCGACGCCGTCGAGCTCGGCGAGCATCTCGCACAACATCCCGCGCAGCATCGCGGAGTCTTCCACGAGCACGACGCGCAGCGCGGGGACGGAGGCAGATTCGGAATGGAGTGGCGCGCTCATCGACACGAGCTCCTCAGTCCAGGATCAACCCGTGGCGCAGCGCGTAGGTCGCCAGCTCGGCATTGCTGGCCACGCCGAGCTTCTCGAGCAGGCGGGTGCGGTAGGTGCTGATGGTCTTCACGCTCAGGTTGAGCACGGCGGCAATGTCCGACACCGACTCGCCGCGCGCCAGGCGCAGGAAGACCTGCAGCTCGCGGTCGGACAGCTTCTCGTGCGGCGCGCCGCCGCCCCCGCCGCCGAGCTCGTCGGCGAGCAGTTCGGCGGTGCGCGCCGACACGTAGCGCCGGCCCTGCGCCACGGTGCGGATGGCCTGCAGCAGCGCCTCGCGCGAGCAGTCCTTGCACAGGTAGCCGTCGGCGCCGTTGCGGATCATCGCCAGCGCGTAGCGTTCTTCCGGGAAACCCGACAGCATCAGCACGCGCATGCCCTCGTAACGCTGGCGCACCGCGCGCAGCACGTCGACGCCGCTCTGCCCGGGCAGCGACAGATCGAGCAGCAGCACGTCGACCGGCTGTTCGCGAAGGGACTCGAGCGCCGCCTCACCCGAGGCGGCCTCGAACACGATCTCGAGGCCGAGCTCGTCGGCCAGCAGCTCGCGAAAGCCGGCACGCACGATCTGGTGGTCGTCGACGATGGCGATGCGCAGCATGGGCGGAGGTCCGGAATGCGGTGTAGGGGCGCGAGCATAGCCGAAGCGGGCCGGCGAGGCCGGCCCCACCAACGACGCGGGCCATGGACTCACCGTCCCTTGACGAGGTTGATGACGAAGCTGGCGACCGCCATCACCAGGAACACGACGAAGAGCACCTTGGCGATCTCGGCGGCCCCCGCGGCGATGCCGCCGAAACCGAACACGGCGGCGATGAGGGCGATGACGAAGAAGACGACGGCGTAGTGCAGCATGATGTTCTCCTTTGAGGGCGCCGGGCGGTGCAGCCCCGGATCACGTCTTCACTTTAGGCGCCACCCCCGCTCCGCCCCATCGGCCCGGTCCTAAACCGGCGTCGGACGATTCCGACACGCGGGCACAGCTCCGCGCATCGGCTCCGACTCGCAGCGCACGCCGCAGCGTCGCTGCGCTATAATCCAAGGCTTTGTTTTATCTGAAAATCAGGACGCTTCCGTGCTCGTCGCAGCCAACATCACCCAGCAGTTCGGGGCCAAGCCCCTGTTCGAGAACGTCTCCGTCAAGTTCGGCGACGGCAACCGCTACGGCCTCATCGGGGCCAACGGTGCCGGCAAGTCGACGTTCATGAAGATCCTGTGCGGCATCCTCGACCCCAGCGCCGGCAACGTCTCCAAGGATCCGCACGAGCGCATGGCCTACCTGCGCCAGGACCAGTTCGCCTACGAAGACATGCGCGTGCTCGACGTGGTGATGATGGGCCACGAGGAGCTGTGGGCGGCGATCAAGGAACGCGACGCGATCTACGCCAACCCGGACGCCACCGAGGACGACTACATGCACGCCGCCGAACTCGAGGGCAAGGTCGGCGAGTACGACGGCTACACCGCCGAGGCGCGCGCCGGCGAGCTGCTGCTCGGCGTGGGCATCCCCACCGAGCTGCACAACGGCCCGATGAGCGAGGTCGCCCCCGGCTGGAAGCTGCGCGTGCTGCTGACCCAGGCGCTGTTCGCCAACCCCGACATCCTGCTGCTCGACGAGCCGACCAACAACCTCGACATCAACACCATCCGCTGGCTCGAGGACGTGCTCAACAACCGCGACTGCACGATGGTCATCATCTCGCACGACCGCCACTTCCTGAACCAGGTCTGTACCCACATGGCCGACCTGGACTACGGCACGATCACGATCTACCCGGGCAACTACGACGACTACATGGAAGCGTCGACCATGGCGCGCGAGCGCCAGTCGTCGGCCAACGCGCGCGCCAAGGACAAGATCCAGGAACTGCAAGCCTTCGTACGCCGCTTCTCGGCCAACAAGTCCAAGGCCAAGCAGGCCACCAGCCGCCTCAAGCTCATCGACAAGCTCAAGCCCGAGGACGTCAAGCCGTCTTCCCGCCAGTACCCGTGGATCCGCTTCGACTACGACGACAAGGACAAGCTGCACCGCCTCGCCTGCGAGGTGGACAACATCTCGTTCGCCTATCCGGGCATGGACAAGCCGCTGATCAACCGTTTCTCGATCGCCATCGAGGCCGGCGAGAAGGTCGCGATCATCGGCGAGAACGGGGTCGGCAAGACCACCCTGCTCAAGCTGCTGGTTGGGGAGCTTGCGCCGCAGAAGGGCGCCATCAAGTGGGCGGAGAAGGCCAAGCCGGGCTACTACGCGCAGGACCACTCGGCCGACTTCGCCGAGGACGTCAGCCTCACCGACTGGATCGCCCCCTACTCGCGCATCACCGCCGCCGCCACCGGCGAGGACAACGAGACCCTGCTGCGCGGCACGCTCGGCCGCCTGCTGTTCTCGGGCGACGAGGTGAAGAAGTCGGTGAAGGTGATCTCCGGCGGCGAGCAGGGCCGCATGCTGTTCGGCAAGCTGATGCTGTCGCGGCCCAACGTGCTGCTGATGGACGAGCCCACCAACCACCTCGACATGGAATCGATCGAGTCGCTCAACACCGGCCTGGACAAGTTCAACGGCACGCTGGTGTTCGTCTCCCACGACCGCGAGTTCGTGAGCTCGCTGGCTACGCGCATCATCGAGATCAAGCTGGATCACCAGATCGTGGATTACCGCGGGACGTACGAAGAGTATCTCCAGTCCCAGGGCCTGGACTGATCCGGGCGGCTCCGGCCGCAGTTGCACGACAAGGGGCGAACCCGCTGCCGCGCGATGCGGCGGCCGGTTCGCCCCTTCGCTTTTGCCGAGCCGGGTCCATCAGGCCTCGAGCGCTGGACATCCGGACGGACACGGATCGCCGATAACGCGCGCCATCTCATTGAAAATAGAATAAAATTCTTTTTTTTGAGCGGACATTCCGGCAGACATGATCGCCTCCGAGATTCCCGAGCTCGCGCTGCGCGTCGAAACCGACCGCTTCGGCCCCTTCCTCTTTCAGGTGGGCGTCGACACTGGCCGCCTGCAGCTTCCGATGCAGCGCGTCGAGGATGCCCATCGGCGCTTCGTCGCCTCGCCGCTCGCGCAGGTGGCGAATCAACTCGAGCGCGAGGTGATCGCCAGCAGCATCTACGGGACCAACACGATCGAAGGCGGCACGCTCACCGAGGATGAAACACGCTCCGCCATCGACCTCGATCCCGCGCAGGTGCAGGAGATCGAGCAGCGGCGGGTGCTCAACATCAAGGCCGCCTACGAACGCGCAAGACAGGCTGCGCTCGATCCGGGCTGGAAGCTGTCGATCGACTTCATGACCGAGGTGCACGGCCTGATCACCCACGATCTGCCGCACGCCGACAACCGCCCCGGCCTTCTCCGCGACACCCCCAAGGGACGCACCGCCCAGGTCGGCAGTCCGCAGCACGGCGGACGCTACAAGCCGCCACAATACGGGGGCGACATCTGGCGCCTGCTCGAAGCACTGATCACCTGGCACGGCCAGTTGGTGGATGCAGGCATCCACCCGCTCGTCCGCGCGCCGCTGGTGCATTACTACTACGAACTCATCCACCCCTTCTGGGATGGCAACGGCCGTGTCGGGCGCGTCGTCGAAGCGACCTTGCTGCAGGCCGCCGGCTACGAATACGCCCCTTTCGCGTTGGCGCGCTACTACCTCGAGCACATCGACGCCTACTTCACGCTCTTCAACACCTGCCGTAAAGGGGCGGACAAGCACCGGCCCCACCCGAACACGGACTTCGTGCTCTTTCACCAGGAAGGCATGCTGGCGACGATCGACGCCTTGCACGACCGGGTCAATCGCCTCGTCGGCGTCCTGCTCTTCCAGAGCCGTTGCCGCGAGCTGCTCGACAACAAGACCCTCAACCCGCGCCAGTACACCATCGTCTCGCAACTGTTGGCGCAGGGGCAGGCGCAGGGGCTGGACGCGGTACGTCACGCCCCGTGGTACGCCAGCCTCTACCTCAAGCTCAACGACAAGACCCGCAGCCGCGACCTCAAGAAGCTGCGCGAGCTCGAACTCGTCTTCCTCGACACGGACAACCGCCTGTGGCCGGGCTGCATCCGTCCGAAGAACGTCAAGGCGCCCTGATCCCGCATCTGCAGGTTCGCGGCGGTCCTGGCGAGTCGAGCGCAATTCCGCACGATGGAGGAGCGCCCGGGTCCAGCGTGGACGCACGGCAGGCGGTTCAGCACCAGGGTGAGCACCACGAAGGCGACCACCAGCAGGCCGGACACCGCGAACACGCGGTTGTGGATGTCGAGGCCGAAGGGCCCGACGTTGAGGACGGTGTTGTCCTGGCCGACCTTGTAGTCGGTGTCGATCGGATTGACCGCCCCCGAGGGGGCCATCGGATCGCTGCCATCCGTCATTGCAGCTCCTTGTCATTATGGGAATTCGTGGAATTCACGCGCACGGCCGAGCCTTCGCCGCGGCGACGAGGGGCGGAGTCTTGCAGCTTTCTACATATTTTTGTACAAACAGATCATGACAGATGGGATTTCGCCTCGCCCGCGCACTCGATCCGCCCGCAGCGGCACGGCGGGCGGCGAGTCGGCTAGAATCGAAGGCTGCGGAGAACCCCATGATCGGCCTCTTTCTCGTCACCCACGGCACCCTCGGCGAAGCGCTGATCCAGTGCGTGTGCCACGTCCTCGACAAGCGCCCGCCGCTGCTCGGCCAGCTCGGCCTGTCGGCGGGCGAGGATCCCGCCGACGCGCTGCCCCTCGCGCGCCGGATGATCGCCACGGTCGATGACGGCGAAGGCGTGCTGCTGCTCGCCGACCTCTACGGCGCCACCCCGTGCAACGTCGCCACGCGCCTGATCGAGCCCGGGCGCATCGAGCTCGTCGCCGGAGTCAGCCTGCCGATGCTGCTGCGCCTGCTGACCCATCGCGACGGCAACCTCGACACCCTGATCCGGCGCGCCGTCAGCGGCGCGGGCGACGGCGTGACGCGCGTGCAGCCCGGCTGATCACACCCGCCAACAAGAACATACGAACGAACGCACCACGGAGAACCGCGAAGATGCCGCGAGGAGACGCCCCCATCATCAACAAGCTCGGTCTGCACGCGCGCGCCTCGGCCAAGCTCACCCAGCTTGCCAGCAGCTTTCCGTGCGAGGTCTGGCTCGAGCGCAACGGCCGCCGGGTGAACGCGAAGAGCATCATGGGGGTGATGATGCTGGCGGCCGCGCGCGGCAGCACGATCACCATCGACACCCAGGGCGAGGGCGCCGACGCGGCACTGCAGGCCATCCAGGAGCTGGTCGCCGACCGCTTCGGCGAAGGGGAATGAGATGTCATTCACGCTGCACGGCCTGGCGGTCTCGCAGGGCATCGCGATCGGCCATGTCCACCTCGTCTCTCACGCGCTGCTCGAGGTCAATCACTACCACGTCGCGCCGCGCTACCTCGACGATGAACTCGCCCGTCTCGACGAGGCCCTCGCCACCGTCCAGGGCGAGCTGATCGGTCTCAAGGCGATCACCACCTCCGGCCAGGCGCACAGCGAGGTCGGCGCCTTCGTCGATCTGCAGCTGATGATGCTCGCCGACCCGATGCTGGTCGACGCCGCCCGCCAGCTCGTCACCGAGCGCCGCTGCAACGCCGAGTGGGCGCTGGTGCAGCAGATGGAGCACCTGGTCGAGCAGTTCCGCCAGATCGAGGACCCCTACCTGCGCGAACGCCAGGCCGATGTCGTCCAGGTCGTCGAGCGCCTGGTCAAGGTGCTGCTCGGCCACCCCGGCCACCTGCCGCCGCGTCGGCGCGACGGGCTGGGCAGCATCGTCGTCGCCCACGATCTGTCGCCCGCCGACACCATCGGCTTCCGCGACCACAACATCGCCGGCTTCGTCACCGACGTCGGCGGCCCCACCAGCCACACCGCGATCGTCGCGCGCAGCCTCAAGATCCCCGCGGTGGTCGGCCTGCACCACGTGCGCGACCTGCTCGAGGACGACGAGCTCATCATCGTCGACGGCACCCGCGGCGTGATCATCGTCGCCCCCGACGAGCAGATCGTCGAGGAATACCGCCTGCGCCGCAGCGAGCTCGAGATCGAGCGTTCCAAGCTCAACCGCCTGCGCGACACCCGCGCCGCCACGCTCGACGGCGAGGAGGTCAACCTGCTCGCCAACATCGAGGGCCCCAAGGACCTGCCCGCGGTCAAGAGCGCCAACGCCGACGGCATCGGCCTGTACCGCACCGAGTTCCTCTTCATCGGCCGCGACACCCTGCCCGACGAGGAAGAGCAGTACGAGGCCTACCGCGCCGTGGTCAAGGCCCTGCCCGGCAAGCCGGTCACCATCCGCACCTTCGACGTCGGCGCCGACAAGGCGCTCAACGGTGCCCAGGCGCGCGAGGAACCCAACCCGGCGCTCGGCCTGCGCGCGGTGCGCTACTCGCTGGCCGAGCCCAAGATGTTCAAGACGCAGCTGCGCGCGCTGCTGCGCGCCTCGGCCCACGGCCGCCTGCAGATCATGGTGCCGATGCTCGCCCACGCCCAGGAGGTCGACCAGTGCCTGACCCTGCTCGAGAAGGCCAAGGCCGAGCTGCGCGCCGAAAAGATCAAGTTCGACGAGGGCATCCGCATCGGCGGCATGATCGAGGTGCCCGCCGCGGCGCTGTCGCTCGGCATGTTCATCCGGCGGCTGGCCTTCCTGTCGATCGGCACCAACGACCTCATCCAGTACACCCTGGCGATCGACCGCTCGGACGAGGCCGTCGCGCACCTCTACGACCCGCTCCACCCCGCCGTGCTCAAGCTCATCGCCGGCACCATCTCCAGCGGCGCGCGCTTCGGCCTGCCGGTGTCGGTGTGCGGCGAGATGGCGGGCGACCCGCTGTACACCGAGCTGCTGCTCGGCATGGGCCTGCGCAACTTCTCGATGCACCCGGGCAGCATCCTCGAGATCAAGCAGCAGGTGCTGCGCGCCGACCTCGGCGAGCTCGCCCCCAGGGTGCAGCGCATCCTCAAGATGGACGAGCCGGCACGCATCCGCGAGGCGGTGGAACGGCTCACCGCCTGAAAACACCGCCGCGGTTGAAGCGCACCGGCCGTGGCAGTACAATCCGGCCTTCTTCGCGGTCGACGCCAGGTCGGCCCGAAATGCGGGTGTCGTATAATGGCTATTACCTGAGCTTCCCAAGCTCATGACGAGGGTTCGATTCCCTTCACCCGCTCCATCTGAATTCAAGCACTTGCGCCAGCCTCCCGGGGCTG
>ERZ724513.1464-NODE-1464-length-11897-cov-5.253336_pt1 | contig 11897 bp, 8 predicted proteins | sample MGYA00376046_ERZ724513 | MGnify/ENA primary metagenome ERZ724513 (study PRJEB28724, sample SAMN07190883) | activated sludge metagenome | isolation source: activated sludge of sewage treatment plant in Hong Hong | place: Hong Kong | collected 2016-03-17 ... | reverse complement strand
ACGGACGGTGCGACGGGAGCCGCAGGCGCGGCCGGCCTGGGCGGCGGTGGGGCAGCAGGCGGCGGCGGTGCAGCGCTTGGCTTCGGCTCCGGCGCACGTGCGGGCGCTTCAGCGCTGACGGGCTTGTTGACCCGTTCGTCGAGTGCGTGAGGCACACCTGCGGCGGCGCCTTCCGCGATCTGGCCGAGCAGCGCGCCGACCGCGACCGTCTCGCCGTCCTTGACCGCGATCTCGGAGAGCACGCCCGCGGCGGGCGCGGGCACCTCGATCGTCACCTTGTCGGTTTCGAGCTCCACCAGCGGCTCGTCGGCCGTCACCGCTTCGCCGGCTTTCTTGAACCAGCGGCCGATCGTAGCCTCGGTCACCGATTCGCCGAGGGTGGGAACGCGGATTTCAATCATGATTCGTCATCCAATTAACGCCATTACGATCAGCCGAGCGCGTCGTTGAGCAATGTCTTGAGTTGATCGAGATGCTTTGACATCAAACCGGTCGCGGTGGCGGCCGACGCGGGCCGGCCCGCGTACCGAGGACGCCGGAAATCGGCCCCAATCTGGTTGAGCTCCCATTCGAGATACGGCTCAACGAACAGCCACGCTCCCATGTTGCGCGGCTCTTCCTGACACCACACGAGTTCCGCGGTTTTGAAGCGGCTCAACCGGTTGAACAGCTCCTTCGCCGGGAACGGATAAAGCTGCTCGACGCGCAGCAGGTAGACGTCGTCGATCCCGCGCTTTTCGCGCTCCTCGTAGAGATCGTAGTAGACCTTGCCGGAGCAGAGCACGACGCGCCGGATTTTCTCCGCTTCGACCAGCTTGGTGCGCCCGTCGCCGGCGCCCTCCGCCTCGTCGGGCAGCAGGCGATGGAAGGCGGTGCCCGGCCCCATCGCCGCGAGGGACGAGACGGCCTGCTTGTGGCGCAGCAGGCTCTTCGGCGTCATCAGCACCAGCGGCTTGCGGAAATTGCGCTTCAACTGCCGGCGCAGAATGTGGAAGTGGTTCGCCGGCGTCGTGCAGTTGGCGACCTGCATGTTGTCCTCGGCGCACTGCTGCAGATACCGTTCGAGCCGTGCGGAGGAATGCTCCGGACCCTGGCCCTCGTAGCCATGCGGCAGGAGCAGCACCAGGCCGGACATGCGCAGCCATTTGCGCTCGCCCGACGACACGAACTGGTCGACCACGACCTGCGCGCCATTGGCGAAGTCGCCGAACTGCGCTTCCCACATCACCAGCGCATTGGGCTCGGCAAGCGAGTAGCCGTACTCGAACCCGAGCACGGCTTCCTCCGAGAGCATGGAGTTGATCACCTCGTACCGGGCCTGACCGGGCCCGACATAGTTGAACGGCGTGTGCCGCGCCTCGCTCTCCTGGTCGATCAGCACCGAGTGGCGCTGAGAGAACGTGCCGCGCTCGGAATCCTGCCCTGACAGCCGCACCGGATGCCCCTCCAGCATCAGCGTGCAGAATGCGAGGGCTTCGGCGGTCGCCCAGTCGATGCCCTCGCCGGTCTCGATCGATTTGCGCCGCTGGTCGAGGAAGCGCTGGATGGTGCGGTGAACGTGAAACGTCGGCGGCACCGTGGTGATCTTCTCGCCGATTTTTCGCAGCGTATCGAGGGAGACGCCGGTGTCGCCGCGGCGCGGCGCCTCGGAGGTCTCCGCCCTTTTGAGATTGGCCCAGCGGCCGTCGAGCCAGTCGGCCTTGTTCGCCTTGTAGCTGTGGCCGGCCTCCAGCTCCGCATCGAGCCTGGCCCGCCAGTCGGCCTTCATCTTCTCGACTTCGCCTTCGGTGACGACCTCCTGCTGGATCAGCGTCTTGCTGTAGAGCTCCAGCGTCGTCGGATGCGCGCGGATCGTCTTGTACATCAAAGGCTGGGTGAACGACGGCTCGTCGGCTTCGTTGTGCCCATATCGCCGATAGCAGAACATGTCGATCACGACCGGCTTCTGGAACTTCTGGCGAAACTCGGTCGCGACCTTGGCGGCGAACACCACGGCTTCCGGATCGTCGCCGTTGGCGTGGAAGATCGGCGCCTCGATCATCTTCGCCACATCGGACGGATAGGGCGAGGAGCGGCTGTAACGCGGATAGGTCGTGAAGCCGATCTGGTTGTTGACGATGAAATGCACCGAGCCGCCGGTGCGGTGCCCGCGCAGTCCCGACAGCCCGAAGCACTCGGCGATCACGCCCTGCCCGGCGAAGGCGGCGTCGCCCGAGATCAACAGCGGCATGACGACGGTGCGATCCTCCGGCGTGCAGCCATTCTGGTCCTGTTTGGCGCGCGTCTTGCCGAGCACCACCGGATTGACGATTTCGAGATGCGAGGGGTTCGCGGTGAGCGACAGATGCACGCTGTTGCCGTCGAACTCGCGGTCGGACGAGGCGCCGAGGTGGTACTTGACGTCGCCGGAGCCTTCGACGTCGTCGGGCGTGTAGGACCCGCCCTTGAACTCGTGGAAGATCGCGCGATGCGGCTTCGCCAGGACTTGCGCGAGCACATTGAGCCGGCCGCGATGGGCCATGCCGATGGCGATCTCCTTCACGCCGAGGGCGCCGCCGCGCTTGATGATCTGTTCGAGGGCGGGGATCATCGACTCCGCGCCGTCGAGCCCGAAGCGCTTGGTGGCGGTGAATTTCACGTCGCAGAACCGCTCGAAGCCTTCGGCCTCGACCAGCTTGTTGAGGATCGCGCGCTTGCCCGCGCGGGTGAAGCTGATTTCCTTGGCCGGGCCCTCGATGCGCTCCTGCAGCCATCCCTTCTGCGCCGGATCGGAAATGTGCATGAACTCGACGCCGAGCGTCTGGCAGTAGGTGCGCTTGAGAATGGCGAGAATCTGCCGCAGCGTGCCGAACTCCAGCCCCAGCACGTGATCGAGGAAGATGCGGCGGTCGAGATCGGCGTCGGCAAAGCCGTAGCTGCGGGGATCGAGCTCGGGATGTTCCCGGGGAGGTTCGAGGCCGAGCGGGTCGAGATTGGCGGCGAGGTGGCCGCGGATGCGATAGGCGCGGATCAGCATCAGCGCGCGGATCGAATCGCGGGTCGCCTGCTGCACGTCCGACCAGGAAATCTCGGCGCCGGCCTTGTGCGCCCGCTCCATCACCCGCGTGCTGATCCGCTTTTCCGTCTCGGCAACTTCGCTCTCGAAGATCGGGATCGCGCCTTCGCTGACGACCGGCCAGTGCGCGTCCTTCCACGAGGGTCCTGTCGCACTGCGCAGCACGTCGGAGGCGATGTCCTTGAGGCTCTCGAAAAAGGCCTGCCACTCGCCGTCCACCGTCTGGGGGTCGGCCTCGTATTGCGAATAGAGATCTTCGATGTAGGCGGCGTTGCCGCCATAGAGAAACGAAGTCAGGGCGAAAGCGGCGTTCGCTTCTTGACGGGACATAAGGACATCCTGAATTGCGGGACCAGCGGGCGGAGTGTTAGGCGGCCGCGACCGTCGCGCTCCTTGGCGTCCCTTGCGGGCACACCTCTATTTAGGCCGGCTCGCGCAGCCTAACAATCGTTTCCTCAGGTCTATGGGACGAAGAAATGAAAAGGCGTTCAGTTTGTTCGGAGGCTTGGACGGTATGCGAGGGGCCCGGATCGACGCTAGCCGCAAAGGGCAGGTGGCGCTCGGCCGCTCCACTTGGGCCGCTCCACTTGGCCTCCCCGCCCTCCCCACTTGGCCTTCCCACATCGTTTGTCGCGCGCGGTAGGGCCGCGGTTCGGCCCGGCGATATCGGAATCCCCGCTCTTGACCCGCGCCGAAGAGAAGGCGAAGACTCGAAAGGTCGATGCGCCTTGCGCGAAGAGACCGGGGCTCGGCCGCGCCCTTTGGTCTCAGGCTCGCAACGGAGCACACGCGGCGTCGCGGGCGTAGTTCAGTGGTAGAACGACAGCTTCCCAAGCTGTATGTCGTGGGTTCGATTCCCATCGCCCGCTCCAAATTTTCCCGCGCGTCGACACCGGCCGTCGAATTCTGAGAATTCTGAGCAGACGCCGCCGGAATTCGTCTCCGGTGCGGACGATGCTTCGACATCTACCAGCCGACGACACGCCCCGCGCCGCTCAACTTGCTGTCGCTGCATCGTGACGTTCGCCACGGCGGCCCGGCGACCGCGAAAGCGTCGACAAACAACGGGGCCGGGTATTTAATCGCGATCCCCAAGTGCTGTTTCGAAGCGAAACAATTGCAGGACGATCATGTACGACAATCTGCTCGCCGGAGTGCCGACCGACCTGTGGATCGGCGGGAAGTGGCGCAAAGCCTCGGACCAATCGCGCTTCGACGTCATCGATCCCGCGACCGAGAATGTCATCACCTCCGTTGCGAGCGCGAGCATCAATGACGCCAAGGCGGCGATCGACGCCGCCTCCGACGCCTTTCCCGGCTGGGCCGCCCGGAAGCCGCGCGAGCGCGGCGAAATTCTGCGCAAGGCCTACGAATTGATCATGGCGCAGGCGGAACGCCTCGCCCGCCTGATCACGCTGGAGAACGGCAAGGCCTTGCCGGATTCCCGCGGCGAGGTCGCCTACGCCGCCGAGTTCTTCCGCTGGTTCGCCGAAGAGGCGGTGCGCAACATCGGGCAAGTCTACAATGCGCCGAGTTCGGGCGCGCGCATCGTCGTCCAGCACAAGCCCGCCGGCGTCGCCGTGCTGGTCACGCCGTGGAATTTCCCCGCCGCGATGGCGACGCGCAAGATCGGCCCGGCGCTCGCCGCCGGCTGCCCCTGCGTGCTGAAGCCCGCGTCCGAAACCCCGCTCACCATGCTGGCGCTGATGCCGATCCTCGAGGAGGCGGGCGTGCCGGCGGGCGTGGTCAACGTCATCCCGTCGCGCCGCTCCGGTCCGGTGGTGAGCGCGATGCTGCATGATCCCCGGGTGCGGGTCGTGTCGTTCACCGGCTCGACCGAGGTCGGGCGCAAGCTCCTGCACGAGGCCGCCGACGGCGTGGTCAAGCCGGCGATGGAGCTCGGCGGCAATGCGCCCTTCGTTGTGTTCGAGGACGCCGACATCGACGCGGCGATCGAAGGCGCGATGATCGCCAAGATGCGCAACATGGGCGAAGCCTGCACCGCGGCGAACCGCTTCTTCGTGCATGAGAAGGTGCACGACGCCTTCGCCGACAAGCTCGCCGCGCGCATGGGCGCGATGCGCATGGGCAACGGGCTCGAGGACGGCGTCGCCCTCGGCCCCCTGGTGAACGCCGACACGCGCGACAAAGTGAAAACGCTGGTCGAGGACGCGACCGCCAAAGGCGCGAAGGTGCTCATCGGCGCCAAGGCGCCGGCCGGCAAGGGCTTCTTCTATCCCGCGACGGTGCTGACCGCCGTGCCCGACAACGCCGCCATGGTGCGCGAGGAGATCTTCGGCCCGGTCGCGGCGATCCAGACCTTCAAGACCGAGGACGAGGCGGTGCAGCGGGCGAACGATACCGAATACGGCCTCGTCGCCTATGTCTACACGCAAGACCTGAGCCGGGGCATGCGCGTTTCCGAGAAGCTCGATTTCGGCATGATCGGCCTCAATCGCGGGCTCGTCTCCGATCCCGCCGCGCCGTTCGGCGGCATGAAGCAGAGCGGGCTCGGCCGCGAAGGCGCGCACGAAGGCCTGATGGAGTTTCTCGAGACCCAATACGTATCGGTGAATTGGTAGGAGGCGATCACACTATCGCGCAAAGCCGCGTTGCGCATCGCCGCGGTGTTGACCGCAAACAGATGCTCAATCTAGGCTTGATTACAATGGTTGATTGATCGGCATGCGCGGGTCGATTGACAACAAACAAAATTACAACTGCTTGCGTCGGTCGCACCATGCGCGCCGTGAGAGCGGGCAGGAAAATGGGAGGTTATCTGATGAAGTACCGGCGCCGCCTCGGCTTCGCATTGGTCGCCACGGCCGTCATCATGGCCAGTCCGTTGGCGGCCCAACCAGCGCAACCGGCTCCGACCCCTTACAAGCTCGGCATTGTGACGTTCCTGTCCGGCGCCGCCGCGGGACCGTTCGGCGTCCCTGCGCGCAACGCCGCCGAGCTGCTGATCGAAGCGCTCAACGCCGGCAAGTTGCCCGCCCCTTACGACAAGAAAGGCATCAACGGCTCGCCGATCGAGACGGTCATCGTCGACGAAGCGGGCGGGACGACCAAGCAGGTCACGGAGTACCGCAACCTGGTGCAGCGGCAGAACGTCGACGCCGTGATCGGCTACATCTCGTCCGGCGATTGCCTGGCGATCGCACCGCTTGCCGACGAACTCAAGAAGATCACCATCTTCTTCGACTGCGGCACGCCGCGCGTGTTCGAGGACGCGAATTACAAATACCTGTTCCGGACCGGCGCGACCGCGACCATGGATAACGTCGCCGCCGCCCGCTACCTGCTCAAGAACAATCCCGCCACCAAGAACATCTCCGGCATCAATCAGAATTACGCGTGGGGCCAGGATTCCTGGAACGACTTCAAGGCGTCGATGGAAGCGCTGAAGCCCGACGTCAAGGTCACCACCGAGCAATTTCCCAAGCTGCTGGCCGGGCAATACGGCGCCGAGATCTCCGCGCTGCTGGTCGACAAGCCCGACGTCGTGCATTCGAGCTTCTGGGGCGGCGACATGGAAGCGCTGGTGCTGCAGGGCAAGGCGCGCGGCATCTTCGAAGACCGCAACGTCGTGCTGACCTGCGGCGAAACCGCGATGTTCCGACTCGCTTCGCAGATTCCGAACGGCGCGGTCCTCGGCGGACGCGGTCCCCATGGCGTGTTCGCTCCCGACAACGCGCTCAATCGCTGGTTCCGCGAAGCCTATACCGAGCGCTACGGCACGCCGCCGACCTACCCCTCCTACAAGATGGTGCAGGCGATCCTCGGCCTGAAGGCGGCGACCGAAAAGGCGGCCGGCGGCAAGCCGGGACAGCCGAGCGAGGAGGCCGTCATCGCCGCATTCGAGGGACTGAGCTTCGAAACGCCGAGCGGCACCGTCGACATGAAGCTCGGCAAGGGCCACCAGGCGGTGCAATCGACCGCCTACGGCCGGTTCAAACTCGATCCGGCAACCGGCCAGCCGACCATGACCGATGTGACCACGTATGCGGCCGAGTGCGTCAATCCGCCGGACGGGGTCAAGAGCGAGGACTGGATCAAGGGAGGCTTCAAGGGCGCAAAGTGCCCGTGATGCCGACGCCGCAATTCACGGCAGTGCCCGGACCGGACCGACGAATTCCCGCCGCCCGCCCGGGCTCGTTCTCTCCCGCGCTCCGCCCCGCTCACTCGTCATGCTCCGCGCACGCGGGGCATGACGCGAGACCGACGGCGCCCCGGTGCTTCCGCATTCACTGGCCCGACAATGACTAAAGTCTTTGCCATCCTCGTCGACGGCACCACCTATTTCTCCTGGCTTTTCATCGTCTCCTTGGGCCTGACGCTGACCTACGGCGTCATGAAGATCCTCAACATCGCGCATGGCAGTTTCTATGCGCTCGGCGCCTATGCGGCTTCCTCCGCCATCGGTGCTTATCTCGCCGGCGCGCATCCGGTGGCCGGCGCCTATCTCGTGCTCTTCGTCGCCGGGATCGCCATCGGCGCGGTGGCCGGCTTCCTGATCGAGCGTGGCCTCCTGCGGCCGATGTACGGGCGCGACGAAATCATCCTCGTGCTCGTCACCTATTCGGTCTTTCTCGTGCTCGAGGACGTGATCAAGCTGGTGTGGGGCGTCGATCCTTACTTCGCCCCACAGCCGTACGAGCTTCTCGGCCGCGTCTCGATCGGCGGCATCGCCTTTGCGACTTATGACTTTGCCCTGCTCGCGCTGGCGCTGCTGACCGGCTTGCTCGCGTTCTGGGCGCTCAACTTCACGCGGCGCGGCAAGCTGCTCATCGCGGTGATCCACGATCGCGAAATGTCGACGGCGATGGGCATCAATGTCGGCCGCATGTTCACCGCGACCTTCGTCATCGGCGCGGTCCTCGGCGCGCTCGGCGGCGCGGTCACGGCTCCCGCGATTTCCGTCACCCCCGGCATCGGCGTCGACGTGATCGTGCTCGCGTTCGCCGTCAGCGTGATCGGCGGCCTCGGCAGCGTGGAAGGCGCCGCGCTCGGCGCGCTGATCGTGGGAATGGCGCGCGCGCTCGCCGTCCATCTCTGGCCCGAGGTGGAACTGTTCGTCATTTATGCGGTGATGGCGGCGGTCCTTGCGGTGCGGCCGCAGGGGCTGTTCGGCCGCGCCGCCCCGCGAAAGATTTGACCATGCGCATCGGAACCGTGCCGGCACTCGGAGTGGCGCTGGTGGCGCTGGTCGCCGCCGGTCCGTTTTTGCCGGCCTGGGCCATCTTCATGCTGACGGTCGCCTTCGCCAAGGCGCTCGTCGTGCTCGGCCTCGTGATCATGATGCGCGCCGGGCTGGTGTCGTTCGGACAGGGCTTGTTCTACGGACTGGGCGCCTACGCGGCGGGGCTTGCGGCGAACTTTCTGGGATTGCGCGATGCGCTGCTGCTCACGCTGCTTGGCGGGGTGGTCGCCGGCGCCACGGGCTTCGTCCTCGGCTTCATGATGGCGCGCTATCGCGAAATCTTCTTCGCGATGCTGAGCCTCGCCCTCTCGATGATTCTCTACGGCATTCTGGTGCGCTCGTCCGCGCTCGGTTCGACCGACGGATTCAACCTTTCGCCGCCGAGCTTCTTCGGCTTCAAGGTCGGCGCGCAGCAGAGCCGCCTGCTCCTGTACATGCTGACGGTGGCGCTCGCCTGCGGCAGCGCCATGGCGCTGCATCGGTTCGTCGGTTCATTTGCCGGCGTCATCAGCCAGGCGATCCTCACCAACGAAATCCGCGTCGAGTATCTCGGCGCCTCGGTGACGCGCGTTCTGCACGTCGTCTACGTGATTGGCGCGGCCATGGGCGGACTGGGCGGCGCGCTCGTGGCGCTGGCGGCCGGGCATATCGATCCGGAACTCGCGTACTGGACCACGTCGGGGGAATTCGTGTTCGTCGCCATCCTGTCGGGCACCGGACATGTCGCGGCGCCGTTGCTCGGGATGACGATCTTCGAGGCGATCCGCAGCTTCGCGCTCGAATATTCGCCCTACACCTGGCAGATGGTGGTCGGCCTCTCCATGCTCGCCGTCATCTTGTTCCTGCCGTCAGGGCTGTGGTCGCTGTTCTCGCGCAAGCGCGCGGGAGGCGCGGCATGAGCGGATCGCTGATCTCCGCCCGCGGCCTGGTGAAACGCTTCGGCGCGGTGACCGCGGCGGACAATGTGTCGGCGGAAATCCGCGCGCAGGAAACCGTGGGGATCATCGGGTCGAACGGCGCCGGCAAGACGACCTTCGTCAATATGGTCACCGGATACATGAAACCCGATGACGGCTCGATCCACTTTCGCGGCCGCGACATCACCCGGCTGCCGCCGCGCGAGGTGACGCGTCTCGGCATTCGCCGCTCGTTCCAGGTGGCGCAGCTCTTTCCCAATCTGTCGGTGCGCGACAACGTGCTGGTGGCGCTTGCCGCTTCGGCCGGCGCCTTTCCCTCGCCGCTCGCGCATCTGCGATCGCGCGCGCGGATCGAGGAGGCCGACCAGATTCTGGCGCGCGTCGGCCTCGCGGCGCTGGCCCATCGCACCACGACCGAACTCCCGCAGGGCCAGCGCAAGCTGCTCGACATTGCGCTCGCGATGATCGGACAGTCGGCGGCGCTGCTGCTCGACGAGCCGACCAGCGGCATCAGCGCCGAGGAGAAATTCCCGCTGATGGACCTCGTCCTGAACGCCGCGCGCGCCGCCGACGCCACGGTCCTGTTCATCGAACACGACATGGAGGTCGTCGAGCGCTACGCCGAACGGGTGATCGCCTTCTACGACGGCCGCATCATCGCCGACGACGAACCCGCCCGCGTATTCGTCGACGCCGACGTGCGCCGCTTCGTCGTCGGGACCGAGCTGCACCGGCGGGAACGGAGCCGCGCATGAGCGCCACGCTCGACATCCATGGCCTCAATGTCGATATCGGCGGCTCTCCGGTGCTCAACGATGTCGCGCTGTCGATTGCGCCAAGCGCCTTCGTCGGCCTCATCGGCCGCAACGGCGCCGGCAAGACGACGCTGATGCGCGCGATCATGGGCCTGCTGGCCGTGCGCGCCGGCACGATGACGTTCGTCGATCAGGACTTGCGGTCGGTCGCGCCGCCACGGCGCGCCAAGCTCGGCATCGGCTACATGCCCGAAGATCGCCGGCTGGTGCCGGAACTGACGGTCGAAGAAAACGTCCTGCTGCCGGCGTGGGCGAACAACGAACCGGCGATCAACGAACGCCTCGACTTCGTTTACACCATCCTGCCCGAAGTTCGCGAGTTCGCGCCGCGCCGCGCTTCGCAGCTTTCCGGCGGGCAACAAAAGCTGGTCGCGCTGGCCCGCGCGCTGACCTGCGGCCGGCGGCTGCTGCTGTGCGACGAGCCGTTCGAGGGCGTCGCGCCCGCACTCGCGCGCCGCATCGTCGAGGCGATCGCCGCGCTGCGCGCGACCGGCGTATCCGTGCTGTTGTCCGAATCCGATTATGTTCACTCCGCCGACCTGATCGATTCGCTGTACGTGATCGAGCGCGGCGTGGTGACGAGTTCCACCGTGAAGCAATGAGGTTGCTGCCATGAAGATTCGCGCTGCCATCCTGGAGGAGATGGGCCGGCCGGCGCCCTATTCCGTTTCCAAGCCGCTGACGATTTCCGAGGTCGAGCTGGCGCCGCCCGGTCCCGGCGAAGTCCTGGTGAAGATCGCCGCCGCCGGCCTCTGCCACTCCGACCTCTCCGTCATCGACGGCAACCGGCCGCGCCCGACCCCGATGGCGTTGGGCCACGAGGCGTCGGCTGTGGTCGAAGAGCCCGGCGAGGGCGTCGAGGACCTGAAAAAAGGCGACCATGTCGTGCTCGTTTTCGTGCCGAGCTGCGGACATTGCGAGCCGTGCGCGACGGGCCGTCCCGCGCTGTGCGAACCGGCGGCGGTCGCGAACGCGAACGGCACGCTGCTGTCCGGCGCGCGGCGCATCACGCGCAACGGCAATCCGCTGCACCACCATCTCGGCGTTTCGTGCTTTGCCGAATACGCGACGGTTTCACGCCGCTCCCTGGTCAAGATCGATCCCGATCTGCCGCTCGACAATGCGGCGTTGTTCGGTTGCGCGGTGCTGACCGGCGTCGGCGCGGTCGTCAACACGGCGCGCGTCACCGCGGGCTCGTCCGTCGCCATCGTCGGCCTCGGCGGCGTCGGGCTTGCGGCATTGCTGGGCGCGATTGCGGCCGGCGCCGAACGGATCGTCGCCGTCGATCTCTCGCCGGCCAAGCTCGGGCTTGCCGGACAGCTCGGCGCGACCGACCAGTTCGCCGCCGGTGATGCCGACGTGGTCGACAAGATTCGCGCGGCGACGCGCGGCGGCGTCGATTTCGCCCTGGAGATGGCCGGCTCGGTGCGCGCGCTGGAGCTTGCCTACCGCATTACGCGGCGCGGCGGCACCACGGTGACGGCGGGACTGCCGCCGCCGAACGCGGTTCTGCCGGTGCCGGCGGTCAGCCTCGTCGCGGAAGAGCGCACGCTGAAGGGCAGCTATATCGGGACATCGGTGCCCTCGCGTGATCTGCCGCGCTATCTCGGCCTGTTCCGTCGCGGCCGCCTGCCGATCGACCGGCTGCTCTCCAACCGCCTGCGGCTCGACGAACTCAACGAAGGCTTCGACCGGCTGCACAACGGCGAGGCGGTGCGGCAGATCGTGGTGTTCGACTGATACGGCCGGGCGCGGCGCTGCCGTTGCGCGCGGCCTGCCGCGCCCAGCGTCGCACTTTATACATGCGTCGCATTTTGTAGATGTCGGCGCAGGAACGCGCCGGCGCTTTCCAGCGCACGCCGGCCGGGCGCGAGCCGCGCGTTCCACAGCGGCCAAGCGTGGATCAT
>ERZ724513.1460-NODE-1460-length-11910-cov-8.896415_pt1 | contig 11910 bp, 8 predicted proteins | sample MGYA00376046_ERZ724513 | MGnify/ENA primary metagenome ERZ724513 (study PRJEB28724, sample SAMN07190883) | activated sludge metagenome | isolation source: activated sludge of sewage treatment plant in Hong Hong | place: Hong Kong | collected 2016-03-17 ... | reverse complement strand
AGAAGCTCTCCACCAGCTTGTCCGCGCCGATCTTGCTGGCCGAGTAGGGCGATTGGCCTTGCAGCGGATGGCTTTCGTCCATCGGCGTGAATTGGGCCGTGCCGTAGACCTCGCTGGTGGAGGTATGCACCAGCCGCTCGACGCCGTGGGCGCGGCAGGCCAGCAGGACGGCCAGCGTGCCCATGAAGTTGGTCTCGGCCGTCTCCAGCGGGTGGCGATAGGAGTAGGGGATGGAGATGATCGCCCCCAGGTGGAAAACGACGTCGCAGCCGGCCACGGCGCGCGCGACGGCGGCCCCGTCGCGCAGGTCGCCGGCGACGATCTCGACTTCGGCCAGCACCTCGGCCGGCAACTGGCGCAACAGCCCGGCGTCGCCGCGCGAGTTGTAGCGCACGAAGGCGCGCACGCCGGCCCCGGCCCGCGCCAGAGACTCGGTCAGGTGACTGCCAATGAAGCCGCCCGCGCCCGTCACCAGGACGCGCTTGCCGGTCCAATCGCTCATATCGGTTAGATACTCCTTACTTGTCGTCGGGCGCGGCCCGGCCGGGGAGCCGGGCGAACACGCGCCGTCGGGCGCTGGTCGGCCCGTTGTTAGCGGCGGCTAGTCGCTGACGAGCTGCCGTTGCCGCGTTCGCACCTGTTCGCGCACCGCGTCCCAAGCTTCGGCGGCGATCAGGCCATCCAGTTGGCGCAGCCAGCTATCCATTTCCGCGCCGCTGGGCATCGGCGCGGCCGGCGCGGCCGGCGTGCTGTTGGCCAGCTGCGTCCGCAGCGAGGCCAGCACGTCGGGCAGGATGATCGTCTGCGCGCCGGTCGCGCGGCAGATTTGCAGGATGCGCTCGCGCTCGGCCGGGCGGATGTTTTCGATGGCGAAGAGGATCAGGCCGATGTCATGGGCGCGCACGAGTTGGGGAACATCAACTGTCGGCCCCAGCACGCGCAGGCCGCCGACGCGCGCCCCCAGCTTGCGCGGCGCGTCGTCCACCAGACCGATGATGGAGAAGGCCTGGCCGACTTCCAGCTTGCGCAACAGATAGGCGGCCATGTTGCCGGCCTCGCCCGCGCCGATGATGAGCACGCGCTCGCCGACGGCCAGTGTGCCGCCGCGCAGGGCCATCCAGTACTGCGACAGGCCGGTGATGACACGCATCCGATAGCGCAGCAGCAGGAAGCCGGCGAAGGCCAGCATGCCGCTGACGACGATCAGGCCGGACGGCAGCAGGCGGTGGCCCAGATAGGGCACGGGGATGAGCCGCGGCTGCCATAGCCAGTTGGCGGCCAGCAGGACAGCCGTCGTCAGGCCAGAGGAGATGGCCAGGGTGATGGCGTCTTCGGAGTCGGCGCGCGACCAGACGATGCGGCCAACGCCCAGCACGGCGTTCACGAGGCTAAAGATGAGGGCGATAGCCAGGGCCACGCCCAACGCCAGGCTGGGGCCAAGCTCCAGCGGGCCGTTGCTGCGCCAGATGATGCCCGTGGCGGCCACGGCGGCGAAGGCGACCGCGCTGTCGAGGACGAACCAGGACATGTAGCGACTGATGAAACGCGCCAGCGGCCCCCAGAACAACAGGTGCTCCGGCACTTGCCGCGTCTTCAGTTGGGGAATCAGCGTCATCAGCGTCCAGAACAGCACGTCCAGATCGGTCAGGAAGGAGCGATGGTGGACGTAGATGAGGTCCAGGCGCAGCTTGCTGGGCAGGATGATCTTCAGGTATTGATCGACCACGTTGCCGGACGAGAGCATGCTTTCCTCGTCCCGGTAGAGGACGGACGCCGGGCTGGTGATGCCGGGGCGGACGGAGAGCAACGTCTCGCGCACATCGGCCGGCCAATGGCCGACGAGGTCGCAGTCTTCCGGCCGCGGCCCGACCAGACTCATGTCGCCCTTGAGGACGTTCCAGAGCTGCGGCAGTTCGTTGACTTTCGTCTCGCGCAACCACTGGCCGAAGGGGGTGATGCGCGGATCGCCCTGGCCGGTGACGCGCGGGCCGTTGTAGCTGTCGCCCGTCTCGTACATCGTGCGGAACTTCAGGATGCGGAACGGCTGACCGTGGCGGCCGACGCGCTGGCCCCAGTAGAAGACCGGCCCCGGCGAGTCGCGCTTGATGAGCACGGCCAGCAGAAAGAGGACGGGCGCGAGGAGGACGATGCCCAGCACCGAGATCAGGATGTCGAGCGTTCGTCGCGCGATGTTGTCCACCGTTTGCCGCAGCTGGGTAAACCCGCTGTGGAGCTTGGTGTCGATCACTTGTTGCGAAGCGATGCTCTCGTTCATAACTCAACTCACCGGTTGGGCCGGATGGCTGCTAAATAATGGGTGTTGAGCAGGCGCGTGGCTTCCAGCAGCCGCGCCCCCGCCCAGGTCACGGGCACGAGCCGCCGCGCCAATGGTGGCGCCAGGGTGATCCGCTCGAAAGAGAACTGGCTGTTCGGAAAGTAACTCCGAACCTCTCCGGGGCGGATCCCGCGCGTTTGTTTGTTAAGCGGATTGAGCCAGAACTCGTACCACAAGATGAGACCGTTTGGCTTCAGGACGCGACGCATCTCATTGGCGACAGTATAGCAAAGGGCCTTATCCAGAATCGATGAAAACACCGTGAATTGTAGGACGAGGTCGAAAGCTGCGTCGGGATAGGGCAACCGGCCGCCGTTGGCGCAGGTCAGGGCCACGTGGGGCAGCAAGCGCCGGGCCACGGCCACGCGCCCGGCCAGCAAGTCCGTGCCGTGGAGGCGCGCCGGGGCAGCCCCATAGCCCAGCAGTTCCAGCAGCACGCCGCCGGAACCGCAGCCGACCTCCAGGATGTCGCGCTCACCCAGCGGCCACATACCCTCGGCCTTAAGCCGCCGCAAAACCGCTCGCTCTCGTCCCTGCCGAAGGAACAGATAAGCAGGGTTGCCCGGCGAGTCGAGGTCGTTCGTGGCTCGCTGCGCCAACCAGGCGTCGTAGATGTGGCGGAGGCGGTCGGCTTCCTGACCGGCGGCGGTGGTGGTCATCCCTCGCTCCAGAAACCTTGAGACGAATCGTAGGTCAGGCGGATCGTCTGGCCCGCGGCCACGTCATGCCGCGCCGCGCCGCCGGCCAGACGGATGTTGCCGCCAGACAGGAGGGCGAAGGGCGTCGTCGCCGACAGGCTGATCGCGCCGCTGAAGAGCGGGTCGGCGTTGCCGTCCTCGCTCCACCAGTGCAGGGCGCTGATCTCGCCCGGACTGGTGATGGAATAGGCGTCGTAGTTGCTACTGATGACCGTCGTCGGCGCGGCCGGCAGGCCCAGCGGCGCCGGCCCGGCCACGGGCAACAGGCGCGCGTAGAAGGGCGCTTGCGGCACGTTAACGGTCAGCATGGGGCTGCCGCTCTGCCAGTTGTTGATGCGGTTGTTGCCACCGCTCACGCGCCCGCGCCAGCTATTGCCCGGCCCGTCCACGACATAGAGCAGCCCGCCGCCCGTCACCGACTGGAAGGTACAGCCGTCGATATGCAGCGCGGCCCCGTCGCTCAGTGTGCCGCTGCTCCGCTGGCAGTGGATGATGGCCCGGTCGCCAGGGGCGCGGCCGTGGAAGCGGCAGTTGGCAATCGTCGTCTGGCCATCATCGACCTCGATACTGGTCGCCTGGGAGCCATTGTCGGGCCGCACATAGAAAAGGCAATTGCTGATGGTGGCGACGTTGCCGGCCGCTTTGCCCAGAGCCAGGATCGAACCGGAGCCTTGGTGGTAGAACTGACAATTGGCGATGGTAGCGGTGACGTCGGCCAGGCGCAGATCAACGTAGGGCAATACATCGCGCTTGGGGGCGAAGATGCTGTTGCGCATCGTCACCGCCCACGGCTCATTCTCGATAGCGGCCACGAAGGCGCTGTTGCTCTGGGCGTCCCGGTTGTTGGTGAAGTAGCAGCCGTCGATGAGGACATCGGAGCGAATCTGGATGGCGTTGCTACACTCGAACAGGCAGTTGACAATCTCCGGCCGGGGGTGGGTCGTCGGCCCGCCGTGGGTGATGATGCCCCGGCCGACATTCGGCCCAAACCAGCAGCCGATGAAGCGCTGGTACTCCGGCTCCCCGGAGATGGCCGAGCCTTGCAGGTGGAAGGACCAATTGGGCGTGCCGTCGAAGCGCGTGTTTTCGATGTGAACCGAGTTATGGGGGTGGCAATAGACAAGGTGGTTGCTGACGTTGTCGTGGAAATAGCTGTCGTAGACGTGTAACCGCTTGTGGCCGGTCTCGGCCGTCCAGAAGGCGACGCAGCACTCCGTGCGCGGGCTGAAATCGCAGTCGCGAATGGCCAGGAACAGTTCGCCGCGGCTGTCGCCAGAGCCGGAGGAGCCGGCCATGGCCACATGGGTGAAGCCGTCGGCATCCACCGCTTCGATCAGGCACTGGTGGTCGGCCGGGCCACTCTGGAAGTTGAAGCCGTGGAGCGCGTAGCCCTCCGGTGCGGCGTCTTCTTCCAGACGCAGGTCAGCAATCTGGAAGTGGACGCCGTTGTGGATGGTGAAGCCCGAATAGGTCGCGCCCGCCTGTGGCCCGGCGACGGTGAAGCGCAGCAAGGTTGTCGCCCGGCCCGCGCCGACGATGGCCAGATCGCCGGGCACGTCCAACTGCGGGTTGGCGTTGTCCAGTTCGAGGCGATAGAACGACGCCGGCGGCGGCACCCAGAGCGGTTGGCGCTGCTGGATGGCTGCGGTAATGGCGGCCTGAAAAGCGGCACGGTCGTTGCTGACGCCGTCTCCCCTGGCCCCAAACGGCGCGGCGGTCACGTCAATGGCCGCGCCGGTCTGGGCGCGCGGCAGAGCCAGGCCCAGGCGGCCCAGCTTCGGCGCCCCGCCCAGGACAAGCCCGGCCGTCAGCGCGCCCGCGCCGTGGAGAAATTGCCGCCGCGAGAAGTTCAGAATGTCATTGACCTGTGGGTCGTCCATGTTCACCTGCTTGCGGACGTCGATGTTAACAGATGGGCCAACCGTCCGCGGCCACTTTCGAAAGGCTGCACGCCGCTATCAGCTCTGCGACGCGGGACGGCCGGCGGGGACGGCAAACCGATGGCGAAACCGGATCAGGCCCGCCAGAAAACCCAGCCCATAGCTCAGATGCAGAATCGGATGGATGAGTAGCAGCCGTGGCGCGTGGGCGCGACTGACGGACAGCGAGGCGAGCACGTTGGCCGCCAGATAGAGGCCCACCACCACGGCCAGCAGGGCACGAAACGGCCGCCACACCAGCCCCAGCGCCGCCGAGCCAAACAGCCCGACGACAAAAGCCGGCGGCACAAACTGTCGCGCCCGCATCTGCCGCGGGTGCTTCTGCATCACACGCACCTTCCAGTAACCATACTGATAATACTGTCGCCAGAGCGAGCGCATGCTGCCGCGGCTGTAATAGCGCGAGCGAATGTCAGGCGACAGGAGAATGCGCCCGTCGTGCTTCAGCAGGCGGTAGTTGTACTCGTCGTCCTGGTTGCGGACAAGCTCCTCGTCGAAAGGGCCGAGCCGCCGCAAAGTCGCCAGGCGGTAGGCGGGGAAGGCGACCGTCTCCACCAGCATCTCGCGGTCGTCGATGGTGCGGAAGGCCGAGCCGCCGACGCCGAACCACGAACTCATGGCCAGGGCGATGGCCTGGGCCTCGTCTGTCTCGCCGATGGTCTCGATGGGGCCGCCGACGGCATCGATGGGCGCGCCTTCATAGCCGGCCAGCAGATGCTCCACGCAGCGGCGCACGTAGTCCGGGGCGATCTCGCAATGGCCGTCCACGCGCACGACGATCTCGCCGCGCGCCTGGCGAATGCCGATGTTCAGCCCCGGCGGGACGATACCGGCGGGGTTGTCCAGCAGGCGCACGCGCGGCGGCTGGGCCATGCGGCCGACGATGTCGCGCGTGCCGTCGGTCGATAGGCCGTCAACGACGAGGACTTCCAGCCGGTCGGCGGGATAGTCCTGGGCCAACACCGCGCCGAGGCTGCGCTCGATATAGGCCGCCTCGTTGCGCACGGGCATAATCACGGTCACGAAAGGCACTTCCATGACCGTAGTGTAGCGCCGCCGCTGCCGTCCTCCCGTGCAAAAGGCGTGAACGCCTCGTGAGGAACGGGTTATTCCAGCGACGGGGCCGGACTGGCCCAAGCGCCGGCCCGCAGCGCCCGCAGGGAGAAGTAGACGCCCGGCAGGGCGATGAACAACGGCCCCATCAGCGGCAGCATGTAGCGCAAGAGGGGCACGGCCGTCATCGTCATGGCCCAGAAGGTGGCCACGATGAGCCAGTTGCCGGCCAGCATCCGCCGCAGGTCGGCCGGGCGGGCCACGGCCGGCGTTCCCCGCGCCAGGAAGGCGTAGGCGTTGCCCCAGAGGATGAGCAGCGCGTAGACCGCCTGCACGAGCAGCGTCGGCCGCTCGAAGGTGCGGCTGTCGTTGCCGTACCAACTACGCGTGGCCTTGATCCAGGTGAACTTGAGAAAGGCCACCGGCTCCCGGCGCGCCTCGTCGAGGACGATGGCGACCACGTCGCCGGTCGATGACATCTCCGCGCGGCGGTCGCGGAAGGTGAGCAGCAGCGCGGCCACGTCGTCGGAGAGCGGCACGTCGCGCCGATACGCCTTCTCATCCACCAGGAAGGTCAGCCCGTCCTTGAGGGTCAGCGTGCCGCCGCTGCTGAGGGGAATAAACGTCCCCGTCTGGGCATAGACGGCCCCCAGCCACGGAGCGACGGCCAGCAGGTTACCCAGCGCCAGCAGCGCCGCCAGCCCCAGCCGCGCCGGCCAGCGCAACGGCCGGGCCAGCAACAACACCAGCACGGCCATGACCCCGCCCAGCCCCAGCGCCGCCGGCCGGATGAGCATGGCCGCCCCGGCCAGCAGCCCAGCCAGCCCGTAGAGCCACCACACCCGCGGCCGGCGCAACACCGCCAGCCAGAAGACGAACAGCGCCGCGAAGAAGACCGGCAGAAATGGTACTTCGCTGTTGGGCTGCTTGGTGATCCACAGGAAGAAGGGATAGCAAGCCCACGCCCCGCCGACAAGCAGCGCCGCCCACACCGGCCAGACCAGCCGGGCCAGCGCGTAGAGCAGCACCGTCGAAAGCGCCGCGCACAGCAAGCGGAACGCCAGCAGCGCCGTGTCGTCGGCCACGCCGGCGGCGCGGCCCAGGCCCCACGCGCCGGCCAGCAGCAGCGAGAAGCCGGGTGGGTAGCGCGTCGCCAGCGCGCCGGTCTCATCGACGATGCCCCGGCCGGCCAGGATGGCCCGCGCCACCGGTTCGTAATGGGCCGTGTAGTCGGTGCTCTGGTTCTGGCGATATTCGGCCGGCAACAGCGCCCAGAAGACGCCGGCAATGAGCAGGGTCAGGGCAAACAGCGCCGCGCCGGCGGCGAGATCGTGGCGCTTCATGGTTCGCTCCGGGGAAGGCGCGGCCGGCTTCATCGGTTGACCTCCGAGATGACGGCGCGGAACTTGCCGTTGGCCGTGCGCGGGATGGCCGGGACGGCCTCCAGGACGACGCGCATCGCCGGGCCGACGCGGTCGTGGATGCGGCCGATGAGGGCCTCGCCATCGCCCGGCGTGTAGGCCGCCGTGGGCACGTAGAGGACGCGCAGCGTGTCCGGCGTCGTCTGGATGATTTGCGCCTCGTGGATGGGCAGATCGGCCTTGAAGACGGGGTCGAGCCGGCCAATGTGGCGGCCGTCGGGCGTGACGATCATGTCATCTACCCGCCCCTCGATGGCCGCCAGGACGGGCAGGCCGCGGCCGCAGGCACATGGCTCCGTGGCCAGCGTCGCCCGGTCGCCGGTCTCGTAGCGAATCAGGGGCATGTCGGCGTTCAGTAGGGCCGTGGCCACCAATCGACCGGGCATGCCCGCGGGCACGGCCGCGTCGCCCTCGTCGGCCAGGAGTTCAACGTGGCCCGCCTCCGGCCAGAGGTGCAACCGGTCGTGTTCGCAATCGCTGGCCGCGGCGGCGTATTCGGCCATGCCATAGGTCTCGCGCGCCGGGCAGCCGAAGGCCGCCGCGATGGCCTCGCGCTGGTGGGCCAGCAGCGGCTCGGCATTGCCGATGACCGCCCGCAAGTGGGGCGCGGCCAGCCCCCGCTCCAGCGCCACGCGCGCCAGCGTATACAGCCCCGACGGGTAGCCGAGCAGATAGACGACTTCGTGCCGGCGTATGGCTTCCAAATAGGCAGCGATGTTGTCCGGGGTCAGGTGGTAGGCCGACAGATACAGCTGCCGCAGAGCGAAGTTCCATACCCAAAAAGGCGGCCGGTCGCGTTCCACCGGGGCGACGAGCTGACCGCCCAGGATGGCCCAGCGATCCTCGCGGCTCAGGCCATACCAGCGGTGCATGCGCGCCTCGGTCAGTGCGTACCAGGCGTTGAGCGTCTCGCGGCTGTGCCAGAGGTGCAGCGGCTTGCCGGTCGTGCCGCTGGTGTGTTCATAATACATCGTCGCCGGGTCGCAGTCGTCGGTCAGGAAAGCATGGGGCTGGGCGCGCAGGGCGTCCTTGCTCAGCGACGGCCAGTTGGCCAGCACGTCGGGCGCGGCCCGGTCGCCGGCCGCCCGCCGCCGCGCCCACTGGTCGCGGTAGTAGGGCACGCGCGTCGCCGCGCGGTGGAGCACAAAGGCCAGCCGCTCCTCGCGCCAGGCGTCCCACTGGGCCGGCGTCCAGTCGTCGCGGGCCAGCACTTCGTCAACGAGCCTCTCGGTGTCGGGGCCATAGCGCCAGCGCTCCAACCGCCGCCCGCGGGCGCTGGCGGCCAGCACCTTGGCCGGATAAGGTAACTGATGATAAACCTTGAGCCAATCAGGCATGATACACCTCGTCAAACAGCGCCGCCCATTGGGTCTTGACCGCGTCCCAGGCGCATGACTCGGCCAGCCGCCGGCCGTTGGCCGAAAGCCTGGCCGCCAGCACCGGCCCGTCCAGCAGCCGCCGCACGGCGTTGGCCATCGCCGCGGCGTCCTCGTTGAGCACCAGCAGGCCGGTCTCGCCATCGCGCAACAGATGGGGAATGCCGCCCACGTTGGTGGCCACGACCGGCAACCCAAACGCCCCCGCCTCCAGCACGCTGACGGGCATGTTGTCGATGCGGTTGGTGTTCAGGTAGATGTCATGGGCGGCGAACTCGCGCGCCTTGCCGGCGGCGTCGAGGAAGCCGGGGAAAGCCACCGCCCCGGCCAGCCCTCGCGCTGCCGCGTGGGCGACGACGGCCGCGTGCAGCCCTCGCTCCTGCCCGCCCATGCTCAGCGTCGCCTGCGGGTGCGTTTGGCGCACGTCGGCCAACACGTCGACGGCCATCTCCGGATTGTAGACCTGGTGGAAGGTGCGCATCCACAGCAGCCGCGGGGCGACGGCGGCGCGGTGGCGATAGGCATACTGGTCAAGCGCCAGGATGTTGGGGATCACCCGCGCCCAGTTGGCGGGCCGGCCGGCCGGCGCGCCCGCCGGAAAGAGCGGCCGCACCACCCGCTCGATCAGATAGCCGGACGGGGCCACGACCCGGTCGGCGCGGGCCAGCACCCGCCGCGTCCAACCGGGATGCGCCGCGGCAAACTCCGGCAACGTGCCACCATGTAGCACGAAGATCTGTCGCAGCCCCAGCCGCCGGCCGAGCGCACTGGTCAGGTCAGCGACGACAAACGCCGCGCCGCTGAAGACCTGATGGACAACCACGTCGATGTCGTTGCGCCAGGCCAGCAGCGACCGCAGCATGTCGGCCAGCCGCGGCAGGCGCGCGGGAATGTGAGAGGTCTGCCTCACGACGTAGCCCTCGCCGGCCAGCAGCGCGGCGACGATCTCTCCCTGGCTGGTCACCCAGCCGGGGTTGCCGCCCAGCAGCGGCCCGGCGAAGCACAGCCGCGGCCGGGTCGGTCTGTCCACGGCAAGGCGTTTGGTAGCATCAAATGAGGTGGCGTTGATGGTGTCCATGGTCAGTGGTCAGTGGTCAGTGGGTCAGTGGTCAGTAGTCGGTGGTCGGCGGTCGGCGGTCGGTGGTCAGCGGTCGGCGGTCGCCTGTCGGCAGCCAGGTCGATGCCCCACGCCCCGGCGAAGAGGGCGTGGACGGCATCCTGGTAGGCCCGGTAGCCGAATTGGGCGGCCACGGCCGCGCCGGCGCGGCTGGCGGCGAGCCACTCGCCAGGATGATTGACATAATCTATGATGGCGGCGGCCATGCCGTCGATGTCATCGACCGGCCGGGCCACCCCCGCCCCCGTTTCGGCCAGAATCTGGGGGATGCTGGAGACGGCGCTGGCGATGGGTACGGCCCCGTAGGCCATCGCCTCGCTGAGCACCTTGGGCCAGCCCTCGGATTGCGACGGCAGCAGGATGAAATGGGCCAGCGCGTCGAAGCGGCCGACCGCCTCGCGCGAGACCCAGCCGTGGAAGATGACCTCGCGCAGCCCGTGGGCCGACGCCCAGGCCTCATAGCGCGGACGCTCCGGCCCGTCGCCAAGCATATGCAACCGGTAGGCGACGCCCTGCCGTTGCAGCGCCGCGGCCACTTGCAGCGCCCGCCCCGCCCCCTTGCCGTCGGTCAGCGCGCCGACAAATAGCAACTCCAGCGGCAGCGACAGCCGTTTGCCGGTCGCGGCGGCGCGGCCGGCGGCCAGCTCGTCCTCGGTCAGCGACGGGTTGTGAAAGGTGTGGACGTGGGGCGGCTGGCCGGGCCAGCGGCCGTTGACCGTTACGACGCCGCGATGGGCGTTGGCCGCCAGCCAGCGCCGCTGCAAGCCATAGGACCACGGCTCGCTGCCATCAGGCCGCCAGTTGCCGGCGTACTTGACCCAGCGCGGCGCCGGCCGCCGCGCCGCCCGCAACAGGGCCAACGCCAGCAGGCTGATGTTGGCCGGGCAGCGCACGTGGACGGCGTCGGCGCGGCGCATCTCGTCGCCGATGGCGGCGGCGTAGGCCGGGTAGAGCCGGGCAATGTCAAGTTTGGCGCGCAGCGTCTCGCCGCCGGCCGGGGCCACCGGCCGCAGGCGCACCCGCGGTGAGGCGTAGGCCAGCGCGCTGCCCGGCGCGGCCTCGTCGTACAGTGGGGCGACGTGGACAACCTCATCGAACAACTCCGCCAGGTAGTCCAGCTCGCGCACCGTCGGCCCCCAACCGACGAAGACGCCGGCGGCGCGGTAGTGGGGCGTGTGGGAGACGATCAGGAGGCGCATGGCAGTGGTCAGTGGTCGGCGGCCAGTGGTCGGTGGTCAGTGGCCTGAGGGAGAAGGTGGCGCAGGAGGTCATCGTAGTCGGCGACGCGCTCGGCCCAGGTGGCGCGGGCGGCCAGTTCGCGGGCGCGCGCGCCCATGCGGCGGCGGGCATCGTCGTCGCCCAGCAGGACGATCAGGGCCGCGGCCGTGGCTTGCGGGTCATCGGGCGGTACGCTGACGCCCGTCTCGCCCTCGCGAATGGCCTCGGTCAGGCCACAGCCGCGGCTGACGACGGCCGGCGTGCCGCACAGCGCCGCCTCCTGGACGACGATGCCATAGCCTTCCACGTCGCCCGCGGCCGTCCGGCGGCTGACCAGGACGAAGACATCGGCCAGGTCGTAGAGCGCGGGCAACAGCGCATCCTCGGCCAGGCCGGTGAAGCGCAGCGCGTGGGCCACACCCAGCGACTCGGCCAGGGCGGTGAAGTCGGCCCGCTTCTCCGGCAGCCCGGCCATGACGTAGACGACATCGGGATGAGCGGCCAGCACGCGCGGCAAGGCGCGAATGACGACATCCTGCGCCTTGCGCGCGCCAACGCGGCCGACGGTCAGCAAGACGCGCCGCCCATCCAGCGCCAGTTCGCGGCGCAGGGCGGCTGTGTCCTGGTCGGGGCGGAAGCGCTCGCCGTCGGCGGCGTTGGGAATGACGACCAGTTCGCGCGGGCGGCCGGCGGCGCGCACCAGGCCGGCGGTGTACTCGCTGACGGCCACGACGGCCGCCGCCCCGGCGATG
>ERZ724513.1454-NODE-1454-length-11925-cov-5.663606_pt1 | contig 11925 bp, 9 predicted proteins | sample MGYA00376046_ERZ724513 | MGnify/ENA primary metagenome ERZ724513 (study PRJEB28724, sample SAMN07190883) | activated sludge metagenome | isolation source: activated sludge of sewage treatment plant in Hong Hong | place: Hong Kong | collected 2016-03-17 ... | reverse complement strand
AGGCGATCGCGTCCTCGGCCTCCTCATCGGTGAGACCCGACGTGCGAACGAGGTTCGCCCACCTGTCGCGTTGCGCTGCGGCGGCTATGGTTTCGTATTCGGCGGCGAGCTGGCCGATGTTCGCCCAAGCCTCCTGCTCGACCGTGATGGTCTCGTGTGCGGAGAGTTCGGCGCCGACGTGTTGGAGTACCCCGCACAGCACCGACCTCGCGGTGGCCTCGGTGTTGTCGCCGGGGTGCGGGCCGTCGTGGGAGTCGTCGGGCTTGTCGACGGCGACATAGGCGCGGTTCATCCCCCGGCCGCGGGTGAGCGCGACGTACAGGTTCTCCCTGGTCATGCTCGTGTCGACCAGCACGTGCGAGGTGTCCACGGTGATGCCTTGTGCCCGGTATGAGGTGACGGCGTAGCCGAGGTCAAGATGCTCGGCGGCGTAGTCGGCGGGAAGCGCGACCGAAGCGCCCCAGGTGCGCCCGGCGCGGCGGAGTGTGAGGGAGCCGTCGTCACGGACCTCGGTGACCGTCCACCTGTCGCCGTTGCGCACCCAGCCGCGCCCGGCACGCAGCCGGCGGTCGTTGTGCCGGGTGATGACGGTATCTCCGACCGCGGCATGGGCGCCGTCGTGCAGCGCGACTTCGCGGCGGGCGTCCACGGTGCCGTCGAGGATCAGGTCGGTGCGGGCACGCTGGTTTAGCGCCTGGACGGACTCGTTCGAGTCGGAGACCAGCAATGTCGCCCGGCCGGCCTGCCGGTCGGCCCGCCACGCGGCGTACGCAGCGTCGACCATCGCCTCCGTCTCACCACCCTGGATGCGTCCGTGGTCGAGATAAGTGTCGATGACTTCGGTGCGCCCGTGGCGCAGGCCGAGCGAGGCGGTCTTCTCCCACTCGCTCTTGAACCTGTGCACGTCGACCAGCTCAGGGGTGTCGTGGCGGTCGTGGACGAGGAGGGAGAACGCCCCGCCGGCATCGACGGACTGGAGCTGGGCGTAGTCGCCGACGAGCAGCACCTTCGCCCCGGCCTCGGACGCTAGATTCGTGATGCGGTCGAGGGAGAGGGTGCCGGCCAGCGACGCCTCGTCCACGATCACGAGTTGACCTTCGCGGAAGGTGGCGCCGGTGCGTTGATGGACCTCCCACCACTTCGCGGTGTTCTCTGTCTGGATGCCGAGGTCATCGGCGAGAACCTGCGCGGCGACCGCGGACGGCGCGAGCCCGACTACACTGCCAGCGCCGTGCTCATGCTCCCACGCCCGCCGCAACGCGGACATCGCCGTGGTCTTTCCGGCGCCGGCCGGCCCGACCAGGACATCGACGATGCGGCCGGAGACGGCGATCTTCGCCAGCGCGGCGGTCTGATCGTCACCGAGGGTTTGCCCCTTCCGATCCGTGCGCGCCGCGATCCGCTCGACCACCGAGAGAGGCACGGTCGGCCCGTTGGTGGTGCGGGCGCGGTCGAGGAGGCGGTCTTCGGCCGCCAACAGCACCTCGGATGAGAACACCGTCGAGTGCTTCGGCCGGAACACGCTCGTGCCGTCCGTCCGCTGGAACACGGCGGGACTCGCCGCGAGCTCGGGCGGGGTGAGCCGCAGGGACGCGGCCTCAGCGGCATCGACCACGAGCCCGACGACGGCTTCCCTGTCCGTGGTTGAGGCGAAGCGGTATCCCATCGTCTGCCGGGCTGCCTCGGCTGTGAGGTTCCAGCGTCGCCAGGTGGACCGCTTCTCGCCCACGACCTCTACGACCGACTGACCCAGGGACGCGATCACATCCAGAGGGATGTCGTCAGCGCGCAACAGCAACGGCGCCTCATTCGCGGTCACGCCCCGCGCCCACGCGGTCGCATCCGTGCCGAGCAGGCGACCGGCGCGCCCGCGCCATTCCGCGGTGAGGTCGGCGAGTGATCGCACCTGCTTCTCGGGCCTAGTGGTGAGGGTGGCTTGGGCGCGGAGCTTGATGATCGTCGCCGTCGACGGCTGACGACCATACCGGGCAACGTACTCCGCGATGAGGCGGTTCTTCTTCGCGTCGATATGCCGGGAGCGAGAGGAGAACTCCGCCACCAGCTCCTCGGGCACGACCGCGACCGCCCAGGCCGGGTTGCGGTCCCGGCCCATGTCGCGCGCCTCCCACTCCACGCCGAAGGCGCGCGTGAGGTGGTCGGCGAACACCGCCTCGTGCAGCTCCGAGAGAGCAACGGTCGCGGCGTGCATCGGTCGCCCGTCAAGGGAGCGCCATTTGCCGTCGAGGACGGTCTGCACCTTGTTCGAGATGACGACGTGCGTGTGCAGGTGAGGGTCGCCGGCGCGGGAGTCGTAGTGGTCGAACGCCGCGGCGATCAGACCTCGGACATCGACTTGTGCGACGGCGCCGTTGCGGGCGGTTGCGCCGGTGCGGGTGGCTGCAACCTCCCGTTCCATGAACGCAACTACCTCCGCAACCGCCGCATGATGCGCGTCCGCGATCAGCGCCTGTGTCCCTGCGTCCGCGACCGCCCAGAGCACCGAGGCGGACTTCGGAATGCTGAACGTGAAGTCATACCCCGCGACGGCACGCCGCGTCCCGCGCGCCGCTTCTTCGACCTCGATCCGCGCGACCGCCTCCGCACGAGAGGCTGGCCCGAGGTCGGGATCGAGTGCGGTGGTGCGCTCGGAGATGCGCTCGGCCACGGTCTTGTAGGCGGGATAGGCAAGGCCGAGGGGTTCGCCTGTGACCGGGTTCCGACCCATCCCCACCAGGAGCTGGAGCTGGGACTCAGACACCTGATCGCCCTCCACGACCATCCCGCCGAGCGCGGCGACGCCCGCGCCGAGCCAGCGCCCTGGCGGGCTGCCCTCCTCTGCGTAGTAGCGGGTCAACGGCGTGGAGAGCGACCTGTCACCGTCCCCGGCGGCAACCGTGCGCAGCAGGTACTTGTAGCCGTCGCCGGCGCTCATCACGCGCATCGAAACGGTCATACACGTAGGTGTTCGCGACACAACCCACGCATCCATCACCGTGGGCTTAGATCGCCGCCGATAAAGTTGCAAAGGTGAAGAACCCGGCCGCACGCATCGTCTTGTCGGTTGCTGCTGTCGTAGTAGTCGCGTTCGGACTGTTCTCTGCCAGCGTCGCGATATGGGGCTCGTGGTGGCGGTTCCCCAACATGCCGACCGCCGAAGAGTGGTCTGCCATATTCGGAGCTTCAGCTCTGGTCGCGTTGGGGTTCGCTTGGTACCAGATTCGTCAGGTGGATCAGTCGAACAAGGCGCTGATCGCATCGAACGAGCTGGCGCGCCAGGTCAACGTCGAAGCCGTCCGACCGAGGGTCCAGGTCGCCCTGGAACCCACTCGTTTCGTTCGAAAGAACCGCGGTGCACCAGCAGAGGGCACGCTTCATATCGCCGTACGAAACATCGGGGTGAGTCCGGCCCACGAGGTGCGGTTGCGCGTGAATCCGCCGTTCACTTCCCTGGAGAAATTCTTCAACCATGGAATGATGGGCGCACATTTCGCTGCGGTCAACGAGACATTCAGCGGCGACGTGAGCTTTCGAACGCTCAATCCTGGCAACACATACATCTGGTTCCTGGGTCAAGTGCCTGACTTGTTTGACGACGCGTCGGGAATCCCGCGCCGCTGGGAAGTCGAAGCCGAGTACACCGGAACAGCATCTCTAGAACCGTTCCACGAAACGTTTGTACTCGACCTCGACGTCGAGAAGCGCATCGAGTTGCCTGTCGATCCACTCGTGCGTATTGGCAAGGACATCGAGGCCGTCGGAACCGAGCTCAAAGCGATCAAGGGCGTTGTCCAGAAGAAGCTCACGCTCAGTGATGATTCCTTCGAGGCACTAGGGAAGCGCAGCCGCTGGATACGATCTTCGGCGGCCGGTGCACGGCGGGCTCCATCTTGGCTGCGAAGACGGCGTTGACATCGAGGTGGTTGCGCGCGTAGCTCCTCAATGGCCTGTTCGGGTCGCGGACACAGGCTGAGGATTGCGCCAGAAAAGCCTCCAGTTGCGGCAGCAATCGCAGCGTATTGCGCCCGCGGCCGCATCCTGCTTAGTCGCTGGTCGGCAACGAACACCCTTCGCGCTTTCGATGGCCGAGCCTCTCAGCCACGAACATGAGCTACCCGCCGCAGGTCATACAGCCGGAACGCTTCGCTCAGGGTCATGGTTGCCGCTGCGATAGCGGGGCCAACATCGTTGTTGAGGTCTCCTCGTAGCCGCACGATCGAACCACCCGACTCCTCGCGTACGACCTCATTTCGGTCGAGTCGCATGACGCCGAAATGGTACTGCGCGTGGGCAGCCGCGCTACCCGATCGCCAGATTGCCTGCGTCGCACCGATGAGGAGGTCGTCATCGATGCCGTGCATGTGCTGTGCGACCCAGTCGATCGCCCCGGTCTGATGGAACCGAATCTTCGTGACGTCCTCTCGCAGGCCGAGCGCAGCCGCGACCTTCTGCAAGCTGGCTTGCCGCTCGCGCAGTTGCTCCAGGAGGCCCGCACGAGCCTCCTCGGGTTTGCCTTCCGGGATCTGCATATCGCGGAAGGATGTGACCTGAACACGTAGGTCGTCGGCGCGGAGCCTGAGGGCCCGCTCGCGACGTTCTTGCCGCGTTGGCGGTGCGAGGACCCACACCGCGTTCACTGCCGCAACGAACGCGGTCCGCGCAACGGTCATATAGGCCGTCGGGTACATCGTGCTTGTTGCCCGCATGGCTTCGATCGCGAAATCCAAGTGCTCGGAGGAGATGCACATCGAGTACCAGACGCGGTGCTCGACACTCAATCCGTCGACTGAGTCAGCTGCGAGCGAGCTTCCAGGCTCGGGCGACATCGGATTCTCTGCACGCTTACGCCAGGCATCGACCGCTTCCGAGATACGGTCCAGACGCCTAAGCCACTCATTGTTCTCGGGCGGTGAAGACTGCCGCCCGGGTCGCCGCTTCGTCATAGCCGCACCATATCCCCGTTTACATGCCCGCCTTCGCTACCCGTTCGGCCTCGACCTGCAAGACGCGTGGTGGCCCTGGCTGAGGCGGAGTCGGTAGCGCTCGACGGCTGAAGTGGCGGACGATACGCCTACTATCGTCGCGTTATGACAGCAATACGATTTCAGGACAAGACGGTGCTGATCACCGGGGCGACGAGCGGCATGGGATTAGCGGGGGCACGCCGATTGGCTCGAGAAGGGGCCTCGCTCATTCTCCACGGTGCCTCGAGCGATCGTGCCGCAGCATTGCAAGACGAAATGCCCAACGCGGTCGTGCTGCACGGCGACCTTGCCGATGACTCGTCGATCGACACGCTGCGGGCCGCAGCAAGCGTGGGACTCGACGGGCTGTGGCTGAACGCCGGCATCGCCGAGATCGCCTCCGTGGAGGTGACGGGCCAGGCCGTTTTCGATCGGCTGATGGCCGTGAACGTCCGCGGGCCGTTCCGGCTGCTGGGCGCGGTCCTGCCGTCGCTTCGGGAGGGCGCTTCGATCGTCGTCACCGCGTCGACGTCCGTCTATGAGGGTGCCGCGGAGACTTCAGCGTACGCGGCTTCCAAGGGAGCACTGGTCGCGGCTGTGCGCAGTTGGGCTACCGAGCTTGCCCCGCGGATGATCCGGGTGAACACGCTCGTACCCGGCGCGATCGACACCAACTTTCGACGCTTCCTTGACCCCGCGAGACGGGATGCGTTCGAGGGTGCCGTGTCGGCGGCGACCCCGCTGCGCCGGCCGGGCACGCCGGACGAGGCCGCCGCAGTGGCGCTCTTTCTGCTGTCCGACGACGCCTCGTACGTGACGGGAAGCCAATACGCCGTGGACGGCGGTCTAACCCTCGTCTAAGGACGTTCAACCCCAAGTTAGCCGGGAAAGCGGCGGCCTCCAACCTACAAAGCACCAATGGTTAGCTCGGCGTTCCCCTTCATCCTCCGAGGAGTCCCGAGGCGGAGGAACTCGCGTCCATTGCGCTCAGCACGGACAACGCGCTTATCGCGAAGTACGCCAGGGCCGAGATACCGAGAAGCGGGCTGATCGCTAGGCACATGATTCGAGTGCGATCATCGCCAACCGCTCGAACGAATCGAATGAACAGAGCGATCGCCAGTGCCGCCGCGGTAACCGCGAGTGCCGCCATGACCGCGGCGTTCACCGCGGTGTACTGCCAGACTTGGTTGAGAACGAGTTGCCGAACGGTCTCGTGACCGCTGCCGGCCTGGTCATTCGCAAGTGAGGCCCTGAGTTCCCCGAGGGATTGCCTCTCTGATGCATCATCGGGGCTGACCGGGACTAGGGGAAATAGGGCAACGAACGGCACAGCGGTCGCCTGGATGTTAATTGCGAGCAGCCCTCCAGCTATGACAGCCACCAGGGTTGAGATGGTTCCGCCAACCGCGCTAGCTGCGCCCCCGGCTCGCTGTGCTGCACGGAAACGCGACCACAGGATCACAGAGGTGACAATCGATACAGCCACGAGCAGCCCGGAGAGCAGGACCTTGATCGCGTGCCACTCGCGCCAATAGTCGATGAGGGTAACTAGAGCGGGCGGCATTGCGCCATCCACGCTGTCCCAGAATGCGGAGAGAGCTGCCGCAAGCGAACTCGGCACAGCATTGGGGCTGCCAAGCACGAGTCCGGGAAGCAGCACAAAGGCGAAGGTCAACGCGGCGGCGGCTACGGCCAGAGCGGCGATCCAGATGCGGGGGATGCGAGCCAGTTTTGCCAATTCGGGTCCTTTCGGTTGACTGTGTGCGACAACCAAGAGGACCACGTCGACGCACGTCGACGCGTCAGCCCTAAGTCTCACGCTCCTGCTACCGAAGTACCACCTCGTGTCCGCCGCTCGAGCGACTCCACTCAGGAGTTCGCGGCATCCAACGGTCGCTAAACCGACGGGTGACTGTGTGGCTCGTCGTCGGCCCCATGCGTTTTCACGCGCTCTGAGCCGCTCGCGGTGAGCAGATGCGGGGCAGTCCCGTTCAGAACGCACGGGCACAACCGATAGTCGCGCTCGGCCACCGAGAAGCTCGGCGCGAGTAGGACTGCGTGCCGCGCAACCACACGATCTTCGAGAACGGATCTGTTCGCGTTACCGTGCTCTACCCGATTCGCGTCGGCGAATGGCCAACCCTAGAGGTCAGGCCCCGGGATCGTCTTGGCTTCCCACACGAAGACTGAGCACGCGCGTCACTCCCACTGGGGGTCGGCAGCGAGTGCACAAGGACCTCACGCCAGGTCGCGCCGGTCCGTCATAGCCACACGAGGGTCGGCGCCGGCGTCGGCCGAGCTGTCCCGGAAACGATCAGTTTCGAGCGATTGAGGGAATCTACAACGGGCCAATTACTACAGGTTTTCGTTGATTCACCAATCGCTGTACCGTTGCCTCATGTCGACCGCCACCACCACCGCGACCGCAACGCACACCGCGGCACTTGCCCGACTCGGCCACGCGCTCTCCGACTCCACGCGAGCTGGCGTGTTGCTGGCGCTGCGGGAGGCGCCCGCCTACCCCTCTGACCTGGCCGACGCGCTCGGTGTGTCCCGTCAGGTCATGTCGAACCAGCTCGCGTGCCTACGCGGCTGTGGCCTCGTTGAGGCCGTGCCCGATGGGCGGCGCACCTGGTATCGGCTCGCTGACGCTCACCTTGCCCCCGCCCTCGACGAGCTGCTGCGCGTCGTCCTTTACGTTGAGCCCGGCTGCTGCGCCGGAGAGAGCTGCACCTGCGCATGACCACCACTGCTCCACGCCTCGCTGACGACCGCCGGCTCGTTCTTCAACGCCGTATCCGATGGATCGTCACCGCGACGATCGCCTACAACCTGGTTGAGGCCGTGACCGCAATCACCGCTGGAACGGTGGCGTCGTCGGCCGCGCTGATCGGGTTCGGTCTGGACTCGACCATTGAGGTTCTGTCGGCGGCCGCGGTCGCCTGGCAGTTCACACGCCGCGATCCCGAGCGCTGGGAGAAGGGCACCCTCCGCGTGATCGCGGTCGCGTTCTTCGCCCTCGCTGCGTACGTCACGGTGACGTCTGTGCTCGCTCTTATCGGCCAGGTCGACGTCGAGCACTCCACGCTCGGTATCGTCATCACCGCTCTCAGTGTGGTCATCATGCCGTTCCTCTCGCTCGCTGAGCGTCGGGCCGGCCGCGAGCTGGGATCGGCTACGGCGGTTGCGGACTCGAAGCAGACCCTCATCTGCACGTACCTTTCCGCGGCCGTGCTGGTGGGCCTGGTCGTCAACAGCCTGTTTGGCTGGTGGTGGGCCGATGCGATCGCCGGCCTCGTCATCGCGGCCTTCGCGATCCGCGAGGGCATCGAGGCATGGCGCGGCGACGCCTGCGCCACATCGGTCGGGATGCTCCTGGAAGACGAGCACGACGACGATCACGACCACCACGAGCACTGATCCGTGAAGACCGCCGCTAAGCCGCTAGTCGCAGCGGCTGCCGTTCTCGTCGCTCTCGCCCTCGCCGCCCTGATCTATTTCCTCGTCGAGCGTGCGCAAAGACCTGATCCCGCGTCCGCCAGTATCCTCCGGTCGGATACGCACGTGCTCGACGATGGCGGCGCTGACGCGGTGACCGTCGTGGAGTTCCTGGATTTTGAATGCGAGGCGTGCGGCGCCTACTACCCGGTGGTCGAGGAGCTGCGCGACAAGTACGCCGGGCAGATCACGTACGCCGTGCGCTACTTCCCGCTCCCCGGCCACTTCAACTCCACCAACGCTGCGGTGGCGGCCGAAGCGGCCGCACAGCAAGGGCGCTTCGAGGACATGTATCACCGGCTGTTCGAGACGCAGAGCGAGTGGGGCGAGGGTCAAGAATCCCGAGCCGAGCTGTTCCGTGACTATGCCAAGCAGCTAGGGCTCGACATGGCCGCCTACGACGCTGCTGTCGCTGACCCCGCAACCGAGCAGCGCGTGCGCGTCGACTTCGACGAGGGGCGGACGCTAGGCGTGAGCAGTACTCCGACGTTCTTCGTTGACGGGGAACCGCTCCCGATCGAGCGGTGGGGCGACCTCGAATCTGCAATCCAGGATGCTCTTAGCAAAAACTGACGCGCCCACAAGACGAACCAACAAGCAGTGTCACTACCCCGTGAAGCCCTCCAAGGTCGCCGATAGGTCAGAGATGAGATTCAGGGGACCGGGTCAACTTCACGTCGGGCAGCGGTCCAGACGGCGCGCGCGGCGTCGGCGTTGAGGACACCGATTGCGATGCCCACAAGGATGTCGAGCCACCCGGTGGAGAACCAAACGGTGAGCACGGCCACGGCGATGATGGCGACGTTGGCGAGAGCGTCGTTTCGAGCGGAGAGCCAGGCGGCTTTCGTCAAGCTGCCGCGGTGGTGGCGGTGGCGCACGAGGAGCGCCGCGCACGCCAGATTCACGACGAGCGCCCCCAGCGCCGTGACGGCCAAGGGAACGGGGGCCGGCGGGTAGGGGTCGAGGATCTTGCTCACAGCAGCCCAGATTGTTGCGAGGGCAGGGACCAGGATGACGAACGCCAGGATCGACCCGACGACTCGGCGGCGCGCGGCCGCCCACGGGAGGGCCGCGAAGATCAGAACGTTGATCGCCGCGTCTTCAAGGAAGTCCACGCTGTCAGCGAAGAGGGACACCGACCCGATGGAGAGTGCGACGGTGAACTCCACCCCGAAGTAGGCGAGGTTGAGGAGCGCAACGATCAAGACGACGCGGCGCAGGCTGAGCACACCTGACATCTTGCATCCTCCGTCCGACCATAATGTGACCGTGCAATAATCTGCGTATGCATGCAGATTCTAATAGGTGTGGTCGGTTGCCGGAAAGTGAGTACGTCGAGCTCGCGGTCGAGGTGTTCGCGATGCTGGCTGATGCGACCCGCGTACGGATCATCATGGCGCTGCGGGATGCCGAGGAGTTGTCGGTGAACCACCTCGCGGACATCGTGGATAAGTCCCCCGCGGCGGTCTCGCAGCATCTGGCGAAGATGCGGCTTGCGCGGATCGTGTCGACGCGTCAGGACGGTACGCGAGTTTTCTACCGCCTCGCGAACGAGCATGCCCAACAGCTTGTCGCAGATGCGATCTTCCAGGCCGAGCACTCCCTTGGCGGCACGCCGCACCACCACCGTGACGCGGATGTGTCGCGTACGTCGGTGGTCGAATCATGACGAGCACACTGACCGACGCCCCGATCCGCACGGGCGGCCGGGTTCTGGCTAAGCCGCCGTCGATCTTCCGCACAGGTGCCCGTCTCCCCGAGGTGCGGTGGGCCGCTCTGGCCTTGCTGCTCTTCTTGATCGCGTGGCCGTTGCAACTCGCGGGCGCACCGGACTGGACGTGGTGGGGGCTGTACCTCGCCTGCTACCTCGCAGGCGGCTGGGAGCCGGCGTGGGCGGGCATCCAGGCTCTCCGGGAGAAAACTCTCGACGTCGATCTGCTGATGATCGTGGCCGCGATCGCGGCCGCCTCCATCGGGCAGGTCTTCGACGGGGCGCTCCTCATCGTGATCTTCGCCACCTCCGGGGCACTGGAAGCCCTCGTGACGCAGCGCACCGCCGACTCGGTGTCATCGCTGCTGACCCTCGCGCCCGAGAGAGCAACCCGTGTCGTGGGTGATCCCGGCTCGGATGAGTTCGAGACGGTCTACACCGCCGACCTCGCGGTCGGTGATGTGATCCTCGTACGTCCCGGTGAGCGCATCGGCGCGGACGGCGATGTGATCGAAGGTGTCTCCGACGTCGACCAAGCGGCGATGACCGGCGAGTCCGTGCCCGTGCGTCGCGGGCCGGGCGACGCAGTGCTCTCCGGCACCGTGAACGGCACCGGCGCGCTGCGGGTGCGAGTCGGCAAGCCCGCATCGGAGTCGGTGATCGCGCGCGTGGTGCAGCTGGTCGAGAACGCCTCTGCGACCAAGGCAAAGACGCAGCTGTTCATTGAGAAGATCGAGCAGCGGTACTCGATCGGCGTCGTCGTGGCCACCCTGGTCGTGTTCTTCCTCCCCCTCGCGCTGGGTGAGGATTTCCAAGCCGCACTGCTGCGGGCGATCACCTTCATGATCGTCGCGTCCCCCTGCGCAGTCGTGCTGTCGACGATGCCGCCGCTGCTGGCGTCGATCGCGAACGCCGGCCGGCACGGCGTGCTCGTGAAATCCGCCACAGTGATGGAACAGATCGGACGCACCCAACTGGTCGCGTTCGACAAGACCGGCACCCTCACCGAAGGCGCACCGCTCGTCCGGTCGGTCGAGCCCACCGGCACGCGGGACGCTGACGAGATCCTGCGGCTCGCGGCCGCCGTCGAGCAGCAAAGCGAGCACCCCCTGGGCCGCGCGATCGTGCGCGCCGCCGCGGACCTCGACGTTCCGTCCGCTCGCGACTTCCGCGCGATCCCCGGCGCCGGTGTCGAGGGCTGGGTAGGCGATCACCTGGTGCGCGTGATCCAGGATGCCGAAGAGCACGCCGATCGCGTCGGCACGGTCGTTACCGTGACCGTCGACGGCGACCCCGCCGGCACGATCGTTCTCGAAGACGCCCTCCGGCAGAACGCCGCATCCGTCGTGGAACGCCTCTCGCACGTCACGAGCGGCCGGGTGCACCTGTTGACGGGCGACAACGACGCCACCGCCCGAGCGGTGGCCGCCCAGACCGGTATCGAGCAGGTTCACGCCCGGCTGCTGCCGGAGGCCAAAGCCGACGTGGTGCGTCAGCTCGAAGCCGACGGAACAGCGGTGATGGTCGTCGGTGACGGCGTGAACGACGCACCCGCACTCGCGACCGCGACCATCGGCGTCGCGATGGGCCGGCACGGTTCGGACCTCGCCCTCGACACCGCCGATGCCGTCATCATTCGCGACGACCTGAGCGCGATTCCGAACGTCATCACACTCTCCCGCCGCGCGCGCCGGTTCGTAATCGCCAACCTCATCATCGCCGGCACGTTCATCACAACCCTCGTGCTCTGGG
>ERZ724513.1453-NODE-1453-length-11927-cov-7.605374_pt1 | contig 11927 bp, 12 predicted proteins | sample MGYA00376046_ERZ724513 | MGnify/ENA primary metagenome ERZ724513 (study PRJEB28724, sample SAMN07190883) | activated sludge metagenome | isolation source: activated sludge of sewage treatment plant in Hong Hong | place: Hong Kong | collected 2016-03-17 ... | reverse complement strand
CTTCTCAGGACTTGGCGAGCAGCCGCGTCGCCCACCCGGCGAATGACCGCACCACGCGGTCGGGCCGGCGATTGGCCAGGTCCGCCAGCGCGTCGACCATGCCTAGGGAGACCTTGCCTTGCGAGAACAGTGCCATCCCCCGCATCGGCATCTCCTCGACGGCCCGCTTGATCATGACCTGGGTGGCCGGGTCGGAGTCACGGTAGTTGGCCACGCGCAGCGCGATCTGCCGCAGGATCTTGCCGATGGGGTTGCCGGACAGTTCCCCGATGGTGCTCACTCGGGAGTAGGGGCGCACCGGCCGCGGCGTCGGTGCCACAAAATCCCGCTCTGTAACGGTGCCCGTGAAGCCGCCGGGGATGGTCACCGCCACCGTCTGCCGGATGTCGGCGCTGGACCAGCCGATCTCCAGAGCATGTTCGCCCTGCGGGATCTGCCAGCCGTCATGCCAGAACGCAAAGCCCCGCGCCGGCACTGTGATGGACACATCGCGGCTCTCCCCCGCCGCCAGTCGCACCTTGGCGAAAGCCACGAGTTCCCGGCGTGGGCGCGGAACCCGGCCGGTGCGATCGTGGCGGTAGACCTGCAACACCGTGCTGCCATCACGGGTTCCGGTGTTGCTGACCGGAACCACGATCTGTGCGTCCTCCCCCGCAGCGACCTCCGCCTCCGCGGCGACGGCGCCAACGTCGAACGTCGAGTAGCCGAGCCCGTGGCCGAAGGCGAACAGCGGCGCACCTTCCTGCCGGTAGCCGACCGCCAACCCCTCGCGGTACTCCACCTGGTGCGGTGCGCCCGGGAAGTACGCGTCGCTGGCCACATCGGATGCCTCCAACGGGAAGGTTTCGGCCAGCCGCCCGCCGGGCTCGACATCGCCGAACAACACGTCCGCGACCGCAGCGCCCGACGCCTGCCCGCCGAGGTAGGGCTCGAGGATGGCTGCCGGGGCGTCCACCCAAGGCATCAGCACCGGCGAGCCGTTCGACAGCACCACGACCGTGCGTGGGTTGACCGCCGACACTGCGGTGATGAGCGTGTCCTGCTCGGCCGGCAGATGCAGGTGGTCGCGATCGAAGCCCTCACTCTCGTAAGTGCCCGGCAGTCCAGCCATGACCACGACCACGTCGGCATCCTCGGCGGCGGTGACGGCTTCTGCGAGCAACCGCGGGTCCGGCGCCGAGCCGTCGGCGTTGTACCCCGGGGCATAGGTGACCTCGACACCCCGCTCATGCAACGCCTCCCGCAACGTCGTGACCTTCACCGCGTTCACCAGTGAACTGCCCGAACCCTGGAAACGCGGCTGCTCGGCAAATGCGCCGATGAGCGCGAGCTTCATCCCGGGTTCGAGCGGCAGCGTGCCGTCGTTGGTCAGCAGCACGCTGGACTCCGCCGCGGCTCGTCGCGCCAGTGCATCGTGGGCCTCGAAGTCGGCAGCGGGTCCGAGCTGCGCGGGGCTGCGTTCCACCAGTGCAACCAGGCGTTCGGCGCAGCGCTGCAGGTCCTGCCTGGTGAGCCGGCCGTCGGCCAGAGCGGCGCGCAGTTCCGGGTCGAAGGCGCCGGCACTACCGGGCATCTCGAGGTCCATCCCGGCCAGCACGCCAGCAACCCTGTCGTTGGTTGCGCCCCAGTCACTCATGACCAGTCCGTCGAAACCCCACTCGTCGCGCAGGATCTCGGTCAGCAGCCGGTGGTTGTCGCAAGCGTAGGTTCCGTTGACCAGGTTGTAGGACGCCATGACCGTGCGCGGCGCACTGTGCGTGACCGCGTACTCGAATCCTGCAAGGTAGATCTCGCGCAGCGTCCGCTCGTCCAGCACCGCGTCCACGACGAACCGATGCGACTCCTGGTTGTTCACCGCGAAGTGCTTGAGACACGCACCGACCCCGGTCGACTGGATGCCGTTGACCATCGCGGCAGCGAACCGCCCGGCGAGCAGCGGGTCCTCGGAGAAGTACTCGAAGTTGCGGCCGCAGCGAGGATGCCGCTTGATGTTAAGCCCAGGACCGAGAACGACAGCCACCCCGGCGGCCAAAGCCTCTGCCCCAACTGCAGCCCCAACCTCGCTGAGCAACTCCTCGTCCCAGGAACTGGCCAGCGTGACCGCCGGCGGGAAACACGTGGCCGGCGCACTGTCCAGGATGCCCAGATGCTCCCCGGCCGTGTCCTGCACGCGCAGACCGTGCGGACCGTCGCTGACCAGCACACTGCGAAGACCTGGAACGGATTGCGTGTGCCAGAAGTCGGCGCCCGAAAGCAGGCTGATCAACTCGTCGTCGGTGAGCGCGGCCAGATCCATGTGTTCATCCTGTCACCCGGATCTTCGCCAGTTCGCCAAATCCTCGCCACTCAGAACTGGCGAGAATTGCCGGAAGTGGCGAGGATTCATTCCAACTGCAATTGGGAACCATTTTCAATAAGTGGTACCCTGTGTTCATGCGATTCCTGCTGGCCGCAGCCTTGCTCGTCCTGGCGGCCTGTAGTCCGGCGGCACAGACCGGGAAGCCCGTGGTGGCGGTTTCGCACTACCCCGTCGAGTACCTGGTCCGCGAGATCGCTGGCGACACCGTCGACGTGGTGAGCCTGGCGAGCCCGGGCACGGAACCGCACGACATCGAACTTTCCCCGCAACAGGTGGGGCAGGTACAGACCGCGGCGGCGCTGTTCTACATCGGCGGTTTCCAGCCATCGGTCGACGATGCCGTTTCGGAGGCTGACGGCGAGGTCGTGGATCTCGCCCAGGGATTGCCACTGCGACCGCAGGACCCGCACGTGTGGCTCGACCCGATCCTCATGGAAGACATGGCTGCCAGCGTGGCTGACACCCTCACGCAGATCGACCCGGCCAAGGGCGAGCAGTACGCGAAGAATGCCGAGCAACTGCGCAGCACGCTGCAGGCCCTGGACAAGGACTGGCGTGCCGGCACGAAGACCTGCGACATCCGCACCATGGTCGTCAGCCACGAGGCGTTCGGTTACCTCGCGGACCGGTACGGCTTCGTCCAGAGGGGCATCGCCGGGCTGTCTCCGGAGTCCGAGCCGAGTGCTGCTGCGGTTGCCGAGCTGGCCTCGTTCGTCCAAGACAGCGGCGTCACCACCGTCTACACCGAGTCGTTGGTCGATCCGGCTGTCGCACAGACCGTGGCCGCCGAAGCGGGCGCTCGCACGGCGACTCTGGATCCGCTGGAGACGAAGCCCGCCGACGGTGACTACGAATCAGCCATGCACGCGAATCTCGCAACGGTGCGCACAGGGCAAGGGTGCACATGAGCGTCATTCGCACCGAAGGGCTGGGCGTGGAGTACGGCCAGCCAGTTCTGCGCGATGTGACCCTGACGATCGAGGCCGGTGAGTTCGTCGCGCTGATGGGGGCCAACGGCACCGGCAAGACCACCCTGGTCCGCACCCTGCTCGGACTCCAGCGGCCGAGTTCGGGGCGGGCCTGGCTGTTCGAGACTCCGGTCAACCGCTTCAGTTCGTGGCCGCTGGTCTCCTATGTCCCGCAGAACCTCCTGACCGGCAGCGCCGTCCCCCTGAGCCTCGAAGAGGCTGTCCGCAGCGCTCTGGCGACCCCCCGCAACCGGCTCCGTCCGCTGACCCGCGCGCAACGCTCACGGGTCGCGTCCGCGCTCGAACAGGTGGGTCTGGCCGAGCGCGCCCGGGACCGGCTCGAAGACCTCTCCGGCGGTCAGCAGCGCCGCGTGATGATCGCGCGAGCACTGGCGACCGACGCCCAGCTGCTGATCCTGGATGAGCCGACGGCAGGGATCGATGCCGGCGAGCAGGACCGACTGTCCGGGCATATGGCCGCGTTGCACGATGCCGGAGTCACTGTCCTGCTCATCACACACGATCTCGGACCGCTCGCCTCGCTGGCACACCGCGCCGTTGTCCTCGGTCACCCCACCTCCCCGTCAGTGCGCTACGACGGGGCCTCGCCGCCCCCGGCCCGCTGGTCCGAGCACGTCTGGCACCACAGCCACGAGACTCCCGACGAGCCGCGACTGCTGGAGGGGCCATGACCTGGCTGGATTACGACTTCATGCTCCGGGCGCTCCTGGCTGCGCTGATCATCGGTCTGATCGCCCCCGCGATCGGTGTGTTCCTCGTGCAGCGACGACTGGCGTTGCTCGGCGACGGCATGGGCCACGTCGCACTGACCGGTGTCGGCCTCGCGTTTCTGACGGGGGCCGCCCCGGTCCCCATGGCCTTGGGTGTTGCAGTTCTCGGCGCTATAGGCATCGAAGTCCTGCGCGCCCGCAGTCGTTCCGCCGGGGACGTGATCCTGGCGCTGGTCTTCTACGGCGGCATCGCCGGCGGTGTCCTGCTGACCTACTTGGCCGGCAACCGCGCTGCCTCCTCTCTGAACCAGTACCTGTTCGGTGCGATCACGACTGTGTCCGCGCAAGATCTGGTGTGGCTGGGCGCGGCGGCGCTCTTCGTCCTCGTGGTGCTTGCGGTGTTCGGCCGTGAGATGTTTGCTGTCGCGTTCGACGCCGAAGTCGCGCACACGCAGGGTATTCCGACGCGGTTCATCAGCACGCTCATCACCGTGCTGGCTGCAGTCACCGTCGTCATCGGGATGCGGACAGTCGGTCTGTTGCTGGTGAGCGCCATCATGATCGTGCCGATCGCGGCCGCCCAGCAGGTGAGCACGTCCTTCCGAGGAACGGCCTTGCTGGGGGCCGGCATCGGAGCTGCGTGCGCAGTGGCTGGCGTCATCGTGTCCTACTACGTGGACGCTCCCTCAGGCGCCACGATCGTCCTGCTCACCCTGGGGTGCTTCCTGATCGCACTGGTCGGTTCGGGCCTTTCGCGGAGGCACACATGAGGCGACGGACGAAGCAGAGGACGGCACTCGAGGAGGCGCTGCAGGGAGCCGAGGAGTTCCGTACGGCGCAACAGCTGCACGCCGACCTGCGTTCCATGGGCGCGGGCGTCGGACTCACGACGGTCTACCGCACGCTTGCGCAGATGGCCGAGGCCGGGGACGTGGACGTTCTGCTCGGGGAGGACGGGGAGGCCCGCTATCGCGCGTGCAGTGCCAGCCACCATCATCACCTCGTGTGCCGTTCGTGCGGCTACACAGTTGAGGTGACCGCGGATGCCGTCGAGCGCTGGGCGCGCCGGATGGCGTCCGATTATGGCTTCTCCGACGTCTCCCACACGGTCGAAATCATCGGGTTGTGCGACACGTGCACGCACAACGCAGGCCGCGCTTGACGTTTCGCTAGTTTTGTTGCGGCCTCGAGAAAGGACTTCTTACGTGGGGCGCAAACTCACTGCCGAGTTCATCGGCACATTTCTGCTCGTGTTCCTCGCTGTCGGCGCCGCCGTCAGCGGCTTAAAAGTCGTGGGCGAGGGCCTTTCCACCGGCGCCGTCGGCGTGGCCATCGCCTTCGGCGTCGTGCTGATGGGTCTTGCCTACGCCATCGGCCCGACCTCCGGCTGCCACGTGAACCCCGCCGTGACATTGGCCTTCTGGCTGTCCAAGCGTCAGGAGGGCAAGGAGGCGATCGGCTACATGGTCGCCCAATTCGCCGGGGCCGCCGTGGGTGGTTTCGTGCTCTGGATTCTGGTCAAGTCCGGCGGTGTCACCGACACCACGGGCGCCCTGGGTGCCAACGGGTTCGGCGGCGACGGGCCCAACGCCCTTGGCGCCTTCATCGCCGAGGTGCTGCTCACCGCTGCCTTCGTCGGCGTGATCCTGCTGGTCACAGACTGGATGGCCGCACCGAACTTCGCCGGTCTCGCGATCGGTGTCACGCTGACCGCGGTGCACTTGGTCGGCATCCCGCTGACCGGCACGTCGGTCAACCCGGCCCGTTCGCTGGGCCCGGCCCTGTTCGCCGGCGGCGACTCGCTGCAGCAGGTATGGCTGTTCCTCGTGGCGCCGTTCGTCGGTGGCGCGCTGGCGGTGGTCTTCTGGCGGTTGGTCCGTCCGGAACAGACCACGATCGGTGACGAGGGTCAGGAGCAACTGAGCCGCGAAGGCGACTGAATCTCCCTGGTTCGCGCCCCCGGGGCCGACGGCCACGGGAGCGACGTGAAAGAGCCCGCCCACGCAAGACTGGGGCGGGCTCTTTAGCGCGCGGCTACGGCCGCAGTAGCACCTTGACCATGCCGTCCTTCTTGCTCGCGAAGTCCTTATAGGCCTGCGGTGCCTCGGCAAGCAGCAGGTGGTGGGTGGCGAACGACTCCAGACCGAGCGGGTCCGTGTCGTCGGAGACCAGCGGCAGGATGTCGTCCAGCCATCGCCGCACATTGGCCTGGCCCATCCGGATCGTGACCTGCTTGTCGAACAGCGTCAGCATGGGCATCGGATCGGCCATGCCGCCGTACACCCCGAAGATGGACACGGTGCCTCCGCGCCGCACCATGTCGAAAGCGGACATGAGGGCGGCCAGTTGATCGATGCCCGCGGTGCGCATCAGCTTCTCGGTGAGCGTGTCCGGCAGCAGGCTCATGGTCGCGCGCATCGTGCGGACTACCGGATTCCCGTGGGCTTCCATACCCACGGCGTCGATCGCCGAATCCGCGCCTCTGCCCTGCGTCATCTCGCGCACGGCCTGACCGACGTCATCGACTTCGTCGGCGTTGATGACAGCCACCCCATTGCGCTGTGCTCGGGCCAGCCGCTCGGGGACCCGGTCGATTCCGATCACCGTTCCCGCCCCCTGTTTCATCGCCACCCGCGTGGCCATGTCGCCGATCGGACCCAGTCCGACCACAGCCACCGAACCGCCTTGCGGGACGTCGGCGTAGGCGACCGCCTGCCATGCGGTGGGCAGCACGTCAGACAGGTAGACGAAGCGGTCGTCCGGCGGGCCCTCCGGCACCGGGATGGGCCCGTAGTGGGCCATCGGCACTCGCAGGTACTCGGCCTGACCACCGGGGACTTGGCCGTACAACTTGGTGTATCCCAACAGCGAGGCGCCGGTCCCGTGCTCGGTGTTCTGGGTGGTTTCACACTGGCTCTGCAGACCGTGGTCACACATGTAGCAGTGTCCGCACGAGATGTTGAACGGAATCACCACACGGTCCCCGGGCTTGATGTGCGTGACCTCGTCACCCACTTCGAGAACCTCTCCCATGGGCTCGTGTCCCATCACGTCGCCGGGCGTCATGAACGGCCCGAGAGCTTCGTATAGATGCAGGTCCGAGCCGCAGATCCCGCTCGACGTGACCTTGATGATCGCGTCGGTCGGTTCCTCGATCTTGGGGTCCGGCACGTCGGCCACGGCGATCTGCCGCGGCCCTTCCCAGATGACTGCTTTCATGCGCGCTCCGTACCCCTGGTGGCTGGCGTCATGCGACCTACGAGGAGCGCGAATACGCCATGGCCGGGAGGGTACGGGCGGGCCACACCGACAGGAAGGAGCGCGTATGACGACCGCGAGAGACATTATGACGCCGGATGCGCAGTGTGTATCCGAGAGTGACGATCTGGTCACCGCGGCCCGCAGAATGGCTGAACTGGACATCGGTTCGCTGCCGATCTGCGGAGAGGACAATCGGCTCAAAGGCATGATCACCGATCGCGACATCATCGTGAAGGTGCTTGCGGAGGGCAAAGATCCGGCCAGTTGCCGGGTCGGCGACCTCGCGCAGGGAAAGCCTGTGACCATCGGCGCCGATGACGACGCCGCCGAGATCCTCGCGACCATGAGTGAGTACCAGGTCCGTCGGCTGCCCGTGATCGACGGCCATGACCTGGTCGGCATCGTCGCTCTGTCCGACGTCGCCAAGGCCCTTCCCGACAAACCCGTCGGAGAGGTGTTGCAGGCGATCTCGGGCTAATCGTCCCCATGTAAAGGCTGTGGCCCGCGTACCTCCTCACGCGGGCCACAGCCTTGTCTGCGGGGCGATGACCCATCGATTGGGGTCGCAATCGAAGAGCCTGTCGTGACTACCCTGATCCCATGCGCGTGGCCTGCTGCGGTTTGACCACGTTGGACGTCATCCAGCAGGTCGATGCTCTGCCAGGCCCGGATCAGAAAGTGCAGGCACACTCGGCGCTGATCGAATTCGGCGGACCGGCGGCCAACGCGGCGTTCACCGCTGTCGCCCTCGACTGCTCCGCACGGCTGATTTCAGCGGTCGGACATGGGCCGATCGGATCGGTCGTGACGGCACAACTGGCAAATGCCGGGATCGAGCTGATCGACATGGCGATGCCGGGCTGGGAAGTGCCCATCTCATCGGTTGCCGTGGTGGGCGAGCATCGATCAGTGATCTCGATGAATTCTGGCGAGGCATCTTCGATGCCCCTGCCCGACGCCGCTCTGGACGGATGCGCCGCGCTGTTGGTCGACGGTCATCACCTGGACGTGTGCATAGCGGCCGCCCGTCAGGCCCGCGGCGCCGGAATACCTGTCCTGCTCGACGGCGGCTCCTGGAAGCCGGGTTTGGAGAACCTGCTGCCGTTCGTCGATTACGCGATCGTGTCCGCAGACTTCCACGGACAGCTCACCGGACCGGTCGCAGTGAGTCGCGGTTCCTTGCCCGTTCTTCTGGGCGATGTGGAGATCCCCGTACCGCCGGTTGCGGTCGTGGACACCGTCGGCGCCGGTGACGTGCTGCACGGAGCGGCGTTGGTCGCGTTGGCTCGAGGTGCGTCATTCGAAGAAGCCCTACGGGTGGCGATCCCGATCGCGAGCCGGTCCTGCAGCCACCCGGGGGCTCATGCCTGGGCGCATGTTACAACCGAAGGGTGAAGTCAGTACTCGTACTCGGCGGCCCGCGCGACGGCCAGGTCTACATGGTCGAACGCGACGAGGTCACGCTGTCCGGTCTGCCCATTCGTCACGAATTGCATGGTGATTACGAGTGGGTTGTGCACGCAACGGATCGTCTGCGGCTGGTGGCCTGCCCGCACTGCGGGGCGACGTACAGCATCGACGACCCGACCCACATCTGCGAACGGTGATCTGTCAGGGCGACCACCTAGATCCAACGACCCGGGTCAGCTATGCCTGCATCAACTCCTGCAGGTACAACCCTCGGTGCACGTCCAGGTGATGTGAGCGCCCGGTGCGCACGACTTCGGCGAACTCGAGCGGGATTGTGCGAAGTACCTCCTCACGCTCGTCCGCAAGGCGATCAGGCGCGGTGCGTATCCCCTCCGGCCCGAATACCTGCAGGTCGGACAACTCACCAGGCACCACCGAGGACAGACAGACCTGCCCGATCGCGCCCGACGCGTGACGGGTGGTGATGGCCACCCACCGCGACGGATCCCCTGTGATCTCGATGTGGTCGATGTGCCCGCCGGCCGCGTCCATGAGGTCCAGGATGTGGGGACCGACGTCCAGCAGCGCGCCGTGCTCGAGGCGCCAAGGAGTGGCGAACGGACTGCCCGCGAGGAACGCGCCGGACACGAATGAACCGCGCAGACCCAGAACCGCAAATCCGTCGAGGTCGGCGAGAAACGTACGGATCCGCTGGGAGTAGCGCCGGGTCAGCATCAACTGCGTCGGGACGCCGGCAGCATCGACCGCAGCCGCCAGCCCGCGCGCCTGCATGAGCGTCAGGCCGATCGGCTTCTCGAGCAGCAGCGGCTTGCCGGCCTCGGCGGCACGGGCGGCCAAATGTGCCTGCACGTCGGGCGGAACCACGAAGGACACTGCATCCACCTGGGCCAGCAACGCGTCGAAGTCGTCGGTGGCAATCGCGCCCACCGGTTCGGCCAGCGCGCGGGCAGCCTCCAATCGGCGTCCGTGCACTGCCGCCACCGTCGTCTCCGGGCACTCGTCGAACATCGGCACATGGACCATGCCGGCCCACGGTCCGGTTCCGACCACACCGATCCGGATCGGGTCATTCAGGCGCTGCGCAGTCACGGACCGACCTTACCCAGCCATTCCCCGAAGAGCACGCTCGACCAGGACGGACGCCGTCATCCCCCGGAGGCGGCCATCCGGACGGTCGCCGTGACGGTCTGCAGGCGCCGCTGCAGACCGGTCGCGTCGCCGTCCAGCCGGTACTCCAGGGCCGCGCCGATTACCCCGCCCACGACCAATCCGGCCACATCGGCGGCCCGCGCCGGGTCGGCCACATGCGGCAGCAGGGCATCGGCCAGCAACTCGTGACTGCGGTCGCGGGCGTGGATCAGCGCTGCCCGCGATTGCTCCGAACCTCCGGCCAGCAACGTCACCCAGACGAAGACGGCCAGCGGCTGTTCCGGGGCCTGGATCATCCGGCCCCACCACTGCATGGCCTGATCCAAAATTTCGTCCAGGCTGCCTTCCCGGGAAATCCCGAGATTCATCAGCTCCAGCCAGTCGTTGACCAACCGCTCGACGGCAGCCGCGATCAGCCCGTCCTTGTTACCGAAGTGGTAGTAAATCGTGGGCGCGGTGACATCGGCGGCGTCGCAGATACGTTTGATCGTCAGCGCTGCCGGATCCATCTGAGCCAGCCCGGCGATCGTCGCGTGCAGGATGCGGTCCTCGCTGGCCGTCTGCATTGCCGTGTCGGTCACAGCCACCTCCTAGATCCGTCAGCCTATTGGCGGGCATCCTCCCGGATCATGTCCGCCGCCTTCTCCGCCACCATGTACGTCGGTGCATTGGTATTACCCCGGGTCACCGTCGGGAACACCGAAGCGTCCACGACCCGCAATCCAACTACCCCGTAGACACGCAGTCGCGAGTCGACCACGGCATCGCCGGGAGCACCCATCCGTGCCGTGCTCGTCGGGTGGTACAGCAGTTCGGTCTCCTGGCGCAACGCGGCGAGGACCTCAGCCCTGCTGCGCACGTCGTAGCCGGGGTGGATTTCGGAGACGGTGATGCCGCGCAGTTCGGGCTGGGCGACGATGTCCCGCACCCGTTCGATGCCGGCCACCATGGCGTCGATGTCGGCCTGCTCAGTGAGGTGATTGCCGACGATGCTCGGCGCGGCTGACGGGTCGGCGCTGCGCAACCGGATCCGGCCCCGGCTGCGCGGCGCCACGAGCGTCGGAGCCATGGCGAACGCGGGCCGGTCGTAGCTGTCGAAGCCGTGGTTGTGGAAGTAGGCGGCTCCGAAGTGCAGTTGCATGTCGGGCGCGGACAAGCCTGCATGGCTGCGGAAGAAGCCCGTCCCTTCGGCCACGGTCGAGGTCAGCAGGCCCTTGCCGAACAGGAAGTAGTTCAGCAGCTGCCGGGGACGTTCCGCCTCGGCCAGCGTGCCCTTGGCGGTGGTCTCCCAGTTCATGATGTACAGCGGATGGTCCTGCATGTGTTCGCCGACATGGGGGTTGTCGACCACGACGTGCACGCCGTGTTCCCGCAGGTGATCGGCGGGCCCGATGCCGGACACCATGAGCAGTTGCGGGGTGCCGACCGCACCCGTGGACAGGATGACCTCGCGAGCGGCCGACACCGTGGTCACCGCGCCGTCCTTGAGGTAGGAGACACCGGTCGCCCGGTGTCCTTCCAGCACCACGCGCAAGGCCCGGGCACCGGTCAGGACCGTGAGGTTGGCACGCTTGCGCGCGGGCTTGAGCCAAGCATCGGCAGCCGACCAGCGGCTCCCGCCCTTCTGCGTGATCTGGAAGTAGGAGACGCCCTCCTGGTGGGCGGCGTTGTAGTCGTCGTTGAACGCCAGCCCCGTGGACTGCGCGGCCGCCAGGATCTGCTCGGTGACATTCGTGCGACTGCGGTGATCGGTCACGTGCAACGGCCCGTCGACACCGCGGTACTCCGTGGCGCCGCGGGAGAAGTTCTCCATCTTGCGGAAGTACGGCAGCACCTCGTCGTAGGACCAGCCCTCGGCGCCGGCCTTGGACCAACCGTCGAAGTCGGCGCTGTTGCCGCGCACGAAGAGCATGGCGTTGATCGACGACGAGCCACCGAGAGTCTTTCCGCGTGGCATGAACAGCCGCCGGCCGTCCAGCCCGGGCTCAGGGTCTGAGTAGTACTCCCAGTCCCGCTGGGTCTTGAACA
>ERZ724513.1448-NODE-1448-length-11958-cov-7.891120_pt1 | contig 11958 bp, 9 predicted proteins | sample MGYA00376046_ERZ724513 | MGnify/ENA primary metagenome ERZ724513 (study PRJEB28724, sample SAMN07190883) | activated sludge metagenome | isolation source: activated sludge of sewage treatment plant in Hong Hong | place: Hong Kong | collected 2016-03-17 ... | reverse complement strand
GGTCACGCTGGCCCTGGCCTCGCCGGCGCGGGCGACCGATGCGGACCGGCTGCGGGCGGCGGTGCCGCTGCTGGAGCGGGCTCAGGACGAGGTCGACCTGGCCCTGCGGGCGTTGCGCGACACCGTCGCGGGCGTGCATTCCCGGTTGCTGGCCCAGCGCGGGCTCGAGGCCGCGGTGCGCGAACTCGCCGCCCGGCTCTCGACCGGCGCCGGAGCAATCGAGGTGCGGGTGCCGCACCCGCTGCCCGAGGTGCCCGCGGGGGTTGCCTCGGCGGCCTGGTTCTTCGCCGCCGAGGCCCTGACCAACGCGGCCAAGTACGCGGCCGGCGCGCAGGTCAGCGTGGTGCTGGCCGCCGACCGGTTTCTGCACGTCAGCGTGGTCGACGACGGACCTGGTGGTGCCCGCATCACCGAAGGCGGCGGCCTGGACGGCATGCGCGAGCGGTTGGCCGCCTTCGGCGGCCAGATCGCCGTCTCGAGCCCGTCCGGCGGCCCGACTACGGTGAGCGCGCGGATTCCGCTGCTGCTGGAGGCGGGCCGGCCCTCACTCGGTTCGGCGGGCCGCTCGTGAGGGTGATCGTCGCCGACGACTCGGCCCTGCTGCGCGAGGGCATCGCGGGACTGCTGGAGCGCCAGGGGCACGAGGTGGTGGCCCAGGCCGCCGGTGCCGACGAGCTGCTGGCCGTGGTGGCACACCACGCGGCGGCGGGCGTGGACGTGGTGATCACCGACGTGCGCATGCCGCCCGACTACACCGACGACGGCCTGCGGGCCGCGCTACGGATCAGGGCCGACCACCCCGCGATCGGCATTCTGGTGGTGAGCCAGTACGTGGCCCCCGAATACGCCCATCAGCTGTTCGGGCCCGACGGGGGCCCGTCCGGCACCCTCGGCGGCCTGGGTTACCTGCTGAAAGACCGGGTGGCGCGGGTGGCGGACTTCCTGCGTTCGCTGGCGGTGGTCGCCGCGGGCGGCGTGGTGATCGACCCAGATGTGGCCACTCGGCTGCTGCACCGCACCTCGCCGCGACTGGCGGCCCTCACTCCACGCGAGTTCGAGGTGCTGGAGCTGATGGCCCGCGGTCTGTCGAACGCGGCCATCGCCGAGCAACTGCACCTGTCGGCCGGCGCGGTGAGCAAGCACGTGGCCGGGGTGTTCGCCAAGTTGCAGCTGGGCCCCGACCAGGACAACCGCCGTGTTCGAGCGGTACTCGAGTTCCTGTCGGCGCAGAACTGAAGACCCGCAGACAGGCCGAACTGGCCGAGCCTGTCGAGCTGGCCGCCACCACCGTCATCCCGGGCTTGACCCGGGATCTCACGACCGCAAAGCGTCAGAGGTCTCGACAAGCTCGACCAGCGAGATCCCGGCGTCCGCCGGGATGACGGATGGCGGGAGGTGGGAACCATCCCAACTCCCGCCACCCAATCGGTCTCGACAAGCTCGACCAGCCGCTACGGCTTCAGGCTCAACAACCAGGCCAGCGTGTAGCTGTAGGTGTTGCCGTCGTCGATCTTGCTCTTGTCGAAGTTTCGCAACTCATCCAGTGCCTTGACCCGAGCGTCCTCACCGGCCAGTGCGGAGTACATCAGGATGTAGTCGCCGTACTGCTGGTTGAAGCCCTTGGTGCCGACGCCCTCGGCGACGTTCTCGGCGATCCGGGCCGCGTCCCCCTTCAACTGGTCAGACGATGGGCTGACCGGAATCAGCAGAATCGCCAGGGCCGCGGCAGGCTCGGCCGAGAACCAGGTCGCATAGTCGCGCTTGCCGCCCCAGTTCAGCGGCATCACCTTGTGGGTGAAGCCGGAGTACACCGGGTCGCTGAGGTTGAAGTTCGTCCAGTAGGCCTGCGCCGAGGCACCCTCGAGGGCGTGCATCCAGCGGGCCTCGACCTCCAGGGCCTTGTTGCCCGACGCCTGCGCCCACAGGGTCAGGCCCGCGTAGGCGGTGACCGCCTCGGACGCCGACTCCTGGTTGTTGCCGTCGGCGAACGGAACCGTGCCCGAGGCCCAGGAGTGCGACGCGTAGCTGTCGAAGTTGCGCCGTGACACGAAGTACTCGTTGGTCGACGAGGTGGCGATGTCGGCGGCCAGCAGGTTCATCACTGGGGCGAGCTTCTCGGCCAGGTCGGGATCGTCCGCCGCCAGCACGCCCGCGGCGTACAGGAAGTAGCCGTAGTGGAAGTGGTGGTCGTTGAACTCGTCCGAACCGAACGACGGGGTCTGCCCCACGATGCCGTGGTTGGTCGTGTCGTAGAAGAAGCAGAAAGCGTCGCGGGTCTCGCAACCCTTGGGGTCGGTCCACTTCTCCAACTCGGCGGTGACCTGCTGCTTGAGCTTGTCGGCCACGTCGTCGGCACCCACCTGCCGTGCGATCTGCATCAGTTGCGCGTCACGGTAGAGCGCCTTGCCGCCGAAGTAGGTGTCGGCCGGGTAGGGCTTGGCGGCCGCCACGTCGGCCTTGACGGCCTCGGCGACCTCGCTCTTCTCGGCGCTCGACAGCTTGGATAGGTCCAGGCCAGCCCGGGCGGCGAGCGTCTCATCGGTCCAGGTCAGCTTGTTGCCGGCGTACACCGTCAGGGTGCCGTAGGCGCTGGCGTAGGTGCCGATGGGGTCACCTGCACCGGCCAGGGTGCCCTGCTGGTGCGGCATCGCCGCGAAGGCTGTCTTGCCGCCCCCCACGGTGGTGTAGTCCAGGGTGGTGGACGTCTTGTCCGTCACCTCGTACGAGGCGGACGTGGCCTTGACCGGGTCTGCAGCCAATGGCGCCATGGCCTCCAGCGAGCCGCCGTCGGGCACGGCGAACCAGGTGGCGGTCTGCCCCTTGGCCAGGTTCAGCGTGCTACCGGAGACCTTCGCCTTGGTGACCAGGCCGTAGACCGATGCCCCGCCCTGCACCGAGTAGGCGTCGCCGGCCGCAGCGAACGGCAGGTTGGTGGTCAGGCTCGCGTCGGCGGCCGCGGTGAAGGTGACGAAGGGCGAGCCCTCCGCGATCAGCACCGTGCCGACGACCTGACCGCCGGCGGTGCCGGTGAGGGTCACCGACAACTCGTCGTAGGCGGTGACCTGCCAGGTGGTGGCAGAGCCGGTGCCGACCTGAATGATCGGCGCGTAGCCGCCCATGATGTTCTTCTCGGTGGTGGTCACCGTGGGCAGCCCGAAGGCGAACCCCTTGCCGTCGACCCCGAAGGTCAGCGGCAGCGGGAAGACCGGCTGAGCGGTGTCGCCGAAGACCAGGCCCGAGAACCATTTGTTGGTGGGCGGCACCAAACCCTCACCCAGCCGCTCGGGCTTGAGATCCTTGCCGGCCTTGTTGACGATGCCGCTCACCAGCGGAGCGACCTGGTCGGCGCCCAGCACGACCTCCGACGAACCGCTCGCGCCGGGATTGGTGGTGGGGCCGGCCGCACCGCTCGTCGCCGGAGACGGCGAGCAGGCCACCAGTCCACTGATCAGACCCCCGGCGAGAACGCCGAGAAAGGTACGTCGAGTGCTGTCGATGGTGATCACCTCAAACCGATCTTGGTGAAGAACGCGAGCATGGCCTCGGACGGGCCAGCGAGCCAGCCGTCGTCGCGCAGGTCCATGATCGCCGTGACGGGGGTGTCGAGCCGGGTCAGCGTGACCAGTTTGGGGTCGGTCAGGGCGCTGCTCTCGATGGTGACGAACGTGATGGCCTTGCCCTCATCGTTGGTCTTGACCTCCACTCCGGCCACCGATCCGGTGACCGTCTGGTTGTTCGGCAGCACGATGCGTGCGCTGGCGCCCTGCTCGACCCGGCCGTAGTCGGTGGGTTCGAGCTCGAACTGCGCAGTCACGGTGCGCTGGCCGTCAGCCACCACCACGGCCATGGACGAGCCGCCGGCGAGAAAACTGCCGGGTTCGGCGTCCAGTGAAGCGACGTAGCCGGCGCTCACCGCCTTGTAGGTGATGGTGCCCTTCTGGGTGTTGATGTCGTAGGCCTCGGTCGAGTTGGGCTTGAGCCCGTTACCGACGTCCTGCTGAAGCTGCACGCTGTTGAGCGTGAACAGCTTGTCGCCGGCCGAGACCGTCTGGCCCTGCTTGACGTAGACGTCGGTGACGACGCCGCCGTAGGACGAGCCCACGGTGGACGCCGGAGCGTCGACGGCCGCGCTGACGCTGGCCACCTGGGACTGGCGCTGGTTGAACAGCACGGTGAGTGCGAAGACGAGTGCGGCGATGCCCAGGATGCCGCCCCACAGTTTGAGTCGATTGATCCAGGTCATGATTGCTGTGCCTCAGAACTTTCTTGGTGTGATCGGGTTGGGGTGGGTCAGTTGATGCCTGCGGTTTCGGCCGCACGCTTGGGGGTTGATTCGGCGGGCACCGGTTCGGTCGCCGCCGCGTCGATGGCAGCCGCCGACGATTCGAGCAGGTCGGTGGCCCCCTCGGCCGGGGCGCTGGCGAGCAGCTGCACCTGGCGGCGGGCCTTGACGATCTCGTCGGGCCCGAGCGGGGCGCTCGGCTCGTCTTCGACCACGCGTTCGGCGAGATCGACGTCGGTCGGGTCGGCCACGCCCTGCACCTCGCGGGCCTCGTGGAAGCCCACGCCGATGAAGGCGCCGATGGCCAGGGTGTTCACGACGCTCCAGAAGGTGGCGACGTTGAGCTGACCGAGGTTGATGTCACGCCAGATCGAGACGATCGAGACGCCGAGCAGGAACACGAAGGTGAGCACCTGCGGAATGATGAAGTTGAAGGCGGACGACTTCTTGGTGGTGCCGGTGACGTGCCACTTGGTGTCGACCCCGATGAACGCGTTCTTGAAGGCGCGCAGGTAGATCGGGAACGAGTTGGCGGCCAGCAGCAGCACCTCCCAGCGGAAGGTGCCCAGGGTGAGGGCCGCGAGCAGGATCTGCAGCACGTAGAAGCCGGCGTAGAACAGGAACCAGGTGAACACGTCCACCTGCAGGTTCACCGGGTGCAGGTCGAAGAAGACCTCCAGGGCCGGCACGAACAGCAGAATGCCGGGGGCGATGCCGGTGAGGTAGAAGGTGGCGGTCACGAAGTACATGAAGCGCTGGTCGAGCGTGAGCTTGCGCTTGGGGTTGAACGGGTTGTGCGTGAACAGGATCTCGAACCCGCCGGTCGCCCAGCGCTGCTGTTGCTTGGTGTAGGCCTCGATGGTCTCGGGGGCGTCGCCCACCGCCAGGGTCTTCGGAATGAAGATCGACTTCCAGCCGCGCTCGTGCAGCATCAGCGAGGTCCAGACGTCCTCGGACTTCGACTGGGTGTACATGCCGCCGATGTCGAGTACCGCGGAGCGCCGGAACAGCACGTTGGTGCCGACGCAGAAGGCCGCGTTGAACTGGGTGCGGCCGGGCTGGATGAACCGGTAGAACATCGACTGCATGTAGCCCGCACCACGGCTGATGATGTTGTGCATGTTGCCGTAGGTCTGCGGCGTCTGCACGAAGGCCACGTTGCTGTCGACCATGAACGGCAGGGTCTCTTCGAGAAACTCGGGCCGCGGCACGAAGTCCGCGTCGAGGATCACGAAGTAGTCGCCCTTGGCCACGGTGAGCGCGTTGTTGACGTTGCCCGCCTTGGCGCCGTGGTTGGTCAGCCGGCGGATGTAGCCGATCCGCAGCCCGGCGGCCAGGTCGCGCACCGCGTCGGACTTGCCGTCGTCCAGAATCCAGGTCTGGTGGGCGCCACGGACGGCCTTGGCCGCCTCGGCGGTGCGCCGAATCACGTCGATCGGCTCGCCGTAGACGGTGATCAGCAGATCGGCGGTCACGGCGTCGCCGTCCAGGTGCAGCGGCCACTGGGTGGGGTCGTCGGTCACCCCGAGCCGCTCGTTGACGGCCGGGTCGTACAGGGCGCGCTGAGCGTCGTGGAAGGCGAACGTGCGGGGGTCCTTGGCCCCGGCGAGGATCGCCCACATCGCCATCAGCGCGTGAAAGATCAGGATCACCTCGGCCACGATGACCATGGCCCAGGGCAGCAGATCACCGCGGTTGGCGGGATTCAGCAGAAACCAGGCGTAGGCCAGAATGCCGATCGTGGCAGCGATCGACACCGCGAGCATGACGGGGGTGTAGGGGTTCTTGGTTCTTGCCCGCCGGCTCTCAGGCACGAGGCCATCGACCGGGGCGAAGTCGTTGGTGATGATGGGTGTGGACATGACTCTCCCTTGGGAGCGCATCTTCGGAATTTCTCGTTGGTCAGCCTCGTCCGCGGTCGTGCCGCAGGGGCTTTGTTCACCGGCCGGTGAAGCCGGCTCCAGGGAGTTCGGGAATCGTTCCTCGCCGTGGAGTTGATACCAGAGTAGGCATGACCGTGCCCGAAAGCAAAATATTGGTCTCAGATACTAAAACCCATGTAACGGGGGCGTTTCAGCAGTTGGCGACAGCCCTACTCAGGCGCAGATTCGACGCGAACGCGGCCTGGCCGTTCACCGCAGTCCTGCTTGCCGCCCGCTCAGCCGGAGACCCCGCCCGGATCGCGTGTGGACGGGCTCGAGGCCACCAACGCGGTCAAACCCGACACCTGCCCCGGCACGTCACTGAGGTTCCAGGTCGCGCCGTCGTACCCGGTCGGCGCCACGTCCGGCAGCCGTCCGTCGGCCACCAGTTGGCGGCACAGGGTCGTCCAGCGTTCGGTCAGGTCGAACAGGATCGCCCAGGGCAGGTAGCGCGAGAAGATGTCGTCGCCCTCGGCGCCGCGCAGCTCATCGGCCTCGACGGTGGCCAGGTGGCGCCGGAAACCCTCGACCTGATCGGTCAGCGCTCTGCCCAGCCCCGTGCGCTGACCGCGCCGCAGCTTGTGCCGCACGACGGCAAGGGTGAGCACAACGGAGACAAGCACCGGCACGAGATACCACGCCATGGCGCCAAGAAAGAGAAAGGCGACGTAGCCCACGGCCAGAGCGGCGATCACGCTGGTTCCTGCCGAGCGTGCGGGGTTGGCTCGAATGAACCAGCCGTCGGCGTCCGCGCGCTGCCGCGCCACGGCCACGATGCGGTCATGCCCCTCGGCAAGCAGTCCGGGCGAGTTCAGCGCGGCCACCGTGACGCCGCCGTCGAACAACTCCTCCAACAACACCACGGACGGCCGGTCGCGCGCCTTGCGCGAATCGACCAGGCGCGCCTGGGGGTGATCGCCTCCGCGCAGCCGAATGGCACCGTCGATCGCCAGTCCGACCAGGGTGGCGGCGGTGTGCCGCGGGTTCGGCCGGCCGTCGAGCAACAGCCCCGCCTCGACCAGGGGCACGCTGGGTGGTGCGAGGGCGACCGGAACCTCGACGCCCGGGTCGGGCACCTCCTCGACGGCCTCGCCCGAGGCGGGCACCACTCCGGCCGGCAGGCCGTCGAAGCGCCGGTCGTAACCGTTGCGGCGGTAGTACCACCAGCCGAACAGCGGCGTGACCAGGGCCACGAGGCCGCCCCCGGCCAGCGCCACCCGCTCGTGCCGCTGCTGGGTGACGTCGGCGCTCTCGACCAGAATGGGGCCTCCCCGCGTGAGCCGTGACCGCAGCTTGGCCGCGATCGTGAGCGGGTTGCCCGCGGCGATCGTGGTGGCCACGAACCGTCCGACGCCCTGGTCGATCAGCCGGGTCGGGCACGGATCGTCCGCACCGACCGGCCCCGCCGAACAGAACACCTCTTGCACCCCGCCGGGCACGTTGACGGTCACGCTGGCGGTCACCACGCGGGGAAACTGTGTGCCGGTGACGTTCCAGTACAACTCGTCGTAGCCCGGGAAGGTGCGCATCGCCCCACGCACCGTGTAGCTCAGGTCGTAGGTGGCGGTCGGCTCGAAGATCGTGCGTCTGGGATCGCCCACCCTCACCCGCATGGACTGCGTTCGGCCCTCACCGAGGTCGCGTTGCACGGTCGTGGTGGTCGACACGCCGTCGGGGCTGGTGACCGTCGGGTCGGTGATCTCGAAGATCAGGTCTTCGTCGTCGTCGTACGGCTCGCGGGTGACGAGCCAGCGTTCGAGGCCGTGCCGTCCGGAGTTGGGGCCGAACCGCAGCACAATGCGCTCGTCGACCCGCAGCGACCCGTCGTCGTTCAGCGTGTACGAAACGGTGAGGGTGTCGATCTGATCGCCGGTGGCCGCGTGCGCGGGCCTCAGTTGCAGGCCGGTCAGGGCGATGGTGAGCGTGATCCAGCCCAGCAGCAGCCAGGGCCGAGCACGCACGATCATTCGCCCCGGTTGCGCGCCGCCAAGGCTCGGGCCGCGTCACGATTCGCTTCGCGCTCGGCGATGGTCTGCCGCTTGTCCCAGTCTTTCTTGCCCGTGGCGATCGCCAACTCGACCTTGGCGTACCCGTCGTTGAAGTACATCGCGAGCGGCACGATGGTGCGGCCGGACGCGGTGGTCGCCCGCTCGAGCTTCTCGATCTCGCGCCGGTGCAGCAACAGTTTTCGCTTACGCCGGGTGGCGTGATTGGTCCAGGTGCCGAAGGTGTACTCGGGAATGTGCGCATTGCGCAGCCACACCTCGCCGTCGTCGACGGTGGCGAAGGCGTCGGCCAGCGACGCGCGACCGAGCCGCAACGACTTCACCTCGGTGCCGGTGAGCACCAGCCCGGCCTCGAACCGATCGCCCAGGTGGTAGTCGTGCCGCGCCTTGCGATTCTGGGCGACCATGATGCGCCCCTTCTCACGTGGCATGGTGCTCGAACTCCCCTGGTCGACGGCTGATCAGAGGGTCAGCCTAGCAAGGGGCTATGGCAGAGCGTCAGGGGATGTACCGCATCGGGTTCACGACGCCGCCGTTCACGTAGACCTGCAGGTGCAGATGGCAGCCCGTCGACAGCCCGGTGGTGCCCACGTAGCCGATCAGCTGGCCCTGCTTCACCCGCTGGCCACGGTGCACGATGATGCGCGACTGGTGGGCGTAGCCGGTTGAGACGTACTTGCCGCCGATGATGCCGTGGTCGATGACGGTGTAGTTGCCGAAGCCACCCTGGCGGCCCGCGCTGGCCACCCGGCCATCGTTCGCGGCGTAGATCGCCATACCGCAGGGTGCGCCGAAGTCGGTGCCGCGATGCATGCGCCACACGTGCAGGATCGGGTGGTAACGAAGCCCGAAGGGCGAACCCGGCGAGACGTTGACAGGCCTGATGAACCCCTTGGACGACTGGTTGCGCGGCACGTAGGTCTTGCCCGCCTTCTTCGCAGCGGCGCGGCGCTTGGCCTCGGCCGCGGCTGCCTTCTTGCGAGCGATCTCGGCGCGGCGCCGGATCTCGGCCGAGATCTTCGCCTCCTGCGACTGCAGCTTGCGGTATTCGGCCTGCTCGGCGGCGAGGTCTGCCTTGGCGGCCGTCTTGGCCTTGGCCAGGCTGGCCACCTTGCCCGAGACGTTCGCCCGGGCCAGGGCCGCCTGGCTCTGCAACACCTTGAGGTGGGCCACGTTCGCTTCGGACTCGGCCTTGTCGGCAGCGATCTGCTGCTCGATCACGGCCTGAGCCTGCTGAGCGGCCACCAGTTTGGCCTTCAAGTCACGCAGTCGCTTCAGTTGGGCGGTGGTGGCGTCGAACACGGTGGTCGACCAGTGCAGCCGCTGCGAGAGGTCGCCGGTGTCGGCCGAGTCGAATACCACGCTCAGGCCGACCAGATCGGTCTGCTGCTGAAAGGCGTCGCGAGCGACCTGGCCCATCACGCTGAGTTGGGCGTCGACTTCGGCCTTGGCTGCCGCCACGGCCTGCTTGGCCTTCGCGAGCTTGTCACGGGCCGCGGCCAGCCGGGCAGCGATGGCGGCATCCTGGCTCTTGGCCTGCGCCACGGCGGCGTCGGCCGCCGAAAGCGCGCGTTGGGCCTTGGCCAGCGCCGACTGCGCCTTGGCCAGTTTGGCCACGGCCTTCGACATTTCGGCCTTCGACTCGGCGACGTCCTTCTTCGACGCGACGATCGACTTGCGCACGTCGTCGCGCTTGTCGTTGAGGTCGTCGGCGGCTGCGGGCGAGACCAGCCCGAGGGTCAGGCAGAGCGTCAGCGCGGCGATCAGCGAACGCAACAAACGCGAAGCGGTCGCAGGTGTGTTCTTCGTTGTGCAGGTGGGGGAAGTCACCTGGTTCACGATCGGGCCCCAATCGGTTGGCGAGGGCCCGGTGCGACTAGACCCTCAGGTACTTTCGAGTGGCGATCAGCGTGGGGATGACAGAAAGCACCACCGCCACGGCGATGACCCCGAGCATTGCCAATCCGACGTGTGACCAGCCAATCCACTCCACACTCTCGCGTGAGGGTTGAGCCTTGTCGATAATCAAGAACTTTTGTAGCGCAGCCAATGATCCACAGGCCAAAAGCGCTCCTGCCAGGGCAGCGACGAGAGATTCGAGCAGGAACGGCACCATGATGTACCAGTTTGAGGCGCCTACCAGCCGCATGATCCCCAGTTCGCGGCGGCGCGAGAACGCGGCCATGCGAATCGTCGTGCCGATCTGTAGCGCGGCCGCCAGCAACAACAGCACGCTGAGCCCGATGGTCGTCCATTTGGCGATGTTGAGCCAGTCGAACAGAGGGTCGAGGTACTGGCGAAGATCGCTGACGGCCTGCACGCCGGGCAGGCCGGAGACGGCCGAGACCACGCCCTGGTACTGCTCAGGGTTCTTCAGCTTGATTCTGAAGTTGTCTTGCATCATGTCTTGGGTCATGTCGGCCAGCACCGGAGAGTCCTTGAAGACGCGCTGGAAGTCGACCCACACCTCGGCCTTGCTCTCGTAGTAGACCGTGGCGACCTCGGGGTTGGTCTCGAGCGTGGTGCGAATGGCGTTCTTCTGGGCGTCGGTGGCCCCTTGGCCCGGGTCACAGTTGCCGCCCTTGCTGTCGGCGACGCACAAGAACACGCTGATTTCGATCTTGTCGTACCAACGGCCCTTGAGCAGCTCGACTTGTTGGGCGCCCAGCAGGCCGCCACCGAACAGGGTCAGCGAGACCCACATGGTGACGATCACGGCCAGGGTCATGCTGAGGTTTCGACGCAGGCCTGACCAGGCCTCACGCAGGGTGTGCCGCATGGCGGGCTCCTTGCTCGGGTCGGGACGGGCTGGGCTGGATTCGCGCGGTGATCGTCATCAGTAGCCGTACACACCCTTGCTCTGGTCACGGACGATCTCGCCGTCGACCAACTCGATCACCCGCTTGCGCATCTGGTCGACGATCGCGGAGTCGTGGGTGGCCATCACCACGGTGGTGCCGGTGCGGTTGATCTGGTCGAGCAGCTTCATGATGCCGATGCTGGTCGTCGGGTCCAGGTTGCCGGTCGGTTCGTCAGCGAGCAGAATCGCGGGCCGGTTCACGAAGGCGCGGGCGATCGCCACCCGCTGCTGCTCGCCGCCCGACAGTTCGTCGGTCTGCCGCCCGCCCTTGCCGTCGAGCCCGACCAGTTCGAGGGTTTCGGGCACCAGCCGTTTGATGGTCGACTGCGGTTTGCCGATCACCTGAAGCGCGAACGCCACGTTCTCGGTGACGGTTTTGCCTGGCAGCAGCCGGAAGTCCTGAAACACCGTGCCGATCTGTCGGCGCAGGCCCGGCACCTTCCACGAATGCATCCGCGACAGGTCTTTGCCGGCCACGAAGATGCGGCCCTTGGTGGCCTGGTACTCGCGCAACACCAGGCGCATGAAGGTGGACTTGCCGCTGCCGGAGCTGCCGACCAGAAAGACGAACTCGCCCTTGTCGATCGTCACGTCGACCCCCGACAGGGCAGCGCGCCGCTGGCCTTCATAGATTTTGGTGACGTCTTCGAACGTGATCACGTGATTGGACTCCGGTCGGGTTGACGATGGGAAGTTTCGCGAGCGTGCCGCTGCGCCGACCAGCTTGGAGTCTAGGCGAGCCTGCTCACCAGGCTCGACGCGCCACGCCCGGGGCGGGCCGGTTGGCGCGCATTGTCGCTGGTCGAGCCTGTCGAGACCCCTGGTGGTTACCGAAGCCCCGATTTCGCTGGTCGAGCCTGTCGAGAGCCGTTGCGGCTAGGGGCCTAG
>ERZ724513.1442-NODE-1442-length-11972-cov-7.209868_pt1 | contig 11972 bp, 8 predicted proteins | sample MGYA00376046_ERZ724513 | MGnify/ENA primary metagenome ERZ724513 (study PRJEB28724, sample SAMN07190883) | activated sludge metagenome | isolation source: activated sludge of sewage treatment plant in Hong Hong | place: Hong Kong | collected 2016-03-17 ... | reverse complement strand
TTGGGTGTCACAAAGGCAGTCACGTTGAGAGACGGACGGTCAGAGCGCGGCCGCGACGGCCCGGCCCAGCGCCGTGGCGTCGACATCGGCCGGCACGAAACCGAGCGCCCCGGCCGCAGCCCAGGCCAACAGGTCGGCCTCGGGGGTGGCGCCGTCCAGAATGCCGATCACCGCCACGTCGGGCAGCACCGTGCGCAAGGACGTGACCACCGGATTGCCGGACGGGCAGCTCACCGCCGTGCTGGCCAGCACCACGTCGGGCTGCAGCAGTTGGACGGCCTCGACCGCACTCTCCAGCTCGTCCACCTCGGCGACCACCTGCACGCCCGGCTCGGACGCGTCCAGCAGGTGCACCAGCCCGGCCCGCATGGCCGGCTGCCCGTGCAGGATCAATACCCGCCAGCGGGTGATGCCGGCCTGATCGCCGGTGTTCGGCCGGTAGGGCAGGTCGGCGCGAATGCGGGTGCCCCAGCCGGGCGTCGCCTCCAGCTGCACCCGGCCACCGACCTGAGTGGCCCTGGCCACCAGGCCGGACAGGCCCATGCCCTGGCGCCGGTCGTGCACGGCGTCCAGGTCGAAGCCGACCCCGTCGTCCTCGACGATCACCGCGACACCCTCGGTGCCGAAGACCAGTCCCACCCGCACCGAGGACGCCCGGGCGTGCTGTGCCACGTTGGTCAGCGCCTCCTGGACGATCCGGATCAGCTGCACGCTCACCTCGGGCGCCAGTTCGCCGCGGTCGCCGAACACGCGCAGGGCGGTGCTCAGGTTGGCGGTGGCGGCGACCCAGTCCAGCTCCACCCGGATCGCCTCGTCGAGGGTGCGCACGGTGGCCATGCCGTCCCCGCCGGCACCCCACACCGCCCGCCTGCCCTCGCGCAGCGCGTCCTCGACCGCGGTCTGGGCGGCGGCGATATCGGCGGCCACCGGCGATCCGGCGGGGGCGGAACGCTGAGCCGCCTGCAGCCGCAGCATGGCCGTGGCCAGACCGCGGCCGAACGTGTCGTGCGCCGCCTGCATCGAGCGCTCCCGCTCGGCCGCAACGGCCGCCTGCCGGGTACGCTCCTGGGCGACCGCATGCATGCGAGAGTTGGCGATCGCGATCGCGGCGTGCCCGGCGAACTCGTTGAGTAGGCGGGCGTCGTCGGCGCCGTAGCGCTGCCCTTCGCCGGCGAACACGATCAGGGCTCCGATCAACTGCTCCCCCAGGGTGATCGGCACTCCGATCACACCGCGGTGGTAACGGGGTTCGGACGGGTCGAGGTGGCCGCGCGGCACCTGCGCGTACTGCTCCAGGATGACCGAACCGCCGGTGCGCACCACCAGGCCGGTCATGCCCTCGTCCAGCGAGAGTGGTCGGCCGGTCTCGCAGCCGGCGTCGAGATCGATCTCCTTGTGGTAGGTGTGCGACTGCTCGTCCACCAGGCACAGCGACCCGCTGGCGCTGAGCAGCAACTCGACCGCGCTGCGCAGGATGCGCTCCAGCAGCGGCTGCAGCCGGAACTCTCCGGCCAGCGCCTGGGCCAGCGCGGTCAGGGTGTCCAGGGAGCGCTCTCGCCGGCCCGGTTCTGCCATCGGTGCTCACCCCTCAATGGACGTGGGACCCGTCACCGGATGTTCCGGTGACGGGCCCCCGAGGTTCTGCGAACCGGCACGTCAGTGCCGAGCCTCACTGCTTGACGTCGTCGTCCACCCAGTCGAAGGTGCGGGTGACGGCCTTCTTCCACTGCCGGTAGAGGCGCTCGCGCTCGTCCTGGTCCATGTTGGGGGTCCAGCGCTTGTCTTCGGCCCAGTTGTCGATGACGTCCTGCTCGCCGTTCCAGTAGCCCACCGCAATGCCGGCCGCGTAGGCCGCACCCAGTGCGGTGGTCTCGGCAACCACCGGACGAATCACCGGCACGCCCACCTGATCGGCCTGGAACTGCATCAGGGTGTCGTTCATGGTCATGCCGCCGTCGACCTTGAGCTCGGCCAGCTTGACGCCCGAATCGGCCTCCATCGCGTCCAACACCTCGCGGGTCTGGTAGGCGGTGGCCTCCAGCGCCGCGCGGGCGAAGTGGGTGCGATCCGAGTATCGAGTCAGGCCGACGATCGCGCCGCGGGCGTCGGAGCGCCAGTACGGAGCGAAGAGGCCCGAGAACGCCGGCACGATGTAGATGCCGCCGTTGTCGGCCGCCGCGATGTCTTCGACCTCGGGAGCGGTCTTGATCAAGCCCAACTGGTCACGCAGCCACTGCACCAGCGAACCGGCCAGCGCGATCGAGCCCTCGAGCGCGTAGACGGTCTTCTGGTCGCCGATCTTGTAGCAGACGGTGGTGAGCAGGCCGTTCTTGCTGGGCACGATCTCTTCGCCGGTGTTCATGATCATGAAGCAGCCGGTGCCGTAGGTGTTCTTCGCCATGCCCGGCTCGAACGCCGCCTGGCCGAAGGTGGCGGCCTGCTGATCGCCCAGGTCACCGGCGATCGGCACGCCGCCGAGCAGGCCGGCCTCGCGGCCGTGACCGTACACCTCGGAGGAGGACTTGATCTCGGGCAGCATGGACATCGGAATGCCCATGTCTGCCGCGATGTCGGCGTCCCAGCTGAGGGTCTTCAGATCCATCAGCATGGTGCGCGAGGCGTTGGTCACGTCGGTGACGTGCACGCCGCCGTCGGTGCCACCGGTGAGGTTCCAGATCACCCAGGTGTCCATGTTGCCCATGACCAGATCGCCGGCCTCGGCCTTCTCGCGGGCGCCCTCGACGTTGTCGAGGATCCACTTCACCTTGGGGCCCGAGAAGTAGGTCGCCAGCGGCAGGCCCACGCGGTCCTTGTACTTGTCCTGGTCGCCGCCGCCGAGCTCGTCGACGATCTTGGCGGTGCGGGTGTCCTGCCAGACGATCGCGTTGTACACCGGCTCGCCGGTGTTCTTGTCCCAGACCAGCGTGGTCTCGCGCTGGTTGGTCACGCCGACCGCAGCGAGGTGGTCTTTGTTGACCTGGGCATCGGCGAGGGCGATGCCGACGACCTCGCGAATGTTCGTCCAGATCTCTTTGGCGTCGTGTTCGACCCAGCCAGCCTTGGGGAAGATCTGCTCGTGTTCCTTCTGGCCGGTAGCGACGACGCGGCCCTCGTGATTGAACACGATCGCGCGGGAGCTGGTGGTTCCCTGGTCGATCGCGAGGACGTACTTCTCAGCCATTGTGTTCCTTTCCACATCCTTGTAGAGGCTTTAACCATGGTGCCCTGTGCCGGGCGGCTACACCACTGGGTGCCCACCGCCCGGCACTGCGGGCTTACTGCGAACCGGTCAGGGCAGCAGCACGTTCGACAGCAGACCGGCGACCACGCCACCGATGATCGGGCCGACCACCGGAATCCACGAGTAGGCCCAGTCAGAGCTGCCCTTGTTGGGAATCGGCAGCACGGCGTGAGCGATGCGCGGGCCGAGGTCACGGGCCGGGTTGATCGCGTAACCGGTGGGGCCACCGAGCGAGGCGCCGATGCCGACGACCAGCAGGGCCACGCCGAGTGCGCCCAGCCAGCCCAGGCCGGCGGGGGTGTTGGTGGCCGAATCGCCCCAGTGACCCGCGGCGAGCACCACGAACACCAGCACGAAGGTGGCCAGGATCTCGGTCATCAGGTTCCACACCGTGTCGCGAATCTCGGGGCCGGTGGAGAAGACGCCCAGCTTGAAGCCCTCGGGGGCGTCGCCGTCGAACTGCTTCTTGTAGGCCAGCCAGGCCAGCACCGCACCGATGAAGGCACCGATCAGCTGCGCGCCGATGTAGGTCGAGATCGACATGAAGTCGACCGGGATGCCGGGCACGAACTCTTTGGCGCCTGACGCCACGACGCCCAGCGTGACGGCCGGGTTGAGGTGCCCGCCCGACTTGTACGACACGAGGACGCCGGAAAAGACCGCCAGACCCCAGCCGAAGTTGACCATCAGGAACCCGGTTCCCTCGCCCTTGTTCTTCGGCAAGATGTTGTTGGCAACCACTCCGGCGCCGAGCAGCAGCAGCATGGCTGTGCCCACGGTTTCGGAGAGGAAGATGGTTGCGAGGTTCATGTCACTCAAACTCCCTTCAGGCATCATCTGCGATGCCACCCAGTGACCGGAGTGCTCCGGTCAACCAAAAACTACGCTGCTCACGCCTGGAGCGGCGGGGATTCGAGGGGGTGTCGGTGCGGTCACCGCAAAGGCTTTCGCGGTTGCGCACCGTACGGCCATCCACCGGGGCCGTCGGCCTCAGTCTTGCCAGTCCTGAACGGATGCGCTAGTACTGTGCACGAACGTGCACGGGCCTGGAGGAGCGATGAACGCGCGCTACGACGACATGTACCAGGCGGCGTCCCGCTACTACGTGCAGGGCGAAACCATGGACGCGATCGCCAAGCAACTCGGCCTCTCGCGGTCGAGCGTCAGCAGGTTGCTCAAAGAGGCCCGGGAAACCGGTCTTGTGCGCATCAGCCTGGCCGACGAGGCCGGTTCACGCTCACCGCTGGCCGCGTCGATCGGTCGCACGTTCGGGGTTCGGGTGCATCTGGTCGCGGTGCGCGAGGGCGTGTCGGAGCAGCGTCGTTTCGACCAGGTGGCGCGTCTGGCCGGGCGGCTGTTGAGCGAGGCTGTCACCGACCACTGCGTGATCGGGGTGGCCTGGGGTGTCACGTCGTCCCTGGTCGTGCGTTATCTGCAGCCCAAGCCGCTGGTCGACTCGATCGTGGTGCAGATGAACGGCGGCACCAACCAGTGGAGTTCGGGCATTCCCTACGTGGGCGAGATTCTGCAGAGCGTCGGCGACGCCTTCAACTCGCGCGTCGTCTACTTTCCGGTGCCGGCCTTCTTCGACTACGCCGAAACCAAGAACGCCATGTGGCGTGAACGCTCGGTGCAGAACGTGATCGCGTTGCAGCACCGGCTCGACGTGGTGGTGTTCGGGGTCGGGTGCCTCAAGGGACGCGTGCCTTCGCACGTGTACACCGCCGGGTACATGGACGACGCCGACAAGCTGCAGCTGTCGGCCGACGGCGTGGTGGGCGACGTGGCCACGGTGCTGCTGCGCGAGGACGGCTCCTGGCGCGACATCGGCTTCAACGAGCGAGCCTCGGGCCTCAACCCGGCCGAACTGGCCCGGGTGCCGCGGCGGTTCTGCGTGGTGGCCGACCCGTCCCGGGCGGCAGCGGTGGTCGGCGCACTGCGCGCCGGCACCACCACCGATCTGGTGATCGACGACGGCACCGCTCGCGCCGTGGTCGACCGGCTGTGAGCTCCGCAGCCACCGGTGGGCCTCGTCGAGACCTGATCGGCCCGCTTTCTCTGTTGGAGTCGTGGGACCGACCCGCCTGGTGGACGCCCCCCGGAGCGCCGCACCGGCTCGAAGCCCTGATCGGGACCCCCGTCGAGCCGGGTCACCTGCGCATCGAGCACTGGTTCGCCGGCCAGGCCCGCCCGGACAATCCGTGGCTGCGTGGCGACGTGGTGAGCACCCAAGCACTCGGCCCGGCGGCCCTCAGCCAACGCGGCCGGGCCGGCACGGCCACCCACGAACTGCTGGCCCACGTGCCCGAGCCGGACGGTGTGGTGGCCTACGCCTGGGCGGTCAACGACCCCACCCCTCGGCGCTGGCGACGGCTGGGGATCGTCACGCAACTGCCGTCCGAGCCGGATCGTCCCTTGTGGGACGGCCCCGAAGGCCCCGCAGAGTGGGGTGCCGGACGCGTGGTGGCCACGGCCACCGCCGCCACCCGGCTGCGTTCGGGGTGGGTGCAGGCACTGGTGCAGGTCGACGACAGCATCTACCACCTGCACCGGCAGCAACGGGGTGGCAAGGTGCGCTGGCTGCGGCACGCCTGCCTGCGGCTGGCCGACCCGGCGCCGTTCGCGATCGCGTCCGAACCGTCGATGAAGGTGGCGCAGGTCAGCGGCGAGACCGACAGCCAACCCGAGCGGCCGCGGCGCACCCTGTCGTCGTCAGAGTCCCGATCGGGGGTGCGCGGCACCGACCTGGGCGTGCGCATCGACCACGCAGGCCAGGCGTTCATGCTGTTCGGCGACACCCACTGGACCCGGCGCCGGTTGGGCACCCGCGACAGCATCGCCGCGGTGCACCAGCCCGACGCCGACCTGCCGTCGGTCACGTTTCACGGGTCGCCGACCGCCATCACCGGCGGTGGCACCACCCTGCGCGAGTACGACGTGCCGCTGGACGCCTTCAGCCTCGACGGCGAGCTGTATGCGTTCTTCACGTCCAACCACTTTCGCGACGCGCAGGTGATGGGGCGCAGCGTGCTCACCCGCGCACCCCGGCCGGTCATCGAGCCAACGGCGCGGTGGCGTCCACTGCGGTTCGCCTACCGAGGCACCTTCTCGACGCACCGGTTCGTCAACGTGTCGGTGCAGCGCTGGGGCGACCACCTGTACCTGTGGGGCACCGGCGCCTACCGCGCCGACGACGTGCGGCTGGCCAGGGTCGACCTGACCACCCCGGGGCTGGCCCGCAGCCTGCGCAGCGGCTCGGGCGCCGTGTTGCGCGAGGCCGTCCGGTACTGGGTGGCGCCACACACCCCCGTCATCCCGGCGAACGCCGGGATCTCCACACCCGACCCATCCGTCAGACCGGCGAACGCCGCGATCTCCCAACCGCACGAGCGGCTCTTGTCGGCCCACGGATCGGACGACCAGCTCTGGTCACCCCACGAATCGGACGCCCGCCCCCTGTTCACGCCCGGAGCCCTGGGCGAGCTGTCGGTGCGCTGGGTGCACGATCTGGGCCGGTTCGCCATGCTCACCATGAGCGGCCCGGACGACTCGATCGGCGCCGCGGTCGTACTGCGCACGGCCGAGCGTCCCTGGGGTCCGTGGTCACCGCGACTACGGCTCTTCGACTGGATCGAAGGCGGCATGAGCTTCGCCGACGAGCGCCGCCGTTTCATCAAGGCCCACCGCGACGGCAGCGACCCGGTGGGTGACGCGATCTTCGCCGGCCAGGCCGCCGCCACCGGGGCCGCCTACGCCCCCTACCTGTTCGACGCCCGCGTGCAGGCCGGACGCCTGGTGCTGCGCTACACGCTGTCGACCTGGAATCCCTACCAGGTGGTCTTGATGCGACACCACCTCGCGGTAGATGATCTGATAACAACCTCGTATTTGGTGTGAACAGTTGCCTGCTGCCCCATGAACGAAGGTCAGTGAGTGGACGGCAGGCGTGCACGTCCGCCCCAACGACCGGGCCGTTAAGGGCGCGAACTCACCACACTGAATAGTGTGGCCAGCACAGGGCAGTTCGCCGCCGAGCAACGATGTTCACGGCGCTGACCCGCAAGTGATCGGAGGTCGACATGAAGACCCTCTCCGCAGACGTGGTGGTGGTGGGTGGCGGCTCCACGGGCGCCGGCGTCGTCCGAGACGTGGCCATGCGTGGCTACTCGGCGATTCTGGTCGACCGGGCCGACCTCGGCCAGGGCACCACCGGCCGCTACCACGGCCTGCTGCACTCGGGCGGACGCTACGTGGTCAGCGACCCGCACTCGGCCACCGAGTGCGCCGAAGAGAATGCGATCATCGCCCGGATCCAGGCGCACGCGGTCGAGCGCACCGGTGGCTACTTCGTGGCCACCCATGTCGATGACCCGGCCTGGGGCGACGAGTGGGCCAAGGGCGCGACCGACACCAAGGTGCCGTTCGAAGAGGTGTCGGTCACCGAGGTGCTGAAGGCCGAGCCACGGGTCAACCCCAAGATCAGCCGCGCCTTCAAGGTCGAAGACGGCTCGGTCGACGGCTGGCAGATGGTGTGGAGTGCCGCCAACTCGGCCAAGCTGTACGGCGCGCAGATTCTCACCTACCACCGCGTCACCAAGATCGAACGTGACGGCGACCGGGTCGCACAGGTGATCTGCACCGATGAGAAGACCGGCGAAGAGGTGCGCATCAACACCAACTTCGTGCTCAACTGCGCCGCCGCCTGGGGCGGCCAGATCGCCCACATGGCCGGCTGCCCCGACGTTCAGGTGGTGCCGGGCGCGGGCATCATGATCGCGATGAACCACCGGCTCACCAACAGCGTGGTGAACCGGCTCACCTACCCGGCCGACGGCGACATTCTGGTGCCGGTGCACACCGTGTGCATCATCGGCACCACCGACCAGAAGGCCGACGACCCCGATCGTCTGGAGATCGCCTGGGACGAGGTGCAGCAGATGATGGACTGCGGCGAACTGCTGGTGCCCGGGTTCCGCAAGGCCAGGGCGATCCACGCCTGGGCCGGGGCCCGTCCGCTCGTGAAGGACTCGCGGGTGGGTTCGGGTGACACCCGGCACATGAGCCGCGGCATGTCGATCATCGACCACTCCGAACGCGACGGCTTGAAGGGCCTGCTCACCATCGCCGGCGGCAAGCTCACCACGTACCGCCTGATGGCCGAGAACGTGGTCAACGCCATGTGCGAGCAGTTGGGCGAGTCGAGGCCGTGCCGCACCGCCGACGAGCAGGTGCCGGGGTCGGAAGACAAGAAGAACTACGTGATCACGCACCGGCTCGAAGAGCGTGAGCACGACCGGTTCGACGACCAGATCCTCTGCGAGTGCGAACTGATGAGCAAGGGCATGTTCACCCGCGCCCTGGTCGATCAGCCCAAGGGCAACTTCGACGACCTGCGCCGCCAACTGCGCCTGGGCATGGGCCCTTGTCAGGGCGGTTTCTGCTCGATGCGCGCCACCGGGGTGGCGTTGCAGAGCGAGCACATCGACGTCGAGCGGGCCACCGGCCTGATGCGGCTGTTCCTGAAGAACCGGTGGATCGGCATCTGGCCGATTCTCTACGGCGATCAGGTGCGCCAGACCGCCCTCGACAACTGGATCTTCCAGGGCACGCTCGACGTCGAGCATCTGCCCGGCCCGACGCATGAGGAGGTCGTGTGATGACGCGAGTCGTGGTGATCGGTGCCGGCCCCGCGGGCCTGGTCGCGGCCATTCGGCTGGCCGAGGGCGGTGCCCGGGTGGCGCTGCTCAACAAGGGCACCGGCGGCCTGCAGCTCGGCCAGGGCACCTTCGACATCCTGGGTTACGGCCCCGACCGGGTCGAGCGTCCGCTGGACGCTCTGGCCGGCTTTGCCGAGGCACACCCCGGCCACCCCTACGGGGTGCTGCCCGCCGATCTGGTGGCCCGCTCGGCGAACTACCTGCGCGATCTGGTCGGCCCGGCGCTGCTGGTGGGTGATGCGGCGGTCAACCTGCAGTTGCCCACCGCGGTGGGCGCGGTGCGTCCGACGGCGCTGGCCTCGCCCAGCATGACCGCCGGCGCCTGCGTCGACGGCGCCCGGTTCGTGATCGTCGGCCTGCGCCAACTCAAGGACTTCTACCCCGAGTTGGTGGTCGGCAACCTGGTGCGCACCGACCTGCCCGGCGGCGGACGGCTGCAGGCCCGGGCGGCGATGCTCGACCTGCCCGCCCGTGAGGGCGAGATCGACTCGACCGGCCTCACCTACGCCAGGGCACTGGACGACCCCGCGTACCGCAAGCGCTTCGCCCAGGCGGTCAAGGCTGTGGTCGAGCCGGGCGAGACCGTCGGACTGCCGGCCGTGCTCGGCTTGGACGACCACAACGCCTGGAGCGAGGTCGCTGAGGCGATCGGCGCGCCGGTGTTCGAGATTCCGCTGCCGCCGCCGTCGGTGCCCGGCATGCGGCTCAACCGGGCCCTGACCGCGCGGGCCAAGGCCGCCGGCGTCCGAGTCGTGCCGGGCAGCAAGGTGACCGGTTTTCGGGCTTCGGGCGGAGCCGTCGACAGCGTGCAATTGGCCACGGCCGGCGGTGACCGCGACTTCGTGGCCGACGCGTTCGTGCTTGCCACGGGCGGTTTCGAGTCAGGCGCCCTGACGGCTGACAGCTACCACAACGTGCACGAGTCGGTGTTCGACCTGCCGCTGCGCCGGCCCGAGGGTCACCTGGTGCACGGCGACTACTGGGGTGACCCGCAGCCGTTGTTCACCATCGGTGTCGAGGTCGACGAGCAGATGCTGGTGCGGCACCCGGGCGGCGACCCCGTGTACACCAACCTCTACGCCGCCGGCGGAATTCTGGCCGGCGCCACCCGCTGGCAAGAGAAGTCGGGCGAAGGCATCGCGGTGGCCAGCGCCGTCCGGGCCGCAGACTCGATTCTCGCCGCAGCAGCCACCGCCACCGACCAAGGAGCAGCCTCATGAACGCCTCGCACGGCCTCGAGTTCGCCCAGACTGAAGTCGCGCGGGCGTCCCTCGACCATTGCGTGAAGTGCACGATCTGCGAAACGCACTGCCCCGTGTCGGCGGTGACGCCGAAGTTCACCGGGCCCAAGTTCGTCGGGCCGCAGGCCGAGCGGTTTCGCCACGGTGAGTCGGTCGACCACTCGCTCGACTACTGCAGTTCGTGCGGGGCCTGCACGCTGGCCTGCCCGCAGGGGGTGAAGATCGCCGAACTCAACGGCCAGGCCCGCGCCGTGATGAAGGCCGACCACATGCCGGTGCGCGACCAGTTGATTTCGCAGACCACCCTGATGGGCATGGCGATGACACCGGTCGCGCCCGTGGCCAACGCGGCGTTGTCACTCAAGCCGCTGCGCACGGTGATCGAAAAGGTGATGGGCATTCACCGCGACGCACCCATGCCGAAGGCCAACACCCAGACCATCACCGGCTGGCTGAAGAAGCGGCAGAAGCCTGCCACCAAGGCGACCCGCGGCACTCTGGTGTTCTTTCACGGGTGCGCGGGCGGCTACTTCGAGGTCGAGACGTCGAAGAAGTCGATCGAGGTGCTCGAGCACCTGGGCTATGAGGTGCTGGTGCCCAAGCAGGGCTGCTGCGGCCTGGCCCAGCAGTCGAACGGGCTGTTCGACGGCGCCACCGACAAGGTGCTCAAGCTGTGCGACGACCTGCGCTCGGCCGGACGCGACCTGACGATCATTTCGTCTTCGGGATCGTGCACCGGCATGCTCAAGCACGAGGCGCACGAGATCATGGGCGTCGACGACTCACGGCTCACAGACGTGGGCACCCGCATTCGCGACATCATGGAGTTTCTGCTCGAGCTCTACGAGGCCGGCGAGCTGCCCACCGACTTCAAGCCGATCGAACTCACCGCGGTGTACCACGCACCCTGCCAGTTGAAGAGCCAGGGCATGGGCCAGCCGGCCATGGAGATCCTGAAGCTGATTCCGGGCGTCGAGGCGGTCGAGTCGGGCGCCACCTGCTGCGGCATCGCGGGCACCTACGGGCTGAAGAAAGAGAAGTACGAGATCGCCCAAGCCGTCGGCAAACCGCTGTTCGACAAGGTGAAAGAGGTTAACCCCGAGTACGCGATGTGCGACACCGAAACCTGCCGCTGGCAGATCCGCAAGGGTTCCGGCGCCCAGGTCGAGCACCCGATCTTCCTGGTCCACCAGGCGTACGGGCTGAGCTGAACGTCGCTCGGCGGGCGAAGCTGAGAAACGCAGCGAGACAATTCGTCATACCGGCGAACGCCGGGATCTCTTCGGCCGATCGGGCGTCGAGTCCCTCGGCTGAGCCAGTGTCCGCTGCGCGGGGTCGCTCCTGTCTCGCCCATGCCGACGATCGTCGGCATTCGCTGCCCAAAGCTGCGTTCCCAGTGGGGCCGACGATCCCGCCAACGCCCACCAAACCTGGACAGGAGCAACCCCGCTCCGCTTCGCCCTACGTCCCAGCCCAGGGCCGGTTCAGCCTGGCAAGACCCGTCCCCCGCTGGTCGAGCTTGTCGAGACCCAACCGCTGGTGGAGTCCGTCGAGACCCAAACCGCTCATCGAGCCCTGTCGAGACCCATCGTTGGTCGAGCCGGTCGAGACCTCGTCCTCGCTGGCGGGCACCGGCTCGTCAGATAACGTCCGATCTGACCCTTTTTCGCGCTCAACGAGGCGACAGGCCCTTCAAATCGGACGTAATCTCGCACACTCACACGAGCCAGGTGCACGCGCACGGGTGAAGCGGAGTGAGCGGCACCCCGTCCG
>ERZ724513.1441-NODE-1441-length-11974-cov-3.913751_pt1 | contig 11974 bp, 10 predicted proteins | sample MGYA00376046_ERZ724513 | MGnify/ENA primary metagenome ERZ724513 (study PRJEB28724, sample SAMN07190883) | activated sludge metagenome | isolation source: activated sludge of sewage treatment plant in Hong Hong | place: Hong Kong | collected 2016-03-17 ... | reverse complement strand
GATATGTTAGATGTTTTTTTTACTCTGGAAACTGCTTCTATTAATTCAGACTTATCAATCGGCTTCAGCAGGTAATCAACGGCATTAAATCTAAACGCCTTTAGAGCATATTGATCATAAGCTGTGGTAAATATGACCCGGGCCTGCAAATTTGGCAGCTTTCTAAGTAGTTCAAACCCGTTCACTACTGGCATTTCAATGTCTAAAAACAATAAATCCACTGGGTAGATTTTAAGATACTCAATGGCCAGCAGAGGGTCATTAAAAATGGCTACCACCTGTAAGGAGGGACAGTGCTTTTGGATCAATAAATTGAGAACATCTGTACAATACTGTTCGTCGTCAAGTAAGAGGGTCTTCATTTTTGGTGAGTATTATTTTAATTGTAGTGCCAATAGCCTGGCCCAATTTATCTGTTTTGTCGATGACAATTACTTTGGTATTAACTCTTGTATATTGTGCAACCAGAGACATTCTTTCTTCCGTCAGCTTCATGCCATGGGACTTTCTTGTTTCATTTTTTTGCAGATACGATGCTTGGCGGCCTACCCCATTGTCATCTATGGAAATCACTATGATAGTATTGCCTTCCGGTTCAATATTGATCGACAATTTTTTTATCCCTTTTTTATGATCCAATGGCAGTAACCCATGCCAGATTGCATTCTCTACATAGGGCTGCAAAGTCAAAGGGGCAATTAACCATTGAAAAACATTTACTTCTTCTGAGATATCAATATGCCATTCAAATTTTCCGTTAAATCGCATGGCCTCCATGGTTAGGTAAAGTTGAAGGGCTTCCACTTCTTTATCAAGTGTGATAACTTCCTCTCTGCTGTTGTCAAGCACTATACGGATCAATCTTGAAAATTGGGTGAGATAATCTGAAGCAAGATCAGATTCGTTGGTAAGAATGAAACGATTGATGGAATTTAAACAATTGAAAATAAAATGAGGATTCATTTGTGCCCTCAGTGCCGCCATTTCCATTTGTGCCATTTTTTGGGTCATTTCACGTTTGATTTCCTCTTGCTCCCTGACATTGTTGATTCGATAGTTGTAAAAAAGATACAGCAAACCCATAATTACACCTAAAGTCAGAATTCCAAACAATGTGGTTTTATACCAAGGGGGATGGATGGTAAACTTTATTTCAAAGGGCTTAATAAGGCTACCTTTTTCCCTTAGCTGAAGTAGATATTGGCCAGGTGATAGATTGAAAAAATTCAATTCGGTGCCTATATTAAAATCCTGCCATTTACTACTGTTCAATGAATATTCACATTCTGGTTGCAGCCAATTTTTCTGTTGCAAGCATCCAAATTTAAATGAAACGCTGTGTTGATTAGCATTTAGATGAGTCAGCTCATCACCATACATTCTCTGTCCCAACACTTTGCTTTCTATCAGATAGAAGCTCATTGAATCGCCATTTTGAAGCAAAATTTTCGGATCAAAGCTCAGCAAAGTTGAAGGAAACAAATTTTGATAAAAATTTCCAGAACTATCGGATGATAAACGGAAAAACAACTGACTTCCAATCCGATGGTTTTCAAAATTATTTATTTTATTGGTAGTAGTAAGGCAAAATAAGCCACGCTGGGATGTTCCCCAATAATTACCAGCTTGGTCGAAATAACCAAAATTAACATTGTCAGTAGGAAGGCCCTGCACTTGTGAATACCTTTTCAACTGCATAGTAGTAGCATCCAAGGTCACAATGCCATGATCCAAAAGTGTTAAAATTATTTTCCCATTGTCATCGCCCGCAATGCTGTTGATGGTTGAAGGGCCTCCTCTTTCTTCCAGCTGTAACAGATAATGTTTGATCTTCAATGTTTTTGACTCAATCACAAAAACACCATTTCTATCCTGTGATAGCCAAAATTTTTGTGTGGCAGCTTCAAAAAAGAGATCGCTGAAATTGCCTTTGACATTTGGACTATAGTAGGGCTCAATTCTGCTCGCATCTAAATTAATCCGCCAAATACCTGTATTGCGTTCTCTGATAAATAAATTTCCACTGCGGTCTTTGATTACATTTCGAAATTCCGGTTGCAGCGCATGGGGATACATTGCAGCTCTCAGAGGTTTTACCGAAGTAGAACCAAAATCCAATTCATAGATTCGATCTGAGACGACAAGAAGTCCGTGATGGTCATCAAGTTTATAAAAAGATTGAAAAATACCTAATTTTGGGTTTCCAGAAGTGCTTTTTAAAATAACATACTGATTCGTCTTCAAATCGTACCATAATATCTCCTTTCGGAGCCAGTCTCCAACCAGAATTTTGTCAGCAGTGCCAGTATGCTGAGAAATGTTGTTGGAAAATCCTGATGGTAAATCTAAATTGATATTCTGCCATCCTGCTGGTTGTTTTCTCATTTGTAGAAAAGGAAGATTTCCAGACAACAAAAAATATAGTTGGCCGCCAGCTGCACACACTTTCCAAAAACTACCTGGTGATGCCCCCGGCAATTGTCCTGATAGTTCGAATTTTATGGGTGTAAAAGTTGAAAGCGAAGGTCGATACAACAACAGGTTTTTATCAGAAAGCATCAATAGGCTGTCGCGCCCAAGAGGCATAATATCTGTAATTGCATTCCTAAAAGCCCCATAACACATTTTATGAAGCCAACTTCCATCTTTAGGGTTAAAAATGTAAAAACACTGATCATAAGTGCCTATCCATACTTTACCATCCTCATCTATATGACTCAAATAAAATGCCCAATAATCATCAATAAGCCGATTGGCGTGGTATGTATAAAGCCCCTTGTCCGTATCCACAGAAAACAACCCATACACTGATAGGATATATAATTCATGATCGCTTTTTCTTCTAATCTCAAGAACTGCATTGTTTCTTTTCTCCTGCTTTACTATCCCTGACTTCTTAATGTAATTATACCAACCCGACTTTTTGAACTTTCCGTTTGCCGGATTAAAAATAATAACATCTCCATAGCCCCCCAGCCACAAATTTCCATTGCCGTCTTCAGCTATTTTACCACCTGCTATGCCGGAAAAAATTCCAGGCTCGGCTACAAAGTTGTGAAAGCGACGAGTTTTTTTATTGTACAAGCTCAAGCCATAAAGAGACTTAATCCATATTTGCCCCTTTTTATCTTTAAATATAAATTCGCACTTATTGGCCAACAGAGAAAAAGGATCCCTTTCATCGTGCTTAAAACAATAAAAGGTATGGCCATCAAAACGATTTACTCCATCTTCAGATGACATCCAAATAAAGCCATCGTCATCTGCAACTATGGCATTTAAACCTGAAGCACAAAGCCCATCTTTTTCACCAAATCCCCGTGCCTCAAAATCGTGCTGAGCACAGAGCCTGAAAACACTTACGGTTAAGTAAAAAAGTATAAAAATGTAATTCAGAGGGGTTCTCATTCCAGGGGCTAAATATAACAAATAGAGGCGTCATCATAATCTCATTCCATAGCTTCAATGTTATTTCCGTCTGTACAGCCCCAGGCCCACTATAAAAAAACTGAAAAGCACCATAAGGATATCTGTAAGTATAAGTCCAATTCCAAAAATGTGGGCCTTTTCAGGATCATTTTTATCCATCACAACCTCCACTTTGTCATTGAGCTCATAGTTCATCCACGGAAGCAGACTTACTGATTGAGAAAATCCATCCAGAGAATCCAGGCTTTCAGATGCTATGGGATAACGAAATACCGGTCTTCTGGATCTTTTTCCTTTCGTTTTTTTAGCTGTATTTTCTTGAAAAATTGTTTTACTCGATTTTGAACCTCTGAATCCAATGATTCTGCCCTCCACCTCAAAGCCCGAAAATTTGTAGGAAAATTTATCCACCAGGGGCTTGCCAGTAATAATTACCAAAATTATTCCCCCTATCACAAGCATAATTCTGAATAAGGATACCATCATCTATTTTGCTGCATTGTAAATTGCCATTAAAAAGGCTTTGCTGATGCGCTGTGCTGCCTTTTTACCCAAATGCCCCTGGCCATCGCTGGTGTCTATGCCATTGACGTCGCTTGGGTCAGAGGCGGAATTTCTATTTTCAGGGCAAATGCGCCAAACGCCTCCCTGCTGACATACTCCGTCATTGCTTTCGAGCGCCTGAAGATCAAAAACCACATCTTTGGAGGCGAGGGTTTTTCTCATCCATTCGCCAACTTTCATACGTGCCGCATTGCCGTCGTAACTTTCCACAGAATAGACAAGTGGGGGTGTCATGTGTACCCATCTGAGGTCGGGCAAATCCTTTCTCAGATCGTCCACCATCTTGAGATAAGCAGCTTGAACCGATAGATGGTTTTCATCCTGGATATCCGCGTATCCAAACTTAAAAATGGCAATATTTATTTTTCCTTTACTGCGCTGGACAGCCTCTTTGAATACCCTAATTTTTTCAAATGGGTCACCATTGGCAATTCCACCAACATCAACAAAGATCCCTCCCATCAAACCTTTGTCCACTATATCTTCTGGGCCAAAATATTCAAACGGAAAACCATTGGCTTTGCAACCTTCCTCCAAATCCTGGCCCACAGATTGGTGTAAAAAAATCGTATTCCATGCCTTGATTCTGTCTTTTTCTGATACAGGCAACGCATCCCATGCATTTAATCCGGCAGTGCCTACTAATCCGGGACTGCCTGTACCCAACTTGGGGTCTACCACCACGGGGTCGTCAGGGTCATCGACAGGATCAGTATTTTTTCCACAAGAAACCATTACCATTGAGCAAAAAAATAAAGCAATGAATGCAAAGATTCCTAAACTTGTTGGCTGCAATATTTTATTCTTCATAATAAAATTTTCCTTCAGTTATTAATAATTCTTTTCCACTGGGGCAGGTCAGTTTGCCAGAAAAAGTAGCCTCCACAATGGTTGGGTTTTTGGATGCTTTTGTGACATCAAATGAAACATCAAAACCCATCATAGAACCACACAAATATTCTTCTTCACTCCAATTGCCCATCTGTGCTACACTTAGCGTCGGGTTGCCTTTTACAAAGTTGTATTTTCCCGGTCCGTTGGTCTTGTAAATATTAACTGTAAAAGATTTTTCACTTTTGTCTTTTTTGCCGGACGATCCTCCAATAATGATGAGCTGGTCATAACCCTTGGGATGAAAAGCGCCAACAATATCATGGTCAGCCTCCCATAGCTGACCATTGATTTTCATGGAAAGAAAATTGGAGTCGGTTTTTAAGCTGACTTCACCCGGTGTGGTGTCTGAGGTCTTTTGACCATTGGAACAACTCAACACAGCAGCCAGGAATATTACAAATATCATTTTATACATGTTTATATTTTTTTTACTTTTCATAGGTTTCAATCACATTTCCTCCTGTGACCTTTGGCCCATTGCCCATATTGAGTCCATTGGCCTGAATTTCTTGAAGAAGGAGGGCATCACTCGATGTCATTTTTAAATTATTTTTGGAATCAAATTCCAAATGACGATAAGAATAGACTAACGGAGATTCACTTGTATAAATGATGGCAAGAAAGCCCTCTTCATCTGCGAAGTCATAACTCCAGGTGCCGGATGAGTTGCCAAAAATGCCACTATTGGCGATGGTGCCAGAGATATAGCCCTTTTCTACCTTATCCACTTCAAAAGAGAGGACAGCCTCACCCCGATTGAATGAATTGGCCACATGCTGGGTTTTACCATCATCAAAATGGAGTGTAATGTCGGATGTACGCCAGTGCCATTCACCTTCCAGTAAGGTCGCGAGGTCTTCTTCTTCGGATAGATTTTCTGCAGCATTACACCCGCTAAAAAAAATCAACATCAGTGTAGATAAAAAGAAAAAAAACTTATTCATCATCAATTAATTTATTTTTCCAAAATAAGCCATCCCTTTTTCAGCTGCAAGGTAGGCCCCGATTACAAATCTTTTGCTTATTGGATCCATAGCCAGAGATGATCCAAAAAAATTACTCCCACCCATAATATAGGGATCGGTCACAGCTTGCATGCGTTTCCATATGGTTCCTATCTTTACAAAAATGATGGCTTTGCCCTTAAAATTATTGACATTCGAAGCACCAATAATGGCATACGACTGACTCATACTAACACTTTGGCCAAAACGATCAAGGGCTATTCCGTCCGGATCCGTTAATTTTTGGCTAAACTCATACACGTTATTAACTTTCTCAAAAACCGAAGCAGCCCCTTTGTCATTGTTGCCAGATATTTGAGACGCAATCAAAACCCCGTTTCTAAAAGAAATAAAATCCCCCAAATGCTCTCCAGCTAAAGAAGTAGGATCGGTCAGTGTTTGTCCATATATCCACGAAAATCCATCGTACAAATAGACATGTACTGCACCCTGCGAAGAATAGGTAGCATTCTGCCATGGAACGCCAACGACAATTTCTAAATCTGAATTGATTCCCACAGCACTTCCAAAATGTGCCGCATTATTTACCCCACTTGCGGGGATAGATTGCCACTGTGTATATTGTATGCCATCGTCCTGAAAGATATAAACAGCACCTTTGTTGTTAGATGACGATGTGTCAAAATAAGGGGCTCCACATACAATGTATTCATTCATCAAAGCAACTGAAGATCCAAAATAATCATTTGGGAAGCCAATAACCTGTCCGATTTTCTGATAATAATTCCACATTGTACCATCATACCTGAAGACCACAGCAGTACCCTGATCTACGTTTACACCCACATCATCATTGGGTGCGCCTACTACAATGGTGTTGCCCATGATGGCTACCGCTGCTCCAAAATTGTCATTGGCTTCGCCCGCCGGGTCAGTCAATTTCTGAAAAAAATTCCAACGGACACCATCAAATTGGTAAACACATACACTGCCCTGATTGACATTTGCTCCTACATCATCACTTCTGCTGGCAATGACTGCAAAAAGGCCATCAATGGCAGAAGCTTCACCAAAGCCGTCTCCTGACTTTCCTTCAGGATCTGCTACCGGATTGTAATCACCTATATTTTGATTGGTCCCACAATCGCCCCAATTGCCATAGCCACTGGCAGAAGAAGCAGGCATGGTTTGACTGGCCCATGCCATGGTTCCATTGCCATTGCTGGTGAGTACCTGTCCCACGGTACCACCGCTACCGTTTAATTTAATTTCTCCGGTAAGCTGAATATTTCCATCTACGTCCAATTTTTCTCCAGGCATCGCCACTCCAACGCCTACATTACCCGACTGGGCTGATAAAAACAAAGGTCCACCCACCCAGCCTAAAAGGAGGATAATATGGATGGTTTGAATTTTTATAAGTTTCATGACTCGACAATTATTTGCCTGAAAATTCAATCAATATATTACCTACCTCTTCCGGCTCACTGATCATGGCATCATGTCCTCCTTTGAGCATTTCAAAATAGTGATAGGATCTCGACCGGGCTCTTTGGGCTGCTTCCAAAAACCAGGGAGAGTCATTGGTCAATAAAACAAAGCCCTTTGTAATTTTTTCTGAAAGAGGTGCTGACATCACCAGCGGCTGTCCGAAAGTAGCACCCGATTGAGGGCCCAGTCTTTTTTGTGCCCAAACGATATCGTTTTCTTCCCTTATTCCCCATGCTTTGGCTGTTTCTCTGGGAGCCACCTTCCATGCTTCGGGACTGGTGTTTTGCGGTAAGCCCGGAGGGGGAGGTGGCGTATAGTCTTTCAATGCTTTTCCATTGTCGGGCATAAAAGCATCCAGATACAGTAAGTGGCTAATGCGGGAAGGAATACGGTCTGCCACTCCCGTCACTACCATACCGGCATAACTATGGCCTACCAACACAACGTTGTTTAAATCTTCGTATTCAATCACATTGACCACATCCTGGATATGGGTATCGAGGTTAATGTCTGCCTTAAGCAAGTGCGAACGCTCACCCAAGCCCGTCAAAGTAGGCGTATACACATCATAACCCCGTTTATTAAGAAGCGCTTTGACTTTTTTCCAACACCAACCGCCATGCCAGGCACCGTGCACCAAAACAAAAACAGGTTTGGCAGGATTGGTTGTATTGATCAACACTGGCAAAAACATAGAGCCGGCTAAAACAGGAAGCAGTTGCAATACGTTTCTTCTTTTCATGTATGGATGGTTTTCATTTTAATAAGAGATTGGTGGCCCCGTTACTTCCATCTCGTGGTCTTTAAAAACATCATAGCCTTCAGGTAATTTTCCCTTGCCTAGGGTATTAAAAAACTGTTCCATCTTACCGGCCGGTTGGAAATAAAACAAGAGTTGACCTTCCTCTGTGGTTTGAGCCCAGGTATGCGGAACATCTTTGGGTAAAAAGATCATATCACCCGCATGCAGCGTAAATCTATCCTGGTCGCAGACGAAATCATAGGTACCTGATAACACATAAAAGGTTTCATCTTGAAAAGCATGCTTGTGTAAAGGGGGGCCGCCTTTGCCTTTGCCGTGGTATTCAAAGATGGACAATTGATCAAGGGTATCGCTGCCTGCTACTTTTAAGAAATTGAGACTATTTCCGCTAAGTTGGTTGGGATTACTTTTTCTATCCTTGATTGATCTTACCACAAATCCATTTGTAAGTAAAGGTATTGTTTCATGTTTTTCCTGCCCGTTGAGACCGGGACCAAAATTTATGATACCATGCGCTTCACTAACGATGCGAGCCTCTTCTTTAGACAATTTTCCTGCGGTCCTTGTCATCTCCAGAAAAAACTCTTCCATTTTTCCGGCGGGTTGCAAAAAGTAAAACAATTCTCCTTCATCAGACAGCTGGATCCAGGTATGCGGAATGTTTCTGGGCAAAAAAATGAGATCACCCGCATTGAGTTGCGTTTTTTCATTACCCAGTTGAAACAGGTAAGAGCCCTTAATTACATAAAACATTTCATCCTGATGGGGGTGCGCATGAAAACTGGGACCCGTTTTTTCCATGCCCTTGTACCAAAAAGTAGAAAGCTGGCCGTTGGTATCTTTTGATGAGAGTTTAAGGTCATTGGGGTTGACACCTTTAAAAGGAGTAGGTAGCCCAAATCTGCTTTCCCCTGCCCTCACTACTACGGCACCACTCTTTCCCTGCAGAATTTGGGAAACATTCCATTGAGAGGCCAGCAACGGAAAACCGAAGACCGAAACCTTGATGAAATTCCTCCTGAGCATATTGAAAAGTTTAGCTCAAAAATAAAAGGCTCAGAAAAGAGATTGACTTAACAATTTGTAATTGGCACAACTCACCTTGTATTTGGCACCCATTGATGGAGCTGCTTTAGACAAGTCTATGACAACCATAGCAAAATAAAAATCAAAACAGGCCATTCACAAATCCGTGTTTACCATTAACATAAGTACCTCCCTATTTTTATTCAAAAAAGAGATGAAATACTGTATTACTGCGTTGCTGATGCTTTTTGTCATGGGTTTTGTCAATGCTCAAAAAATAGGCATTCAAAATAACAACCCACAGACGATGTTGGATATAAGCGGAGATTTGGCCACGAGAGCCGTTACATTAACGATTCCTGAAGGTAATCAAAATTCTTTGGACCTTGGAACTCAAGCTGCATCCTATATCAGAATTGAGGGGCCTGGTCTTCCATTTTCGATTGCCGGAATAAAGGGAGGGGTAGATGGCAAGTTGTTGTGGTTGCACAATGTATCTTCCACCGTAATGACCTTGCTCCATAATAATGCCGGTGGAGTATCAGGAGAAAAAATAATAATGGCAGAAGGAAAAAATGTAAGCCTTGTTTCCAACGGCAGTGCTTTTCTGATGTACGATGCAACATCCGGTTGCTGGAGGATTGCTGGCCATACGGCAGCTTCGTTTTGGTTGAAAGATGGCAACGCGGGAACCAATGATAGCCTTCACTTCATTGGTACCACTGACAATAAAGCCTTAAACTTTAGAATACAAAATGTAGCAGCGGGTCGACTGGATAGCGTTCAAACCTTTTTGGGTAAAAATGCAGGTGCCAATTTTGGAACCGGTATTTACAATGTAGCCCTAGGCAATGAAACGCTGGTAAACAATATAGTAGGCGGCGACAATACAGCTGTGGGTGTTGGTTGCTTGTACTTCAACAATGCATCACAAAATACAGCCATTGGCAGAAACGCACTTCACAATAATCAAAGCGGAAAAGCGAATACAGCCATTGGCAATCATGCTTTGTACCTAAACACAAATCGTTCCGTTTTAGTGGCAGTTGGAGACAGTGCCTTGTACCACAATGGTCTCAATGCAACCGAAACGTACCATGGAACGGCTAATACAGCTGTGGGGGTCAATAGCCTGAATAAAAACACCATTGGACATGACAATACAGCAATAGGGTATCAGGCCATGTATAAGAATGAAATAGGCACGGGTAATACCACCATAGGCGTATTGAGTTTGTACAACAACACAACAGGCAATGCCAATACCGCCATGGGCTACCAAAGTTTGGCCAGCAACACCACAGGCAATGCCAACACAGCATTTGGGCATTCAGCATTGATTTCAAATCAAACGGGCTTTTCCAACACCGCAATGGGGTATCAGGTATTATACCTCAATAATACCGGTCAGTACAATGTTGGCATGGGGGCCTTTGCCCTGGGCTATACCTCAGGTGGTAGCTTAAACACAGGCATAGGATATAGTAGTATGTTTAGCAATCAAAATGGCAGCCGGAATACAGCACTGGGAGCCGGAAGTTTGTACGCCAATGTGAACGGAGTTTCGAATGTGGCCATCGGAGCCAATGCACTAAGACAGGCAGTATCATCCAACTATATTGTTGCCATTGGTGACAGTGCTCTTTATTCAAATGGTGTAGGCAATGTAGTGCCGCAGCATGGATCAGCCAACACAGCGGTGGGCAGTAAAGCTATGTTTAAAAACACCCTGGGGTACGACAATACCGCTTTGGGATATCAATCTTTGTACAATAACATTTTTGGTTTAGGTAATTCAGCGGTTGGTGTTTTGGCATTACACAATAACAATGGCAATTTCAATACTGCCTTGGGCTTCCAAGCCCTGGCCATCAACCAAAACGGAGGACTGAACACTGCGGTGGGCGGATCGGCTCTTCGCAACAATACACAGGGCAGCAGAAATGTTGCCATTGGTACCAATGCCTTGTTTTCCAACAATACTGGTACCCGTAATACAGCGGTCGGAGATAGTTCACTTATATTTAACGAGAGTGGATCTTATAATACCGCTATCGGACAAAGGGCTAACAACAGCTTGTCGCTTACCAATAGCGTAGCAGTAGGTTACTTTTCTTATCCCAATAATGACAATGTGGCACTGCTGGGAAATACCGCTACTGCATCCTGTGGTGGCTATACCAATTGGACCAATTTTAGCGACGGTCGGTTCAAGAAAAATGTAAAAGAAGAAGTAGTGGGACTTGCTTTCATAAAGGCATTAAGGCCGGTAACCTATCAGATCGACATGTCTACATTGAATGCGTTTGTTTATAAAGCAGATGCGGAACAATACCATCATTCTCTGCAGACAGCCTTAGAAGAAAAAGAACGCACAATAGTCAGTGGTTTTATTGCCCAGGAAGTAGCATCGGCTGCACAAAAAGTAGGCTATCAATTTGATGGTGTTGTAGTGCCTAAAGACCAGGAAAAACAGCATTATCAATTGAGTTATGCCAGTTTTGTGGTACCACTGGTCAAAGCGGTGCAGGAGCAGGAAGTCAAAATCAATGAGCTGGAAAACAAAATTTTGCAATTGGAAAAAATGATAGCTCAAATCTTGGAAGTCAAAAATTAGAATAATATTTGGATGACAATCAATTTTGATAAGTATTACCACATTTAATTTGGCAATTCTACTAAATTTCTGCCAATTTTAATTTTGACCCCAGATTACAGCAGCGTCCGGTCCACCAGTCCGGATTTTTTTTTCACAAAAAAATTGAGCGCGGTGTTGACAAGTATTGTTATTAATTCGATATTTGTCGAAATATAAAATTAATATTGCAGGCAATTTTTAAGG
>ERZ724513.1440-NODE-1440-length-11974-cov-4.752999_pt1 | contig 11974 bp, 8 predicted proteins | sample MGYA00376046_ERZ724513 | MGnify/ENA primary metagenome ERZ724513 (study PRJEB28724, sample SAMN07190883) | activated sludge metagenome | isolation source: activated sludge of sewage treatment plant in Hong Hong | place: Hong Kong | collected 2016-03-17 ... | reverse complement strand
GGCGATCCGCTGGTGAGCCTCGCTGCACCGCCGGCGCGCACCGGCGCCGAGCTGCTGGCGGTGATGGCGCAGAGCACTGCTGCGGCGGCTGGCCTGGCGCTGCCCGTGTATCTGTTCCACGGCAGCGAGGACCGGCTGACCGATCCCGCAGGCAGCCGCGAGGTGCATGCGGCGTGGGGCGGGGCCGACAAGACCCTGCGCCTGTGGCCGGGGAGCCGCCACGAGACGCTCAACGACCTCGACCGCGAGGCCGTGGCGGCCGAACTGATGGCCTGGCTGGAGGCGCGTTGCGGCGCAATAGCCGGGGCCAGATGAAGCCGGCGAATGCGGAAATAGAATTTTCCACTTACATTTCTCCCGCCCAAGTCCTATAGTTGACCCGTCACGAACGTGGTTGGCGGAACCCCGCCTCCTGCGTCCGCCCGAATCGGCGCCAACACGCTGATTCCCCTGCGGTTCGGGAGAAGCTCCCGGCCGTGCCGTGATGGGATCGGTGTGCCCCGCCCGCAAGGTTGGGACGCGCCGATCCGGCAGCTTTCGTCGCTGCCAGAGGGGATACGGGCACCAGGCTCCCTTCTGTTGCATTGCGGCGAAAAAACCATGACTAGTGCATGGTCTTGCTTGAGGTTTAAAGCTTCGGCAAGCCGTGCGGGTGAAGGAGCAGGGCGGGACGTGAGCGCGTTGTCGAGTCTGGCGGTGGCAGGGGGCTTCATGGCAGGGCTGGGGATCTTCCTCGCCCTCATGCTGGCGCTCGCCAACAAGAAACTCTATGTCTTCGAGGATCCGCGCATCGGCCAGGTCGAGGACCTGCTGCCGAAGTCGAACTGCGGCGCCTGCGGCCAGGCCGGCTGCCGCGATTTCGCCGAGAAGGTGGTCGGCGGCGGCGTGATTCCGGCGCAATGCACGGTGAGTTCGCCGCAGCAGCGCCAGGACATCGCCGACCTGCTCGGCGTCGCCGCCGGCACCGTGGAAAAGAAGGTGGCGCGCCTGGCCTGCGGCGGCGGCCACCACGTGGCCTTCCTGCGCGCCCGCTACGAGGGCCTCAAGACCTGCCGTGCGGCCGCGGTGGTTTCCGGCGGCGGCAAGGAATGCGTCTGGGGCTGCCTGGGGCTCGCCGACTGCTCGCGCGCCTGCACCTTCGATGCCATCCACATGGACATGCACGGCCTGCCGGTGGTGGACAGCGAGAAATGCACCGCCTGCAACGACTGCGTGGAAGTCTGCCCGAAGGGCCTGTTCAGCCTCGAGCCGACCAGCCACCGGCTGTGGATGGCCTGCAAGAACCAGGCAGACGGCGATACCGCCGAAGCCGCCTGCGAGGTGGCCTGCACCGCCTGCGGCAAGTGCGTGATGGACGCGCCGCAGGGCCTGATGCGGCTGGACGGCAACCTCGCCTACGTCAATTACGAGAAGAACGCCATCGCCGGGCGCGAGCCGATCGAGCGCTGCCCGACGGGCGCCATCGTCTGGTTCGAGAATCCCGACAAACCCGTTAAGGGGGCCGCGGCGCGCAAGATCCTGCGCAACGATCCCCTGCCGTTGCGCCACTGAGCGCGAAGAATCCGAAAGTTCGAGGTAGCCACCATGTCCCTCTCCCTGATCAAGAAGCTGTTCTCGTTTTCGCTGCTCGAGACCACGTCCGCCAAGGCGACGCAGAAGGTCAAGTACCCCGGCGTGCGCGATGCCGTCGACGGCAACACGGCGGTGATCCACGTCGAGCGCGAGGCCTCGGACGCGGCGGGTGCCTACCCGATCACGCCCTCGACGCAGATGGGCGAGTACTGGGCGGAGGAGGTCGCTGCCGGCCACCTCAACATCTCGGACCGGCCGCTGATCTTCGTCGAGCCGGAATCGGAACACGCTGCGGCGGGCGTCACCGCCGGCATGTCCATGGCCGGCCTGCGTGCCACCAATTTCTCGTCGGCGCAGGGCGTCGCCTTCATGCACGAGTCGCTCTACGGCGCGGTCGGCAAGCGCCTGCCCTACGTGCTCAACATGGGCTGCCGCGCCATCACCAAGGTCACGCTGAACGTCCATTGCAGCCACGACGACTACCACTGTGTGGATGACACCGGCTTCATCCAGGTGCTGGCCAAGAACGCCACCGAGGCGGCCGACCTCAACCTGATTTCGCGCAAGGTCGCCGAGCTGTCGCTGACGCCGGCCATCGTCGGCCAGGACGGCTTCCTCACCACCCACCTGATCGAGTCGGCGCTGCTGCCCGAGCGCGAACTGGTGGCCGAGTATCTCGGCAAGCCGGAGGACATGATCGACACGCCGACGCCGGCGCAGCAAATGCTGTACGGGCCGAAGCGGCGCCGCGTGCCGGCGATCTGGGACGTCGACGTGCCGCTGGTGTCGGGCGTGGTGCAGAACCAGGATGCCTACATGCAGGCGACCGCCGCACAGCGGCCGTACTTCTTCGACCACATCGACGCCATCACCGACGCCTGCATGGACGAGTACGCCGGGCTCACCGGCCGTCGCTACCAGCGCGTGTCGACCTACAAGGCGGAAGACGCCGACTACCTGATCCTCGGCATGGGCAGCATGATCGTGCAGGCCGAGGCCGTCGCCGACTACCTGCGCGAGACGCGCAAGATCAAGGTGGGCGTGGTCAATGTCACGATGTTCCGCCCCTTCCCGGGCGACCTGATCGGCCACGTGCTGCGCGGCAAGAAGGGCGTGGCGGTGCTCGAGCGCACCGACCAGCCGCTGGCCGAGGACCTGCCGCTGATGCGCGAAATCCGCGCGACGCTGATCAAGTGCATCGAAAACGGCGTCGCCAACGTCGGCGGCGATGTGCTCCTGCCCTATCCCGATTACGCCACCTATGGCGCCTCGTCCGACATGCCGCGCCTGTACTCGGGCTGCTACGGCCTGGGCAGCCGCGACCTGCAGCCGGAAGCGCTGATCGGCGCGGTGGAGAACATGCTGCCCGAGGCGGCGACCAACGGGGTGCAGCGCAAGTTCTTCTACCTTTCCGTCGACTTCGCCCGCGATCCGCTCAACCCGAAGGACGAGGTGCACCAGCAGGAGATTGCCGACCGCTATCCGGGCGCGCGTTCGCTGGCGGTGCGCGGCTCCGAGAACCCGAACCTGCTGCCCAAGGGCGCGATCACGGTGCGCATGCACTCGGTGGGCGGCTGGGGCGCCATCACCACCGGCAAGAACCTGGCGATGACGCTGTTCGAGCTGCTCGGCTGGGACATCAAGGCCAACCCGAAGTACGGCTCGGAGAAGAAGGGCCAGCCGACGACCTACTACCTCTCGGCGGCGCCGGAGCCGATCCGCATCAACTGCGAATACGTCTACGTCGATGTCGTGCTGTCGCCCGACCCCGCCGTGTTCGGCCACAGCAATCCGCTCTCCGGCCTGAAGAAGGGCGGCGTCTTCATCGTCCAGTCCAACCTGGGCAGGGAGACCTGGGCCAGCTTCCCGGTCTGGGCGCAGAAGTTCATCGTCGACAACGAAATCCGCGTCTTCTACCTCGACGCCTTCCAGATCGCCCGCGAAGAGGCCGGTTCGGCCGAGCTGCAGTTGCGCATGCAGGGCATCGCCTTCCAGGGCGCCTTCTTCGCCGCCAGCCCGACCATGAAGAATGCGGGCCTCACCGAGGACGCGCTGTTCCGCGCGATCGAGGCCCAGCTGCAAGCCAAGTTCGGCGCCAAGGGCGCGCGCGTGGTGCAGGACAACCTGCGCGTGGTGCGGCGCGGCTTCACCGAGCTGACCGAGATCACCGAGAAGGAAGTCGGCGTCACGCGCAAGCAGCTGGCGAAGAAGGATGCCGGCCTGCCCATCATGCTGCGCCAGATGCCGGCCGGCGACGGCCGCGTCGCCGACCTGCACCGCTTCTGGGAGCAGACCGGCAGCTTCTACCTGGGCGGCAAGGGCAACGACAACCTGGTCGACCCCTTCATCGGCGCCTCGCTGGTGCCGGCCGCATCGGGCGTGTTCCGCGACATGACGGGCATCCGCTTCGAGCATCCGGAGTGGATCGCCGAGAACTGCACGGCCTGCGGCAACTGCTATACCGAGTGCCCGGATTCGGCGATTCCCGGACTGGTCAGCTCGGTCGGCGACATCCTCAATACCGCGCTCAACCGCATCGAGACCAGCGGCACGCCGACGCGCTACCTGCGTCGCGCGGTACGCACGGTGGAGAAGAAGCTGCGTCCGCTGATCGAGAAGCACGGCGGCGCGGTGCGCCCGCTGTTCGACATCGCCATCGACGAAGTGATCGCCGAGGCGCCGGAAGCCGAGCGCGGCGGCCTCGCCGCGGAGTTCACGCAGCTGCAGATCCAGCTCGGCGGCTTCCAGTTCGGCACCACCAAGCCCTACTGGGGTCAACGCGAGAAGAAGGCCAAGGGCAGCGGCGGCCTGTTCTCGATCACCGTCAATCCCTACACCTGCAAGGGCTGCGCGCTGTGCGTCACGGTGTGCGAGGACAACGCGCTGCGCATGGTGACGCAGACCGACGAGACGGTGGACCGCCTGCGCCGCGACTGGAACATCTGGCTCGACCTGCCGACCACGCCGAAGGAATACGCGCGCATCGACAACCTCGACGAGAAGATCGGCGCGCTGGAAACGCTGCTGCTCGACAAGCACAACTACAACTCGATGAACTGCGGCGACGGCGCCTGCCTCGGCTGCGGCGAGAAGACGGCGATCCATCTGTTCACCTCGACGGTGACCGCGCTGATGCAGCCGCGCGTCGAGGCCTTCGTCGCCAAGCTGGACGGCCTCATCACGCGGCTCGAGCAGCACATGCGCGTCAAGCTCGCCTCCGCCGTCGATCTCACCGACACGGGCGCGGTGGTGCGCGCCGTTGAGGCCACCGGCCAGCACGACCTGACGCTGTCCAACCTGGCGGCCAAGCTCACCGCCGACAAGCCCTCGCAACTGCTCGACCCCGAGTGGGTGAAGAGCGTCGCGCAGCTGCTGGAGAAGCTGAAGGACCTCAAGTGGCGCTACGACGCCGGCCCGACCGGGCGCGGCCGCGCCGAGATGGGCGTGGTCAACTCGACGGGCTGCACCTCGGTGTGGGGCTCGACCTACCCGTTCCATCCCTATCCCTTCCCGTGGACGTCGCACCTGTTCCAGGATTCACCGTCGGTGGCGATGGGTATCTTCGAGGGCCACATGGCGAAGATGGCGGACGGCTTCAAGGCCGTGCGCAAGGCCGAGATGGAGCTGTCCGGCGACTACCTGCCCGACCGCGACGAAGACTTCTTCCGCCGCTTCAACTGGCACCAGTTCAGCGCCGACGAATGGCTGCTGTGCCCGCCGGTGGTGAGCATGGGCGGCGACGGCGCGATGTACGACATCGGCTTCCAGAACCTCTCGCGTGCCCTGATGTCGGGCATGCCGATCAAGGTGCTGGTGGTCGACACCCAGGTGTATTCGAACACCGGCGGCCAGGCCTGTACCTCGGGCTTCATCAGCCAGGTGTCGGACATGGCACCGTTCGGCGCCGCGCAGCGCGGCAAGCAGGAGACGCGCAAGGAGATCAGCCTGATCGGCATGGCGCACCGCACGGCCTACGTGATGTCGGGAACCATCGCCCACGTGAATCACCTGCTGGAGAGCTACATCGACGGCCTCAACAGCCGGCGACCGGCGCTGTTCAACATCTACGCGGTCTGCCCGCCCGAGCACGGCGTCGGCGACGACCGCAGCGTGGACCAGAGCAAGCTGGCGGTTGAGGGTCGCGCCTATCCGCTGTTCCGCTTCGACCCGGATGCCGGGACCACCTTCGCCGAGTGCGTCAGCCTCGAGGGCAACCCGGCGCTCGATGCCGACTGGCCGACCTACACGCTGAAGTACGTCGATGAGAACGGCGCGGAGCAGGGCATGGAACTGCCGATGACCTTCGCCGACTTCGCAGCGACCGAGGCGCGCTTCCTCAAGCACTTCCGCAAGGCGCCGCCCGAGACATGGAACGAGAGCATGGTGCAGCTGGCCGAGTTCATGGCGCTCGAGGCGGACGACCGGGACGGAAAGTTCCCCTACATCTGGGCGGTGGACAAGAAGAACCAGTTGATGCGCCTGCTGGTGACCGAGGATCTCGTGCGTTCGTGCGAGGAGCGGCTCAACTACTGGCGTCAGTTGCGCGGCATCGCTGGCATCGACGGCCGCGCAGCGGACGACGCGGATGGCGCGGAGCGCGTGCGCGCCGAGCTGATCGACAAGATCAGCGCCACGCTGGGACTGGGCGGCGCCGTTGCCGCGCCCGCGGCTGCGGCAGGCGAAGTCGCCACCGCGACCGAGGCGGGCGGCTTCGAGCCGGTCTGGATCGAGACGCCGGAATGCACGGCCTGCGACGAGTGCACGACGCTGGCGCCCAAGGTGTTTGCCTACAACGAGCAGAAGCTCGCCGTGGTGATCAATCCGAAGGGCGGGCGCTTTGCCGACATCGTCAAGGCGGCGGAGAAGTGCACGGCCGGCTGCATCCATCCCGGTACGCCGTGGAATCCGGCGGAGCCGGGACTCGACAAGCTGGTGGCGCGGGCGGCGAAGTACAACTGATAACGGCTCGATGAAGTTCCTCAACTACTTCCGCGGCGAGGCATTTGCCCGCGGCATCCATCCGCCGCAGCACAAGGAAACGGCGGCGATGCCGATCCGGCGCCTTCCGTTCGCGCCGCGGCTTTACGTGCACCTCTCGCAGCAGGTCGGGCGCGCGGCGAAACCGCTGGTGCGCGTCGGCCAGGAAGTCATGCGGGGGCAACCGATCGCCGAGGCCGACGGCTTCGTCTCTGTGCCGCACCACGCGCCGGTGAGCGGGGTGGTCGAGGCGATACGCCTGCATCCAACTGCCAACGGGCCGTGGAGCGATGCCATCGTCATCCGCGCCCATCCGGGGTCGACCCAGGAGGTGCTGTGGGAGCGGCAGCGCGACCTGTCCGCGCTCGACGACGACGCCCTGGTCGCCGCCGTCCAGGAGACGGGCATCGTCGGCCTCGGCGGCGGCGTGTTTCCCACGCATGCCAAGCTCAAGGTGCCCAAGGAGTGGCCGGTCGACACGCTGGTGGTCAATGGCTGCGAGTGCGAGCCCTACCTGACCTCCGACCATCGCATCATGGTCGAGCATCCGGCCGACATCATTTCCGGCATCGCCATTGCGCGCCGCCTGCTGGGCAACCCGCGTGCCATCATCGGCGTCGAGGACAACAAGCTCGACGCCGTGGCGGCGCTGCGCTCCTGCCTGCCCGACGACGGCTCGGTCAGCGTCGAGGCGGTGCCGACCAAGTACCCGCAGGGCGCCGGCGAGATGCTGATCAAGACGCTGGTCGGGCGCGAGGTGCCGCCGGATTCACGCTCGTACCAGATCGGCGCCTACGTGCAGAACGTGGTGACGCTGTCGCAACTCGGCACGCTGGTGGCCCAGGGACGAGGCTTCATCGAGCGCGTGATTACCGTCACCGGGACGGCGGTGGCGCGCCCGGGCAACTACCTGGTGCCGATCGGTACGCCGCTGCGCTTCCTGCTTGATCACGTCGGCGCCACCGACGACTACCTGGAAGTGGTGTTCGGCGGGCCGATGATGGGGCAGGCGGTCGGCTCGCTCGATACGCCCATCACCAAGGGCGTTTCCGGCATCCTGGTGTTCCGCGGCCGCGACGTCGAGGAGAAGGCGGCGCGCAAGACCTATCCCTGCATCAAGTGCGGCGAGTGCGTCGAGTCCTGCCCGATGGGGCTGAATCCCTCGACGCTGGGCATGCTCGCCGCCAAGCGTGAATACGAAATGATGAGTGAGCGTTATTTCCTCGGCACCTGCTTCGAGTGCGGCAGCTGCAGCTACGTCTGCCCGGCCAACATCCCGCTCGTGCAGCAGTTCCGCGTCGCCAAGCGCATCCTGCGCGAACAGGCGGCGGCAGAAAAGGCGGCGTCATGAAGACACCGATGATCGAGATCCGCTCGGCGCCGCACGTCAAGAGCCCGCGCAGCGTCGAACTGATCATGCGCCACGTGGTGTGGTCGCTGCTGCCGATCTGCGCCTTCTATATCCTCCAGTACGGCATCTCGGCGCTGGCGTCCATCGTCGTCGTCACCGCGGCCTGCCTGCTGACCGAGCGTGCCTTCATCCGTACCGGCACCCAGGCCGGCGGGCTCGAAGACTACTCCGCGACGATCACGGGTCTCCTGCTAGCGCTTACCCTGCCGCCCGGCTTTCCGCTGTGGATGGGCGCCGTTGCCGGCATCGTTTCCATCGCGCTGGGCAAGGCCATCTTCGGCGGCATCGGGCATAACCTGTTCAATCCGGCGCTCGTCGGCCGCGCCTTCGTGCAGGCGGCTTTCCCGACCTCGATTGCGACCTATACGCCGTCCTTCCTGACCGGACGTTTCACCGAGTTCATCCCGTCCTCGCTGGCGCTGCCGCTGATGATTCCCGCCGATCCCGGTCCGTGGCTTAAGGCCAAGAGCCTCGACGCGCTTGCCGGCGCGACGCCGCTGGCGAAGTGGAAATTTGAGGGCGTGCTGGCCAATGCCTTCGAACTGCTCACCTCGCTTTCCGGGCACATGGCAGTCGGCCCGGCGCCGATCCTGATCCTCGCCTGCGGCGCCTACCTTGCCGCGCGGCGCTTCATGGACTGGCGCATTCCCGTGGCTATCCTCGGCAGCGCGGCGATCACCGCCTGGCTGCTGTATGCCATCGAGCCCGCGCATTATCCGAACCCGTTCTTCATGCTGTTCTCGGGCGGCCTGATCCTCGGCGCGGTGTACATGGCGACCGACATGGTGACGTCGCCCGTGACGCCGAGCGGCATGTGGGTATACGGCGCCCTGATTGGCCTGTTGACGGTCGTGATCCGCTATTACAGCGGCCTGCCCGAGGGCGTGATGTATGCAATCCTGATCGGGAACGCGACGTCGCCGCTGATCGAGCGCATCACGCAGCCCATCACCTTCGGTCGCGGTGCGCCGGGCCGCAGTCGCGCCGGGACGGTCGGCTATGTCTCGCGCACGGATGCCAATGCCCCGATTCCCAAGAAGCGCATCTTCTTCAACAAGCCAAAGAAATGAGCACGCCAGCCATTCACGGAGACATTCCCGACGGCCTGCCGCCGCCGGTCACGCCGACCTTCGGCATGATCCGCAGCCTCGGGCTGGTTTCCGCCATCTGCGGCCTGATCATCGTCGCCAGTTTCGAGGTCACGCTGCCGGCGGCACAGGCCAACCGCCGACTGGCTGCCGAGCGCGCTGTGTTCAAGGTGTTGCCCGCAGCCAAGTCGATTGCCGAGTTTCATTCGCTGCCGGCGCAGGGCATCGTGCCGGCCGGAGGTGGCGAGCCGCCGCCTGGTGCACTCAAGTTCTACGCGGCATATGACGGCGAGGGCAAGCTGGCCGGCGTTGCCGCCGAAGGAGCGGCCAAAGGCTACGCCGACACGGTGCGCGTGATGTTCGGCTATGAGCTCGGCTGCCAGTGCGTGGTTGGCATCGGCGTCGTGTCAATGCGCGAGACGCCGGGCATTGGCGACAAGATCATCACGGACAACGACTTCCTCGCCAACTTCAAGGCGCTCGACGTGCGGCTCAGCAAGGACCTTTCCGCTCTGGCGAACGAGGTCAAGGTGGTCAAGCACGGGACCAAGACCCAGGCCTGGCAGATCGACGCCATCGCCGGTGCGACGATCACCTCGCGCGCGGTCGGCAAGGGCATCAACGATGCGGCGCAACTCCTGCTGCCACGCCTGGTGCCGAACCTGGACAAGATCAGGAGCAAGTCATGAGCTTCCCCGGTACGGGCTACGAGGGCAGGAACTGGACCGAGTTCATGGAGGGCATCTGGGAGCGCAACCCGGTGTTCGTCATGGTGCTGGGCATGTGCCCGACGCTGGCGGTCACTGTCTCGGCGGTCAATTCGATCTCGATGGGCCTGGCAACGACCTTCGTGCTCGCCGCCTCCTGCTGGCTGGTATCGCTGCTGAGGATGGTTATTCCCAAGGAGGTCCGCATCGCGGTCTTCATCGTCATCATCGCCACCTTCGTTACAGTGGTCGACTATGCGATCCAGGCCATCAGCCTGGAACTGTACGAGGCGCTCGGCGCCTACATCCAGCTCATCGTCGCCAACTGCCTGGTGCTCGGCCGCGCCGAGGCGCATGCGGCGCGCAGCACGCCGATGGCCGCCGCGATCAACGCGACCGGGATGGGGCTCGGCTTTACGCTGGGCCTGACCATGATCGGCGGCGTGCGCGAGATCCTCGGTGCCGGCGCGCTGCTCGGCATCCCGCTGTTCGGCGCAGGCTTCCAGCCCTGGGTGGTGATGGTGCTGCCGCCGGGTGGATTCTTCGTCATGGGCGGCTGGCTGCTGCTGTTCGCCGTTGTGCGCGCGCGGCGCGAAAAGGCGGCAGAAGCTGCCGCGGTGCAGGAGAAATGACATGATCCGCGAATCGCTTGGCCAGATCCTCGTCACCAGCATCCTTTCCGGCAACTTCGTGCTGGCGATGTTCCTTGGCATGTGTCCCTTCCTTGGCGTGACCCACAGCGTAGCCGTGGCCTTTCCGCTCGGGTTGGCCACGACCTTCGTCATCGTCATTGCCTCGGTAAGCGCCTACGCCCTGAACGTGATTCTCGGCGCCATGCATCTCGAGTTCCTGCGCCTGATCTGTTACATCGTGGTCATCGCGGCGGCGGTCCAGCTCGTCGAGATGTTCGTCAAGAAGCGCAGCCCCGCGCTGTTCCGCGCACTCGGCATCTACCTGCCGCTGATCACCACCAATTGCGCGGTGCTTGGCGTGGCGCTGTTCCAGACGGCGCGCGAATACGATTTTGCGCAGTCGCTGACATTTGCGATCGTCGGCGGCATCGGGTTTACGATTGCGCTGGTGCTGCTGGCCAGCGTACGCGAGCGTATCGAACTGTCGGACGTACCGGGCGTATTGAAGGGCACGGCGATGTCCCTGATGCTGGCCGGCATCCTGTCGCTGTCCTTCATGGGCTTCGCCGGGCTGGGAGGCTGAATGTCAACCTACTTGAGCGCAATTGCCGTCATCTTCGGCATCTCGCTGGCCGGGATCGGGATCGAGCGCCTGTACAAGGCCTTTGCGGCGCGCAATCCCCAGCTCGGTCCTTTCCGCGATACCAGCAAGTGCGGCAGCTGCAGCGCCGGCAGCGGCTGCAGCGATTCCTCGTGCAGTGCGCCGGCGGGCAGCCCGCCCGCCCCCTGATCCTGTCCAACCTTCGGAGCACAGGCCATGCAAACCCAGAAGCCTCCCGCCGCACCGCCGGCGCGTACCTATACCGCGGTCCTCAAGCAGTCGCGCCGCATCACGCCGGAGAGTTCGCGTGAGGAAGTGCGCCACCTGGTGTTCCACGCCGCGGACCAGTCCTTCGATGCGGCGATCGGCAACTGCATCCGGGTCATGGCGCCGGGGCAGTTCGGCAACACCTTCCACGTCCGCGTCTACTCGCTGATGGACGTCGAACGTGGCAGCAGCGGCACGCAGTTCGCGATTTGCGTGCGTCGCTGCAGCTACGTCGACGAGTTCAACGGCGAGGAGTACAAGGGCGTCGCCTCCAACTACCTGTGCGACATGAAGCCCGACACCGTGCTGCAGTTCGCCGGTCCCGTCGGCTACCCGTTCTCCATTCCGGAGGACAAGTCGGCCGACATCCTGATGCTGGGCATGGGCACCGGCATCGCGCCGTTCCGCACGCTGGTGCGGCAGATCTACGAGAAGATCGGCGGCTGGCAGGGCCGCGTCCGGCTGTTCTACGGTGCGAAGACGCCGCTCGAGATGCTCTACATGAACGATGAGAGCAACGACCTTTCGCTCTACTTCGATCAGCCGACGTTCAAGGCCTTTCAGGCCGTCAGTCCGCGCCCGGCGTTGGATGCGCCGGCGGCGCTCGACCAGGCACTGGAGCAGAACGCTGCCGAAGTCTGGGAGATGATGCGGCGGCCGACCACCCGCGTGTTCGTTGCCGGCACGGCGAACCTGCTCGCGGTCATCGAGCAGGCGAT
>ERZ724513.1439-NODE-1439-length-11974-cov-5.207568_pt1 | contig 11974 bp, 7 predicted proteins | sample MGYA00376046_ERZ724513 | MGnify/ENA primary metagenome ERZ724513 (study PRJEB28724, sample SAMN07190883) | activated sludge metagenome | isolation source: activated sludge of sewage treatment plant in Hong Hong | place: Hong Kong | collected 2016-03-17 ... | reverse complement strand
CCGCGGTGGCCGATCCGGAATCGCGGCAGGCGTCGTTGCGCTACCTCGAGGCCCGCAGCGGCTCGTAGCCCCGGTTCAACACGTCGATGACCCGGTGAGCGCCGACGCCTCCGGGTCGCACACCCAGTGCAGGAGATCGATCGCTCCCTTGAGCGTGAGCTCCTCTCCGTCGACCGTTGCCCGATCGAAGTCCTGGGATCCGAGCTCGGTGCGGAGGCTGTGGCGGATCTCCTCGCGTCTCTGTCGCTCCGCGTCGGTCCCCTCGTGGTCGTGTTCGATGGCGAGGCGCTCCACGGCGGCCAGGAGCATGGCCGCGCCGCGGGCGTTGGCGTCAGCCGCGGGCCCGAGCGCCAACTGCAACGCCCCGAGAGCAGCGGTGGGCTCGTTCTGGACCTGGAGGTCGACGAACTCGGCGATCCCCCGGAGGAACTCGCGCCCGTCGCCGCTCGCCTTCACACGTCGGTGAGCGGCGGCGAGAACCGTGTGGGCCAGCACGCTGGTCCTGCCGGTCATGCGCGCGATCTCGGCCGCTTCGGTGCTGAGTGCGTCGCTGACCGGGTCGGTGGGAGCGATGAGCAGACGGTTGGCGATCGCGCTGAGCAGGCGTACGACACCGACCGACCGCGCATCCGCGATAGCGCGGTCGACGAGCTCGAGAGCGTGCGGAGTGTCACCGCCGACGGCCACCACGACTGCGAGAGCGGCGAGCGTTCGCGAAATTTCACCGGCGCCGGAGATCACCTCGCGTTCCACTGCCCGGGCGAGCTCGAGCGACTCGTCGGTCCGGTTCGAGAACGACAGTCGAACTGCGAGGCGAGTGGCGGCGAAGGTCGGTAGCGGGAGCCCGTTCTGCGCCGCGAGCTCGAGTGCTCGTCGCGCTGCCTCCTCACCCTCGTGGATGCGCCCGACCGTGTGGCGACAGTTGAGCTGGCTCGACCGGCCGTCTTCGTTCGACGCCAAGGTCTGGCAGATTGCACAGGCCATCGACGGCACTCCGTTCCCGTGGATTGGCGGCGACGATCCGTCCCACGCGGAGGTCGCCGAGTCGATTTTGCTGATGGGTGGCGTTCTGCTGCTGGGTCGCAGGTACGGCAAGGAGGTGACCGATCCGATCTTCTGCAGCGCGCTCGTCGCCTTCGTGTTGCAGGCGGCAGACGTGATCGAGAAGTCGATGGTGGTGAACGGGTACGAGCCGAAGGACTTCTCCTCTGAGTACCCGGGCATCGTGAAACCGTGTCCGGGCGTCAGTTTCAACGGCGACGTCGGGATCGTGGGGATCCCTCCACCGTCCGGCTCGGGTCCTCACCCCATCGACGTCGCCGCTCAGTAGGGTCGCGGCCGTTTCCGGTCCACAGCTCACGACGTGCACGGCAGTCTCGAGCGCCGCCGGCCGCGACCTCGCCCACCGTGCCGACCGAGATCCTGGTGGCCCGCACCTACTCGGCCACGGAATCCTCGGGTGTCGAGTGATAGGTGATCCGGTGGAACCCGATGGCGAGGACGTCGCCGTCGTCGAGCAGTCGGTGGACCGTCGGCTGATCGTTCACCGACGTACCGTTGGTCGAGTCGAGGTCGATCAACAGCCAGCCACCGACCGCTGGACGAATCTCGGCATGGCTGCGGCTCACCGAGGGATCCGACAGGGCGATGTCGCTGTCGGGGTGCCGTCCCAGGACCACAGCTCCGTCGAGGACCCTCTCGGACCCGTCGTCGAGGGTCACCCACGCCCGGCCCGACCTGGATGACTTGACGGTCACCCCCGGATCGGAGCCGTCGGATCCTCGTGTCGCCCGGGCGGGGATTCCTGTGGCTTCCGTGGCCGGGGCGGTCACGAGGTCGAGTGATGGCGATTGGTCGAGCACTGCGAGCTCGAGTGCCCGGAGCTCCGCCCCCGGTTCGATTCCGAGCTCGTCGAGGAGGTGCTCGCGGGCTCGTCGGTAGGCCGCGAGGGCATCGGCCTGGCGCCCGCAGCGGTACAACGCCACCATCAGCTGGCACCAGAGATGCTCCCGCAGCGGATGCTCCGACACCGCAGACTCCAGCACCGCGACGAGACCGTGGTGCTCACCGTCGGCGAGCATCAGATCGATCTGCTCCTCGACCGCCGATTGGCGCTGTTCCTCGAGGCGCACGACGACTGCCGAGCTGAACGGAGCGCCTTTCAGGTCATCGAGCGGCGTACCGCGCCACAGCGAGAGTGCCTCGGCGAGACCAGCTCGCGCCCCGGCAAGATCGCCGGACCGTCGGAGGACGCGGCTCTGCTCGGTCAGGCTCTCGAACCGGACGACGTCGATGGACTCGGGGGGTAGGTCGAGCACGTAGCCCGGCGATCGCGTCACCACCGCAGCCCCCAGGACCGGACCCAGTGCCTTGCGGAGGTTCGAGATGTGGACCTGGAGCGACGCGGCCACACCGTCGGATGCGTCCGGACCCCACAGGCCGTCGAGCAGTCGGTCGGTGGAGACGACCCGTCCCACGTTGAGCGCGAGCAGCGCGAGCACTCCCCGCGGCTTAGGGCCTCCGACCCGCACCTCGACTCCGTCCTGGATGACCTCGATCGAACCGAGGAGTCGGATCTCTGTGGTCATCGCGCCACCTGCACCCGCTCCGGCCGACCGTCGGTCACCAGGACTCCGCGACCGGTGGGGCCTCCTCCCCACGTTCGGTCGAGGGGGGTTCCGAACAGCTCGCCGTCGGAGTCGGCGTCGGGTTGCAGGAGCAGCCCGCTCCTACTGCGGCGCAGCTCGGCCAGCAGTCCGGAGTAGGCGCTGTGGGCCGACGCCCTGTCGGTTCCGACGACGAACCGGAGGGAGCCGTCGAGGCCGCGACGGGCGAGCCGTTCGAGGGTCGGGTCGCTCAGGCCGTCGACAAGGTCTTCGTAGTCGTCGATCACGACCAGAGTCGGTCCGTCGTCGTCGGCGAGGTCGGCGGCGAGGTCGTCGATGGTGTCGTCGATCTCGTCCACACCGACCAGTGTGCGGTCCCACGGCCCGGAATCGGTCAGCGGTGACCGACGTGGTGCGAGCAGGATCGTCTTGAGTCCGGGAGTTGAACCGTGCAGCGAGCGGACGACGGTCGCTATCGCTGTCGAGACGCCTGATCGACTCGGTCCGACCACTAGTGCGTGGTCGTCGCTCATGTCGATCTTCGCGTTGCCGAGGTGCTCGGCCTCGATGCCGACGGTTGCGATCCAGGGTTCGCCGGGGATGTCCTCCAGCTCTGCGACGGCGATCTCGTCGGGGAGCACGCGTATCGACGGGACCGATGCCGACGGGAACCTGGTCCACAGGTCCCGCGCGATCTCGGCGACGGCACGGATCTGTGCTTCACCGGTCGACGCGCCGCCGACGACACCGATCTGGACTTCTCTCGACGCACCGTCGAACGCCCGACCAGGAGGCAGGTCCTGGTCGCCGACCATGGTCCGCGCGATGCCCAGGGCGTCGTAGTCGTCGCGGTCCGCGAGCCGCAGCACGAGCCGTTCGGCGATTGCGGAGCTGACCGCGAACGGCATCGACAGCCGGCGGTCGGCGGTGAGCACCCAGTGGATCCCGAGTGGCCGTCCATCGGTGGTGAACGGGACGAGGCGGTCGACCCACCGGCCGTACTCGATCCGCTCGAGCTCCTGGACGTAGGCACCCACCCCCTCCAGGAGGACGACGATGCGGGGCGGGGTGACGTTCGGCGGGAGCTCGTCGATCGTGGTGGCCGAGTGCTCGGCCAAGAGGGATCGTCGCACCTGCATCTCCCGCTCGATCGTGCTGAGCAGGCGCACGACACGTTCCTGGTCGGTGCCGGGGATCACCGCTCCGCAGTGCGGCAACTCGGCGAGCACACCGAGGCCGCGCGACGCGAAGTCGAGGGCGTATAGGTGGAGGTCGTCGGGCGAGTGGCGGGTGGCGAGGGAGACGGCCAGCGAGCGAAGGGTCGTCGTCTTGCCGGAGCCGCTGGCCCCCACCACGAGCAGGGACCCACAGGTTGGCAGGTCGATCCGGTGCGGGTGTTGGCTCTGTCCGTCGGGGTCGTCGCGGAGACCGATCGCCGGCGGAACGGCGAGGTCGGCCGACACCGGCTCGAGGTCCTCGAGCGCGATCAGTTCGCCGAGGGCCGGCAGCCAGGGAGCATGCGGTGCAGGCGTGCCGGCCGCGGCATCGGAGATGGCGGCGACGAGCGCCTGGAGATCGGTCGGTCCCGTTGGATCCGGCTCGTCGGTCGATGTCGTCGTCGACCATGCCACCCCTCGGGGACCGGCGACACCGACCCGGAGGGGTGCGGTCGCCCCGGTGCCGTCCGTGAGGCCGTGGCCTCCGGCGTAGGCCACCTGGACCTCGGTGATCTCCCCGGCACCGGTCCGAACCAGGGCCCGTCCCGGAAGGTTGCGACTCAGCTGGGCGGCGGCCGCGGTTCCGATGACGTCCTCGCTGTCGGACGCGTCGTTCATGCGCAACGAGATCCGGAGGTTGGTGTTGGCGCGGATGTTGTCGTTGATCGCTCCGGCGGGACGTTGGGTGGCGAGCACGAGGTGGATCCCGAGCGACCGGCCCCGCTGCGCGATGTTCACGACGCCGTCGACGAACTCGGGCAGCTCCGCCGCCAACGTCGCGAACTCGTCGACGATCAGCAGCAGCGACGGCGGGGCGAGCCCCGGTGTGGTCCGCTCCATCTCTTCGAGGTCCTTCGCACCTGCGGAGGCCAGGACCCGTTCGCGTCGGGTCAGTTCGGCGTTCAGGGACCGGAGGACCCGGTGCACGAGATGGCCGTCGAGGTCCGTCACCATCCCGACGGTGTGAGGGAGGTCGCGACAGTCCTTGAACGCAGCTCCACCCTTGTAGTCGACGAGCAGGAACGTGAGTCGTTCGGGTGGGTGGGTGGCCGCGAGCCCGGCGACGAGCGTCTGCAACAGCTCCGACTTGCCGGCGCCGGTCGTTCCGCCGAGGAGCGCGTGGGGTCCGTCCCGACGGAGATCGATCGTCGCGGTGCCGGCACCCGACACGCCGAGCGGACCGGCGATGCCGGAGGAGGCTCTCCAACGATCGGCGATCATCGATGACGTCACGGAATCGAGGTCGAGCACGTCCCCGATGTCGACGCGGGTGGGGAGCTCAGCCGCGGAGCCTCGCTCGGACACGTCGCGCAGGCCCTCGAGTCGCCGGGCGAGGGTGACCGCCGCCGACCTCGGCAGCAGGTCCGCTCCGGCCCGGAGCACCTCGCCGCCGGTGCGCGGCCAGAGCACGTCGACGTTCCCGGCCCGAGCGGTCACGATCGCCCCGATCTCGCCCGGGAGCGATGGTGCATCGCTGCCCAGCCACACCGTGCTGACCTCCACGTCGGGACCGTCCTCCAGGAGGCGACCCACTGCGCGACGGGGGACGTCCAGCCGTTCGTCCACGACGACGACCGTCTGCTGCTGTCGAACGCGTCCGGCGAGGGTCTCGTTCGCCTGTTCCTGCCGTGCCGTGATCATCTGGTCGATGCGGTCGATGAGCACTCGGGCCGATTCCGCGCCGACGGCCACCGCAGGACGGGATCGTCCGCCGGTGTGGGGGAGCGAGCGGACCCATTCCCAGCCCTTGTCGTCGGCCAGCAGGACGATGATCTGCAGATCCCGCGGGCTCTGGAGCACGGCGAGCTGGGCGATGAGCCAGCGACCGGTGTCGGCCACATCGACGGCCTGGCCGACGAGACCGATCGCTCCGACCTCGGGCAGATCGATGGTGACGGGGACGGCGGGCGCGACGCCGTACGTGTCGCGAAGGGCGTCGACCCGGCGCAGCTGGGCCGGGTCGCCTTCGGAGGGGACCGCGATCCTGCTCCCCGACGGCAGGTCGGCCCAGCCGACACGGACGCGAGCGAAGTCGGCGTCGGCGCGCCGACGCTCCCACAGCGTCGTGAGAGGGCGGCACGCGCGGGCGACGATCTCGGCGGGGTCCGGGTTGCGCTCCCACCGGGTGGTCGCTTCGAGCGGGATGCCCTCGCTCAGCGTGGATGTTGCGTCGGCCAGGGCGAGGTCGAAGCGGCGTTGCTTCTCAGCACGCTCCTGACCTCCATGGCGACGCTCCTCCCAGTACGAAGCGAGCAGCATGACCGGGGAGAGAGCCATGAACAGCAGGTACGTCCAGTTGTCGCCGATGAGCACGAGCACCGGGGCGATCACCAGCGGCGCCAGAGCGCTGATGAGCGGGATCCGGCGTGGCGTCGGCGTCGGGGGCGGTGTCGGGAGGGACACGTCGACCCCCGGATCCGGAAGAGTCCGTCGGGGTGGCCGGTTGAAGGCTCCCGCGCCTGCTGATGTGTGGACCGCGGCCGGAGTTGCGTGCCCCCCGGACTCGATGCGCAGCACCGTGCGTCCCAGCTCGATGGGAGCGCCTTCGCCGATCGCCAGCGGGTGTTCGGCGGGCTGACCCGCCACGAATGTGCCGTTCGCCGACCTCGCATCGGCGATGGTCGCCGATCCGCCGTCGACGTGCAGGGTCGCGTGATGGCGCGAGAGAGCGCTGTCGTCGATGCAGAGGTCGTTGTCACGGTCGCGGCCGATCGTCCACGAACCGTCCTCCAACGCGATCCGCCGACCGGCCTCGGGGCCGGACGCGATGACGAGAACGGCCCTGGGCGGGTCCGTGCCTGGTGGGATCGGGCGGGATCGCACGAGTCGGTCTCCCGAGCGGAGGTCGATCGACTCGATGGCGACCGTCGGCTCGAGGACGGCTCCGGACCGTTCGACGTACCACCGTGCGTCCGACGGTGCGCCGTCGCCGTCGAGGTGGGCGAGGAGCTCCGCGACCTTGTTGGTCGACGTGGCGTCGACCACGATCGTGGAGTCCTCGCCGGGGATCGTCGGCGCCTCGACCGACAGCCACATCTCCATGTCAGGGTCCGGGCTGGGAGACGATCCCGACATCGGTGCCGGGAGCGATGCGCCCGCCGACGGTGGTCGAACAGCCGGTCCACGCGGGTTGACCGCAGTTGGCGTCGGCTCGTCCCGTTGCACGTCCACCGACCGCTCTGACCATGTGGTACGGCCATGCACGTCCGGTGATGTTGGGCACGATGCCGGTCGCATCGACGAAGGCGCTCACTCCCGCCGAGTTGACGGCGGCCACCTGCCAGACGGTCCACGAACACGCGTGCTGCGCGGAGGCGGAACGAACGGCAGACGTTCCCGGCTCGGTCCCTCCGTCCTGGAACCCTCCGGCGGTGGATTGGGGACCGCAGTCGACCAGCCAGCGTTCCTGGCTCCGGATGACGTAGTGAGTCGGCGCGCCTCCGGCCTTTGGCGTTCCCCAGCTGAGCTTGATGCTCACCGAACCGTTGGTGTCGTTCGGGCTCGACACCGTGACGTCGGTGGGTGAACCCGGGACGATGACCGATGCAGCCGGCGGTGGTGCGGCCGCCGATCCGCTGCCGGTGTTCGACGGCGACGCCGTCCGCGCCGGGTTGGCGGTGGAACCCGAGCTGGGCGCTCCGGATCCGGTGGAGCCCGCCGATCCCTGAACCGACGAGGCGGAACCGCCCGGGGAGGTCCCGCCGAGCGCGTTCGGGTCGATCGGGGGGAGCGTCGAGTCCGTCGGGGGAGCCTCTCCCGGCAGCGAGGTCGTCGACGTGGTCGACGTCGATGTCGTGCTCACACCCTTGTTCGACGCGACCTGATCGTCGTCGGAACCCGAGGCGGCCACCGCGAACGCTGCGCCGGCCACGAGCACGACCGCCGCCGCGGCGGCCACGAGGGCGATGGCCAGTCGGCGCCGGCGTCCGGACGGCGGGTCGTCCACGGGAAGGGCGGTCCGGGCGCGGGCCCGCCCGACCTCGACGGTGGTCGGTCCCGGTGTGTCGGCGAGTCCGGCGCTGATCGCCTCGACCGCACCCGTCGCAGGCAACGGGTCGATCCGACGCAGCGGAACCGGTCCGACACCGACACCGATCCGCACCCCGGCCTCGACGAGCGCGTCTCCGAGCGCGGCGGCTGATGGGAAGCGGTCGGCAGGATCCTTGGCGAGCCCGCGTTCGATGACGGAGGCGACCTCGTCGGGGGTGCCGCTGTCGCGCAGGTCCGGTGGCGGCTGCGTGGCTATGCGGGCGATGAGCGGCGTCAGTGAATCCTCGCCGGGTCGGTCGAACGGCGGGTTGCCGGCGAGCATCGAGAACAGGACCGACGAGAGCGAGTAGACGTCGGCGGCGGGGGTGGTGGCCGACCCGGCGATGATCTCGGGTGCCGCATGGCTGAGCGTGGCGCTGATCGAGCCGGAGCGTGTCTCGTACGCGCTCTTCATCCGTGCGATCCCGAAGTCGACGAGCTTGGCGGAGCCGAACTCGCTGAAGAGCACGTTCTCCGGCTTGACGTCACGGTGGATGATGCCGGCGCCGTGGGCGGTCTCGAGCGCCCCGGCGAGCTCGACACCCAACGTGAGCACCTCGGCGACCGGGCGGGCACCGTCGGTCAACCGGTCGGCGAGCGATCCGCCCGCCAGGTACTCCATCACGAGGTACATCGAACCGTCCCCCGTCTGACCCGAGTCGTAGACGGCCACGATGTTCGGGTGCGAGGACAGGAGGCCGGTTGCCCGACACTCCCGGTCGAATCGCGCCAGAGCGTCGGCTCCGAACGACGTCTCGTGGAGGACCTTCACGGCGACGGTCCGGTCGAGCCGTTCGTCCTGGGCCCGGTACACCGTTCCGAAGCCCCCGCGGCCCACCTGCTCGAACCCGCCAAGGCCCGGAATCTCTGGCGTCACTGCTCTCCTCAATCGCTCGATTGACGAGTATGACGGGACTCGGACGGTCATGCCATAGGTCATCTCGGCAGTACCGGGGTCACGCTGAGGACGTCCTCGTCCGACTTGGAGATCGTGCCGCTCACCTCGAGCTTGGCGCCGGCGGCGATCTGGCCACCGAAGGACCCTTCCCGGTTGACCGTGGAGGTGACGACCACCTCGCCGGTCCCGGAGCGATGCAGGAGGGTGAGGATCGCCGTCCGGTTCAACACGGGATGCTCCGCCAGCTCCGCCAGCTTCTGTTGCAGCTCCAGGTTCGGGTTCTCGTGTAGGTCGATGCCGACTGTGGTCTCTTTCCGGGCATCGACCGAGACCGAGAGGACGCCGCTCCTCTTGGGCCGCCGGTTGCTCGAACCCTTGGAGTCCTCGTCGGCCCCGGAGCCGAGCGGCCGCTCGAGCTCGCCACCCAGTGCGATGCCCTCGGAACGGACCGATTCGACCTTGATGACCTCGCCGTTGGAGTTCCGGGTGATGCTGAGGGAGCCGGTCAGGTCACCGTTGGGACCCACGCCCTTGATCGATGCCTCGATGGCCCCGCCCATGACGTAAGTCGTCGTGACCGAACGGTCGCGGTGGATCGTCACGACCTTGGACACCTCGGCGCTGCCGCCCTTGGAGGTCGAGAGGATGTCGACGGACGCCGAGGTGCTCACGCCCCCGGAGCGGAACTCGGCGATCGGACGCACCTTGATGTAGCGACCGGCGATCTCGGGGGCACCGTGTCCGAGGGCCATGGCCGACTCGTAGGCCAGCACCTCGTCGAATCGGTCCCCGTCGATCTCGTAGATCCGTCCGCTGGATGCCCGGAGCATGAGGGCGACTTCGGCGGACGCTCCGTAGTCGTCCCCGGCGTTGAATCCGGCACCGATCCCGGCGGTGGCGCCGAGGGCGGAGTTGGCCACCACGGTCATCCGGTACTTGCCGTTGTCGAGTGGGGTCACGGCGACGGTGACGCCGAGCTCGGCTTCGGCGAACAGGAACGCTCCCTTGCCCTTCACCGCCCAGGCCTCCTCGCCCTCGGGCAGCACGTAGTAGTCCGGCCCGTTGCTGCCGACCAGCGACATCAGGCCCGGCATGTGGCGACGGACGAAGTCCTCCGCCCACACCAGTCGCCGGACGAAGTCGGAGGTGCGGTCGGCGACCTGGTCGAGGTGCTGGGCCGCCGCGTTGAGGTGGGTGACGGCCTGGGAACGGTGGGCCGCCCCGCCCGACACGGGGATGGGCAGGGAGACGGTGTCGACGGATCGGGCGAGGGAGCGGAGGCTCCTGGCCTGACGCCGGTACCGGGTGACGGCGGTGCTGATCGCCGCCGTGTTGGCGGAGATGCGTGTGGTGGATGGGGCCATGACCTCGTCTCCTCAACCTCGTGCCGGGCGGGCCGGATCAGCGGGCGCCCTTGTAGGCCTGCTCGGTCGACTCGTAGTTGGCGGCCATGGCGGTGGCAGCGGTGCCGAGCTCGCGGAGGGCACGCTCGATGTCCTTGAGGGCCTTCACGTAGTGGGTGTTCCAGTCCTGGGTGAACTTGGTCGCGGCCGGCGACTTCCACCCGGAGCCCACGATCGAGTTGTTGACGAGGCGCTGGACGCTGGTGATCTCTCCGGCCTGGGTCTTGCAGGTGGTGGCGATCTTGCGGAGGTTCTGCGGGGTGACCTGGATGGTGGACATGTGACGTACTCCTTGTTGGTGTTGCTGATGTGGTTGGTGTTGCTGTGTCGTGTGACGAGTTCGAGCATGGGTGGCGGTGCTGAAGGCCGGCCAAGGTTCTGCAAAAGGTCGAGCGGCCGACCGATTCGGGCGGAGGGCCGTCGCTCACCCGGTGAGGGCCGCGGCTGCCGCGGCCCGGTAGCTGGCCGCGTCGCGCATGACCTGGGCCTGGCCCGAGATCACGGCGCCGTCCATCGCCCGTCCGAGGGCCCGCAACTCGTGGATCGCCTTGTCGATCTGCCGTTGGGCCAACCGGACGTCGGCGATGTGATCGGTGGCGGCCGAACCGTTCCACTCGAACATGTTCGGGGTCTGGACCTCGGCCCGGAGCGCAGCTGCCTGGTCCATGCAGGACCGTGCTGCCAGTGCGTTCAACTGCAGCAGGTCGACGTTGGGCGGCCAGACGTGGATGAAGGGCTGCGCTCCGGGCTCGTAGTACCAGGTCATGATGAGTCCTCGTGGTCCGGGGCTCGGGCCGGATCAGCGGGCGCCCTTGTAGGCCTGCTCGGTCGACTCGTAGTTGGCGGCCATGGCGGTGGCAGCGGTGCCGAGCTCGCGGAGGGCACGCTCGATGTCCTTGAGGGCCTTCACGTAGTGGGTGTTCCAGTCCTGGGTGAACTTGGTCGCGGCCGGCGACTTCCACCCGGAGCCCACGATCGAGTTGTTGACGAGGCGCTGGACGCTGGTGATCTCTCCGGCCTGGGTCTTGCAGGTGGTGGCGATCTTGCGGAGGTTCTGCGGGGTGACCTGGATGGTGGACATGTGACGTGCTCCTTGTTGCTGTGGGTTGGACCCGAGGTGTGTTCCTCGGTGACGAACCACAGCTTGGGAGAGGCGCCAAAAAGCCCACTGAAAGAACCCAAAAGCCGCTTCAGCGGTGCCGGTTCCCGACAGGAGAGCCCAGCGAATCCGAGGCTCTCCCCGTATCGGTGACCTCTGAATGCCGTCGCGTGACGCGTGCGGCCGAGCACCCCGGCCACCACACGCACGACCTGTCAGGACAAGTCGACCGGATCGCCACTCCGCCCCGTGGCATCACCACGACCTGAAGGAGACGCCGACGAGGTCGGTGAGGACCTTGTCGGCGCTCATCGGTCCTACTGCCCGAGAACGTGCAATCCCGGCCCGTTGTGACCGGTCCGTCGATTGCGGCGGTTGCGGCGGATTCCGCCCGACATCGCGGTCGTCGCCCAGCTGAACGAGATCGCCGTTGAGGACAGCAGCGACGAAGCCGTCGGCGGCTGGTGTTGTGCCCTGTTGAGTGGGTGGGGTCGCTGCTGTCCTCAAGTCACCACGAGTCGATCGGTGAGTGGCACGCCGCGCTGGCAGCGCGAGCCGCGGTCCGGCCAGTGCCGCTGACTTCGGCCCCGTGACGCCACACCCACGCCACACTCCGTTCTGGCCTCATCAGGCCAAGGTAGGTGTCCGTCAGACCGGGTCAACCTCATCGCGCTCACCGCCGCGATCTGGCACAACGAGACCAGCGACCGCCCCGGCTCAGC
>ERZ724513.1438-NODE-1438-length-11975-cov-5.158138_pt1 | contig 11975 bp, 12 predicted proteins | sample MGYA00376046_ERZ724513 | MGnify/ENA primary metagenome ERZ724513 (study PRJEB28724, sample SAMN07190883) | activated sludge metagenome | isolation source: activated sludge of sewage treatment plant in Hong Hong | place: Hong Kong | collected 2016-03-17 ... | reverse complement strand
CGCTCGAACTCTTTGGCCGAGATCGGCTCCGTCTTCAATCGTTCGAGTTCTTCATAAATCGCCGATTCCACTTCCGCCGTCGTATGGGGCGCCAACGGGGTTGCCGCAATCACGAACAGATTCGGTGCACGAACGCCCGGGTAGTTCGTATCCGACAATACCGACGCCGCAAGCCGCTTATCCCGCACCAGCGTGCTGTACAGACGAGAGGTCACTCCTTCGGTCAGCACTTCATCGATCACATCGAACACAAAATCGTCCGGGTGGCCGATGGTGGGTTTGTGGTATCCGATCGCCAGTGCCGGTTCCGCGTCGAATTCGATTTCGACCCGGCGCTCGCCGCGCTGCGGCGGCTCTTCGGTCACCAAGGCCGGAATGGGAGGCGCGGCCGGGATCTTGCCGAAGGTCTGCTCGATCAACGCAATGACCTCTTTCGGCTGGATATCGCCGACAATGGCAACCGTCGCATTGTTCGGGCCGTAATAGGTTTTGAAGAAAGCTTCCGTCGCGGCCGGGGTGAGGGCCATGATATCCGAGCCCCAACCGATCGTCGGCACACCATACTGATGGGCCTGGAAGGCCGTGGAGGTAAAGGTCTCGTAGAGCAGGCCGTTGGGACTGTCGTCGGTCCGGAGCCGGCGCTCCTCCATGACGACACCCCGCTCCTTATAGAATTCACGTAACACCGGATGCGCCATGCGGTCGGATTCCAGCGACGCCCACAATGGCAAGCGATTGGCAGGCAGGCTGATCACATAGCGGGTGATATCCTTACCGGTCGACGCATTCAGCCCGACTCCACCATGACGTTGATAGAGAAGTGCCATTTCGTTGCCCACGACAAACTCGCCCGCCTTCTCCTGCAACTCCTTGAACCGGCGCTGCAGCTGTTGCACCTCTGGCGATGCCACATGCGGCTTGCCTTCCATCTGTGCGCGAGCGGCCTCGTCCCGCTCGCGATGGTCAAGCTCATTCCCGACCACGGTGAGTTCGTCCAACACGGCCTGTTCCCGCTCATAATCTCGCGTGCCGACCGTCCGTGTGCCCTTAAACGCCATGTGTTCGTAAAGGTGGGCCAAGCCGGTCAACCCCACCTGTTCATTCACGCCGCCGACCCCGAACGTCATGTTGATGCTGACGATCGGCGCCTGATGCCGTTCGACCATCAGCACGGTCATGCCATTAGCCAGCTTATGTTCGATGACCCTGTCGGCCAGGCTCGGCGACTCCGCGTATCCCGGCGCAGCCGCCGCAAGAATGCCAGAGAGGATCACAACACCGATTGTGCGCGCTCGTGTGATGCTGATCATATGAAGAGCTCCATCAGTTCCTCCGGTCGTTCAATAAACCAATCCGGTTGGCAAGCCGCCATCTTCTGACGATTGCCCATGCCATATCCCACCGCACAGACCCGAATGCCCGCATTGTGCCCGCCATTGATGTCATTGGTGCTGTCGCCGATGAGCACCGTGCGATCCTTCTTCACGCCGAGTTGTTCCATCACGTGCACCAGCATGCCCGGCTCCGGTTTCAGACCAAACCCATTGTCGCCGCCGACCACGTAGGCGAAGTGATGATGGCCCAGCCCTTTCAAAATGACATTGGTATATTCGATGGCTTTATTGGTCGCCACGGCTTTGGACTTGGCGGCGTAATGCGCGAGGACCCGGTCGATACCAGGATAAAACACGGTGCGATCCAGGCAATGTTCAAGATAGTGCCCGCGGAAGACGCGGAGTGCTTGATCGAACCGATCCTGGTTTCCTTCCCCGACAGCCAGCCGCAGCAGCTTCTTCACGCCGTCGCCGACGAATCCGAAAATTTCCTCCTGCGGCCGTTCCGGCAGATCCAGGTCGCGCAACGTCAAATTGACGCTATCGGCGATATCCCATTTCGATTCGATGAGGGTGCCGTCCAGGTCGAAGATGAGCAAGTCGATCTCAGACTTTTTCGTCATTCTTTTGCCTTTCGCAATTCTGCCTGCAAGGCCGCCAGCGAGGCCTGCCTCGTTCCGTCTTTTTCTTCCAGCATCGCCTGTCGTACGACATTCAGCATGCGTTTCTGACCGACGTGAGGCGGGAGAATCGGCTCCATGATTTTCCACCGCCCATTCATGACCTTCAGCCGCACTCGCGCCTGCTCCGTGCCCGGCTCCGGCACGAACCCGGCGGTATCCAGGTACATGATGCCCAGGACGCGGAATTCCACCGGCACCACCACTTCCAGCCGGTTCACGATTTCCCATTGGCGGAAATCATCCGGCACCGTGAAGCCATTGATGACGACCACTTTCCCCCAGGCCGGCTCTTCCTTCCAGTCGACATAGCCGGCCACCGATTCGAAGGAACTGGCGTCGAGGCGCACCCCCTTGTTGTCGAGGGCAAAATATTTCTCCACCACTTTGGCCGGTGAATGCGACACCGCATTGCTTTGCGCGTGCCCTGGCGAGGCCCAGGCCGTCAGCCCGACGATTCCCGCCATGATTCCGATGATCGCCCCGCGCAGAGATATCATACCGCTAACCCACCTCATGCAGTTTCATGAGATTCGTCCCGCCCGGCTGACCGATTCTGGTGCCTGAAAGAATGACAATGCGTTGCCCTGCCGTAGCCAGACCATCGGCCTTCAGGCGTCGCTCCGCCTCGTTGACTCGCTCATCGGTGGTGGGAATCTGCGGCATGGTGTGCGGCATGACCCCCCAATAGAGAGCCATCTGCCGGCGGACCGGCTCAAACGGAGTGAAGCCGATGATCGGCGCAGCCGGACGTTGCTTCGAAACCAGCCGGGCTGTCGTGCCACGCTCGCTGAACGCCACGATGGCCGTGGCACCGGTCGCAGCGGCCGCGGACGATGCGGACAAACAGATCGCCTCCTCAAACGTCAGGCGCCGGTTATCCGGCGATGCCCGCCGTACGAATGCCGGACCCGTTTCGACCTCCGCCGCCCGTACGATCCGGTCCATCACCTGCACCACCTCCACTGGATAGTGCCCGACGGCTGTTTCCGCAGATAACATCACCGCATCGGTGCCATCGAACACCGCATTGGCCACATCCGACGCTTCCGCTCTGGTGGGCCGCGTATGCTGCGTCATCGACTCCAACATTTGCGTGGCGGTGATCACCAGCCGTCGATGGCGATTCGCGGTGGCAATAATGCGTTTCTGCAACACCGGCACCGCTTCCGGCCCCAACTCGACACCCAAATCGCCGCGCGCGACCATCACCCCGTCCGCCTGCTGGAGGATAGCGTCCAGATCCGTCACGGCCTCATGCCGCTCAATTTTCGCAATCACCGGCACATCCCCGCCGCACTCAGCAATCAACTGTTTGGCAGCACGGATGTCGTCAGCGCCGCGCACAAATGACAGGGCGATATAATCCACGCCCTGTGCCACGCCGAATCGTAAGTCCTCACGGTCTTTGTCCGTCAACGTCGGCGCACTGACGATCGTGCCTGGGAGGTTCATGCCCTTGTGGGACGTGACACGCCCGCCCGCCACCACCGTGCATTCCACTGCGCCGTCGATAATGCGATCAGCCGTCAATTCTACGAGGCCGTCATCGATCAGTATTTTGGCCCCGGGCCGAATGTCCCTAGTCAAGGCTTGATAGGTCACGGGAATGTCTTGCGCGCTGTCGGCGGGCAAGACGTTCCTCGCGCCGATCTGTCCGCCGGATCGCAAGGTCATCGTCCTCAACCGCACCCGTTGGCCGGCTCGCAGTTCCAATGTTCCGTCGATCTCTCCGACGCGAATGCGCGGTCCCTGCAAGTCCTGAATGATCGCCACCGCTACGCCCTGGCGGTCAGCGGCCTCGCGGATGACCTTGATGGCCTGACCGTGAGAGGCATGCGTGCCATGGGAAAAATTCAGCCGCGCCGCGTTCATGCCGCTCTGGATGAGTTGCTCAAGCACGCCCACGCCATCGCTCGCAGGGCCGATGGTGCAGACGATTTTCGCTTTTCGCATGCTGTTCTTCTGTCTTGACAAGATCGGCCCGGCACACCATCTTGTACGTATGCGGTGAGGCGCGAAACGTTCCTGATTCGGTCGGCAACGGGTCATTCTAACAAACCCGTCCGTATGCCGCAAAAGAACATCTGCATGGCGTCCGGAGGACTCTCGAGGCCGGACTCATGAAATATTTCTTCCGAAGCCACACACCACGAGGCGATCATGAGCGCATCGGACAAGCAGGCAACGGAGCAATTGGATTTTGTCACGTTGGAAGGGTTGCTGACCTACGGAACAGCCCTCGCGCAACGTTCATCGAGCGGCCGGTACGCATTACCGCCCCCACCCCCGCCGTCAGCCGATCGACTGCAGCCGGCGCAGGCGGCGGTCGAGGGGATGAGAGCGTTCATCCAGCATGTTCAAAAGGGTCTGCCTAGCGCCGAAGCCTATCGCGCCGCGCGACAAACCCTCCTCGCCAAGACGTGCGGAAATGACCCCGTGGTATTTTTCGCCGCCTGGAATCTACTGCTTGCACGCGGGGAACTTGCGCCGCTGTACCGAGCACCGATCGGCGCGACCCAGAAACCGGCGCACCGCCGACCGGTGGCCATCGTGCCGCGGACGCAACTGACTCCGCAGCTGGCCGAAGGTCGTATCGTGCTGGATCTCGGTGATGATCGTTTCTGGTTGCTTCCACGCGATCTCGGCGACCGCACATTGTTCCTCACCATGCGTCACGGTGTTTCCGAGGTCGAAAGCAAAACTCATCGTGTGGGCCGGCGACTGGCCAACGTCCTCGATACCGAACGCGGCGTGCCCCGAGCGGATGCCGTGGGCGCGGCACTGGCCCGCATGGTGGGCGTGGTCGGCCAGCAATTAGGATATCTGCACTTGCGGAATTACCTCGATCCGCGCACGTTTCTTCACCTCATCAGTCACAGCCCGAATACGGAGCAACTCTGCCGCCGCATCACCAAGGCGTTGCTCCCCGACGGGGCAGATGCCGTACATCCCCACATTGAACCGACCCTGGAATCGCAAGATTTCGGGTGGGTCACCGGCATGGAGAAACAAGCGGAGCTCGACGCGGCGGCACAGGCATTTGGGGTGGACGCGAAGACCGCCAAACGGCTCATCAAACATCCGTTTTATAGCTACCCCGGCGGGCACTCATTTTTTGATCTCTACGTGGATGTGATCGATGGGCTGCACCGGCTGGGCCATGCCCATCCCGGAGAAGTGCTCTGCCTCTATACACACAGCTCGACCCTGCGCGCGCTGCGCATTTACCTCGATCCGCGTCCCTTCCGCGAAGCCTTTTCGGAATTCGGCGAATACAAAGAAGGCCAGGACAACGTGGTGCTCCTCACGTTGGAAAACGGCAAACTTTCCGGCTATTCGACCGCCGTTGGGCTGATTGAAAGCGAGCGGGTTGCGCGTGAGGCCTGGGTGACGGTCGAGCGGGAACGCAGTCAGCGCGTGACGCTCAAACCCGGGCGCATCAAACGACTGATCGCCCTGGTGTCAGGCGGAGATTTCGGCGGCGGGGGGGCGGCCTTGAAGGAATTGCGCGTCACCGGCAACCGCTTCGGCCTGGACGTCTTTTTTGTCCGGCATGGATTTCTCGGCCTGGCTAACAATTGGATCGATGCCGTTACCGAGGAAGATACACGGGGCATGAGCAGCCATGCCAGCAGCCCCATCGGCAGCAGCCGGTTCGAGGATTTCAAAGACGAACAGGTGCAACGCGCAGCGATGCGGTCCCTCGCTCCGTACCTTGAAGACTCGGCGCTCGTGGTCTTAGGAGGGGACGGCAGCCTGAGGGGCGCGCGGGCCATCCATGAGACCTATGGCGTGCAGGTGGTCGGCATCCCCGGCACCATCGACAACAACATCGCCGGCACCACCTCGCTGGGATTCCATTCAGCCATCGCCCTCGCGAATCAATCCATTGAATCGCTGAAAGCGACCAGCGCCGCCATGGGCAGTATCTTCTTCGTCGAGGTCATGGGTGCCGGGTCCGGTCATCTGGCCTTGGCTTGCGCCTACCAAGCCAGGGCGGAAGGAATCCTGGTCAATGAGCATCCCGATCCCGATACCTATATCGAAGACATTGTCCTTGGCACATTACAACGCACCTTGGGGGTGCCGAACAAAAGCCACATCTTTGTCGTGGCGGAACGGACCCCTCACCGGCATCACCGGGAAGGGGGTGTCCACGGGCTGGTCGATTATGTCGCACAGACTATTGCCACATGGCCTCAGCGTCGTGACGCAACGGGCCCATACTCGCTGGCCTCGGCTACGAAGGCCACAATACTCGGCCATACCCTGAGAGGCGCACCACCCACTCCGGAAGATAAAATGATTGCGCAACATCTCGCCTACGAAACGGTTCGCCGGCTCGTTGAACAGCCGGACACCATCGTCGGCTGTATGGTGGCCTATCACGATTCAAACCGGATCGAAACGATTCCGCTGCATGCCGTGTCGCCCAAGCCGTTCGACTGGGAATTGTTTACCCGGATGCACGTCACGGAGCTGCAGCACGACCGTGTGTGATGGGTTGCTCTTCCGTCGTGCGGTGGCCACGTTGACCGCTCCTATGTGACGTGTTAGGGTCTTTCCAGTTGCTGTCACGAGTTGTGAATCACCATGTCTGTCTCGCGTGTCACACGACTTGTCCTCTGGGTTTGCGCGACGTTGCTCTTGCACCTGGGCGTCGCCTTCACGGCTGACCCTGGCCCTGCACTTCTCCACACTCCGGTTCCGCATCTCACTCCGGCACCCCCTCAGACGCCACCTGCGGACGACGGCGCCGTGCGCGCTGGCCCCGGCAGCAAGCATAATGAGGTACGCGATACCATTCCTTCGGCTGCACGCGACACCCTCAAAGCGATTGAAGCGCGACACGGGGAACCCTTACCGGGTTACGTTGGAGGGCGCAATTTTCTGAATCGAGAGCGCGTGCTTCCACGCGGCCGTTATCGCGAATATGATGTGCATCCGAAGGTGCCCGGGAAAAACCGCGGAGCCGAACGGATCGTCATTAATCAATTCAGCGGGAAAGCCTATTACACTGCCGATCACTATCGTTCATTTGTGCCGATGAATTGAGGACACATGTCGATTACTGCGCTTCAATCGATCAAGAAGCCTTGGGCCCATCTCCTGGTGCATGCCGAGGGAGAGGCGCTGGATAAATTGCTGTCGGTCCCCGCCCAGTTTGTCACCAAAACCGTCTCCGGGAAAAAATGTAAAACCAAGGCCGGGCTCTTGGACGAATTCGCGCGGGTCTTCTCGTTTCCCGACTACTTCGGCCACAACTGGGATGCCTTGGAAGAGTGTTTGGCAGACCTGGACTGGCTGCCGGGCAAAGGCTACCTCGTCGTGGTCACGGATGCGGACCAGGTGCTGACGAAGCCCGACGAGGAGGACGACTTTGAAACCTTCGTCGAAATTCTGAGCGAAGCCGGTGAGGCCTGGAGCCTCAAAGAATCCGACGACGCGACTGGCAACGGCCTACCGTTCCATGCGGTGCTGGCAGTCCAGGAGCGGCACAAACGGACCCGCCATAATTGGTTCGCACCGCCTCTAGCCATGGAGCGGAAGGCGACGAAATCCGGCGGATCCAAGGGATCAAAAACCAGCGGTCGTTAGACCGCACCTTCCCGTGATGTAAGGAGGCACTGATGGGACTCTTCGATCAACTTGGACAGGCGGCGACGGGGATGCTGGGACAGACCGGCAATAACAATCCATTAATCCAGGCCGTGGTCGGCCTGCTCGCGCAGAACAGCCATGTAGGGGGGCTTGGCGGACTTATTCAAGCCTTCCAGAAAAACGGGCTGGGAGACATCGTGAATTCCTGGGTCGGCACGGGTAAGAATCTGCCGATCTCACCGGAACAGATCCACCAGGGATTGGGTGGCGACCTCCTCAAACAATTGGCGTCCCAAGCAGGGCTCAGTACAGAGGCCGCCGGCGGACAATTGGCGAATCTACTACCCGGTTTGATCGATAAACTGACACCTGGAGGGAAGATTCCGGACTCAACGTTGATTGAACAGGGGTTAACGTTGTTGCGAGGAAAACTCGGATAGTTTCGATAACCGGCTGATTCTGGCTAACCGGCGTGCAGATGCCTAGGAGAGAAAGAGCAACCGTCCCATCTGTCGCTGGATCCACCGTGTCAGTCCCCAGGACAGATCGTTCAGGCGCGAGAGCAGCCAGACTTGCGGCGTGACGACTTGCTTCACGCTCCGGCTCAGCGAGGTGAAATGATCCTCGCACAGCCCATGCGTCTCACTGAGATCGTCGAGCGGCAACTTTTCGCGGAGAAAGGCCGGCTTTCCATCTCGCACACACCAGGCGCAGAGCACTCTCACTGACGTCACTCCATTCGTTGCAGTCCGACTCCTCCCTGCAGGCGCAAAACCCGCACCAGGAGGCATGGGGCTATCGGTTCATCAATTTTTCAGAGGGTTAGAAGAAGGAGATCGGCGGAAGAGGAAGATTCCTGCAGACAATTGTGTGGCAATATGGCGACAAATGACATTTTTTGTCTCTTCCGAAAGGTGAGGTCTCACACTCATCATTGCAATAAGGCAGACGCTACTTCAGATCGGCGGCGAATCACCACAGGCTCATACCGTTGGCGCGATCCTTCTTCGTAGCAAGGAACGAGGGGATCCCGCCCGATTCCCATCTGCTGAAGATGGCTGGCACAAATGCCATGAGTTTCGCGGCCATCGGCCAAAGGAGCTTTTTCCCGCACCACAGCGGGTCGCCCTTCACTTTCACACCAGGAGCAGATTACTTTCATCATGTTCTCCTACGCAATGACACCCGGTGTTCAGCAAGACTCGCGCCACCAAATAGACACCACGAAAAACCGTGATTTTTAAAAGAAACTCTGATTGAATTCATGAAGCCTCCCGGCTGGTGTATCGATTCAGATACCAAGCTGTATCGGATCATCCGCCGGGGCGCATGGAAAAGCGGTGCATCAATTGACCGTTTTGAATTTCCCATGTTAGGTTGCGCCCCAATTCACCCCTCGATGAAAGAGGCCCATGAAAACACAACGTTCGGAACAGCTTTTTGCAGAGGCACAGCAGATCATCCCCGGAGGCGTTAATAGTCCGGTTCGAGCCTTTCGCTCAGTAGGCGGACAACCTCGCTTCATCGCCCGCGCCAAAGGCGCGCGCCTGTATGACGTCGACGGCAACAGCTATCTCGACTATGTGCTCTCCTGGGGACCCATGATTCTCGGCCATGCGCCGGCCACCGTGACAAAAGCCATTCAACAGGCCGCCGCCAACGGCACCAGTTATGGCGCGCCGACGGAATTGGAAATTCAATTGGCCACGATGATTCGAGAGGCCCTGCCCTCAATGGAGCAGGTGCGACTCGTGAGTTCGGGGACCGAGGCGGTGATGAGCGCCCTCCGCGTGGCTCGCGCCTATACCAAACGCGACGGCATTCTGAAATTCGAGGGCTGTTACCACGGCCACAGTGACTACCTCTTAGCCAAAGCCGGTTCTGGTCTGACCACATTGGGTATCCCCGACTGTCCTGGGGTCCCGGAAGATTTTACGAAACACACGTTGACCGCCCCGTATAACGACCTGGTGACGGCGGAGAAGCTGATCAAAAAGCATCACCGGCAGCTGGCCTGCGTCATCGTCGAGCCGATCGCCGGCAACATGGGGGTGGTCCCTCCTTCGCCAGATTTCCTGGAAGGCCTGCGCAAGCTGACCGATGCCCACGGGATGCTGCTGATTTTCGACGAAGTGATCTCGGGATTCCGGGTTCAATACGGCGGCGCGCAAACGCTCTACGGTATCAAGCCCGATCTGACGATTCTGGGAAAAATCATCGGTGGAGGACTGCCCGTAGGAGCCTACGGGGGTGCGAAGGACATCATGAAGATGATTGCCCCGTCCGGTCCGGTCTATCAGGCTGGGACGTTGTCAGGAAATCCCTTGGCCGTCACGGCAGGCATCGAGACCCTGAAGCGGTTGAAGAAACCGGGTACCTACGAACAACTCGAACAACGGTCGGTCGCGCTGTCGGAAGGATTGGGAAAAATCGCGAGCAAAGCGGGAGTTCCGCTGACTCAGACGCGGGTCGCCTCCATGATGTGCGCGTTCTTTACTCAGGGACCAGTGGTGGACTGGGCGACTGCCAAGAAATCCGACACGAAGGTCTATGCGAAATTCTTTCACCACATGCTGGATGCAGGGGTCTACCTGGCGCCATCACAGTTTGAAGCCGCCTTCATGTCGGTAGCCCATACTCCGCGGGACATTGAACGGACACTCAACGCCGCTCAAGCCGCGTTTAAAACCCTCTGACCTGGTGTGAAGATGGCGGGAGTTGCTCTTTGTGAAGCCGGTTCCCGGATGCATTTCGTATCGAAACTGATACGAAATGCATCCATTCGGATACGCAGCTGAAGACCGATTTCAGCATTCTTGTCTATTCGTCGTCGTCCTCGTCGTCCATATCTAACGCTTCCTGCCGTTTCTGCTCTTCCATCGCATTGTGCAGGAGCATGCGGACAAACATTGAATACAGCGAACCTTTTTCCAAGGTTCCGCCGGGAGGAATCGCGATCTTGCCTTCCTTGATCATGCGATCCATCCAGGCCTTTTGATCGGGCGCGATCAAAATCGGCACCTCGACCAGCCCCACTTTTCCAAACATATCCATGATGTAAACCTCCGTGAATTCTCACTCATTGTTCGTAGCTCGCGGAAACCCGGCGAGCTGACCCGCTCTTCCGGCAACACTGCGCTTCCCGCGTCACGACGGACGTGCGTCGGCATTTGAGCACGCGGTTTTTCGGCTTGTCAACCGAAGAGCCCAGCCGTGACTCATGGCATGGAGCGTGCTCTAACGAGAGCTGAACCAACGGAGGACGTTCAGTATGCGCTGCACCATCGTACCCGACTCCCGCTTTTTGAGCCGGTTCGCCCTGCTGTTGCTGGTGGCCTCTCAGACCACGCTCGCACACGGCGCAGTGGAAGAAAGCCTGTCAACATTGCACACCTACACCCCTGCGATCCGGAATGATCCGAGCCCGTTTCACTGCACCGATTGCTGGGATCTGAAGCCCGATCAACGCCCCTCGCTTCCTCAACACCAATCCCAACGGTATCGACGCGGACATCATGAGCGAGGTCTTCGCCCGCATAAGAACCCCTTCGCGAAAAAATCGCATTCCTTCAGTCGCGGAATGAGATCCCTTCCGCGCCATGCCCTGTCGATGGGAGGGTTCGAGCGAACCGTGGAAGGCTGGCAAGTCCGCACAGTCGATGGCGATACCATTCGGTACGGCACTGACCGGATTCGCATCCGAGGCTACAACGCGCCGGAATTGTCCGAACCGGGCGGAAGAGAAGCGGCCCTTCGGCTGGAGCAGCTATTGCACGATGGGATCATCAACATCATCCCCCACGGCCACGACGTCTACGGCCGCACCCTCGCCGATGTCTTTGTGAATGGACACAACGTGGCGGACGTCATGATGGTGGAAGGATTTGGGAGGAGAGGCTAGGCCGGACCACGACACTGGTCCACCATCACCAGGATGCCCCTCACGACTATCAGCAAACGACACACCGTGCCTCCTAGTGAGCGAATGCGAAACTTGATTATCTCTACGATCAGCGTAATAGTGCAGACGCTGCCTAGGCGCAATGATATTGCCCCCATTTACTTTAAGAAGGAACCGTATGCCCAACCCATTTCGCCCAATTCTGCTTCTCACCGGGCTGCTCGCATTGACTGTATCGGCTTTTGCCTCCGTTCCAGCCGGGAACATCTTGGAAATTGTGATCGGGAATGGGCCCCATGCCGGGACATACACGCCGCCGGCGGATAGCGTGATCTGTCTGCATGCGAAAAGGCAACAGCGCTATTCAGCAGCATGGAAGGGTTTCGACGCATACGACGCGAAGGCCATCGCCGAGGCGGGAATCAACGTATCGAATCCTGACGAGCCGGGAGCGAA
>ERZ724513.1433-NODE-1433-length-11995-cov-4.580318_pt1 | contig 11995 bp, 9 predicted proteins | sample MGYA00376046_ERZ724513 | MGnify/ENA primary metagenome ERZ724513 (study PRJEB28724, sample SAMN07190883) | activated sludge metagenome | isolation source: activated sludge of sewage treatment plant in Hong Hong | place: Hong Kong | collected 2016-03-17 ... | reverse complement strand
GTTGATGCGGCGAGCGTCGCATAGCTTCGACAGGGGCTCCGCCTTGGATCCAAGGCATCAAATGCATCTCTCACGTCGCAACGATCGGAGGACTGCCAAACTGAAAAATCGCTCCGGACAACAACAGGAGAGCCGCGAGTTTGGCAGGGGTAGGGCACTCGCGAGGCATCCCTTGCATGAGACATTATGGCTTGGCACGCGCTTTCGCCGTCAATCCCTCGCGCCTTCGGCGCGACCCTGCGGGCTTCGGGGATGACTGCTCGGCGCGGTCAAGCAAAGAGGACCATCATGCCATGAATGCAGACAAACGCCTTGCGTTGCTCAACCTCTTGCGCCTGGGTAAAGGCAGTTGTCCAATCGGAAAACACCCACGAAAAAAACTCTTGACTCGGGGAGCCTCATATAAGCCCCCGGCTCTGCCGGGGGATACTTACTTGCCGCAAAACGCCTATCTCCTTTTTCTGCCGCCTACTTCTTTGTATGTTTACGTAATCCACCGCTAGTTTAGACAAGAATTATCATAAGAGCGTCAGATTCCGCGAAAATATTGTGACGAGCGGAAACCTCGACGCCCCGGCACTGTACGTCCTTAGGTGGCGAGTAGAGCGCGTTATTGCTTTGCTCGTCTTGTCTCTTCGAGAAGCGACTCATGGTTGGCATCGTGACGGGTTATGAACGCCCGGATGAAATTACTTGCAGTGCCTTTACACCACCCTATGATCTCGCCCGGCCGCCTTGTCGGATAATTTAAGGAAACCTTCTTCAATTCTTCTCGTGTGGTCGCGCGAGCCGATTCAGCCGCTCTCGTCAAAACAGTAACGGCCTCATCGTGCGAAAGCGAAGTAATGACTTCATCTTTCACATGCTTGGCGTAATGGAGCACCGTCCCGCGTGGCCCTCTGGTGTCCCATAAAAGGCGTGGATCATCTTCTCGGCAGATCGTGGCGAAGTCCATCGCCGTGTAGGCTGGAACGACAATTTTGATCAAAGCGTCAATGTCTCTTGCAACTGCTCGAGTCGTTGCGGCTGCCGCTACGAGCAACATAAATAAGCCCAACGCGGCCGCGGGAATAAACCGCGACGCCGTCGAGGCGAGGATTCGTACTTTTTCCATTGGTCACCTCCGTGATCATTCTTAAACCGGTTTCGCCATTCGACCCGCAGTCGTCGAGATAGCTGACTCAAAGCTGGACCGCTCATCAGCTGTCCCACGCTCGCATCGCGTTTGGCGGGCGCCTTATTGGCCTGGTGTCATGTGCGGGCTTCAGGTCCTCTCAGGCGAATATAAAGCGCAAGGACAGCGTCAGCGTAGCTCTGCGTTTTGTTGCTTGAGCAAAATAGGCGCAGGAAAGCGGCCTGCTGATGAAGCGGAAACGAAGGCGGAGCAAGATCCAGTTTTTCATCTTGACCGGTTGGCGCCCGCAGTAATACCCCGCTCATGAAGCCCTGAGCCCACGCGAAATAGTCGCGTTCAACACTCGGACGTCGGGCAATCTCTTCATTGAACTGGGCACAAGTCGATGCGCCGAGGCCAACAACTTTCACCATTTGCGCCTGTGCGCAGGGTGCAGTGAAAAGGAAAGCGGCGAGTAATAGAGTCTTTGTCACGATGCTCTCCATACGATGGTTTAAGTAGACTCGACGGCCTATCGGCTATCCGTTTTTCCAAGGTAACGACTTCGGTGTCATTGCCCGGCCGGCGTTCGCAATCCCTGCCAAACGTCGCGTACCTGCTGGTAATGCGTCTTCGGCTCGTAGCTCGGCGTCGCTAAACCGAGTTTGCGATGATCGAGGCGGCCGATCGCGGACAACAATGTATAGGAGGCCACCACGCGGTCGCGCTGCGCTCCGATCAAGCGTGCTCTAGCTGAGATCAGGTCTTGCTGCGAGTTGAGTACTTCGAGGGTGGTGCGCTGACCTGCTTGCGCTTCGCCGCGAACGCCTTCGAGCGCTATCGTCGCCGCCCGTACCTCTGCTTCAGAAGCCTTGACGGCGATCTTGGCACCCTCATGCGTCACCCACGCAGCGGCAACTGCCGCCGCAGTCTGGGTCCGTACTCGATCAAGTACGATTCGCGTCTGCGACAGCACTTCTTTGGCTTGACGCACCTGCGCCGAGGCCATGCCGCCATCGTAGATCGGAATGTTGAGATTGCCGACCAGACCCGCTTGGTTGCTCTTCGCCGTCTCGAGATTGACATCTGTGTTCTGCGTATTCAGAAGATAGCCTTGTGCTGTAATGGTCGGGTAGAGCCCGCTTTCGGCGACGCGAATGGCGTATTGTGCGACGTCGATATCGTAAGTGGCGCTGAGCACAGCCGGGTTTTCCCGGCGGGCCACGGCGAGGGCCTGGTCGCGTGCGACTGGTAGCAGCCGATCGATCGGCGGCGATGGAAGCAGACGCCCAGGAGGAACCCCAATCACCTGCTCGTAGATTGCCTGGCTAATCGAGAGGTTTACTTCGGCTGCGTTGAGATCGGCAGTTCCGCGCGCCAGACGCGCCTCCGCTTGGGCGACGTCGGTTGGGGTAACGTCACCGGCCTCTAAGCGCTTGCGTGTGCTTGCCAAAGTCTCGCGCAGAAAGGTTACGTTCACTCGTTGCGCTTCGACCAAAGCGTGATTCGCTACGACATTCTCGAATGCTGTAACGGCGTCGAGGAAGACTGCCTGTTCAACCCCGCGCAGAGCTTCGCGCCCGGAGCGCACCGCTGATTCCGCCTGTCGAACCTGGTTGCCGGTCTTGAAGCCGTTAAAGATTACTTGGTTTATAGTGAGTTGCGCCGTATACCCGCGAAGCGTCGCCGACATCGTCGTATTGTCGATAAACAGATCGCGTACCGCGATTAGACTCGGGCTAAACTGCGCGTTGATCTGCGGACGATAGCCGGAAAGTGCGATCGATACGTTCTCGTCGGCGCCGCGCTGGCGGGCACGCTCCGCGTTGAGTACCGGATTATACTGGTATGCGCGGACAAGCGCGCTTTCGAGAGTTTGCGCGTAAGCCGGGAAGCCCGATGAGATCGCGAACACGCTGCCGAGCATAGCAGTTGCTGATAGAAGGCGGATCAACAGACGGCGCAGGGCAAAGATGTGTTTTCTAAACTCGTATGGCCTATTCATATTAGCGCCTTGATCTGTCCGCTGACGAACGATCTCCTTGGAGACCTATGCTGATTGTGACTCGGTCGCTTTCTTAGCCTGCAAACAATGCCTTGCGTGTTGCAAAGAGAAGGCACTTAGTTTCGAAAATGGTTTCGATAACTAGAAACGATGTAACAGCGTTGTGGTCCGTGGGCGCGGTTAAGGCATTTCATTACGGCGTCTCTGCAAGTATGAGCACCAAATCGATCCCGTATCGCACCGTTAAACGGGTTTATCAAAACGGCTTTGCAATAGGCCGAGGCGACCGATGGAAAAGCCAAAGATACACACGTCAGTAAACTGATAAGCGCATATTTATGAATTTTGATCATTTGGGTTGTCCGAGATGATCGACGACTTACTAAATTGAGCTCTTACTCGGCGCTTTCGCGGATGGGGAAAGGCGGAACTTGTTGGAGCCCATCGTGACTTTGCCTGCCTCGCATCCGACGAGTCGATTGCCTGCCGAAACAGGCATAAAGCGCAGGCAACACCAGAAGCGTCAGCACGGTTGCGCTGATCAACCCGCCGATAACAACGGTCGCTAGCGGTCTCTGAACCTCTGCTCCCGTGCCAGTGGCAGCCGCCATCGGCACGAACCCAAGCGAAGCGACAAGCGCAGTCATGACGACCGGCCTAAGGCGCGTCATGGCGCCTTCAAGGATTGCCGCGCGAAACGACTTCCCTTCCTCAATCAGCTGCTTGATGTAGGTCAACATCACGAGGCCGTTCAGGACGGCGATGCCCGACAGTGCGATGAATCCGACAGCAGCCGAAACCGAGAACGGCATGTTGCGCAGCCAGAGCGCCGCGACGCCCCCTGTCAGAGCCAGCGGCACGGCGCTGAATACGAGTAGGGCGTCCCGAGGCGATCGCAGTGCGGAAAAGAGCAGGAGAAAGATCAGGAAGAAGCAGGCCGGTACAACGATCATCAACCGCCGGCGTGCTGCGGCTAGGTTTTCGAACTGACCGCCCCACGCAATCCAATAGCCTGACGGCAGTTGGAGCTGCTGGCCGACTCTTGCCTGTGCTTCGTCGACCACCGAGGAGATGTCGCGACCGCGCACATTGGCAGTGACGACGATGCGGCGCTTGCCGTTCTCACGTGAGATTTGATTCGGGCCCTCAGTGAATGAGAAGTCCGCAACCTGTTTCAGCAGTATCGAGGGGGCCCGACCGGTTTGGGGCGAGGGTGGAAGCGGCACGGGCAGATTTTTCAACGCCTCGACATCGTCGCGAACTGCGTCGGGCAGGCGAACGATGATGGGAAAGCGTCGATCGCCTTCAAATAGGAAACCGGCCTCACGACCGCCAATGGCGGCGCCGATCACATCCTGGACTGCGAATTGGCTCAGCCCCAATCTCGCAATAGCTGCCTTATCGATCTTGATTTCGAGAAGGGGCAAGCCAGAGACTTGTTCGACTCGCACGTCCTGGGCCCCGTCAATTCCTCTAAGGATCGTTGCGATCCGGTTCGCCGCAGGCAGCATCGTCTCGAACTGCTCCCCGAATACCTTTACGGCGAGGTCGCCGCGAGTCCCGGCGAGAAGCTCGTTGAACCGCATCTGGATAGGTTGCGTGAACTCGAAGTTGTTGCCGGGCAGCTCTTGGACCGCGTCTTGAATGCTCTTGATCAACGCGTCTTTCGGAAGCGATGGGTCAGGCCATTGCTCTTGCGGCTTGAGGATGATGAAGGTGTCCGAAACGTTAGGCGGCATCGGGTCTGCCGCAATCTCCGCCGTGCCTGTCTTTGAGAAAACATGGGCGACTTCGGGGAAAGAATTTACTGCCTTCTCGACTTGGATTTGCATGGTTTGCGATTGGCCAAGCGCTGTGCTCGGGATGCGGATCGCATGCATGGCGATGTTTTTTTCGTCGAGAGTTGGAATAAACTCCTGACCCAACCGGACAAAGAGCGCGGCTGCTGCAGCGAACAGCACGATCGATCCGAGAGTGACCGCTCCAGGCCTCGCGATCGCGCCGCTCAGGATGGGCTGGTACGCCTGCTTCAGGATTCGGATCAGAGCGCTTTCCTTTTCCCTCACGGTGCCGGTGATCACGATCGCAATCATGGCGGGCACGAAGGTGAGGGACAGGACGAACGCGCCGACGAGGGCAATGATAACGGTGAGCGCCATCGGCTCGAACATTTTACCTTCGACTCCGGTAAAAGTGAGCAGCGGCACGTAGACGAGGATGATGATCATTTGCCCGTAAACCGAGGGCTTAATCATCTCTTCGGACGCAGCGGTTACGGTGCTGAGTCGCTCGCCCAGGGTGAGCTGCCGGCCGAGTTGATGTTGGCGCTCAGCGAGAAGGCGCAGGCTATTCTCTGTGATGATGACTGCACCGTCGACAATCAAGCCGAAGTCGAGTGCGCCAAGGCTCATGAGATTCGCGCTAATGCGCCCTTGGACCATGCCGGTAGCTGTCACCAGCATGGCGATGGGAATAACGGCGGCAGTAATGAGGGCGGCGCGGAAATTTCCGAGAAGCAGGAACAGCACGAGGATCACGAGGAAGGCGCCCTCGGCGAGGTTCTTAGCTACCGTCCTGATGGTCGCGTCGACGAGTAGCGTACGGTTCAGCACCGTCTTGACCACGATGGAAGGCGGGAGCGTCTTATTGATCTCTTTGATCCGGGCGTCGACCGCCGCAGAAACCGTGCGACTGTTGCCGCCGATCAACATGAGTGCTGTACCGACGACGACGTCCTGGCCATTTTCGCTGGCGCTGCCGCTGCGAAGCTCGCGTCCGAGCTTGACTTCAGCGACGTCCTTGACTCGCACCGGTACACCGCCGCGCGTCGCGACGACAACGTTCTCGATCTCCTCCATGTTCTCAAAGCGTCCGGCTGTGCGAATGACGTAACCTTCGCCATTACGCTCGAGATAACCGGCGCCGCGGCTGACGTTGTTACGATCCACGGCCTCGGCAAGATCGGCAAAGGACAATTCAAGGCTGATCAGCTTTGAGGGATCGGGCTGCACTTGGTAATGCTTCGAGAACCCACCGATCGCATCGACGCCAGCGACGCCAGGAACGGTCTTAAGCTGTGGGCGAATAATCCAATCCTGCACCTCGCGAAGATATGCAGCGCGCTCCATTTCTGTTGCGAGGCGCCGTCCTTCCGGGGTCAGATAGCTTCCGTCGCTTAGCCAACCTGGCTGGCCGTCTTCTGCCGCAACCGTTCCCGATCGCTGGTAATGGACTGTCCACATGTAGATCTCGCCAAGACCGGTCGAGATCGGGCCCATCCGCACCTCGGCGCCCAGCGGAAGATTGGCTTTCACCTCAGTAAGACGTTCATTGACTTGTTGGCGTGCGAAATAGATGTCCGTCTTTTCCGCGAAAACTGCGGTGACCTGGGAGAAGCCATTGCGCGACAGCGAGCGCGTGTATTCGAGGCCGGCGATCCCGGCGAGCGCGGTCTCTATAGGGAGCGTCACCTGTTTCTCGATATCCGAGGGTGAAAGCGAAGGTGCGACTGTGTTGATCTGCACCTGGACATTCGTGATGTCCGGCACTGCATCGATCGGGAGCTTAGTGAGAGACCACGCGCCGATTGCGGAAGCAGCGAGGGTCAGTAGGACCACGAGCCAACGGTGATGAACTGAAAGCGCCAAAATCCGATTGATCATAGGGGATTGCCTTCAGTGCGCGTGCTCGGCTTCTGCTTTGCCCAGTTCGGCTTTGAGCACGAAGCTGTTGCCGAACGCGACGATTTCTCCGGCATGGAGGCCGGACAGGACTTCGACGGCCTGATCGTCGCCTTTTCCCAGCCCGACTTCGCGCTTCTCAAAACCTTCGCCTGTACGTACGAAGACGATTTGCTCGCCGTTAATTGTTTGAAGGGCGGCGCGGGGCAGTAGAAGACGCACCGGCTCTTGCGCAACGACGATCTGCGCCGTCACGTACGAGCCTGGTCGCCAGGCGAAATCTTTGTTGTTGACCGCTGCAATGACGCGCGCCGAGCGTGTTTCCTGATTGAGCAGAGGGCTGATGAAGACGATTTTGCCTTCGGAGGCTTGGCCACTTGCAGTGGCCATTGTTACGGACTGACCTTCTTTGATCGTCGACAAGTCGCCGGTGGGCACCGATAACTCGATCCATACGGAAGACAGATCAGCCACGACGTAAATTTCTTTTGCCTGTCCCTCACCTCCGACTGGAGCGCCTAGGTTGACCAGGCGTTCGACTATCCGTCCTTCAATGGGCGAGCGTATTTCGTACCGTTGCAGACTTGTTGTTTGCCGCGAGAGTTGCGCGATCTCTCGTTCGGCGATGTTCAAAGCTGAAAGCTTTTGGCGCGCGAGATCGAAGCGCAGTTGCGCCTCGGTAAATGTCGTTTTCGTGCGAAGGAATTGGTTTTCCGGTGTGATCTTGTCGCGATAGAGCGACTGCGTCCGCTCGAACAAGGTCTTTTGGAGTTCAAAATTAGCCTGTGCGGCCAGAAACTCGCTCTTCGCTTCGGCGACCTCACGGCTATCGAGGACGGCAACGACTTCATCCTTGGCGACAGTATCGCCGAGTTGCTTGTTCAGCTGAGCGACAGTGCCGACCACCTTTGCAGCGGTGCGCACGATCCGATTAGAGTCGGGGGTGATCACGCCCGGGACCGTGAGCCGGCGGGCGAGAACCCCTTCGCGGACCGGCGAGAGCTCGATTTGAGCGGCCGAAATCCGCTCAGGGCTTATCTTGACGACACCTTCCTGGCCCTCTTCATGACGCCCGCCAGATTGGCTCTCATCGCCGTGATCATTCTGTTTGTCTGGGGATTTTTGTATAATGCCTGGTTCTTGCGCCTTCAGGGCGAAGCCAGAAATCGACAGCAAACTCGCGCCTCGGATCGTTCGTGCTGTCTCTGTGGCAAACACGCCGATCGCAAAGGCGACACCCGCAACGAAAACCATCGTCGAAGAACGACAAGCCATGCCACATCCCTTCGATGAGCTGGGAAACTCATCTACGGCCTCGCCCGTATGCACGAGGCTCAACGCCTGATACGCCACCCCGATGGGGGCGTGACGAGTCTGCGGCCGTCATTAGAGAACGACCGGCGCGACTTGCTTGATCAGGCTATTGGTGGCTTGAAAGGAAGTGAGGAGGGACCTGGCAGGAGCTGTGTGTCAGACGAGCGCATATAGCGGGCGCAGAAGTCGATGCGCTCGATAGTCGCCGCCAAGTGCTGAACCGGCGCAGTGATGTGGCAAGAGCAGCCCACATGCTTTGCCAGATCGTAGTCCGCGGTTCCGCCTGGTTGGCTTCCGGAACCATCAAGAGAGGTCATGATCGCTGGGGACGAGGCATCCAGAACGATGCCCGCAGGGGCCGGATGTGGGACAAGCAGTGTAAACAGGAACACGAACGCAACGACGCGGGCTATCATCGCCCAGAAGATGTGGCGTCGTCTTGAGATATGGTTTTTGCAGAAAAGCATGTCTCTCCCGGAATCGATATACACGCTAACCCGAAATTTGGTCAAGATTGTAGCCGCCCTGGCCGGCCCCTGTAGAGAATCATCCTCCTAAAGCTCTGGCGACCAAACGGGCGATCAGTGTCAGTGCGTCATTCGTCCAACCGCTGCAGTTTCGCAATCTGCTCGGTTAAGCCGAGCTCAACGGGTTACTCTTAGCAATCGAAGTGCGTTGGCAATGACAAGGAGAGACGATCCGACGTCAGCGGCAATGGCACCCCACAAAGTTGCAAAGCCTGCGAAGGTCAGCGCTATAAAGACAGCTTTGACGCCGAGCGAGAAGACGATGTTTTGCTGTATGACCGCAAGCGTCCGCTTGGCATGACGCACCAGCCACGGGAGTTTCGAAATATCGTCGGTCATAAGCGCGACATCGGCGGTCTCAATCGCAGCATCCGATCCGATCGCGCCCATGGCGATGCCGAGGTTGGCCCGCGCGAGCGCGGGTGCATCATTGACCCCATCGCCGACCATCGCGACTACGGCGTAGCATGCGATGAGATCCTCAATCTTCTTGACTTTATCCTCAGGCAGTAATTCCGCGTGTACCTCGTCGATGCCGAGCTCGCGGGCAATCGCTTCGGCCGTGACCCGATTGTCACCCGTCAGCATGACCACGTGAGCGACGCCGGCGGCGTGGAGTTGCTGCATGACTTCGCGCGCCTGCGGTCTGATGGTATCGGCGACCGCGATCAGGCCGCAGACGTGCCGCGCGTTGCCAACGGCGATAACGGTTTTACCGTCTGTTTCCAACGCTTCTGCTTGTCTGGCAGTCTCGGAGGTATCTTGGCCGCGTTCGACGACGTAGCGATGGGAGCCGAGCCAAAAAGCTTTGCCGTCGAAGATGCCCGTGAGGCCCTTTCCCCTCAGTACTTGCACTTCAGCTGCCGGCGCCGGCGTAATTCCCCGCTGTTCGGCATGGCGCAGAATGGCGTGTGCAAGCGGGTGCGTGGACCGGGCCTCAAGCGCAGCTGCACGCGCCAAAAGTTCGGCTTCAGTGTGATTGCCTAACGGTAAGACCTGGACCACTGCGGGCTCGCCACGCGTTATGGTGCCGGTCTTGTCCATGGCGATGGCATTTAGCCGGGCGGGAAGCTCGATGAAGGCGCCGCCTTTGACCAACACCCCCGCCCGGGCCGACGAGGCTAGCGCGGCAACGATGGATACGGGCGTCGATATCACCAGTGCGCAGGGACAGGCGATCACGAGCAATACAAGCGCACGATAGAACCAGTCGTTCCATTTTTCACCGAAAACCAGGGGCGGAGCCAAGAAGACAAAAATGGCGAGAATCATGACCGTCGGCGTGTAGACGCGGGCGAATCGCTCCACCCACTGCTCCGAAGGAGCGCGACGCGCATGCGCTTGTTCCACCATGCGGATAATGCGGGCTAGCATGGTGTTCTCGGCTGCCTTCGTGGCCTCAACCGTGAGCATGCCGTCACCGTTGATGGTGCCGGCGAAGACCTCGAGGCCGGGTTCCTTCTCGACAGGCACGCTCTCGCCGGTTATGGGTGCCTGGTTCACTGCGCTGGCGCCCGCCACAACGCGCCCGTCCAGCGCGACACGCTCGCCGGCCGGAACGATGAAGCGGTCACCGGGAACGACCTCGGCGGCAGGCACGTCTGCCTCGGACCCGTCCGCGCGCACAAGGCGCACCACAGGCGGCGCGAGATCAAGAAGTGCGGCGATGGCGCGGCGGGCGCGTCCGACGCTCCAGCTTTCTAGCGTTAACGACAGAGCAAAGAGAAAAGCGACGGTGGCAGCCTCAAACCATTCTCCGATGACGATCGCGCCGGCGACGGCGACCGTCATGAGCAGGTTCATGTCTGGCCGTAGGCTGCGCGCGGCGTACCAGGCCTTCACAATTACAAATCGAATTCCGAAAAGGACCGCGACTGCGTAAGCAATCACCTCAGGCAGAGGCATGGCCCGTCCGGCGTGAACGAGAAGCCGAAAAGCATCGGCGAAGCCGCCGGCGAGCCACACGTGGATGATGAATCCCGCCGCAACGAACAGTCCGCTCAGGCTTGTGAACAAGACTTGCTGGCGGCGATGCCGGTCATCGGCTTTGCACGCGTCCTTTGCCTCGGGACGCCATTCGACGGCCGTCATCCCCGTGCGGCGGACGGCTTGGCGAACAGCCGCGGCTGAGATTGGTAGAGCCTCGTCGAGGATCGTCATGCGGCCGTTCAAGACGTCGAACGCGAGCTTGTCCTCGCCGCCAACAAGTGCGCCGATCTCGCGGCGCAAGACCACAACTTCGTCAGCGCAATCTAGTCCCTGGACTTTGAACGTGTAACGTCCGCGCTCAGTAGATATGGAGGGAGCCCGCTCCATCGCGACGGGTTCGGCCGCATGGCAACAAGCCGGCTCCGCTTGGGCGGCGTCCGAAGGGCGGGTGCTTTTTCGATGTTCGTGCGTGGTGTTCATCGGTTCAGACTTGTTTGGTCTTGCGATCTAAGCGCGCGCTGCTCGGCGGACGCCCACCCTTAGAGTTGCTGATACCCAGTTCCGCCGGTTCGGGTAGGGCGCGATCATTGCTCTCGTCCTCTTGGCCTTGAGGCGGCTTCACCCTACATTCTCTAGTCACTAGAGGATCAAGGCCTAATGATGAGACGAAGCGTCGCTATCGGCGAGGCCGCGCGAACAAGCGGGGTTCCGACCATTTGCTACTACGAACGGATTGGAATATTGCCGGCGCCGCCGCGAACTGGGAGGAACCGCCGCCTCTACGGCCAAGACGACCTGAGGCGATAAAGGTTCATTCGGGATGCGCGAAAATTAGGGCTTAGCATCGTCGATACGCACGCTGCTCGAGCTCCAGGGCCACCCAGACCAGTCGTGGGCGGCCGCCGATGCGATCGCACGCGATCGCCTCACCGAGATCGACCAACGGATCGCCAGCCTGACTGCCTTGAAGGGCGAGCTTCAGCGGATGATTGCGCAATGCACTCGGGGACGAGTCGCTGAGTGCCGGGTCATCGAGAGCCTGGCCGATCATGGTCTGTGCCATAGCATAGCTTACTAAGTCCAATTAAAGACGGGAACCCGATAGCAAGTGGCGTCCGCCTCGTGAGCTTGGCGCAGTATGTCCACGCGGCACGAGGAAGGATTTTGGAAGCACGGCCGCGAGTGGCGCATTCACGGCCGATGATCCCCACGGCTATCTCCAAGGCACGCGCCCGGCCGTGACGGCAGGGTCGGGATTGGATCGCTATCCCGCCGCCGATCGCGTGAAACCACGCTCGTTTTGTTGGTGAGTTTTTGGTGAGTTTGGCGCTAGCGAAACTTGGAATGTACTCGCTATGTCGTTGATTACAATGGCGCGCCCGAGGGGATTCGAACCTCTGACCTTTGCCTTCGGAGGGCAACGCTC
>ERZ724513.1432-NODE-1432-length-11998-cov-15.460437_pt1 | contig 11998 bp, 9 predicted proteins | sample MGYA00376046_ERZ724513 | MGnify/ENA primary metagenome ERZ724513 (study PRJEB28724, sample SAMN07190883) | activated sludge metagenome | isolation source: activated sludge of sewage treatment plant in Hong Hong | place: Hong Kong | collected 2016-03-17 ... | reverse complement strand
CCGGACCTGGTCGTGCGCCGAGGTGGCCGTCGCGTCCGCCGCCTCCACGATCACCGGCAGCCCCGTGATCACGCTCGCGGTGGCGGGGTCCGGCCGACCCGTCCCGAGCTGGGCGAACAGGTCGCTCGCGCCGTCGAAGGAGTCGTCGGCGAAGGCCTGGGCCGCGTCGACGGCGGCGTGGGCGCCCGCCGGGTCGACCGCCGGGTCCAGGCGCAGGTCGGCGACGTAGAGCGGCTTCGCACCGACGCGGCGGGCGACGCGGTCGAAGGTCTCCTTGCCGACGATCGCCATCGGTGCGGGGACGTCCGGCCGCTGCGTGTCGATCGGGAGGAACCAGCGCGCGGCGTCCGGCTCCGTCGCCAGCGCCTCCGGCAGCGTCGTGCCCGGCGCCGTGTCGAACGTGCCGGCGAGCACGAGGGGCTCGAGCTTGCGGTCGTCCCCCAGGAAGGTGTCCACGACCCCGACGTCGACCGGGTCCCCGACCTCCAGCCCCAGCTCGTCCGCGGTGGCGGTCGAGAGCCAGACCCCGTCGGTCACCGGGCCGCCGCCCAGCGCCGCGGTCGCCCCGTCGTGGTACCAGAGGACCGCGCGGGACTCGCGCCCGTTCGCGACGGCGACCGCCTTCTTGGAGAGGCTCTGGGCGGTGCCGGCCGCGGTCAGGGTCGGGTCGCCGTACGCCGGCATCGCGGACAACCGGGCGAGCACGGCGGCCTCTGCGTCGTTGCCGAGCGGGGCGTCCCACGTGATCCGCAGGTCGCCGGAGTCGTTGCCGTAGGGGTTGCCGACCGTCGCTGCGAGCCCGTCGGCGAGCGCGGTCGCGCGGGCGGTCGCGGCGAACAGCGGCGGCGCGACGACCGAGGCGACGAAGAGCCCGGCGGCGGCCAGCAGCAGGAGCAGCCAGCCGGGGGTGCGCAGCAACCGGACCGGCGCGGCCCACCACAGCGGGTGCGCGGCCGGCCGGATCACCGCGTCAGACTACGACCGGTGGGAGCGTGTCCGCTCCCACTTCAGGCATCGACCTCCGCCACCAGGTCGGCGATCGAGTCGACCACCCGGGTGGGCCGGTAGGGGAAGGTCTCGACCTGCTCGGGCCGGGTCGACCCGGTGGTGACCAGCACCGTCCGCAGCCCGGCCTCGAGCCCGCTGATGATGTCGGTGTCCATCCGGTCGCCGATCATCACGGTGGTCTCGGAGTGCGCCTCCAGCCGGTTGAGGGCGCTGCGCATCATCAGCGGGTTCGGCTTGCCGATGAAGTACGGCGTGCGCTGGGTCGCGGTGCTGATGAGCGCCGCCACCGAGCCGGTCGCGGGCAGCACGCCGTGCTGGCTCGGCCCGCTCGGGTCGGGGTTGGTCGCGATGAAGCGGGCGCCCGCGGCGATCAGCCGGATCGCCCGGGTGATCGCCTCGAAGGAGTAGGTACGGGTCTCCCCGAGCACCACGTAGTCGGGGTCGCGGTCGGTCATCACGTAGCCGATGTCGTGCAGCGCGGTCGTCAGGCCGGCCTCCCCGACGACGTACGCCGTCCCGTGGGGCCGCTGCTCCGCCAGGAACTGGGCGGTGGCCAGCGCCGAGGTCCAGATCGCCTCCTCGGGGACGTCGATGCCGCTGCCGAGCAGCCGCGCCCGCAGGTCGCGCGGGGTGAAGATCGAGTTGTTGGTGAGCACCAGGAACCGCCGACCGGATGCCTTGAGTGCCTCGATGAACTCCTGGGCCCCGGGGATCGGCACCTCCTCGTGGACCAGGACGCCGTCCATGTCGGTCAGCCAGGTCTCCACCGGACGCGAGGTCATGGCGACATCATCGCAAGGCACCCCTGCGGCTCGCGCGCCCCCGCCGCCACCCCGGGCGCGCCGGCCCGGCGGGGAGTTTCGTCGGCCGGCCGACGAAATCCGATGCGGGACGACGAAGTTTCGTCGTCCAGCATCGGAATCCGTCGTCCCGCCTTGCCGATCAGGTCTGCCGATCAGGTCTGCCGATCAGGTCTGCCGATCAGGTCCGGCCCCCACCACCCTCACCGACGCGGGAGCAGCACGTCGACGCCGCTGGCGGGGTGGTCGCCGGTCACCCGGCCACCGAGGGCGCCGACGACCGACCGGGCCTGGGCGATCCGGTCCAGCGGCTCGCCCCCGTGCTCCTCGACCGGCAGGTCGGCGCGTCCGGCGGACTCGACGTGGATCCGCAGGTGGCCGCCGTCCTCGCCGTGGAAGACCAGCCGCACCGCGCCGGAGCCGCGGCGCACGACGTCGGCGAGGAGCAGGTCGGTGACGTGCTCGACCGGTCCCGGGGTGTAGGTGAGGGCGAGGTTGCCCTCCGCGGCGGCGGTCAGGGTGCGGCTGCGGACCGCGAGCCGGTCGGCCCAGCGCTGGGCCAGCTGGGTGGCCAGGTCCACCAGGGGCAGCTCCGCTCCGGCGACCAGGCTCCCGCGGCGGGACAGCTCGACGAGCTCGGTCGCGACGGCACTGACGGAGTCCACCGCGTCGAGGCTGCGGGTCGCGGCCTGCTTGACGTCCTCGGGCACGTCGTCGCGCAGTGTGAGGTCCTCCAGCTCCAGCCGCAGGGCCGTGAGGGGGGTCTTCATCACGTGCGAGGCGTGCTCGGCGAAGTCACGCTCGCGGTGCACCCGGTCCTCCAGCTGCATGGCACTGGTGCGCAGGGCCGTGGAGATCGCCCGCGCCTCCGGGATGCGTGTCCTGGGCAGCTCGAGGTCGAAGCGTCCGCGACCGAGGTTGCCGGCGGCGACCGCGAGGCGCTGGAACGGCGCGGACAGCGCCGAGGCGATGACGAAGCCGACGATGCCGGCGACGACCGCGATCAGCAGGAACAGCGCGAGCAGCGAGCCGAGGTCGCGGCCGATGATGTCCTGGATCACCTGGTCGGACTGGCTCAACGTGACGGTGCCGGAGGCCGTCGAGGCCGTGGCCGACATGTCCTGGTCGGGGTCGTCGGTGCCGACGTACTCGTCGCCGTGCGCCACGAGCGTCTCACCGTGTCCCGAGTCGTACTGGATCCGCGCCTCGTCGCCGACCACGGACTGCAGGAACGCCTCGTCGACCACGCCACCCGCCGCGAGCCGGTCGTCGGCGATCGCAGCGACCAGCTCGACCTCCTGGTGCAGGTGCGAGGACTCCTGCTCACGGATCAGGTCGCGCAGCACGAACGACCGGACGACCCCGCCGGCGAGCAGCAGGACGACGGTGAGGAGGACGAAGGCAGCGGTCAGGCGCTCACGCATCGGGGGTGCCGCCCTCGAGGCGGAAACCCACGCCCCGGACGGCCACGACCCGATCGGTCACACCAACGCTCTCCAGCTTCTGGCGCAACCGACCGATCGTGACGTCCAGCGTCTTGGTCGAGCCGTACCAGTTCTCGTCCCACACGTCGGCCATCAGCCGACCGCGCGAGACGACCTTGTCCCGGTTCGCGGCGAGGATGTTCAAGACCTCGAACTCCTTGCCGGTGAGCGGGACCTCCTCGTCGCCGGCGTAGACGCGCCGGGCGTCCACGTCGATCCGCAGGCCGTCGGGCCGGGCCTCGGCCGCTCCCGAGGCGGAGGAGGTACGGCGCAACAGGGCGCGCACCCGCGCCTGCAGCTCGGCCAGGCCGAACGGCTTGGCCAGGTAGTCGTCCGCCCCGTAGTCGAGCCCGACCACCCGGTCGAGCTCGCCCGCTCGGGCGGTGACGATCATGATCGCTCCCTCGAAGCCCGCCTCCCGGGCGCGGCGGCACACCTCGAGGCCGTCGATGTCGGGCAGGCCGAGGTCGAGGATCACGACCTCGGGGCCCGCGGGCAGGCTGTCCAACGCCTTCTGCCCGCTGTCCACCCACGACACGTCGTAGCCCTCACGCTCCAGCGTGCGGACGAGGGGGAAAGCGACGTCCTCCTCGTCCTCCACGACCAGGACCTGATGCGCCATGGAAGCGAGCATAGGGCCCTGGGCCCCGCAGGCGTGGGCAGTAGTCACAGTTGGCCCCCGGCGTGGACACCGGCCGGCCTGGCGACGGGTCGGCGGCCACGACGTTCACGACGCCGGGAGGCCGTCGACGCGACGAGCAGTACGACGGCGGAGCCGATCGTCAGCAGCCAGAGCAGCGGGTCGGCGACGAGGAGATAGGCGTAGCCGACGTACGGCACCGCGAGCACCACCCGCGGCACCACCTTGCCGTCCGGCTGCAGGCGCCACGGGTCGGGCCTGGGCTCGGCGTCGCCCTGGGTGACGATGCCGTCCGGGCCGACCGAGACGATGCGGTGGGTGACCCTGGTGTCGACGTCGGCCGACGGTGGCGGGCGGTAGGTGATGACGTCACCGGGGCGCAGGTCGTCGACCGGCACGAGGCGCTCGAAGACGACCGCTCCGCGCGGGATCCCGCCCGCGCGGTCGCCGTCCATGGAGTCCCCGGTCATGACGTAGCGCTGCAGCCCCAGACCGATCGGCAGGAGCACGAGCACCGAGACCGGCCCCAGGATGACCGCGAGCGCGACCAGGCGCCCCCACGGCGTCGACGCCGGGCGGTGCGGGGAGGTCGTGATCTCCATGGGCGGGGTCTTCTTGCTGTCCGAGACGGTGGGTGTGTATGAGACCGGACCGCTCGGCCGACGCTCCCCCCAAGCGCGCCGGCCGAGCCCGTCCGAGTCAGCGGTGCTGTGTCCTCCCGTCCGCGCTCCCCCCAGGTGCGCGGGCGTGGGACGTCGTCACCATCGGAGTGTCAGCCACTCCACGATCCTGTGCTGCCGGGGTCGGTGTTGACCCAGTTGTAGGAAGCCGTCGCCGGGTCGCCCTGGTTGGCGAACGGGGCGTCGTCCGGGAGCGACACCGTGAACGTGAACGTGCTGGATCCCCCGGGCTCCAGCATGCCGACGTCCTGGGCGATGTCGCTCATGGCGGCGAAGTCGCCGTCGTAGAGCGTCCGGTTGTCCTGCTGGATCTGCAGGTGCAGCTCGCCGTCGGCGAACGGTGACGGGTCACCGGTCTCCTGGAACGTGAGCCTCGACGGCTGGCCACCGGAGTTCCGGATGGTCACGCTGCGAGACACCGACTGCCCGGGCTCGATCTTCGAGATCGTCAACGTCGCGCCCTGGTGGTCGTCGGCCAGCAGCCGGATCCCGGAGGACCCCTCGCCGGCACTCGTCCACGGGACACCCATGAACATGGCGATGAGGCCGGCCGCGACGATGCTGCCGACAGGAAGCAGGAACTTCCTGGCCGTGGTGACAGCGCTCGCAGTGCTCAACGACATCGTGGTCATGGGACGCCCCCCGGCTTCCTCAGGTGGTTCGTCCTCCAAACTAGGCCGGTCGCCCCCACGGAAGATCCACACGATGTCCAAGGAACGTCCACTGTTGGGTAACAGTCAGCCGAAAAGGTCACCGAGCTCCGCGACGCGGTCCAGGACCTCCTCGAACCGCACCTGGTCCAGCCCGTCGACGTCCTCCGCCCCCTCCTCCACCTCGGTCCACGAGACCGGGGTCGCCACGGTCGGGAGCTCACGGCCACGCAGCGAGTACGGCGAGATCGTCGTCTTCGAGCCGGCGTTCTGCGACCAGTCGAGGAACACCTTGCCGGACCGCCGCGACTTGGTCATCGTCGCGGTCACCAACCCCGGGTGCTCTCCCTGCAGCTCCTCGGCCACCTCCTTGGCCAGCGCCGTGGACTCCTCGGACGGCAACCGCTTCGGCAGCGCGGCGTACAGGTGCAGGCCCTTGCTGCCGCTGGTGACCGGCCGCGCGTGGAGGTCCCGCTCGGCCAGCTTGTCGCGGACCAGCAGCGCGACCCGGCAGCACTCGTGGAGCCCGGCCGGCTCGCCCGGGTCGAGGTCGATGACGAGCCGGTCCGCGCCGCGCGGCCGGTTGTCGCGACCGACCGTCCACTGGTGGACGTGCAGCTCGAGCGCGGCCAGGTTGACCAGCCAGGTGAGCGTCGCGAGGTCGTCGACGATCGGGAAGACCAGCATGTCCCCGAACTTGCTGGGAGCGCGGGACCCGGTCGTCGGGACCTTCGCGGTGTGGACCCACGACGGCGTGCCGCCGGGGACGTTCTTCTCGAAGAAGCTGGCGTCCTGGACGCCGTGCGGCCAGCGGATCCGCGTGACGCACCGGTGCGCCAGGTGCGGCAGCAGCACGGGTGCGACCTGGGCGTAGTAGTTGAGCACCTCGCCCTTGGTGGTCCCGGTCCGCGGGTAGAGGACCTTGTGCAGGTTGCTGATCGTGAGCGTGCGGCCCTCGACGTCGACCCGGAGCTCCTCCTTCATGCCAGCAGGTCCTCCGGTGCGAGGTCGGAGCGGACCCCCTGGAACGAGGGCTGACGCAGGCGCTCGTACCCACGGCCGTGGGTGTCGATGTCGACGACGAGCACCGGGCGCAGCCAGTGCGTGCCGCGGGCGTCGACCGCCGGGACCTCGTCGGCGAACGGGCTGTCGGCCCGCTCGAGGCCGGCCACGACCTCGGTGAGCGCCCGGCTCTGCCGCGGGCCGATCCCGCTGCCCACCCGGCCCCGGTAGAGCAGGCCGTCGGGCGTCAGCTCCCCCACGAGCAGTGCGGCCAGTCGGTCCGTCGTCCCCTCCTGCGGCCGCCAGCCGCCCACCACGTAGGAGAGCCGGTGCCGGTGCGGCAGCTTGAGCCAGTGGGGGGTGCGCTCGCCGAAGCGGTAGACCGACGTGCGGCGCTTGCTCACGACGCCCTCCAGGCCTTGCTGGAGGGTCGCCTCGAAGAGCATCGCGCCGTCGTCGTACTGCGGGGGCACCTGCCAGGAGCCGTCGATCTCCAGCGACTCCAACGCCGCGCGGCGGACCTCGAGAGGCTCGGGGGCCAGGTCGCGTCCGTCGAGGCGGAGGAGGTCGAAGACCATGTAGATCGCCGGGACCTTCACCGAAAGCCGCTCGGCGGTCGCCGTCTTGCGGACGTGCATCCGCTCCTGCAGCGTGCGGAAGTCCGGGACCCCGCGGTCGTTGATCGCGATGATCTCGCCGTCGACGAACAGGTCGCGCCCGCCGTACGGGCTGGTGGCCAGCTCGGGCCAGGCGACGGTGATGACGTTCTCGTTGCGGCTGGTCATGCGGAGCGTGCCGTCGCGGACCTCGGTCAGGGCGCGGACCCCGTCCCACTTGACCTCGTGCACCCAGGCGTCGCCGGCGGGCACGTGCGTGCCGGGCGTGGCGAGCATCGGGCGCATGGGTGCCATCCTGCCCGACCGATCGAGCCGACCGATGACTCCAGGCATTCCCATGAGTCACACTGGGCACTTGTCAGCGGGCACACACACCCAGGGAGGACCGGCATGCGTGCGATCTGGAAGGGCGCGGTCTCGTTCGGGCTCGTCAGCGTACCCGTGAAGCTCTACGCCGCGACCGAGTCGCACGACGTCTCGTTCCGGCAGGTGCACGCCAAGGACGGCGGGCGGATCAGGTACCAGCGGGTCTGCTCGATCGACGGCGAGGAGGTCGCGTACGCCGACATCGCCAAGGGCTACGAGACCGAGGACGGCGAGATGGTCATCCTCACCGACGACGACATGGCCGAGCTGCCGTCGGCGTCCTCACGCGAGATCGCGGTCGAGAAGTTCGTGCCCTCGGAGCAGATCGACCCGATGCTGTTCGAGAAGTCCTACTACCTCGAGCCCGAGAAGTCCGGCGCCAAGCCGTACGCCCTGCTGCGCCAGGCCCTGCTCGACGCCGACCGGATGGCCGTGGTCACCGTCGCCCTGCGCCAGCGCACCACGGTCGGCGTGCTGCGGGTGAAGGACGACGTGATCGTGCTGCAGACGATGATGTGGCCCGACGAGGTCCGCACCCCCGACTTCTCCGTCGAGACCGGCGAGGTGAAGCCGCAGGAGGTCAAGATGGCCAACATGCTGGTCGAGACCCTCGCCGGCGACTTCGACCCGGCCGAGTTCGAGGACGACTACGCCGAGGCCGTCGAGGCCCTCGTGAAGGCCAAGATCGAGGGCGGCGAGGTCAAGCGCACCGCCACCTCCACCAAGTCCTCCGGCGAGGTCGTCGACCTCCTCGCCGCCCTCCAGCGCTCCGTCGACGCCGCCAAGACCGCCCGGGGCGAGTCCTCGTCGGCTGGCGACAGCGAGGACGAGGACGAGAAGCCGGCGAAGAAGGCCTCGTCGAAGAAGACCGCCGCGAAGAAGGCGCCCGCCAAGAAGACCGCGGCCAAGAAGTCGGCGGCGAAGACCGTTGCCAAGAAGTCGACGACCAAGAAGACCGCGGCCCGCAAGGCCAGCTGACTGGCGGCTTCCTGCGGGTCGCCTCGGGTGTGACCGAAAGGCAGCAACAGCGGGACGGCGCCGCCCGGGCTGACGCTGCTGCCCGGCTTGCGGTTGCGGCGAGGAGAGTGGAGCTCCTGACGTACCCAGCACGTCAAGAACTCCACCGTCTGCGGCCAGAAACGTGTCTGTCGGAAAGTGCGGTGGCGCGGATCAACCAGGTTGATCCGCGCCACCGCACTTTCGTCGGAACGCGACCGTGAGCCGGTCAGCAGCGCCAGCTCGAGCGGACCTCTCCCGTCGCCGGCTGTCGGTCGCGACCACGGGCGACCCGCAGGCAACCGGCAGCGGAGGGAAGCGGGCCTCAGGCGTCGCCGGCGAGCAGCGGCCAGGGGCGGGCCTGCTCGATCTGGGCGGACAGCGAGAAGAGCGTCGCCTCGTCGTCGGTGCGGCCGACCAGCTGGACCGCGACGGGCAGGCCGTCGGCGCCGGTGCCGCAGGGCAGCGACGCCGCGGGGTTGCCCGCGACGTTCCAGAGCGCCGCGTAGGCGATGGAGGGCATCGCGCGCAGGGCCGCGCGCACGGTACCGACCCCGTCGAGGCGACCGACGCGCACCGGCCGGTGCGCGATCGCGGGCGTCAGCAGGACGTCGACCTCGTCGAAGACCCGGTTGGCCTTGGTCGACACCTGCTCGGTCTGCCCGAGCGCCCACTCGACGACCTTGGGCGTCACCCAGGACCCGAGCCGGCAGGTCTCGCGGGTACGGCGCTCGAGCCGGTCGGGGTGCTCGACCAGGTCGGCCTCGGCGCGGATGCCGGCGAAGAACTGGGGCACGAACGCGGCGGTCGGGTCGGGGTAGCGGGGGTCGACCTCGCGCACGTCGTGCCCGAGCTCGGTGAGCAGCCGCGCGGTCTCCTCGACCGCGGCGACGTGCGTCGGGTCGGGGCGGACGCCGAGGGACACGGCCTTCGTCGACCACCCGATCCGCAGCCGGCCGGGGTCGCGGCCGACGGCGTCGACGAACGGCTCGTCGCCGCCGGCGGTGTAGAGGTCGCCCTCGACGTTGCCGCGCACCACGTCGTAGACGATCGCGCTGTCGAGCACGCTGCGGGTGAGGGGCCCCGCGGTCCCGAGCGCCCACCACAGGTGGGCGTGCGGCGCGGTGGTGACCCGCCCGCGCTGCGGCTTGAGCCCGAACAGCCCGCAGCTGGCGCTGGGGATGCGGATCGACCCGCCCCCGTCACCACCCATGCCGACCGGCACCATCCCCGACGACACGGCGACCGCCGTACCGCCGCTGGAGCCGCCCGGCGTCCGCGAGTGGTCCCACGGGTTGCGGGTGATGCCGCGCGAGGTGGACTCGGTGAAGGGGAACGCTCCGAACTCGGGCATCGTCGTCTTCCCGACCACGACCGCGCCGGCGGCGCGGAGCCGGCGCACGACCTCGGCGTCGGCAGCGGCGGGCGTCGAGTTGGCGTCGCCCCCGAAGGTCGTGACCGCCCCCACGACGTCGATCTCCTCCTTGATCGCGATCGGCACGCCGTGCAGCGGGCCGGCCTGCTCCCCTGCGGCGAGCGCGTCGTCGCGGGCCTGGGCCTCCGCGATCGCCTCGTCGACGAGCAGCCGGGAGAAGGCGTTGAGCTCGCGGTCGCGCGACTCGATGCGCCCCAGCGCCTGCTCGACGACGCCGCGCGCGGAGACCTCCCCGGTCGCGACGAGGCTGGCCGTCTCGGCCACTCCGGCCCGGGCGAGATCGCTCATGCCCGAACCCTACCGACGGGTCACATACGCCGCCGACGAACGGCGTCAGCCGTTCGAGAGCAGGCCTCGCACCACCCGCAGGCCGACCGAGAGCCGGGCCAGGTCGGCGTGGTCGTCGACGCAGATCTCGCGGAGCGTGTCCGCCGCGCGCGGGATGACGGCGGCGTTCGCGTCCTCCCACGCCGCGATCCGCCGGGGCGCCGGGTCGTCGGCCGACGTGGTCGCGAGCACCTGCGCGGTGAGCTGGGCCTGGACGTGGTGCAGGTCGTCGCGCAGCGCGGCCCGCGCCATCGTCTGCCACCGGTCCTCGCGCGGCAGGGCGAGGATGCGCTGGACCAGCGCCGGCAGGCCGAGCCGCTCGCCGAGCGCGAAGTGCACGCGCGCGACGTCCTCGGGCTCGAGGTCCTCGCGCAGCGCGATCTCCACGATGTTGAGCAGCATGTACGCCGGCGGCAGCACCGCGACGCGGGACGCGAGGTCGTCGGGGACACCGTCGCCCACCAGGCGGTCGCGTCGGGCGACGTAGGCCGCCAGCTCGCGCCCGACCATCAGCTCGGAGAGATCGGCCATCACGCGCTGGACGGGGCCGGTGAACTGGTCGACGGTGCCCTGGCTGTCCAGGGGCGGACGCCGGTTGTTGACCAGCCAACGCGAGGCCCGCTCGACGAGCGTGCGCATCTCCAGGCGCATCCTGGTCTGCACGCCGGCAGCGAGCTTGTTGTCCCAGGAGCTGAGCTCCTGGCGCAGCGGCAGCGAGCCGAAGATCTCGCGCGCGACGAAGTTCGCCCGCGCCAGCTCGGCGGCGCTGGCTCCGGTCTCGCCGGAGAGCCGGGGCACGAAGGTCAGCCCGGCGCCGTTGACCAGGTCGTTGACGACCTGGGTCACGATGATCTCGCGGCGCAGAGGGTGCTCGTGCACGGGCGTCTGGAAGCCCTCCCGCACCTGCCGCGGGAAGTAGGACCGCAGGTCCTGGTCGAAGTAGTGGTCGTCGGCGACCTCGGACTCCAGGAGCTCGTCCGCGAGCACGATCTTGGTCCACGACATCAGCACCGCCAGCTCGGGGGCCGACAGCCCCTCACCGTTGTCGAGCCGCCGCCGCACCTCCTTGCTGCTCGGCAACCCCTCGAGCTCGCGGTTGAGCACGTCGTCGGCCTCCAGCGTGCGCATCCAGTCCTCGTGGACGTGCAGGAGCGACGGCGCGTGGGCGACCGCGTTGGCCAGCGCCAGGTTCTGCTCGTAGTTGTCCCGCAGCACCAGCGTGGCGACCTCGTCGGTCATCTCCGCGAGCAGCAGGTTGCGCTGCTTCTCGGTGAGGTCGCCGTCCTTGACCACCCGGTCGAGCAGGATCTTGAGGTTGACCTCGTGGTCGGAGGTGTCGACCCCCGCGGAGTTGTCGATGAAGTCGGTGTCGATGCGACCGCCCTTGCCACCGCGGCCCTCGCGGGCGTACTCGATGCGACCGAGCTGGGTGAGGCCGAGGTTGCCGCCCTCGCCGACCGCGTGGGCGCGCAGGTCGCGGCCGTCGACACGGATCGCGTCGTTGGCCTTGTCGCCGGCGTGGGCGTGGGTCTCGGTCGACGCCTTCACGTAGGTCCCGATGCCGCCGTTCCAGAGCAGGTCGACGGGTGCGAGCAGGATCGCGCGCATCAGCTCGGCCGGCGTCATCGAGTCCACGCCGTCGTCGAGACCGAGCGCCGCGCGCACCCGGTCGTTGATCGCGATCTTCTTCAGCGACCGCGAGTAGACACCGCCCCCCTCGGAGATCACCGCGTGGTCGTAGTCCTGCCAGCTCGAGCGTGGCAGCTCGAAGAGGCGCTTGCGCTCGGCGTACGACGTGGCGGGGTCGGGGTCGGGGTCCAGGAAGATGTCGCGGTGGTCGAAGGCCGCGACCAGCCGGATGTGCTCGGAGCAGAGCATCCCGTTGCCGAACACGTCGCCGGACATGTCGCCGATGCCGACGCAGGTGAAGTCCTCGGTCTGGCAGTCGATCCCGCGCTCGCGGAAGTGCCGCTGCACCGAGACCCACGCACCG
>ERZ724513.1428-NODE-1428-length-12007-cov-13.822791_pt1 | contig 12007 bp, 8 predicted proteins | sample MGYA00376046_ERZ724513 | MGnify/ENA primary metagenome ERZ724513 (study PRJEB28724, sample SAMN07190883) | activated sludge metagenome | isolation source: activated sludge of sewage treatment plant in Hong Hong | place: Hong Kong | collected 2016-03-17 ... | reverse complement strand
GCAGCCAGCCACAACATCGCGGAGCGAGGTGTTAGCCAATGGGTACGGAGGACGAGGCCCCCAAGGGCTCGCCGCACCCGCGCCTGCACAGTGGTGAGATTGCTGCGCAACGCTCCATGTCGGCGGCGCCGGTTCAGGTGCTCAATTGCAACAGACTCGGCCGCCAGGCCAACCCGCCGCGTTCGTTCGGCGACTGGTTTCGTCGGCGCTGACCCCCTAGCCGTTGCGGATGCGGCGCACCACGACCACGACGGTCACCAGGCTGACGCCGGCCAGTGCGGCGGCGACCGCGGGCTTCTTGACGAAGCGCACCAGCGCGCCCTTGATGTCGTCGGCGATCCGTTGCGGATTGGCCCGCTCGGCCAACGAATCGACGGTCAACGCCAACCGGTCGCGCGCCTGGTCGATATCGGCCTTGATGAGCTCCGGATCCCGATCCGCCACTTCCACCCTCCAAACTGCTGCCCTGCCGAACTACCCTAGATCAGCCGCCGCTAACCCGGCGCATCGGTGGAGTAAGGGTCGAGAAAGGATCAGCTGGTGACCGAGACAGCTCGGCTGGAAGTGGGTGACAAGGCTCCCGCGTTCAGCCTGCCCGACGCGGACGGCAAGACGGTGAAACTGTCCGACTTCAAGGGCCGCAAGGTGATCGTCTACTTCTATCCGGCCGCCATGACCCCCGGCTGCACCAAGCAGGCCTGTGACTTCCGGGACAGCCTGGCCGAGTTGAACGGCGCCGGCGTGGACGTGGTGGGCATCTCCCCCGACAAGCCGGAGAAGCTCGCCAAGTTCCGGGACCGGGACGGGCTCACCTTCCCGCTGCTGTCCGACGTGGACCGCTCGGTGCTCACCGAGTGGGGGGCGTTCGGGGAGAAGAAGATGTACGGCAAGACCGTGCAGGGCGTCATCCGGTCGACCTTCGTCGTCGACGAGAAGGGCAAGATCGAGGTGGCCCAGTACAACGTCAAGGCCACCGGCCACGTCGCCAAGCTGCGCCGCGACATCGACGTCTGAGCGGCGTCAATCGTCCAGGATGCGGCTTCGGGCCGGGTCGTAGAACGGCTGGAGCTGCAGTCGGGCGGGCAGATCACCGGCCGGGGTGTGCACGGTGAAGGACTGCGCGGCCAGCCAGTCGGCGGTCACCCCGGCCTCGTGCGACACCTGCGCCAGGCCGACCGGACCGCCGAGGGTGTAGCCGTACGCAGCCGCCCGCACGTATCCGACCCAGTTGCCGTCGACCAGCACGGGCTCATTGCCGAACAGGTCGGCCGCGGGGTCGTCGACGAACAGGTTGACCACTCGGTTGCGCGGCGGTCCCTGGGCCTTGAACTCCAGCAGAGCGTCGCGGCCGACGAAACCACCCGGTTTGTCCCACGCGATGGTGAATCCGAGGCCGGCCTCGATGGGGTTGTCGGTGTTGTCGATGTCCACACCGATGTCCCGGTAACCCTTCTCCAGGCGCAGGCTCGACATCGCCGCGAGTCCTACCGGACGTAGTCCCAGATCGGCACCGGCGGAAGTCAATTCGTCGAAGACACCGGCGGCGTACTCGGCGGGGATGTGCAGCTCCCAGCCGAGCTCGCCGAGGTAGGTCACCCGCACCGCGAGCACCGGCGCATAGCCGACGTGGATCTGCTTCGCCGACAGGTACGGGAAGGCGGCATTCGACAGGTCGGCGTCGCTGAGCCGCGACAGCAGGGTGCGCGACTTCGGCCCCTGCACCGACAACAGCGTTGTCCCCGAGGTGATCTCGGTGACCACGACCACCTCGTCCGGTCGGGCCTCGCGACGGATCATGGGTTCGACGCGGCGGTGGATCAGATCGCTTGTCACCACGAGGAACTTCTCCGCGCCCAGCCGGGTCACGGTCAGGTCGGCGGCGATCCCGCCCGCGGTGTTGAGCCATTGCGTGTAGACCAGCCGGCCGATCTCGCGGCCGACCACGCTGACCGAGAGCCGCTCGAGCACCCGCTCCGCGTCGGGTCCCTGCACCAGGAACTTGGCCATCAGGCTCATGTCCAGCACGCCGACGTCCTCGCGCACCGCCCGGTGCTCGCGGCCGACGATGTCGAAGGAGGACTGCCGGGCGAAGTCGAGGGTGGTCGCCGGGTGCTCGCCGTCGGTGTCGTACCACTCGGCGAACTCCCAGCCGACCGAGGCGTTGAAGTGCCCGCCGGTCGCCACCAGTCGGTCGTGCAGCACCGAGCGCCGCACGTCGCGCGCCGAGCCCGGCTTCCAGGTGGGCCAGACCGCGTCGCCGAACAGCACGCCGAGTTGCTCGACGGTGCGGTCGGCGCGAAACCGCCGGGAGGTCTCGTGGCCGGCCGCGCGGTCGACGGCGTAACCGGTGACATCGACGGGTGGCACGCCGTCGACGATCCAGTGCGCCATCACGGTGCCGACGCCGCCACCGGTGAGGATGCCGAGTGAGTTCATGCCCGCGGCCACGTAGTAGCCGTCGAGTTCCGGGGCGGGCCCGAGCATCGGGCGGATGTCCGGAGTGAAGGACTCCGGGCCGCAGAAGAACAGCCGGACCCCGACCTCGGACAGCGACGGGATCCGCGCGAGCGCGGCGTCCAGGTAGGGACCGAGGCGGTCCCAGTCCGGCGGCAGGGTGCCGAACGCGAAATCGTCCGGCACCCCGTCCAGCGACCACGGGGCGCCGACCGGCTCGAACAGGCCGACCAGCATGCCGTCGCCCTCCGGGCGGTAGTAGCCGTAGCGGTCGGGGTCCTCGATCACCGCCAGGTCGTGCGCCATGCCGGGGACGGTGTCGGTGATCAGGTAGTAGTGCTCGGCGGCCTGCAGGGGGATGCACACGCCGTCGCGCTCGCCGAGTTGGCGGGCCCACATGCCCGCGGCGTTGACCACGACCTCGGTTTCGATGCGGCCCTGGTCGGTGTTGACCGCCGTCACCCGGCCGCGTTCGGTCTCGACGCCGGTCACGGTGACGCCCTGGACGATGCGCGCCCCGAGCGCCTTGGCGCCCTTGGCCATCGAGGTGGCCACGCCGACCGGATCGGCGCGGCCCTCGTCGGGCACGTAGAAGCCGGCCAGCACATCGGAGGTGTCCAGCAGCGGCCACATGTCCTGTAGTTCCCGGGCACTGATCTCGTGCTCGTTGACCCCGAATCCGTGCATCCACGCCGACGAGCGGCGCAGCGCCTCGAGCCGTTGCGGATTGGTGGCCAGGCTGATGTGTCCGACGGGGTTGAACCCGGTGGAGTGACCGGTCTCCTGCTCGAGGCGTTCGTAAAGGTCGCGGGAGTAGCGGCTCAGGAACAGCGCGGTCTCGTCCGTCATCCCCGCAGAGGTGATCAGCCCGGCGGCGTGCCAGGTGGTGCCCGCGGTGAGTTCATGTTGCTCGAGCAACACGATGTCGGTCCAGCCCAGGTGCGCCAGGTGGTAGGCGATGCTGCAGCCGGTCACGCCGCCACCGACGATCACCGCGCGCGCCCGGTCGGGAAGTCCCTTTTCGCTGCTCACCGGGGCACGCCCCGGGCGTCATCCCCCAACTCGGCGAAGTGGTGTTTGAACATTCAGTCAGCGTGCCACAATGCCCGACATGAGCGAAGCCGAACTGCATGACGCGATCGTGATCGGAGCCGGCTTCGCCGGGTTGGTCGCGGCCCGCGACCTGATCGAGGCGGGCCACAAGGTGCTGGTCCTGGAGGCCCGGGACCGGGCCGGCGGACGCACCTACACCTCCACCTTCCCCGGTACCGACGTCGTGATCGACCTCGGAGCGGAGTGGTTCGACCCACAGCGGCATCACTTCATGGCCGCCGAGGTGAATCGGTACGGGGGGCGGTTCGTCGAAGCGGACAAGGACGGCGCCAACCGGTGGTACCTGGACGGACGACACGGTGAGGGAGAGGAACCCGACTCACTGGTCGACATGGCCGAGTTGGAGACGGTCCTCGACCAGCTCAAGGCCGATGTCGCTCCGGTGGTCTTCGCCAAGGGCTTCGACCAGGTCAACACCGCCGAACTCGACATCCCCTTCAGCGAGTATCTGGACAAGATCGGTGCGCCGCCGGCGATCGCCGACCTGTTGCGGGCCCAGTCCTACACGCTGACCGGCGCACTGCCCGAGGAGTTTTCGGCCCTGGTGTACCTGCGCGAGATCGCGGGTTTCGACAACGACCCCGCCTATTCCTTCTTCGCCTCCCTGGCGCGCGTCGACATCGGCAGCGGCGGCCTGGCGCAGCGGGTCGCCGACGAGATCAGCGACCACATCCGTCTGGGCGAGCCGGTCACCGCGGTGACCGACAGCGGCGACCGGGTCGACGTCGTCACCGCCGCCGGCCAGACCTACTCGGCCCGCAGGGTGGTGCTGGCCGCCCCGCTGAACACCCTGGGTGACATCACGTTCACTCCGGCGGTCCCGGCCCCGCTGGCCCGGCTGGTGCGTCAGGGGCACACCGGCCGCTGCATCAAAGTCTGGTCCAAACTGGCCGGACTGGAATACGTCTTCGCGATGGGCTGGCCGGGAATCGTCGAGTGCACGGTGATCGGAGAGGTCAGTGAGCGGGACGGCAAGCGTTCCATCATGGCGTCGTTCGGCCTGGCACCCGACCTGGCCGTCGACCGTGTCGATCTGGTGCAGGCCGGCCTCGACCGACTCGAACTGGGCGCCACGGTCGAGGAGGTATACGGCCACGACTGGATCGGCGACCCGTTTTCGAAGGGCACCTGGCTGGCCCTGCGGCCGGGACAGGCACCCGACCTCGCTGCTGTCGAAAGCAACTGGGGCGCAATTCATCTGGCCGGTGCTGACTTCGCCGGGGTGTGGTCGGGGTGGGTGGACGGGGCCATCCAGTCCGGCCGGGAGACGGCGGCCGCCGTGGATGCGGCCCTGACCGCCACGCAAGCCTAGAGGCCGAAGACTTGCCCCGGCCGGGGAACCGTTGCCTGCCAACCGAACTCACGGCCCAGTCGGCTGCGCAGGGTGTCGGCCGGTTGCGGCTCGCCGTGGACGACGAACACCTGCCGCGGTGCCGTCGTGAACCCGGCGGCCCAGCGGATGAGTTCGTCGGCGTCGGCGTGCGCGGAGAGCATCTGCAGGTTGGCCACCTGCGCGTTGATCGGGACCCACTCGCCGTAGATCCTGACCTGACGCTCACCGGCCGCGATGGATCGCCCGCGGGTTCCGGGCACCTGATAACCGGTGATGACGATCGTGTTGCGCGGGTCCGGCGCGAATGCCTTGAGGTGGTGCAGGATTCGGCCCCCGGTGGCCATGCCGCTGGCCGAGATCACGACCTTGGGCTCGGGGCTCTCCGAGATCTTCCTGGACTCGTCGGCCTCCCGGGTGTAGGCCGCCATCGCGCACATGCCCTCGTACACCTCGGGCGTCAGCCGATGGTCGGCGCGGTGCGTGCCCAGCAGTTCGCTGGCGTTGATCGCCATCGGGCTGTCCAGGTAGACCGGGATGTCCGGCAGCCTTCCGGCCGAGCGCAGCTGCCAGAGATAGTAGAGCAGCGTCTGCGCCCGGCCCACCGCGAACGCCGGTACCACCACGGTGCCCCCGCGATCCACCGTCGCGCCGATGACGTCGGCAAGGGTGCCCGCCGGGTCGGTGCGTTCGCGGACCCGGTCACCGTAGGTGGACTCCATCACCAGATAGTCGGCACTCTGCACGGGCTCGGGGTCGAACATGATCGGGTCGTCGTAGCGGCCGAGGTCGCCGGTGAACACGATGCGCCGGCCGTGCCACAGCAGGTCCACGGTGGCGGCCCCGAGGATGTGGCCCGCGCGCCGGAACGTCACCACCGGCCCGTCGCCGGCCAGGGTGAACTCCTGACCGAACGGGCGGGTGTCGAACAGTTCCAGCGCTCGCCGGGCGTCCTCGCCGTCGTACAGCGGCAGGGCCGGATGGTGCTTGCTGGCCTTGTGCTTGTTCAGGAACGCCGCGTCACGCTCCTGGAGGTAGGCGCTGTCGCGCAGGATGATCTCCGCGACGGCGGCGGTTCCGTCCGTGGACAGGATGGGTCCGCTGAAACCGTCACGCACCAGCCGGGGCAGGTACCCGGTGTGGTCGAGGTGGGCGTGGCTGACGATGACCGCGTCGATGCTCGCGGGGTCCACCGCCAGTGGTGCCCAGTTGAGCTCGCGCAGATTCTTCAGACCCTGGAACAGGCCGCAGTCCAACAGGATTCGCGTGCCCTCGGCCTCCAGCAGGTGCTTGGAGCCGGTGACCGTGTTCGCCGCCCCGAGGCTGCGGAAGGTGAGCTCGACGCGATCCGTCATTCCGCCTCCCCCAGCTTCGCCAGCAGCAGTGCCTCGGTGACGGCGGCACGCTCGAACACACCCAGGTGCAGGCTCTCGTTGACGCTGTGGGCCTGGGTGGCCGGATCCTCGACGCCGGTCACCAGGATCTTGGCCCGCGGGAAGGCCGCGGCGAACTCGGCGATGAACGGGATGGACCCACCCATACCCATGTCGACGACCTCGGTTCCCCAGGCCTCGCGAAACGCCGCGCGGGCCGCGGCGTAGACCGGACCGGTCGCATCGATCGCGTAGGGCTGGCCGACGTCGCCGGGGGTGACCGTGACGTGGGCACCCCATGGGGCGTGCTCCTCGAGGTGGCGGCGCAACGCCTCGAGGTGCGCCACCGCGTCGCCGCCCGGGGCGATGCGCATGCTCACCTTGGCGCGCGCCCGCGGAATCAGGGTGTTCGACGCCTTGGCCACCGGAGTGGTGTCGATGCCGATCACGGTGATCGCCGGTTTGGCCCACATCCGTTGCGCGACTGTGCCCGAGCCGATCTCGCGAACACCGTCGAGCAGGCCGGACTCCGCGCGCACCCACTGCGGTCCCCGGTCGACGTCAGCGGCACGGGATTCGTGCAGGCCGGCCACGGCCACGTTGCCGTCGTCGTCGTGCAGACCGGCCAACAGCCGCACCAGCACCGTCAGCGCGTCGGGCACCACCCCGCCCCACAGCCCGGAATGCAGACCGTGGTCCAGGGTCTGCACCTCGACCACGCAGTCGGCCAGGCCGCGCAGCGACACGGTCAGCGCCGGCACCTCGGGCGTCCAGTTGTCCGAGTCGGCGATGACGATGACGTCGGCGGCCAGCTTGTCGCGGTGCGCCGCCAACAGCGCGCCGAGCGAGGGCGAGCCGGACTCCTCCTCGCCCTCGACGAACACCGTCACCCCGACCGGCGGGCTGCCCCGGTGCGCCCGGAACGCCGCCAGGTGGGTGGCGATTCCGGCCTTGTCGTCGGCGCTGCCGCGGCCGTACAACCGACCGTCGCGTTCGGTCGGCTCGAACGGAGGCGAATCCCATTGCGCAGGATCACCTTCGGGCTGGACATCGTGATGGGCGTACAGCAGTACCGTCGGCGCACCGGGCGGTGCGGGATGGCGGGCGATCACCGCGGGCGCGCCGCCCTCGGAGACGATCTCGACGTCGGCGAAGCCGGCCGCGCTCAGCAGGTCGGCGACCGCCCGCGCGCTGCGCCGCACCTCGTCGCGGCGGTCCGGGTCGGCCCACACCGACTCGATGCGCACCAGGTCCTCGAGGTCGGCGCGCACCGAGGGCAGCACGGCCTTCACCCGTGCGACGAGATCGTCCATCTGACAATCCTGCGCGAGCGTGCGTGAAATGCCCGCATGTGACGGCGTGTCGCGCGCAGACACGCACGCTCGCCGAGGAGTTAGGGCGTCTCGAGGATGGCCACCGCGGCGGCGGTGTCACCCTCATGGGTGAGCGAGACGTGGATCTGCACGTCGGCCAGGTGCTCGGCGATGGCGCCGGTCAGCCGGACCTTGGGCCGGCCCCACATGTCGGTGATCACCTCGATGTCGCGGTGGATGCCCTCGGGCAGCACCGGACGCTGCGCGAACCGGGAACCCGACCAGGCCTTGATCACGGCCTCCTTGGCGGCCCAGCGGGCCGCCAAGTGCCGCGCGGCCACCGAGCTCTTGTCGGCCGCGTCGCGACGCTCACCGGGGGTGAACGTCGCGGCGAACACCGTTCCCGGCTGATCGACCTGCTCGGCGAAATCGGGGATGGAGACCACATCGATGCCCACGCCGACTATCGCCACGCGGGAACCCTAGCGCACGTAGGTATCACCGTCGCCAAGACGCGACGCCGGGTCGAGCAGCATCGCCGCCTCCTGACGCTTCTCCGGCTGATCGTGGTCGAACCGGCGATCGGCGGGCTTCTCGTACATCGGCCGCCCGCCGGCGATGGCCGAGGCCAGCCTGCGCTGACCGGCCAGCACCCGCTCCTGGGCCCGCCGGGTGTAGTCCGCCCGCTCCTCGGCGCTCAGTGCGGCCAGGAAGGCCTGCGGATGCACCAGCGCGATCAGACCGGACACGTGGCCGAAGCCGAGGCTGGTCACCAGGCCCGCCTTGAGCGGGAACTTCTCGCCCAGCCGCAACGTCTCGCGCGGCCAGACGAAGTGCGCCGAGGTGGCCAGTTCGTCGTCGACGCAGTCCAGGCTGCGGTTCGGCGGGATGACGCCGTCGCGCAGGATCTGGCACAGCCCCATCATCTGGAAGACCGCCGCCCCGCCCTTGGCGTGGCCGGTGAGGCTCTTCTGCGACACGATGAACAGCGGGGCCCCGGCCGAGCGGCCCATCGAGTCGGCCAGCCGCTCGTGCAGCTCGGTCTCGTTGGGATCGTTGGCCAGCGTCGAGGTGTCGTGCTTGGAGATCACCGCGATGTCGTCGGGTCCCACGCCCAGCTTGGCCAGCGAGCGGGCCAGCACCGAATCCCGCCCGCCACGGCCGGCGCCCAGGGCACCGAGGCCCGGCGCCGGGATCGAGGTGTGCACACCGTCGGCGAAGCTCTGCGCGTATCCGACCACGGCCAGCACCGGCAGACCCATCTTCAGCGCCAGGTCGCCGCGGGCCAGCAGCACGGTGCCACCGCCCTGGGCCTCCAGGAAGCCCAGGCGTCGACGGTCGTTGGCGCGGGAGAACTTCGCGTCACTGATGCCCTTGGAGCGCATCATCTCGGTGTCGGCGGTGGCCGCCATGTCACCGAAGCCGATGACAGCCTCCAGCGTCAGGTCGTCGAACCCGCCGGCGACCACGAGCTCGGCCTTGCCGAGGCGGATCTTGTCCATCCCCTCCTCGACCGACACCGCCGCGGTGGCGCACGCACCGACCGGGTGGATCATCGAGCCGTAGCTGCCGACGTAGGACTGGATCACGTGTGCGGCAACGACGTTGGGCAGGACCTCCTGCAGGATGTCGTTCGGCTTGGCCACCCCCAGCAGGTTGCCGTGGTACATCGTCTGCATCGACGTCATGCCGCCCATGCCGGTGCCCTGGGTGCTGGCCACCAGGCTCGGGTGCACCCAGCGCATCAACTCCTCCGGGGTGAATCCCGAGGACAGGAACGCGTCGACGGTGGCGACGATGTTCCACAGCGCCACCCGGTCGATGGAGCCGGCCATGTCGGGGGTGATGCCCCAGACCGTCGGGTCGAAGCCGGTCGGGATCTGCGCACCCACCGTCCGCGACAGCTTGGTCTTGCGGGGGACGCGAATCTCGGTGCCCGCCTTGCGGATCACCTCCCAGTCCGCCGAGTCGGGAACCGGCCGGGCGACGGTGTGCTCCGGATCGACCTCCACGAACGCGCGGGCCTCGGCCTCCGAGGACACCACGAAGCTGAAGTCCTTGTCGAGGAAGACGCTGACCAGCAGCGGCGAGGCGTGATCCGCTCCGATGGCCCCGTCGTCGACGAACTCCCGGATGCCGCACCGCTCCACGACCACGTCGTGATACCGCTCGACCAGGTCCGCCTCGTCGACCAGCTCACCGCCGGCGGTGTCGTACCAGCCCGGCTTGGGATCGTCCTCCCACTTGATCAGACCGGTGGTCCAGGCCAGTTCGAGCACGCCGGCGGCCGACAGTTCGTTGTCGACCTCCATCTCGAAGCGGGTGCGCGACGAGCCGTACGGGCCGAGTTCGGCGCCACCGACGATGACCACCAGGTCGGCCGGGTCGACGTCGAGGTCGGCCCAGTCGGGCGCGGGAGCGGGCCGGTGGCCGCGCGGCGGGGACGGCAGCGCGGCGATGGTGCCCGCGGCCGGCGCGTCGTCGGAGGCGTCCGATTCGCCGGTCATCTCCTCGCGGGCTTTGGCGGCCAGCTCTGCCATGTCGAGCTCGATGTCGCCCAGCCCGCCGGTCAGGTCCACCTTCAGCGGGGCGTGCGCGGCGGCGACCTTGGCCTCGACCGTGCACAGGTCGAGCAGCATCGCGGCCATCTCCGCGGTCGTATAGGTCGTCACTCCGGCCTCTTCGACCGCACCGACGATGGCGTCGTTGTGGCCCATCAGGCCGGTGCCCTTGGTCCAGCCGATCAGCGCGTGCGCGAAGCTGACCCGCTGGGCCCAGGAGGCCTCGGCGTTCCAGCGGTTGACCACCGCGTCGAGCGCGGACTTGGACTCGCCGTAGGCGCCGTCGCCGCCGAACATGCCGCGGTTCGGCGAACCGGGCAGCACCACATGCAGCCGTGAGGCGATGTCGCGTTCGGCGCCGATCGACGACAGCCCGCCGATCAGTCGCTCGACCGCCCACAGCAGGACCTTCATCTCCATTTCGGAGCGCGAGCCGGCCTCCGACATGTCACCGGCCACCCGCGGTGCGGCGAACGGGAACAGCAGCGTGGGCGTCTGCGCGTCCTTGATGTGAATCGATTGCGGCCCAAGGCTTTCCGACTGCTCGCTGCCGACCCAGGACACCAACGCGTCGATGTCGGCGTAGGAGGCCATGTTGGCCGGGACCACCCACAGCGCCGCGCCGTAGCGGGCGTGATCGCGGTAGAGCGACTTGTAGAAGTCCAGCCGGTCGTCGTCGAGCCGAGACGTCGTGGCGATCACCGTCGCGCCGCCGTCGAGCAGCTGGCCGACCACCGATGCCGCGATCGACCCCTTCGACGCGCCGGTGACCACGGCCACCTCGTCGGAATAGCGCCCGGTTCCGGGGTTTTCGGCACCGGCGGCGATCCGCCCGAACAGCGAGGCGTGGATGGTCCGACCGGCCGCCAGGGCCTTGCCCTGCCACCAGGTGGCCTGGGTGGCCACGGTGTGGCCGGCGCCCTCGAAGCGCTCCGAGAGCCGCACCCAGTCGGCGTCGACGTCACCCTCGTCGGCCAGCCACAGCTTGACCAGATCCTCACGCGCACTGGCCCAACGGTCGTCGAGCAGCACCGCCTTGCGCCCGTCGAAGGACGGGGCAACCAGTCGCGGCCAGTCCGAGCCCAGCTCGGCGGTCACCAGGTCGATCAGCTCGGCGTCGGTGGCCGCCGGCTGCGCGGTCTCCGGGTTGTCCAGGCCGAGCTGGCCCAGCACCATCCGGGCCGCGGTGGCCAGCACACCGTCGCGACCGGTCACCTTCTCGGCGAACTCGCCGAGGGCGGCCGAGTCGACCACACCGCCACCGCCGCCGCCGGCCGACGGGATCGCGACGGCGATGCCCTTGCGGGCCGCCACCGAGGCGACCGCCGCGTCGATGGCCTTGTCCACGGCCGCGGCGTCGGCAAGCGCACCCTCGTGCAGCCCGCCGAGGCTGCCGCCACGCACGCTGGCGCCCTCGCGGGTGCCCAGCGCGAGCTCGGCGGTGACGTGCTTGGCCCAGCCGTCTCCCAACTCCCAGGTCTTCTTGACCCGCTCGGCGATGGCGGCGGGCCGCTTGCCGGACGGGCCGAGCACGGTACGCAGTTGGTCGTTGATGGCGTCGGAGAGCACCGGGCCGAACGGCTTGTAGGTCCGGGCGAGCTTGGACACCTGACCCTTCAGCGAGTTCAGGTCGGCCTCGGCGGCGCCGTCGATGGCGCCGAGGTTCAGCTCGGACCCGAGGTCCACCAGCAGCTGGTTGCGCCGCGAGGACGCCCCGTCGGTGATCGACTCGATGGAGTCCAGCGGCTCGATCTGGTCGATGCGCATCTTGGCGCTCAACGCGATCAATGCCAGGGTGGCATCGCCGGCGTCGAAGACGATGTCCTCGGGGCGCGGAGCGCCGGCGGGCGCGACATTGGGCGA
>ERZ724513.1425-NODE-1425-length-12017-cov-7.883882_pt1 | contig 12017 bp, 12 predicted proteins | sample MGYA00376046_ERZ724513 | MGnify/ENA primary metagenome ERZ724513 (study PRJEB28724, sample SAMN07190883) | activated sludge metagenome | isolation source: activated sludge of sewage treatment plant in Hong Hong | place: Hong Kong | collected 2016-03-17 ... | reverse complement strand
CCGCCAGCGGGCACTTTCGTGGCCGTCACTGGGCAGTTTTTCGTGGCCGCCGACACGGGAGCGCCGTCATCCCGGCGGATGCCTGCGCGTGACGGGAGCGCCGTCATCCCGGCGGAAGCCGGGATCTCTTGGCTCGCCTTCGTCGGGTTGCGATTGGTTCCGAGGATTGGAGCTACACCCCGTCCCGCCCCGGAATCACCGGCTCCGCACGCTCAGCCGGTGAGTTCCCGACGCCCGACCACGTCCTGAGCGGGGCGCACCGCCAAGGTGATTCGTCGTTGCGTCCCAGTCGTCCCGACCCCCCTCGAACCCATGTGTTCGTTGAATGAGGTCTCGACAGGCTCGACCAACGAATGCCTCGATCCCGTGCTCCCGTCATGCCGTCGAGGATCCGTCATCCCGGCGGACGCCGGGATCTCGTGCCACTGCGATCGTGCCCTCGGTTCGTCCATGCGGGGCGGCACCGCTAGAATGGTCAGTCGGCTCGCACGCGGTGAATGAAGGGTTTTGACGTGGCCTCGACCAATGATCTCAAGAACGGCATGGTCCTCGACCTCGACGGTCAGCTGTGGCAGGTGTTGTGGTTCCAGCACCACAAGCCGGGCAAGGGCAACACCGTGGTGCGTACCAAGCTCAAGCACGTGCTGAGCGGCAAGGTCGTCGACCGCACGTTCAACTCCGACACCAAGGTCGACACCGCCACCGTCGACCGCCGCGAGATGCAGTACCTGTACCACGACGGCGACGGCTACGTGTTCATGGACACCGCCACCTACGACCAGCTCACCATTCCCGACGACACCGTCGGCGACGCCAAGGGCTACCTGCTCGAGAACGGCACCGCCACCGTCGCGATGCACGAGGGCAACCCGCTCTACATCGACCTGCCCGCCTCGGTCGAGCTCGAAGTCACCTACACCGAGCCGGGCCTGCAGGGCGACCGCTCCACCGGCGGCACCAAGCCCGCCACCCTCGAGACCGGCGTGCAGATTCAGGTGCCGCTGTTCATCACCACGGGCGAGCGGGTCAAGGTCGACACCCGCGACGGCAGCTACCTGGGCCGGGTCTGACCCTTGCCCGCCAAACCTGCGACCACCGACGTGCCGCGCAAGCGGATCACCACACCCGACGGCACGGTGGCCGAACTGATCGAAACCGTTCCGGCCGCCGCGCCGGCCCGGGGCTCGGTGCGTACCAAGGCACGCAAGAGGGCCCTCGACATTCTGTTCGAGGCCGACCTGAGGCGATCCGACCCTCGCGAGTCGCTCACCCTGCACACCGCCGAGGCCGACCCGCCGGTGCGTCCGCTCACCGCCGATCTGGTGCTGGGCGTGACTGAGCGCCAAGCCGGGATCGACGCCCTGATCGCCGACTGCCTCGCCTCCGACTGGTCGCTGGAGCGCATGCCCCGGGTCGATCGTTGCCTGGCCCGCATCGCGATCTGGGAGATGCAGTCGGGCACGTCGTCTGCCGAAGTGGCGGTGCAGCAGGCCGTCCAACTTGCGCAGGAGCTGTCGACCGACGGTTCGGCCAACTTTCTCAACGGGCTGCTCGCCAAGGTGAAGCAGCGCCTCGAGGGCAACGAGAACTGACCTTCGACCCCGGCTGAGGCCTCAGCCGGGGCTGGTCACCTCCAGCAGGTGCCCGTCCGGATCGCGAGCGAAGGCCCTCACCTCGCCACCCCAGGCGGGTGTAGTCGGCGGCCCGAGAAACTGCACACCGTTGCCGGCCAGCACGCTCACCGCTGCCGCGCAGTCGGGCACCGACAGCACCTCACCCAGGCGTCACCGCGCGGATCCGTCGGTGGGGCCAACCGCACCGCTCGGTCGGGCGGCGGGTCGCCGGTGACGGCCAGGTGCAGCCGTCCCGAGCCCAGTCGCAGCAGCGCCTAGCCGGCCCACCGCAGCTCGACGACGGCGCCGACCACGCCGACCAGAAGCGCAACGGCCGGTTCAGGTCGGCCACCGCGAGCAGCGGCGAAACGGTCGCCTCGGCGGGCACTTCATGATTGGGCATGGCGCGGCCTTTTCCCTTGTCACCTTGGGGCAAGCATGGTCCGAGCCGGAAGGCTACGCCGTGCCACTGTGCGGAGAACGCAGCGTCGCGTGACCGATCGCGATCGACACCGATGAGCGGGTCACCCATCAAGGCCGCGGGCAGTACTGCCCATCGGGCTCGCCCCCGACGGCGTTTACGGTGCACCGCATGACTGCACCATGGCAACAGGTACTGGCCAACGTCGGGGCGTTGAACAATCCGCAGGCGCCGTTCAGCTACTGGGTCGATCGTGACGCGATCGTCGGCCACTGGTTCGTGGCGAAGATCACCTCGCTGGGCATCGGCTCGGTCGACAGCTTCGACAAGGAGTAGCGCATCGTCGTGCGGCCCACAGCAGACGGCGTGGTCGACTTCACCGAGTACCACTCCGAGACGGAGGGCTCGGAGGGAACGTCCGGGGCTTCCATGGAGAAGTCATTCTTCAAGGGCAAGTCGAGCCAGAAGTCGTTCGGCCTGTCGATCAGCCTCGGAGGCAGCAGCCACGGCCAGCCGACGCCGGTGGCGGGCTACGTCTTCGACACCGCCGCCATCAAAGATCCGCTGCTGGCGATGCTCGAGCACTTCGGCTGGAAGCCCAAGCGTGGCCTGTTCGGCAAGCTCTTCGGCTGAGCACCCGACTGGCGTCTCCGGTTCTGAAATGTTCCTGGTGACCGCTCCCGACCTGCTCTGAGTTCGGCGTGTCGCGCCCGGTCGCCTGCAACTTTCAGAACTTTCTGCGCCGTGCCAGCGACTGGCGCACCACCGCCACGAACTCCTCGGGGTCGTCTTCGATCGAACTGCCCGCGAACGGCAGTACAGTCCAATCCGCCGCAGCGAGGCGCGCGTAGCGCCAGCGGTCTTCGACGAACGCATGCCGACTGCCGTGGTAGGTCCACCCGTCGATCTCGATGACGATCCTCTCGCGAACGAACACCAGATCGACGATGAAGCGCACCCCGTTGACCAGCACCGGGTGGTTCGTGCGCCACCCGGTCAGGCCGGCCGCCCGCAGCAGTTGATGGGCCGTGCGTTCCCTGGGTGACCACGGTTCGTCACGCGAGTCGTGCAGAATCGCCTTTCGCAACCCGTTGCCCGGGCGTTGCGGGCACATCGCATAGGCGGCCCACAGCTCCCGCAATGTCGTGGCCCGGCGCCGAAGCGCCTCGTCGACGGCGGCACCGCCGAGCACATCGATGAGGTCGAGCACCGACAGGGCGGGGCAGGCGAGCCGAATGTCCTGGCGGTACACGATCAGGTCGGCCGGCACTGTTCGCTGAGTGAATGAGAAGCCCGGGTAACTGGGCCGAATCGGGTGCTGCACCGCCGCCTCGACGCGTGGAACGGCGACCTCGGGCCACCACAACACCTTTGCGGCGGCTGCGCCGGTGATCACAGCATTGGGGCGAAAGAGGGCGGCGGCTCTGATCTGGGCTTCCAGCGAGGGCGGCGCAGCGGTGTAGACGCCCGGCAGTGTGCTGCGCAGCAACCCGCGGCGCAGCGCATAGTCGAGTTGGGCGCCGATGGCCCTGTGGTCACGGCGAACCAGCACGCCCTGCCCGGCAACCAAGAGGTCGTTGATCTTCTGCTCGATGTTCTTCATACCCTTGAAGGCGCTTTTCGGGCCCCCGTTTGTGAGTGGCAGAGCCGGTTGTGGAAAAGTTCCGTCTGATATCCACAGGCGACCGCTCGCGACACGCCCACTGCGGGACGACCCGGTCACGGTGACCAGGACGGATTCAGAAAGCCAGGCCTCAGCCGGCGTCCAGTGAGTGTCCGTGGTTCGCGGGCCCCGGCGCACTTGATAGTCTCACCGAAGTTTGATCCCGTTCCGGCGGGGAAAGGACGCCCATGCCTTCAGGCTTCTTCGACCACGAACAGACCCCGGCCTTGTTGGTTCTCGAAGATGGACGTTCGTTTCGCGGCGTGTCCTTCGGGGCCACCGGCGAGGCGTTCGGCGAGGCGGTGTTCTCGACCGGCATGTCGGGGTATCAAGAGACGCTGACCGACCCCAGCTACCACCGCCAGGTGGTCGTCGCCACCGCCCCGCACATCGGCAACACCGGCTGGAACGATGAAGACGACGAGTCGTCGCGCATCTGGGTGGCCGGCTACGTGGTGCGCGACCTGTCTCGCGTCCGGTCGAACTGGCGAAGCAACCGGTCTCTCGATGAGGAGTTGCGCAACCAGGGCGTGGTCGGCATCGCCGAGATCGACACCCGCGCACTCACCCGTCATCTGCGTGAGCGCGGGGCGATGCGGGTGGGCATCTCGACGGTCGAACTCGACCCGGCCAAGCTGCTCGACAAGGTGCTGCAGACCCCCTCGATGGCCGGCAGCGACCTGGTCGCCGACGTGACGCTGGCCGAGCCAGAAGTGGTGCCCGCGGTGGGCAACAAGCAGCTCACCGTGGCCGCGATCGACCTCGGCATCAAAGACATGACGCCCACCCGTATGGCCGAGCGCGGCATCGAGGTGCACGTGCTGCCCGCGTCGGTCAGCCTCGACGAACTGCGCGAACTCGCCCCCGACGGCGTGTTCTTCTCAAACGGTCCCGGCGACCCCGCCACGGCCGACGCACCGATGGAGCTGCTCCAGGGCGTGCTCGACCAGGGCATTCCGTACTTCGGCATCTGCTTCGGCAACCAGATCTTCGGACGAGCCCTCGGCTTCGGCACCTACAAGCTGAAGTACGGCCACCGCGGGATCAATCAGCCCGTCAAAGACCTGCGCACCGGCAAGGTCGAGATCACCGCGCAGAACCACGGCTTCGCCGTCGACGCGCCCCTCGACCGGGCCCAGCTCACCCCCTGGGGGCACGCCCGGGTCAGCCACGTCTGCCTGAACGACGACGTGGTCGAGGGCCTCGAACTCACCGACGACGACGGCAACCTGCTCGCCTTCTCGGTGCAGTACCACCCCGAGGCAGCGGCCGGCCCACACGACTCGGCCTACCTGTTCGACCGCTTCGTTGACGTGATGCAACGCCGCAAGCGGTCCACCACCGACGCGCAGGAGAACTGATGCCGAAGCGCACTGACATCTCTTCGATTCTGGTGGTGGGTTCGGGCCCCATCGTGATCGGCCAGGCCTGCGAGTTCGACTACTCGGGCACCCAGGCCTGCCGCGTGCTGCGCGAAGAGGGTTACCGGGTGATTCTGGTGAACTCGAACCCGGCCACGATCATGACCGACCCAGAGTTCGCCGACGCCACCTACATCGAGCCCATTCAGCCCGAGTTTCTCGAAAAGGTGATCGCCGCCGAGCGTCCGGACGCCCTGCTGGCCACCCTGGGCGGGCAGACCGCGCTCAACGCAGCGGTCGCCCTGTCGGAGCGTGGGGTGTTGGAGAAGTACGGCGTGGAGCTGATCGGCGCGTCGTTCGAGGCGATTCAGAAGGGTGAGGATCGCGAGAAGTTCAAAGAGATCGTCGAGGCGCTGAACGTTCCCGGCGCGAACCCCGAGGTGGCCCGCAGCCACATCTGCCACTCGATGGCGGACGTACTCGCTGCCGCCGACGACCTGGGCTACCCGTTGGTGGTGCGGCCCAGTTTCACCATGGGCGGCGTCGGCTCGGGCTTCGCCCACGATGAAGATGAGCTGCGCCGCATCGCCGGCACGGGCTTGAGCGCCAGCCCGGTCACCGAGGTGCTGATCGAAGAGTCGATCCTGGGTTGGAAGGAATACGAACTCGAGGTGATGCGCGACAAGGCCGACAACGTCGTGATCGTCTGCTCCATCGAGAACCTCGACCCGATGGGTGTGCACACCGGCGACTCGATCACCGTCGCCCCTGCCATGACGCTCACCGACCGCGAGTACCAGGCCATGCGCGACGTCGGCATCGCGATCATTCGCGCCGTGGGCGTCGACACCGGCGGCTGCAACATTCAGTTCGCGATCAACCCCGACAACGGCCGCATGATCGTGATCGAGATGAACCCGCGCGTGTCGCGCTCCAGTGCGCTGGCCAGCAAGGCCACCGGCTTTCCGATCGCGAAGATCGCGGCCAAGGTGGCCGTGGGCTACACCCTCGACGAGATTCCCAACGACATCACCTCGCACGGGGGGAGACCCCCCGTGGACCCCCCCGATGGAGCTTCGCGCCCGCAGTTCTGGACCCCGGCAAGCTTCGAGCCGACGCTCGACTACGTGGTGGTGAAGTGCCCGCGGTTCGCGTTCGAGAAGTTCCCCACCGCCGAGAACACCCTGACCACGCACATGAAGAGCGTCGGTGAGGCGATGGCCATCGGCCGTAACTTCACCGAGGCGCTGGGCAAGGCGCTGCGCTCGCTCGAAGACCCCAAGGCCACCTTCGATTTCAGCGGCGAGGTGACCGAACCCCTGGGCGAGCTGCTGGCCGCAGCCTCGCGCCCCCACGACGGCCGGCTCGGCCTGGTGATGAAGGCGTTCCGCGCCGGCGGCACCGCCGAGCAGATCTTCGAGGCCACCAAGATCGACCCCTGGTTTCTCGACCAGCTGCAGCTGATCGCCGAGGTCGCCGAACAGGTGCGCACCGCCCCCGAACTGACCGCCGATGTGCTGCGGCTGGCCAAACGGCACGGCATCTCCGACGAGCAGATCGCCAAGCTGCGGCACCTCAGCACCGACGTGGTGCGCGGCGTGCGCTGGGCGCTGGGCGTGCGTCCGGTGTTCAAGACCGTCGACACCTGCGCGGCCGAGTTCGCCGCCAAAACCCCGTACCACTACTCAAGTTACGACGAAGAGACCGAGGTGGCGCCGCGCACCAAGCCGGCGGTGCTGATTCTCGGCTCTGGCCCCAACCGCATCGGCCAGGGCATCGAGTTCGACTACTCGTGCGTACACGCGGCGCTCACGCTGAGCCAGTACGGCTACGAAACCGTGATGGTGAACTGCAACCCCGAAACGGTCTCCACCGACTACGACACGAGCGACCGGCTGTACTTCGAGCCGCTGACCCTCGAGGACGTGCTTGAGGTCTACCACGCCGAAGCGGCCGCCGGCCCCGTCGCGGGCGTGATCGTGCAACTCGGCGGGCAGACCCCGCTCAAGCTCGCCCAGGCGCTCAAGGACGCCGGGGTGCCGATCGTGGGCACCTCGCCCGAGGCGATCCACCTGGCCGAAGAGCGCGGCGCGTTCGGCCAGATCCTCACCGACAACGGCCTGGCCGCGCCTCAGTACGGCATGGCGACCTCGGCCGCCGACGCCCTCGAAATCGCGCACGAGATCGGCTACCCGGTGCTGGTGCGGCCCAGTTACGTGCTGGGCGGTCGTGGCATGGAGATCGTCTACGACGACTCGTCCCTGGTCGGTTACATCGAGCGCGCCACCCACATCACGCCCAACTCGCCGGTGCTCGTCGACCGGTTCTTGGACGACGCCATCGAGATCGACGTCGACGCCCTGTTCGACGGCACCGAGCTGTACCTGGGCGGCGTCATGGAGCACATCGAAGAGGCCGGCATCCATTCGGGCGACTCGGCCTGTGCGCTGCCGCCGATCACCCTGGGTAACGAGACCATTGACAGGATCAGGGCCGCCACCACCTCGATCGCCCGCGGCGTTGGCGTCCGAGGCCTGATCAACATTCAGTTCGCGCTGCTCGGCGACGTGCTGTACGTGCTCGAGGCCAACCCGCGTGCCTCGCGCACCGTGCCGTTCGTGTCGAAGGCCACCGACACCCAGTTGGCCAAGGCGGCCGCCCGCATCATGCTGGGTGCGACCATCGCCGACCTGCGTGCCGACGGCACCCTGCGCACCGGCGTCGACGGCACGGCCAACCTCGAAGCCGCTCCGCTGGCGGTGAAAGAGGCGGTGATGCCGTTCAACCGGTTCCGCACCGCCGACGGTGCCTGGGTCGACACCCTGCTCGGCCCCGAAATGAAGTCGACCGGCGAGGTGATGGGCCTCGACAAGACCTTCGGGGTCGCCTTCGCCAAGAGCCAGACGGCCTCGTACGGCGACGTTCCGACCGAGGGGTCGGTGTTCGTCTCGGTGGCCAATCGCGACAAGCGGCACGCGATCTTTCCGGTGAAACGCCTTGCCGACCTCGGCTTTCGGGTCTACGCCACCGAGGGCACCGCGCAGGTGCTGCGCCGCAACGACGTCGACGTGACCGTGCTGCGCAAAGAGACCCAGGGCCCCGGTGCCGACGGCACCAAGACCGTCGTGCAGGCCATCATGGACGGCGACATCAGCCTGATCTTCAACACCCCGCTGGGCGTGACCGAGGGCGGCGACCCCCGCCGCGACGGCTGGCAGATCCGCTCGGCCGCGATTCTGTGCGACGTGCCCTGCGTCACCACCGTGGCGGGGCTGTCGGCGGCCGTGCAGGGCATCGAGGCGCTACGCAGGGGCGGTCTCACGGTGCGTCCGCTGCAAGACTGGAGCGCCGACGTGCGGGCCGAGTTGGCGGGCCGCGACGACGCCGCGGGGCAGCCCGACGAGCACGAGGAGCGAGCTTCGGCATGAGCGCGAACCCGCGGTTAGGGCTGGTCGATGCCGGTTACCGGTCGATCGTCCGCCCCGTGATGTTCAGCTCGTACCGCGGCGATCCCGAGGCGATCCACGAACGCATGATCGCCGGCCTGGCCCGGTTCAGCCGCTCGCCGCTCGCCATCGCCGCCGCCCGGTCGGTGGCCGGCAGCCGTGGTGAGCCGGTCACCGTGGCCGGCATTCGGTTCCCCGGTCGGGTCGGTGTGGCGGCCGGTCTCGACAAGAACGGACGAGCCGTGCTGGCCTGGCAGGCGCTCGGCTTCGGGTTCGCCGAACTGGGAACCGTCACCGCACAGCCCCAGCCGGGCAACGACCGTCCACGCGTCTTTCGACTGACGAAGTCGAAGGCGCTGATCAACCGCATGGGCTTCAACAACGACGGGGCCGCCAGGCTGCACCACGAGCTGTCGCTGCTCGGCGTGTACCGCGGCAACGGCGGTGCGGGCATTCCGATCGGTATCTCGATCGGCAAGACCAAGATCGTGCCGGTCGACGAGGCGGTCGACGACTACCTCACCTCGTTCGCCCTGGTGGCGCCGCACGCCGACTACGTGGCGATCAACGTGTCGAGCCCCAACACCCCCGGCCTGCGCGGGTTGCAGGACGGCGGGGCGCTGCTCGCGCTGCTCAAGGCGCTGGTCGAGCGGGCGGCGGGACGGTTGCCGCTGTTCGTCAAGATCGCCCCCGACCTCACCGAGCAGCAGTTGGACGAGGTGCTGGCCGCCTGCCTCGAGGCGGGCGTGGCCGGTCTGATCGCCACCAACACCACCCTGGCACGTGACGGGCTCGACCCGGCCGAGCAGCCGCTGGCGGCGGAGGCCGGGGGACTGTCGGGCGCCCCGCTGACCCTTCGCGCCCGCGAGGTGGTCGGTTACCTGGCCGGGCACACCGACCTGCCGGTGATCGCCAGCGGCGGCATCATGACGCCCGCCGACGCCCAGGCGATGTTCGACCTGGGGGCAGCACTGGTGCAGCTCTACACCGGATTCATCTACGCCGGGCCGGCGCTACCGGCCCGCATCAACGCCGCCACCCGACGCGGTCGGGTGACAGAAGGGGATCAGCGATGACCACGTACTGGCAGCGGCTGGCCGACCGCACCAACCAGCGGGGCACCCTGTGCGTCGGCATCGACCCGCACCCGGGGCTGTTGAAGGCCTGGGGTTTGGACGTGAACGCCGCCGGACTCGAAACCTTCGCCCGCCGCGTGGTCGAGGTGCTGGGGGAGCGGGTGGCGGTGTTCAAGCCGCAGTCGGCGTTCTTCGAGGCGCACGGTTCGGCCGGTGTCGCGGTGCTCGAGCGGGTGCTCGCCGACATCGCCGGGGCCGGCGCGCTGAGCCTTCTCGACGTCAAGCGCGGCGACATCGGCTCGACGATGGCGGCCTACGCCGACGCCTATCTGGCCGACGGATCGCCGCTGGCCGCAGACGCCATCACGGTGTCGCCCTACCTGGGGTTCGGATCGCTGCAACCGGCCTTCGACCGCGCGCACGCGACCGGCCGCGGCGTGTACGTGCTGGCGCGCACGTCGAACCCCGAGGGCCACGAGGTGCAGCTCGCGCTGGGCGAGGACCGCGAGGGTTCGGTCGCCCAAGAGATCATCGACGCGGCGGCGCGCGCCAACCGCGAATCGGGCCGGCACGCGATCGGTCTGGTGGTCGGCGGCACCCACGACGACCTCGGCTGCGACCTGTCGGAGTTCAACGCCTCCATCCTGGTGCCCGGCATCGGCTTTCAGGGTGGACGAATCGACGACCTGCCCGAGATCTTCGGCTCGGCGGTCGAGCTCACCCTGCCGTCGGTGAGCCGCGACGTGATCGCCGCCGGCCCGGCCGCCGCAGCCCTGCACGAGCGTGTCGACCGCCTGCTGGCGGCTGCCCTCTGAACCCTTCCAACAGCCGTCCCATAAGGGTTTTCACGCACCCGGTTTGCTTGTAGGTTATGACTCAATCGACGGCGATTAAATGGAGGACACTGTGGCAATCCCCCAATTGACGACCGAGCAGTTGAAAGCGGCTCGTGCGGCCGCCACCGAGGCGCGTCGGTCACGCGCGGCGCTGAAGGAGCGAGTGCGCTCCGGCGAGCTGACCCTCGCGCAGGCCCTCGACGTGGCCAACGAAGACGAGGTGCTCGCGCACGTCAAGGTGATCGACCTGCTCAAGGCCCTGCCACGGGTGGGTGATAAGCGTGCGACGCTGGTGATGGAGCGGTACGACATCGCGGCCAACCGGCGCATTCGCGGACTCGGACGGCACCAATTGGCCGGTCTGAAGGCCGAGTTCGGTGAGCGGTGACGTCACCGTCATCTCTGGCCCCACGGCCGTTGGCAAGGGCACGGTTGTACAGGCGCTGAAGGCACGCCACCCCGAGGTCTGGGTATCGGTTTCGGCCACCACCAGACCGCCCCGCCCCACCGAGGTCGACGGCGTGCACTACCACTTCGTCAGCAACGCCGACTTCGACGTACTGGTTGCCACCGACGGCCTGCTCGAGTGGGCCACGGTGCACGGGCGTGACCGCTACGGCACCCCGAGCGCGCCCGTCGAAGCGGCCGTCGAGCGGGGCGAACGGGTGATTCTCGAGATCGACCTGCAGGGTGCACGCCAGGTGCGGCAGCGACTGCCGGGCGCTCGACTGGTGTTCATCGCACCACCCAACTGGGCCGAACTGGTCAACCGCTTGGTGGGCCGCGGCACCGAAACCGCCGAGCAGCGCGAACGCCGGCTGCGCACCGCCCAGGTCGAGCTGGCCGCCGCCGACGAGTTCGATCACGTGGTGGTCAACGACGATTTGGGCAGAGCGGTCGATGACTTGGTAAGCTTGCTTGGCTTGTGAGTTTTGCAAGCCGACTCCATCACTGGCGCACCGGCCCGAACCGACGGCCGGGCCGCGCCGAACGAACCGAAGGTCATCCTTTGAGCACACAGATTCCCGAGGGCATCACCAACCCGCCGATCGACGAGCTGCTGGCCCAGGTCGACTCCAAGTACCGCCTGGTGCTGTTCGCCGCCAAGCGCGCCCGGCAGATCAACGCCTACTACAGCCAGTTGGGCGAGGGCCTGCTCGAGAACGTCGGCCCGCTGGTCGACACCGGCGTGCAAGAGAAGCCGCTGTCGATCGCGCTGCGCGAGGTGAACGCCGGGGTGCTGGAGTGCACCGAGATCGACCCCGAGGCCGAGGCCGCCGCGCGCGCCGAGGCCGAGGCCGACCCCGACTTCAGCGACCTCGACCCGTTCAGCGACGACCTGGCCTGAGTCCGGATCCACCGATTTCCGCCTACTGCGCGACCCCAGCCGGGCGCCCCGTCTGCGCCGGCCACGCTCAACAGAGGCCCGGTATGCCCTCGCGCGGACCGGCTGCCCGGCCCACCCGTCTGGTGCCGCTCGCTACGGCGGCCATCGGTGGATCCGGCCTGAGTCTTCGGCGCGCCACGCTATGAGCCGCATCCTGCTCGGGGTGGCCGGCGGAATCGCCGCGTACAAGGCCTGCCTGCTGCTGCGCCGGTTC
>ERZ724513.1424-NODE-1424-length-12020-cov-7.855077_pt1 | contig 12020 bp, 10 predicted proteins | sample MGYA00376046_ERZ724513 | MGnify/ENA primary metagenome ERZ724513 (study PRJEB28724, sample SAMN07190883) | activated sludge metagenome | isolation source: activated sludge of sewage treatment plant in Hong Hong | place: Hong Kong | collected 2016-03-17 ... | reverse complement strand
CTCCGCTCGTTGGGTTACATACCCCTGGGGGTATATAGTCGACGCGTGAGTCCCATCACTCCGGCACGCGCCGGGATCTCGCTCAGTCTCGACTACGACAAGGAGTTTCAGATGTGCTACCCGGTCACCTGCAAGCAGTGCGGCAAGACCACCTGGGCCGGTTGCGGCCAGCATGTGGCGTCGGTCAAGGCGTCGGTTCCCGCATCACAGTGGTGCGGCGGGCACGCAGAACAACAGTCGGCGGCCTCGGGCGGCATGTTCTCGCGGCTGTTCGGCCGCTGACCCGCCCGGTTGGTTCGGGCGTCAGCCGTCGGAGCGAACGGCCTTGTCGTCGTCTTTGCCGAACCAGCTGGGCGCCAGGCCCAGCAGCAGAATCACGGCGAAGATCGCGACGGGTATGCCGAGGTACAGCGTGACCGCCTCGAGCACGGTCGGGTTCTGGGCGACCTCCCAGCCGGGAAGGGTCTCGAGCGGGAAGAGTCCGAACATGATCACAGGGTATTCGAGCTAGCCGCAGAGGTCACGCATCAGTTGTGCGACGGGTCCCGGAGAGTTTGAGGACGGCTTCTCAACCGGTGGAGAACCGTCCCCTTTCCGGTTGGAGAACCGTCCCCTTCCGGTTGGACGTTGGAGAACCGTCCCCTTCCGGTTGGAGAACCGTCCCCTTTCCGGTTGGAGAACCGTCCCCGGCGTTGGGCCAAACTTCGATCGCGTGGCGACCGCCCTCTGCGGACCGCTACATTGAAGTCCTGAGACGACCGTCCGCCAGCGCGGCCCGGATCGTCGAAGGAACGGTGCTAGGAGCCCCTGCGTGACCAACTCAACCGCCCGCATCGTGTGGGACGGCCATCAGATCGCTCGCGCCATTGCTCGCATGGCCCACCAGATCGTCGAAGTCAACGCCGGCAGTGCCGACCTGGTGCTGTTGGGCATTCCCACCCGTGGCGTGCTGCTGGCTCGACGCCTGGCCGATGCCATTCGCAGCATCGAGAACACTGAAGTCGCGATCGGCGAACTCGACGTCACGATGTATCGCGACGACCTGCGCCGCCAGCCCACCCGAGCGGTCGGACGCACCGCGATCCCCCGTCCGCTCGACGACCAAACCGTCGTGCTCGTCGACGACGTGTTGTTCACCGGACGCACCATCGCCGCCGCCCTCGACGCCCTCAAAGAAGTCGGACGGCCGCGGTCCGTCCAGCTCGCCGTGCTGATCGACCGCGGCCACCGCGAACTGCCGATTCAGGCCGACCACGTCGGACGTCAACTGCAGGCGCCCGCCGAGGCACGCGTCAACGTGAAGCTCACCGAAATCGACGACCACGACGCCGTCACGATCAGCCTGCCGGAGGCCTGATGCGACATCTTCTGAGCGCCGCCGACCTGAGCCTGGCCGAGGTGACCTCGATTCTCGACACCGCCGACGAGATGCACACCATTCAGCAGCGGCAGATCAAGAAGCTGCCCACCCTGCGTGGGCGCACCGTGATCAACATGTTCTTCGAAGACTCCACCCGCACCCGCACGAGCTTCGAGTTGGCCGGCAAATGGATGTCGGCCGACACGATCAACATCTCGGCCAAGGGGTCGTCCACGTCGAAGGGCGAGTCGCTGCGCGACACCATGCTCACCCTGGACGCGATGGGCACCGACTGCTTCGTCATTCGGCACGGCAGCTCGGGGGCGGTGGCGCAAGCAGCCGGTTGGGTGCGGGCGCACGTGGTGAACGCGGGCGACGGCACCCACGAACACCCCACCCAGGCCCTGTTGGACGCCTTCGCGATGCGCCGCCATTTCGGCGGGGGCGGTGCCGAGGCGTTCGCCGGCAAGAAGATCGCCATCGTCGGTGACCTGCTGCACAGCCGGGTCGTCCGCTCGAACGTGCTGCTGCAGCGCACCCTGGGTTCAGAGGTCACCCTGGTCGCGCCGCCCACCCTGCTGCCCACCGGGGTGGACGAGTGGGGCGTGGCGGTCACCAATGACTTCGACGAGGTGATCCATACCGCCGACGTGGTGATGATGCTGCGGGTGCAGCGCGAACGCATGTACGGCGGCTTCTTTCCCACCGAGCGCGAGTACGCCGAGCTGTACGGGCTCACCCCCGAGCGGCTCGCCCGGCTCAAGCCCGGCGCCGCGATCTGCCACCCCGGGCCGATGAACCGCGGGCTCGAGATCAGTTCCGAAGCCGCCGACGCCGCCAACTCGCTGATCCTCGAGCAGGTCACCGCCGGCGTCTCGGTGCGCATGAGCGTGCTCTACCACCTGCTGGGAGGAAGCTCCGAATGAGGGATCTGCTGATCACGGGCGCTCAGCTCGCCGACGGAACGTCCGCCGACCTGGGCGTGTCGAACGGACACTTCGTGGCTCCGTCCGACGTCACCGACGCCGAGCGCATCGACGCCGACGGGCTGCTCGCCCTGCCCGGCCTGGTCGACCCCCACACGCACCTGCGCGAACCGGGCCGTGAAGACGCCGAGACCATCGCCACCGGCACCCTGGCCGCAGCGCGCGGTGGGTACACCGCCGTGCACGCGATGGCGAACCTCGACCCGGTCACCGACACCGCCGAGGCCGCCGAGTATCTGGCTGCGCTGGCCGCGCGCACGGCCAACGCCGAGGTGATCGTGATCGGTTCGGTCACCAAGGGCCTGGCCGGCGAGCAGTTGTCCGAAATGGGACTGATGAACCGCTCGGCAGCGGCCGTGCGCATGTTCTCGGACGACGGACGCTGCGTGATGGACCCGCTGGTGATGCGCCGCGCCCTCACCTACGCCAAAACCTTCGACGCGGTGATCGCCCAGCATTCCCAAGACACCCGGCTGGCCGGCCCGACCGCCTGCTGCCACGAGTCTGAGATCTCTGGACGGCTGGGTCTGGCCGGTTGGCCGGCGCAGGCCGAGTCGGCGATCATCGCCCGCGACGTCGAACTGGCGCAACTGTCGGGTGGACGGCTGCACGTGTGCCACATCTCGACCGCCGAGGGCGTCGAGGTGATCCGGTGGGCCAAGGCGCGCGGGGTGAACGTGACGGCCGAGGTGACGCCGCACCACCTGTACCTGGGCACCCGCGAGGTCGAGAGCTACGACACCACGTTCAAGGTGAACCCTCCGCTGCGCACCGACGAACACATCGAGGCGGTCAGGGCCGCCCTGGCCGACGGCACGATCGACATGGTGGGCACCGATCACGCCCCGCACGCCCGGCAAGACAAAGACCACCCCTTCGACATCGCGCTGCCCGGCATGATCGGTCTGGAGCAGTCGCTGGCGGTGGTGATCGAGGTGATGGTCGATGCGGGCCGGCTGGACTGGCCGGGCGTTGTCGACCGCATGTCGGCCGCCCCCGCCCGACTGACCAGGCTGGCCACGCAGGGCCGTCCGATCGCCGAGGGTGAGCCGGCCAACCTGGTGCTGGTCGACCCGTCCGCCCGTGCGGTGGTCGATCGGGACGCCTCGGCGTCCAAGTCGCGCAACAACCCCTACCACGGGCGCGACCTGCCCGACCCAGTGGTCGCCACGGTCTGGGCCGGCAAGGTCACCCACCGCCGCTGACTCCCATCCGTCATCCCGGCGAAACGGGTGGCGTCAGCCGAAGAGGGTACGCACCTGGTCGTACCGCTCCAGGAGCGCCGGAATGCCCGCCCGCAGCTCGCGGTAGGCCGCAACCTCGGCCTCGTCCGGCACCAGTTCGTCGCCCGAGCCGACGTCTTGACCCAACTGCAGCAGGCCGTCGCGCAACGACGAGGCCTGACCCAACCCGTACAGGGCGAGTGCCGCCGCACCCAGGGCCGTGCCCTCGGCCCCGTCGGTGACCACCAGCGGACGCCCCAACGCGGCGGTCAGAATCTCGCGCCACACCGTCGAGCGGAACACGCCCCCGGTGGCCCTGATCTGACGTACGGGTGTCACCCGGTCGAGCTCGTCGATGATCGCCGACAACATCAGCGCCACTCCCTCGACCGCCGCGCGCACGAAGTGCTGCCGGCCGTGACCACGCCGCACCCCCAGAAACGCCCCGGGAATGGACGGGTTCCACAACGGCGCCCGTTCAGCCATCAGGAACGGCAGCATGACCAGCCCTTCCGAACCGATCGGCACGTCGCGGGCCAGGTCGAGCAGCATGCCGTCGGGGTTGCCGCCGGCGTCGTCGGCGAAGTCGACGCCGAACACATCGCCCGCCCAGCGCACCACGATGCCGCCGTTGCTGACCGCTCCGCCGAGCACCCACGCCCCCTCGGCCAGGTTGTAGCAGAACAGCCTGCCCGCCTCGTCGACGTACGGGCGGTCGGTGATCATGCGCACCGCCCCCGACGTGCCCAGCGACAAGCCGACCACGCCCGGTTCGAGCGCCCCGACGCCGAGGTTGCCCAAGGGCCCGTCGCCGGCGCCCAGCACCACCGGCAGCCCGCGCGGCAGGCCCACCTCGTCGGCGAGCGAATCGGTCAGGGGCAGCGCGTCCGTCGTCGCTCGGACGGGCGGCAGCCGGTCGGCGTCCACCCCCACCAACTCGAGCGCCTCGGGGTTCCAGGTCAACGTCGACAGGTCGAGCAGCCCCGTGCCCGACGCGTTCGACACCTCGGTGACCAACTCGCCGGTGAGCTTATGGACGATGAAGTCCTTCAGCCCCACCCACCACCGCGCCGAGGCCAGCAGGTCGGGCTCGTGCTCGCCGTACCAGAGCAGTTTGGTGAGGTGAGACATCGAGTGCACGGGCGTGCCCGAGGTGTGGTGCAGCCGGCGTCCCAACTCGGTGCCGCGCAGAGCCATGGCCTGCTCGGCGGCCCGCGAGTCGGCCCAGGTGAGCAACGGCGTGATCGCGCGATGCTCGGCGTCCAACCCGATCAGACCGTGCATGGCGGTGGACACGCCGATGCCGACGACGCTCGCCTCACCCAGCAACGCCGCCACCTCGGCCAGGCCTTCGCGCAGGGCCCGCCACATCACCTCGGGGTCCTGCACCTCCCAGCCGGGCTGCGGCTGCTGCAGCGGGTACTCGTTCGCGGCGCCGCCGCGCCACCCGCCACCCAGCGCGAAGGCTGAAACCTTGGCGGCGGTGGTGCCGACGTCGAGCCCGAGCACCACCTTCGCGCCGGCCGGTGCGGCCCCCGTGGTCATCCCTGCAACTGCCGCGCCAGGGCCAGAATGCTGGCCTTCGAGTCACGATCGTCGATCTCGAGAAAACCGCAGACCTTGCTCACCGAGTCCTCCAGCGAACCGGAGCCCAGGTCGGCGATCTTGTCGGCCCGCGCGTCGTTGAACGGCGCACCCAGCCCGCGCAGGTGCAGGGTCCAGGCCGCCACCGCCCGCTCGGCACCCAACGGGCTGTTGCCGGCTTTGCGGTCGGCCACCAGCGCCGGGACGATGCGAATCGGTATCTTCTGCGACCCGTCGGCCGCGATGCGGCTGAGCTGGTCACGCATGCGAGGGTTGCCGAACCGCTCCAACAGTGCGGCACGGTAGTCGGCGATGACGGCGTCGTCGAGCGGCAACTGGCGTGCGGCCACGTCCCACCACTCGTCGACCCAGCCGCGCACGATCGGGTCGGCGATGGCGTCCGACACGGTTTGGTGCCCCTTGATGGTGGCGGCGTAGGCCAGCAGCGAATGCGCCCCGTTGAGCAGCCACAGCTTGCGCAACTCGTGGGGCACCACGTCGTCGACGAACACGGCCCCCGCGCTCGCCCAGTCGGGCACCTGCCCCTTGAGGTCGCCGGCCAGCACCCATTCGCTGAACGGTTCGGTGCCGATGGCGGCCGGGTCGTCGACGCCCTGCTCGTCTTGCACCGCCTGCCAGATGGCGTCGGTGGCGCGGGGCGTGATGCGATCGACCATGGTGGTCACGAAACCCACCTCGTCGTCGAGGTACTGCTCCAGGTCGGGGACGGCCCGCGAGACCATGTCACGCAGCACCCGCTCGAGCATGGCGCCGTTGTCGGGCACGTTGTCGCAACTGATCAGCGTGATCGGGCCCGCACCTGCGTCACGGCGAGCCACCAGCCCGGCGACCAGCTTGCCGGGAGCGGTGCGCACCGCGTTCAGGTTGCCGGCCGCGATCACGTCGATGTCTGAGGCCACGTCGGGGTTGCCCGCGTCGAGCTCGCCACGCTCGTTGCGCACGTAGCCGGCCTCGGTGATGGTCATGGTGACCACGCTCACCGCAGGGTCGGTGAAGTAACCCGACAGGGCAGCCACATCGGTGCCCGTGTGAGTGGCCGCCAGTGAACTGATCACCCGGTACTCGTTGCCCTGGGGGCCGACGCTCACCAGCGTGTACAGGTTGTCTTGCCGTTGCAGTTCGGCCCCGATGCCCATCGACCGCCCGGCGAAGGCCGCGATGCCCCACTGGTCGGCGTCGGCCGCCCGGTCGGTGTACCAGGCCTGGTGGGCACGAAAGAAGTTGCCCAGCCCCAGGTGAACCATGCGAACCGGCGGCGTGGGCCGTCCGTCTTTCGAGCGAGAGAGTCGACGGGCCACGGTGCCTGCCTTTCGTCGGTGGGGCTTGTGAGCCTATGGCATCGTCAGCGAGCCGGGCGGGTGGTTGCCGCGGGTTGCCCTCGGTAGGGTGTGCGCCGTGTCCGACCCGACCCTGCCCGCCGACCCGCAGCACCTGGACGCTGCCTCGGTGCGCGCCACCGTCGAACGCCTGGACGCCCGTATCAAGGCACGTTTTCCCACCCGCAACCTGACCCGGCTGCCGGGGCAGTTGATCGAGGTCATCGACCACCTCAGCGAACGGCAGAGCGTGTGGCGCGCCCGCCGACGTTGGCTGGTGGTGGCCTGCCGGGTGAGCATCGCGCTGGTCGTCGCGGGCCTGGTGGTGGCGCTGGCGACCATTGCCGTGCAGGCGTCGCCCGCCGGCGAACCGCACGGCTGGGACTGGCTGAGCATCTTCGAGTCGCTCGTCAACGACGTGGTGTTCGCCGGCATCGCCATCTACTTTCTCTGGGCGCTGCCCGACCGGCTGCAGCGGCACGGCGACCTGGCCACCCTGCAGCGGCTGCGCTCACTGGCCCATGTCGTCGACATGCACCAGTTGACCAAAGACCCCGAACGGCTGCGTGCAGACTTCGCTGCCACCACCGCGAGCGTGCCGCTGGGCATGACCGCGATCGAGCTCGCCAACTATCTCGACTACTGCTCGGAGTTGCTGTCGATGCTGGGCAAGACCGCCGCCCTGTTCGGCGAACATTCCGACGATCGGACGACGCTCGCCACGATCGCCGGTATCGAAGAGTTGACCAACAACCTGTCGGGCAAGATCTGGACCAAGATCAGCCTGCTGCCCTCAGCCGTGCGCCGAACCGGCAGTGCGGGCACTGAGTCGCGCTGAGCGCCGTCCGGCAAGAACCGGCAACCGAATGCGCTGCTGACCGTATTAGGGCAGGATCAACAATGGCGCCCGCACCTCTCGCCGTGTCGGCGTCGGGCTCCTCGCAACGGGTTTGTTCACGTCCGAAGTGAACATCTCCCCAAACCAGGGCCACTTTGACATGATCGACAAGGCGGATTCTCGACAGTGAGGAACATCGGTGAGCGACAAGACGGGTAGCGCGCAGATCGGCGTGGTCGGCATGGCGGTGATGGGGTCGAACCTGGCGCGCAACTTCGCCAGCAAGGGTTTCAAGACCGCCATCTTCAACCGCACCTACGCCAAGACCGAAGACGTTCTCGCCGCGCACCCCGAAGCCGGCTTCGTGGCGTCCGAGTCGGTCGAAGAGTTCGTCGACTCGCTCGAGAAGCCTCGCCGCATCATCATGATGGTGAAGGCCGGCCCGGCCACCGACGCCACCATCGACGCGCTGCTGCCCCACCTCGACCAGGGCGACATCATCGTCGACGGCGGCAACACCTACTTTCCCGACACCCGCCGGCGCGAGAAGAAGCTGTCCGAACTCGGGTTCAACTTCATCGGCTGCGGCATCTCTGGTGGCGAAACCGGAGCCCTGCTCGGGCCCTCGATGATGCCGGGTGGGCCCAAGGACTCCTACGCCCACATCGGCCCGATTCTCGAAAAGGTGGCCGCGCAGTACGACGGCGAGCCCTGCTGCACCTGGATCGGCCCCGACGGCGCCGGGCACTTCGTCAAGATGGTGCACAACGGCATCGAGTACGCCGACATGCAGTTCATCGGCGAGGCTTACGACCTGCTCAAGGGTGCCGGGTTGTCGGCCACCGAGGCCGCCGACGTGTTCGCCCAGTGGAACACCGGCGATCTGGACAGCTACCTGATCGAGATCACCTCAGAGGTGCTGCGCCAGGTGGACGCCCGTACCGGCAAGCCCCTGGTCGACGTGGTCGTCGACGCCGCGGGCATGAAGGGCACCGGCACCTGGACCGTGATGGAGTCGCTCAACCTGGGCGTGCCGGCCGCGGCGATCGCCGAGGCCGTGTTCGCCCGCGCGGCGTCCAGCAGCCCCGAACTGCGAGCCGCCGCCCAAGCCGCGCTGCAGGGCCCCGACGGCACGATCAACACCGACGACCGCGACGCGTTCGTGGCCGACGTCCGTCAGGCGCTGTGGTGCGCCAAGGTGATCGCCTACGCGCAGGGCCTGCACCTGATCAAGGTGGCCGGGCAGCAATACGGGTGGGACATCGACGTGGCCGCCTGCGCCCGCATCTGGCGCGCCGGCTGCATCATTCGCGCCAAGCTGCTCGACCGCATCAGCAACGAATACGCCGCCGGCAACCTCGAAACGCTGCTCGAAGCGCCGTCGATCAGCGCCGAACTGGCCAACTGCAACGACGCCTGGCGTCGGGTGGTGGCCAAGGCCAGCGAGGCGGGCGTGCCGATCCCCGGGTTCAGCTCGGCGCTGTCGTACTACGACCTGGTGCGGGCCAAGCGCACCAACGCCGCGCTCACCCAGGGTCTGCGCGACTTCTTCGGCTCGCACACCTACCGCCGTGTCGACACCGACGGCACCTTCCACACCCAGTGGTCGGGCGATCGCTCCGAGGTCGAAGCAGTCGACTCCCACTGATCGGGCGGGATCTTCCGACGCTGGGCCTGCATGTCTCCTCGACCGGACGCCGGGGATCTCTCAGCCGCTCGGGGCAGCGAGACCCGGGTCAAGCCCGGGATGAGGCACCACCCGCTTTTCGTTGCGCTTGACTCAACCGGCGCCGCAACGGCGTGAGGCCTCGTCATCCCGGCGGACGCCGGGACCTCCCCAATCGCGCCCTCGGAGCATGCGAGATCCCGGGTCAAGCCCGTGATGACGTGCGCCACCCAGTCGCGGGGGTGGTGGCACCCCCCTGAGCTAGAGTCAGAGGCAAGGGGGCTTCGTTGATCGTCTTTCTCGCCATCGGCGTGATCGGCATTGTGCTGCTCTTGGTGGCCCTGTTCGTCGGTGATCATCTCGACGGCGCCTTGGACGCCCTGGGCGGCGGCGACTGGTTCACCGGAGCGGCGCTGGCAGGCTTTCTCGGCGGTGTCGGTTTCGTCGGAGCGGCGGCACTCGCGCTCACCGACAACCCCTGGCTCGCGGCCATCGCCGGCCTCATCGCAGGCGTTGCCCTGGGCCTCGCCGTCGGCGCCGTCACCGTTCGGCTCAAAGACAGCGGCAGCGGCACGACCCCCACGTCCCAGTCGTTGACCGGGCTGACCGGCACCGTGGTGGGCGACATTCCCGCCGACGGCTACGGCACCGTCAGCGTCGTCAACGCCGGCCATCTCACCAGGCTGAACGCCCGCGCCGGCATGCCGTTGCCGTCTGGCACCCAGGTCACCGTCGTCGAGGTGCTGTCACCCACGTCGGTCAAGGTCATACCCACCTACCGCTGAACTTGAAGGAGTCCGATGTTCGATCTTCCCCCGTTGCTGCTGCCCATTCTCGGCCTGGTCGTGCTGCTGGTGCTGCTCGGTCTCCTCATCGTGAGCCGTTACAAGGTGGCCGGCCCGCAAGAGGCCTACATCGTCACCGGACGCCGCGGCAAAGAGGTGCGCAACGCCGTCACCGGCCAGGTGTCGACCGACCTGTCGGGTCAGAAGGTGGTGATGGGCGGTGGCGTGTTCGTGCTGCCGTTCGTTCAGCGGTTGCACGTGCTCGACCTGCAGAGCCGGCGCATTCCCGTGCAGATCAGGGGCGCGGTCTCGGGCCAGGGCGTCAAGCTGAACCTCGACGGCGTCGCGATCGTCAAGGTGGGCGGCAACGAAGACTCGGTGCGGGCGGCCGCGCAGCGCTTTCTGCAGCAGCAGGACGAGGTCGAGACCTTCACCCAAGAAACGTTGGCAGGTTCCCTGCGTGCCATCATCGGCGGCCTGAGCGTCGAGCAGATCATTCGTGACCGCGCGGCGTTCGCCCAGCGCGTCGCCGACGAGGCCGAGTCGTCGCTCACCGGGCAGGGCCTGGTGCTCGACACGTTCCAGATTCAGGACATCACCGACGACGGAACCTACCTCTCCGACCTCGGACGCCCCGAGGCCGCGCGCGTGCAGCAGCTCGCGGCAGTGGCCGAGGCGCAGTCGCGGCAGGCCGCGGAGCAGTCGCGGCTGGCCGCCGAGCAGCAGATCGCCATCTCTGAGCGCGAACTCATGCTCAAGCGCGCCGAGATCAAGTCCGAGACCGACGCAGCCGCCGCGCAGGCCGCGGCGTCCGGCCCGTTGGCGCAGGCAGACCGCGACCAGGCGATTCTCACCGAGCAAGAGAAGGTGGCCGTGCGCCAGGCGGCGCTGAAGGAACGCCAACTCGACACCGAGGTGCGCAAGCCGGCCGACGCCGAGCGCTACCGGGTCGAAACCGAGGCGGCCGCCAGGCGGCAGTCGGCGATTCTGACCGCCGAGGCCAACAAGGCCGCCGCTATCGCCGCCGCCGAAGCAGAGGCCGAGAAGGCTCGACTGACCGGTGAGGGCGACAAGTCACGCCGCGCGGCCCTGGCAGAAGCCGAAGCCATCGAGGGTGCCAAGCGGGGCGAGGCCGAGAAGGCCCGCCGCGTCGCCGAGGCCGACGCGGTGCGCGCCGAGGGCGACGCCCAGGCTGCGTCCATTCTGGCCACCGGCGAGGCCGAGGCCGAGGCGATGAACAAGCGCGCCGACGCCTACGCCCGCTACAACGAGGCCGCGGTTCTTGAAATGCTGGTCAAGGTGCTGCCGCAGGTGGCCCGCGAGGTGGCCCTGCCGATGGCCAACATCGACAAACTCACCGTGGTGTCCACCGACGGCGCCGGAGCACTGCCCCGGCAGGTCAACGACAACGTGGTGCAGACCATGGAGTTGCTGAAGAACACCACCGGTGTCGACCTGGCCGCGCTGGTCGAGAAGGTCACCGGCAAGGCGTCCGAGAGCACCCCCGCCGGTAGCTGAGCATCGCTGGTTGGGCGTGCAGAGCGCTGGTTGAGCTTGTCGAAACCCTGGGTCTCGACACGCTCGATCGGCGCACCGGCCCAGGTCGCAAGGCCCGGGTCTAGTGCGGTTGGCCGCCGCCGATCACGTAGCCCACGAACAAGGGGTGGCCTCCGGACGGTACCCGGGTGCTCCAGGTGCCCTTGGGATTGGTCGACTTCGCCCAAGTGATCCTGGCAGCCTGTGATGACGTGGCCTTGTTACTGAGGATTCCCGTGGGGCACTCGAAGTGCGAGGTGACGGCCTGCATCGTCAGATCAGCATTGGAATAGCCATATCGGATGGTGCCGTCCGACCCGCGAATGCCCGGCTTGGGGTCGCCCAGCACCAACCGCGCAACCATGCCCTGCGGAATCCAGGTCGGCGGACCCACCACGAAACTGCCTTCGGATGCGTTCGCGCTTTGCAGCACCAGATCGCTCGCACCGCCGGTGTTGTCGATCTCGACGTAGCAGGCGAAGTCGAGGGGCAGCCCCAAGTAGCTCTCGATCTGGCCGACCCAGACACCGAAGTCCGAATCGACGCCGCTCCACCACTGCGCGCGACAACCTCCTCGGCGACGTTGAAGGCGGACGCGAGGCGACTGACCACGGTTCCGATCGGCAGGCCGAGTTCGCTCGCCAACTGGCCTCACGGCCAAGCCGAAGAAGTCGCCCATGCGCAGCATGCTGAGGCACCGCAACG
>ERZ724513.1420-NODE-1420-length-12038-cov-4.926229_pt1 | contig 12038 bp, 11 predicted proteins | sample MGYA00376046_ERZ724513 | MGnify/ENA primary metagenome ERZ724513 (study PRJEB28724, sample SAMN07190883) | activated sludge metagenome | isolation source: activated sludge of sewage treatment plant in Hong Hong | place: Hong Kong | collected 2016-03-17 ... | reverse complement strand
GGATGTCGATGCGGGCGGCGACCTCGCGCACCGACTGGATCAAGAAGCCCGCATTGACCAAACGATCGACCAGCCCGGGCAAGGCCAAATCGGCCGCTTCGCGGGTAATTACTGTTTGGAGCAACCAGAGTCGGATCAGCGTCTCGAGCCGACTACCACCCCGCGTAGCACGCAGGCCGGGCGTGGTCTCATTACGAGCCAGCCCGGCCTGTGCGGTGGTACCGAGGACTTCAACCACACGATCGTGGGTGAAGTCTGCTGCCTGCAGGGCGGCACGCAAGTCATCAGCTAGTGCTTCTCGCATGCCGCCACCGTAGCGAGCAGTTGAATCAGCCAGACACCTGAGCCTTCTCCGGGGCCTCATCACTGATCACGCTGGAGCGGCGCTTGGAGATCACAACTGCGATCACGATGCCCGCCGTAGCGACTACAGCGATGGTCAGACGCAGGGCGTCATTGGCGTTGTCGCCCACCGACATGTTGACCACTGCGGCCACGATCAGCAGTGAAACGAGGTTCATCACCTTGATCAACGGGTTGATCGACGGGCCAGCGGTGTCCTTGAACGGGTCACCGACGGTGTCACCGATGATGGTGGCTTCGTGGGCAGCAGAGCCCTTGCCGCCGTGGTGGCCGTCTTCGACGAGCTTCTTGGCGTTGTCCCAAGCACCACCGGAGTTGGCCAAGAAGACAGCCATCAAAGTTCCAGCAGCGATGGCTCCGGCCAAGAAGCCGGCCAGCGGGCCGATGCCGAGACCGAAGCCGACGGCGATCGGAGACAAGATGGCCAAAATGCCAGGGGTTGCCAGCTCACGTAGCGAGTCGCGGGTGACCAGGTCGACCACGCGGCCGTACTCGGGACGACCAGTGCCCTCCATGATGCCGGGGATCTCGCGGAACTGACGTCGTACCTCGAAGACCACGGCTCCTGCAGCCCGGCCCACAGCGTTGATCGCCAGACCGGAGAAGAGGAAGACCACAGCGGCACCGAGGATGACCCCGACGAGGAGCTTGGCGTCGAAGACCAGGAACTGGTCCATGAAGTTCTCTCCAGCATGGTCGCCGACTGCTTCGACAGCAGAGGTGACATAGGAAGCGAACAGCGCGGAAGCCGCGAGTACGGCGGTCGCAATCGCGATGCCCTTGGTGATCGCCTTGGTGGTGTTGCCCACTGCATCGAGCTCGGTGAGGATCTGAGCGCCTTCGCCCTCGACATCACCAGACATCTCAGCGATGCCCTGGGCGTTGTCGGAGATCGGGCCGAAGGTGTCCATGGCCACGATCACGCCGACGGTGGTCAACAGACCACAACCAGCCAAGGCCACTGCAAACAGGCCCAGCGAGCCACCGAGCACAGCAGCACCGAAGACCGCTGCGCCGATCACGATCGCGGTGTAGACGGCCGACTCCAGACCGACAGAGATGCCGGAGAGGATCACTGTGGCAGCACCGGTCAGCGAGGTGGCACCGACGTCCTTGACGGGGCGGAACTCCGTGCCGGTGAAGTAGCCGGTCAACGCGAGGATCGCCGCAGCCAACACGATGCCGATGACCACGGCGATGGCGGCGAAGATTGCCGGGCTGACGCTCGGGTCGGCTCCACCCAAGATGCCGTGACGCTCGGGCATATCGGCCCAACTGCTGGGCAGCATCACCAGTGAGGCAGCAACCGAAGCGATGGCTGCGACGATCGCGGAGATGTAGAAGGACCGGTTGATCGTAGTGAGGCCACCCTCGCCCTTGCGGGGTTTGGTGATGAAGACACCGAGGATCGCGGTGAGAGCGCCAATCGCGGGGATAACGAGCGGGAAGACCAGACCGAGGTCACCGAAGGCAGCCGAGCCGAGGATCAGCGCAGCGACCAGGGTCACGGCGTAGGACTCGAAGAGGTCAGCAGCCATGCCGGCGCAGTCACCGACATTGTCACCGACGTTGTCGGCGATGGTGGCGGCGTTGCGGGGGTCATCCTCGGGGATGTTCTGCTCGACCTTGCCGACCAGGTCGGCGCCGACGTCAGCGGCCTTGGTGAAGATGCCGCCACCGACACGCATGAACATCGCGAGCAGCGCAGCGCCGAAACCAAAGCCTTCGAGCACGTGCGGAGCCTTGGAGCCGAAGATGAGGACGACGACTGCCGCGCCGAGCAGACCCAGGCCGACGGTCGCCATACCGACGAATGCTCCAGAGCGAAAGGCGATATTCATCGCCGGATCGCGACCCTCAGTATTGGCTGCTGCGGCCACGCGCAGGTTGGCGCGCACGGCCAGCCACATACCCAAGTAGCCCACCGCGCCAGAGAAACCGGCGCCCAGTAGGAAGAAGAGCGAACGACCGATGCGGACACCCATGTCGTCTGCTGGCAGAGCCAGCAACCCGACGAAGGCCACTGCCGCGAAGATCGCCAGAGTGCGGAACTGCCGGGTCAGGTAGGCATTGGCGCCTTCCTGCACCGCTTGCGCGATCCGCTTCATATTGTCGGTGCCCTCGTCGTGCGCGAGCACTTGGGCCCGGAACACGAAGGCCAGCGCCAGGGCCACCAGAGCCACGACACCGACCACTACTACGAGGATTAGGTTTGAGCCAGAGAGATGCTCGCTCATTTCACTCCTTCGGACAGTCCGCTAGTCGAACGATTTGCGAGTCTACGCACGAGTGATCCTCATCACCCTTGCGGGGTCTGGGGGTTTCAGCCGGTAGGGCTGCAAGACTTAAGCAGTGTTGCCCGCCGACCCCCAAGGACTCCTCGATCAACTCTCCTTGCAACGGCCTGGCTGCCTGACCCATCAACAGACTTTGCCGCCGCGGGCATCATCACCTACCGCTTGGCCCAACTGGCTGGCTCCGAGGCTGAAGCAAGCATGGGAAGACTCAGGCATCACCCAGCCATGGCAGCACCAACGAGAAGTCGCTGAGTTGGCACATTCTGGTAAGTCAGTGATCGTGGCCACCGGCACAGCGTCAGGCAAGTCGTTGGGCTACCTGATGCCCACGCTTCAGGCGATCGAGGAGTCTCGCGGACCAAAGGGGCAACGAGGATGCACCGTGCTCTATCTCGCCCCCACCAAAGCCTTGGCACACGATCAACTCAGCAAGATCTCGCAACTTGGCCTAGAGCAATTGCGCATCGCCACACACGATGGCGACTCCGATACTGAAGCCCGGGGCTGGACCCGTGATTACGCAGAGTATGTGCTCACCAACCCTGACATGTTGCACCATTCGCTGCTACCAAGACACCAACAGTGGTCCCGCTTCTTCAAGACACTGAGATTTGTCATCGTCGATGAGTGCCACCAATATCGAGGGGTCTTCGGGGCGCATGTCGCGATGATCTTGCGACGACTCCGCCGGATCGCACAGGCACACGGAGCAAGTCCTGTCTTCATCTTGGCGTCGGCCACGATCGCCGATCCCGACGACGCAGCCACTCGCTTGATCGGCCTGCCCGTGGCCGCTGTAACTGAGGATGCTTCTCCCCGCGGACCGATAACCATCGGCCTTTGGGAGCCACCATTCACTGGGGAGACGGGCGAGAACGCCGCACCCAACCGGCGATCAGCCACCTTTGAGGCCGCCGACCTGCTCACCGACTTGGTCGTGTCCGGAGCTAGGACCCTGCTGTTTGCCAGATCCCGCCGGGGCGTTGAGAGCGCGGCCAACCACGCCCGCAATCAACTGAGTGAGATTGACCCTGCGTTGACACAAGCAGTCGCTGCCTACCGCGGCGGCTATCTCCCAGAAGAGCGCCGCCAACTTGAGTCGGCCCTGCGTGAGGGACACCTGCGTGGACTGGCCACGACCAATGCCCTCGAGTTGGGCATCGACATTAACGGACTCGACGCTGTGGTTTTGGCCGGATTCCCTGGCAGCCGAGCCTCCATGTGGCAGCAGTTCGGCCGAGCAGGGCGAGGCGGCGAAGCGGCACTAACCATGCTGGTTGCCCGCGACGACCCTCTCGACACTTATTTGGTCAATCACCCTGAGGCACTGTTGGGTCGCCCGGTGGAGACGAGCGTCTTCGACCCGGGCAATCCTCACGTACTGGCTCCACACCTGTGCGCTGCAGCAGCAGAGATCCCGCTGACCACGGCTGACTTCGATGTATTCGGAAGCAGCACGCAGGAGATCCTCAGCGCGCTGGAGGATGCGAAGTTGCTTCGTCGACGGCCCAAGGGCTGGTTCTGGACCGACGCACGACGAGCCAGTGATCTTGCCGATATCAGGTCCAGTGGCGGACATCCGATCCAACTCGTGGAGTTGAACTCAGGCACAGTGCTCGGCACGATCGACGAAGCCTCGGCCCCGGCCATGGTGCACAGCGGGGCTACCTACATGCATCAGGGCAAGGAATATGTTGTCGATGCCCTCGACCTGGACGATGGAGTGGCCTTCCTGTATCGCGATGATCCGACCTACTTCACTACGTCACGGGAGATCAACGAGATCGCGATCCTGCACACCCACAAGCAGCGAACATGGGGACCGGCAACTTTGCATTTTGGTGAGGTAGAGGTTTCGGCTCAGGTCGTCTCCTATCTGAGGCGCAAGCACGGCAGTGGGCAGGTGATCGGCGAATACCCCCTCGACCTGCCCACCCGGAGTCTGCAGACCACCGCAGTGTGGTGGACGATCCCCGATCAGGAGTTGATCGCTGCTGGCCTGGGCGACACTGATCTTCCCGGGGCAGCACATGCAGCAGAGCACGCCTCAATCGGGATCTTGCCGCTCTTCGCTACGTGCAGTCGTTGGGACATCGGCGGCGTCTCCACCGCAGGTCACCCAGACACCGGCCAACTGACCGTATTCGTGCACGACAGCTATCCAGGAGGAGCTGGCTTTGCCGAGCGCGGCTTCACGATCGCCGAGGAGTGGCTCACATCGACGCGCGAAGCAATTGCTGCTTGCCCGTGCGCTGAGGGTTGCCCGTCGTGTGTTCAGTCACCCAAGTGCGGCAACCAAAACAGCCCCCTCGACAAATCAGGGGCCCTGAGCCTGCTCAGTCTGTTGCCCCCGGCGTGACCGGACCGGCCCTGGCTCGGGCAGACATCTCAACCGGCAACATGGATGTAGACGCGACCATGACCCTCACCAATACTTCTTGGCCTCGCTGAGCACAGCTAGTCAGAGTTGCGTGATTGCGGGCCGCGACTTCGTTGGCGGCATCACAGGCGCTCTCGCCTTCTTGCACTCGGCCAGCACCCGCCAAAGCCGCCAGATCAGCGGCATTTTGGGCCGCCCTATGCACTCCGATCACTTCCAGCGCGACCAGTCCCGACGAAAGTGCCAGGGTCAGCAGGAGCATCAAGCCTGCGGCAAACATGGTGGCACCACCGCGATCATCCATCCGCCATTGCCACAACTTCACGGCGCTACCCCAGCCTCAGCCGCGGGCTCCATCAAGGCCTCTGCCCTGGCGGTGAGCATGCCGAGGTGACCTCGCAAAAGACCTCCGGGCCCGCTCACTGGAGTCGAGACCTGGACTTTGACGGTCTTGGCTCCCTTCATGATCCGAACCGCAGCACCGGCTGCAGCCACTCGTTGAGCTATCGATCTGGCCTTGGCGATCGAGTCACCTCTGGCGACGCTGCGGGCTGCTTCTCGGGCGGCATCCATGCTACGTACCTGCACGATGCCCACATTGATCAAGAAGACCAGGGCAACCGCAAACGCAGTGAGCACGGGCAAGACGACTGCAGCCTCGGCAGTTACTGCTCCACGTTGATTCTTCATCGTCAACCTCCGGGTGGCGCCGACCGCTTCCCCACTCCGATCGGCGCCACACCTGTCTCAGAAGGGCAGCAGCGCCTTGATTGCCGTGAAGACCATCTTCAAGAACTCCTGGCCGGCCTCGCTGGTCAAGAACTTGTAGAGGATCGCGGCGAAGCCGACCCCGCAACCGGTGACGGTGGCGTACTCCGCTGTGGATGCGCCGGTGTCGTCCTTGACTGCTCGCAGTTGTGCACTCATCTCAAATCCATCCTTCGTGTGATTGGCCTGGTGGCCTGTTTTCCCTTGCAGAGATGAGGATTCTGGATTTTCACCAACTCGTGGGGCACAGATTCAAATCAGTGGAAAACTCGATAGGAAAAGGCCAATGTGGACGATTGCTGGTCATCGCAGAATGCTCATCGCGCCAAAGAGCCCAGCCACCATTGGCACAATCCCGAGCACCACGAAGGCGGGCAGCAGGCATAGTCCAAGAGGGGCGGCCGCACGTACTTCCACGCTCTTGGCCCGCGCCTCAAGGTCAGCCACCTGCTGGTCACGAAGGTCTTTGGAAAGTCGCTGCAAGACCATGCGCACGGGCGCACCTGACTCATGTGAGCGCAACATTGCCCTACAGAATGGCGCGAGCGCAGTGGGGGTACCCTCCTGATTCCATACGCGCTCAGGAGACAGGCCCAGAGCGAGTCGTTGCTCGATCAAGGCGAACTCCTCCGCCGCTGGCCCACCAATCGCCTCGGACACCTTGGGCAAGGCCGACTCCAGACTCGATCCGGCAGCCAGACAGGCCGCCAAGAGATCTACCGCCACTGGCAGGTCGGCCTGGAGTCGCTCGCGGCGGCGCACTTGTCTGGGATCTTCAATCCGACCAGCCACCCACCACAGCAGTATCGCACCGATCAAGCCGGCCAACATTCCTTTGGGCCCGCCAACAAAACCCCAACCTGCCAAGAAGCCAAGGGCTGCGATCAATGGCCGCAGCCGCTGCGACATTGGAGGGAGAACCGGCTCGGAAGAGCTGATTCCTCGGCCGCTCTGCGCCCCAATCCCAACCCTAGGTCGCACACCCAGCAGGAGAATCACTGCTGAGGAGAACAGTGCTGCCACAAGCGCAATCATCGCTCCAGCACATTCGTAGCAATGGCATCCAGCCAGAAGATCCCAGCGATAGTGAGTGCAGCCCCTAAAGCCAGACAACCAAGGCCGAATGGGCTCTGGGTTAGGAAGTTGAAGGGCTCACCACCGATGCCCTGCCCCATCAGCAAGACACCCAACGGCAAGATCGCCAACAGCTTCGACGTTGCCTTGGCGCCCGCCAATTCGGTCTCGATCAGACGGGTGATCCGCCGCTGGGTACGCACCCCTTCCGCTGCCACCTCCAGCGCATCGGATAGTCCAGAGCCCGTGGCGCTGGCCACCTGCCAGGTGGCCGCAATCCGGCGAAGGGCCGCCCCACCTCGTCTGTTGGCCAACTCGCGCATGGCCTCAGGAATGTCGGCCCCGACTTGTCCAGCCATGGCCACGGGGGCAAATGGAGGCCATCGCTCAGCGACCCGATCAAGCACCATTTGTTGTGGTTGGCCTACCGCAAGATCGGCTGCCATGCCCTCACAGGCCTCCAGCACGCGACTCGCGAAGGTCGAAGCTGCCTTTGCTTCGTGAGCACGCCTAATGAGGGTCAAGGCAGACCAGCCCACGCCCAAGGCGACCAAGCCAAGCACCAAGCGCTGACCACTGAGTCGCGTCACCAGGCCCATACCGATCAGGCTGGCCGCCAGCCAGACTGACCATCTCGACCAAAGCGCAGCGGGCCCGATCGACCTCTCCGTGACCCGAGCTGGCCAACAAAGCAGACAGGCCAAGGCCGCCGATCCAGCAGCAAGCGCAATCATCGCTCCACCAACTCACGGAGGAGGTCGATGCCGGGGCCCAAGGAGATCTGCCCGTCTACGAAGGTGACTGCTTGCTCAACAATTGCGATTGCGTCCTCTCGTCTGAGTAGGACCCCGATCTCCTTGATCAAGCGTTTGCCCGAGCGAGTGCGTCCTAAGTGGATGACCACGTCGATCGCGGCAGCCATTTGACTGTGAGCCGCTTGCCGATTGAGACCTGCGGCGAGTGCGAGACCCTCCAGTCTGGCTGGCACTTCGGTCGCTGAGTTGGCATGCACCGTGCCACATCCACCTTCGTGACCGGTGTTCATCGCTGCCAACATGTCCACAACCTCATCGCCCCTGACTTCGCCGACTACCAAGCGGTCGGGCCTCATCCGCAAGGCCTGCTTGACCAGTGTGCGCATCGGGATCTCCCCAGCACCTTCTATATTTGGCGGTCGAGCCTCGAGCGCCACGATGTGCGGATGCTCGGGCCTCAGCTCTGAGGCATCTTCCACAATCACGAGTCGGTCGGCTGGGTCTACCAAGCTGAGCAAAGCATTGAGCATCGTCGTCTTGCCGGTGCCGGTGCCACCGCTGATCATGAAGGCACAGCGACTCGCCACGATCGCCCGGAGCAACTCGATCGCCTCGCTGTGCACAGCACCCATCTCGACGAGCTCAGCCAGAGTGAAAACCCGAGCCGAAGGCACCCTGAGCGAGATCAGCGTGCCCGGGCGTGACAATGGCGCCAAGATCGCGTGGAATCGGGTGCCATCAGCCATCCGCAAGTCAACAAATGGAGATGCATCATCGAGTCGACGACCTCCATTAGAGGCCAGTCTCGTGGCCAAACGGCGTACGGCGGCCTCGTCTGGGAAGCGTACCGAGGTGAGCTCAAGTCCGGCACCTCGCTCAATCCACACCTGGCCAGCACCATTTACCAGCACATCAGTCACTCCGGGCATACGGAGCAATGGCTCCAGCGGGCCAGCTCCCACGATGTCGACGTGAAGCGCATCGTGCACCGCCAGCACCGTGGCATCACCGACCGGCACGCCTTGCCCTCGCAAGACCTCGGCCACCAGTGCTGGTGTCAAAGGTGCAGCATCGCGGGCCAATTGCTCGCGAACTCCATCGATCAGCTGTGGCGACAACTCAACCATCACGCACCCCTACAAAACTCGTTGACCAGAGATTTCGCTGTACGGGTCAAGGGCCCGCGATGTCGGCGTACCGGCCCTGCACCCAAATCGATGTCTTCGTCAAGGCCACGTTGATTGCTCATCGCAGTGTGCAGGGGGATGTTGAGGGTCTGGGCAATTTCAGGTGGTGCAACCAGACCGTTGCCACGAGTGATCAATCGCGGCACGCTATGCCTGAACGGGAGTCGCTGGATCAGCCGCGAAACCGATGCCACCGCAGCAAGGGTGGTCGTGGTCACCACGACCATCTCGTGACAGCGTGCGATCGCCTCTTCGCACACGGGATCAAGGTGTCGGGGCAAATCGATCACAACCATGTCGAAGCCACGGCTGCCTGCATCAATGACCCTGCGAATCGCATCCGGAGTCAAGCGCACTGACCCCATTTGGGGGAAGCACATCAGACTCAACCCGCCGTCATTGAGTAGCGAGTCACGCATCGACCAGCCACTCAATCTGCCCTGCACGCTAACCAGTGAATCCCAACGAGCACCCTCGGAGGACTCCAAGCCGAGCAAACGATCAGACCCTGCTCCCAAATGGTCGGCATCAATCAGCAAAGTCGGTTGGGTCCAACTGCTCACGCGCGCCATTGCCGACGCAAGGAGTGAGGCACCAGCACCGCCTGTGCCCCCGATGACCCCGACGACAACTGCTGGCAGATTGGCCGCCTCTCCTGCATTGGACAGCGTCTCCAAGAGCAGACTCGGCGAGCCTGCCAGGTCGATCAAGCTCTGCGCTCCAATCGCCAAAGCTTGAGCGAAGGCATCAGTGCCTGGCACTCCATTACTCACCACATGAACGCTGTTGCGGCGAGGCGGCGCAACCTGGGCGCAAGCAGACACCAGATCAGCCCCGACCAGGACCACCCCGAAGCCACTCCACAACCGAAGCGCATCCGAGGGCGTGGCCACCACGAGTGGATCTACTCCAGCTGCAGCGGCGAGCCGCAGGACTTCGCTGACCAGGGTTTCATCGGCAGTGACCAGCATTGCCTGGCTGTCTTGAGTCATGCAGGCACTTTGCATCCGAAACACCCGACGGCGCCTCCTTAAAGCTCTGCCTGTGGATAGAGCGGGTGGAAAACCCCGTCCTGTGGATAGCAACCAGGCAACCGGTTGAGGCCCAAACCCCCGCATTTGATGGGTTTTATTCCTACAATCAACACATGTCGTCGAGTCCGGCTCGCACGGCAGCGTTCTTTGATCTGGACAAAACCATCATCGCCAAATCAAGCACGCTGGCGTTCAGTCCGAAGTTCCAAGCAGGCGGCCTGCTCAGCAGGCGCGCCATGTTGCGCTCGGCCTATGCCCAACTTCTTTTCCGCGTCGGCGGTGCCGACCACGACCAGATGGAGAAGATCCGGCAGTTCATGTCAGACCAGGTGCGCGGTTGGGATGTCGGCACGGTCCGGGAGATCGTGGCCGACACCTTGCATAATGTCGTCAAGCCGTTGGTGTACGACGAAGCGGTGCAGCTGATCGAGGATCATCAGGCCGCGGGTCGCGATGTGATCATCGTGTCGACCAGTGGCTCAGAGGTCGTTGAACCGATCGGCGAGATGCTAGGTGTCGATCACGTGATCGCCACGAAGCTCGAAGAGGTCGAGGGGCACTACACCGGAGAGATCGAGTACTACGCATACGCCGGCTACAAGGCCAAGGCGATGAAGCAGTTAGCGGCTGAGCGTGGTTATGACCTCGATGATTGTTATGCCTACAGCGACTCGATCACCGACGTGCCGATGTTGGAGTCCGTTGGACATCCATTCGCCGTCAACCCTGACAAAGACTTACGTGCCGTGGCCAAACAAAACCAATGGCCGATCTTGGTCTTCACCAAGCCAGTGGCGCTGCGATCGAAGGTGCCAGCAAGACCAACCCTCGCGGCTCTTGCAGTAGGCGGCGCGGTGGCCGGAGCAGTGTGGCTGACTCGCAAACGACGCGTGGTGTGATCCCCGCAATTTGGCAAAAGTCAAGCCTTGTTTTGCCCTCGCCCGCGGGGTACAAATGAGTTAGAACTCAAAAGCGCAGACGGCCCGGAACTCACGCGGCGACCTACCCTTCCAAACAGGGCGCAGGCTGACCGGACACTCCGGCAGCGGCATACGGATATTGCACGCTTGGTCATCGGGCCGATCTGAAAGCGGCACCAAGATTCGTCTTGGTGCCGCTTGTTTTTGCAAACGAGTTAGCGCACCTACTCACCCTGTCGCCAGTCACCGTGCAACCGGACTCGACTCCGCGCCTTTGACTTGAGCGTCAGCGACGTACAGGAGCCAGGCATGTAAACCTGCCTGACCGCCCTCGCGCAGTCCGCGCAGATGTGACTCATATCCAGGGCGCAGCGCCAAGTGCCCTGCTTCGGGTACGACGACTGATGCAGGGTCAACACCGGTGGCCACCATCAACAAGCGCTCGGCGGCCCGCGCCACGATGCCATTGTGCGATGCAAACGGAGCCACGGTGATCAACTCGCCATGCGCGATGGCTGCTTGCAACAGGCCAGGCACCTTGGTCTGGGTGAGCGCTTGGGAAAGCTCTTGAATGCGCCTGGATGCGACTTCCGTGATTGCTCGCCCCAAGCGAGACTCGTCAATCACCCCTTTGGCAGCCACCGCATGAAGCCGGACAAAGGCCTGCAGGGGAGCCTGCTTGACCACCGGCACTAGGGATAAGACCTCGGTGGAGACTCGAAGTGCAGCTTGTGCGATCTCATCAGCCTCACCCGAAGCCAGGTCTTCCAAGGAAGACTGCGAACCTTCGAGTACGGCGGACGCGTGCGCACCCTGCAACAGGCTCTGCGCAGTCTGCTCTGGCGTCGTACGACGTCGCCCCCGATCAACCAATAGGGAGTCGATGCCATCGCGGGTGCCGGCATAGCCCGAAGGGACACCCTCAAGCGCGGCAAGCCAGGCAAAGGGATCAGCTGAGGTCATGGTCAAAGACGCTATCTCGTGCGACCACTGAGCCAGCAATCGGCTGATCCACGGGCTGGCTCACCTATAGTCGAGCCAAGATGAGCGATGTGAGCAACCCACAGTCTCTTGAGTCAGGCAGACCTGACTATCCAGTTGCTGCTGTCGAATGGCTGGTCGGGCACGAACCCCAAGACTTATTGGAGTTGGGCTCAGGCACTGGCAAACTCACCCGGGTGCTGCTCGAGCTGGGCCACAAAGTCACCTCTTTCGATCCGGACCCCGAGATGCTCAACGAGCAGTCCCGCCACCTGACCA